>Ga0126373_10000124_pt1 | contig 54849 bp, 48 predicted proteins | sample PanSoiMetPlot_11_FD_92545 | JGI IMG/M metagenome (GOLD analysis project Ga0126373, IMG submission 92545) | Tropical forest soil microbial communities from Panama - MetaG Plot_11 | ecosystem: Environmental > Terrestrial > Soil > Tropical forest > Bulk soil | place: Panama | collected 2016-02-17 | reverse complement strand
TGCTTATACCGAACTCGCCGAAACCAGCGATTACGGCTATCCCGTCCTCGACCACGTCAAACGCTTGGCGGATTGCAAAATTATCTGGGCACCGGCCATCAATGGCGCTTTCGTCCTGAGCACGCGCGGCGGTGATCTCGATCTTCATATCGGTCAGGATGCTTCCATTGGCTACCTGAGCCACACCGATACGCACGTTCGCCTTTACCTGCAGGAAACGTTTACCTTCCTTTACCTCACATCCGAATCCGCCGTTGCTTTCGCTGCGCCCTCAAAGCGCTGATGGTCTTGAGAATTTGGAAACTCTATCGTTCTCTGCCCAGGCAACTAGGGCAGAGCCCTGCTCTTCAACTCCGGCGCGAGTTGATAGGCCTTCTCGAATTCCTGCTCAGCCTGAGGATTTTTTCCTTGCTGGCGGAATGCCAAGGCCAGATTGTAGTGAGCCTCCGCGTAACTCGGCTTGAGTTGGACGGCCTCTTTGAACTCAGTCTCGGCTTTTTGTGCCTTGCCAGACTGGAGAAGCATAAGACCCAGGTTATTGTGTCCCTCCGCGAATTGTGGGTTCTCCCGCACGAGATCATGGAAAATGTTCACAGCCGAGGCGGCATCGTTGTTCTGGCTCATCGCCAGGCCCAACTGCACTCGCGAGTCGACGTTGTGCGGATCAAGACTGACCGCGTCCGTCAATTCGCGAATGGCTTCCGGCAGGCGCTCGAGTTGGAGTAGCGCTAGCCCTAGATTGTAGTGCGCCTCCGCCAGATCGGGATCGCACATTACCGCCTGCTGGAATTCCTTGAGAGCGAGCGAACGATCGTTGCTGCGCCAATAGAGCAATCCGAGGCTGGAGTGAGCTTGCGCGTAGTCCGGCTTAATTTCAACAGCTTTCTCGAAAGCTTTCTGAGCTTGAGCTGGATCCTGTTTGCGTTCCCAGGTCAGACCTAGGTAGTAGTAGCCTGTGGGCAGCTCGGGACCTTTTTCGATCGCTTTCTGCAAAAATTCGAGCGCATCATCAAGCTTCTGCTGCGTGAGCGCGTTGACTCCTTGAAGGGTCAGCATTTTTGCTTCGGCGAGCCGGGAGCGGAACTGGCGCAGACCGCTGATCTCGCTCAATTCTTTTTGGGCTGCGTTCGCTTGGCCCTGGGCACGCAGCGCTAGACCCAGGTTATAGTGTGCCTCTTCAAAATCGGGCTTCAACTCGATAGCGCGTCGGAATGCCGCAATAGCACCCGAAAGGTCGCCGCTGGCTCTGAGTTCCGTCCCGAGATTCAATTGGGCTTGAGCATCATCGGGATCGATAGCGACGGCCTTGCGAAATTGCGCGAGAGCGCCAGCACGATCACCTTGTCGCCGCAGGGTGACACCCAACAAATCGTGTGCAGTGGCAAGCTGCGGATTCAACTCGATAGCGCGGCGAAAATCAGCCGCGGCGCCCGATAGATTCCCGAGCTGACCTTCGACTGCGCCCAGCTCGACATACAGATCCGCCGACGGCTTTGACTCGATCGCATGCTGCAGTTCGCTCCTGGCGTCAGCAGGATTGTTCTGCTCCAGATCGATCCTTGCCAGCATGCGATGCGCTCCGGCATGCGAAGGATGGAGGCTGATCGCAGTCCGCAACTCAGTGACCGCTGCGGCTTGGTCGTGCAGATCGTACCAGGTGGCGCCTAATCCGTAGTGGGCATCCGCCCATTTCGGTTTCAAGCGCAAGGCTGCTTGAAATTCCTCAACCGCGTGGGCGGCCTCACCTTTGTATTTGAGGGCGAGGGCGAGGTCGTAGTGGGTCAGAGCGTCGTTGGGCTCAAGCTCCAATGCCTTTCGATAATTCGCAATTGCTTGATCCCATGATTTCTGGTGAGCTAAGTCGGTCGCTTGACGACGGTAGGTCTCAGCTGTTTGCCCGAAGCAGGGCGCCGCAATGACCAACAGCAGAACCAGGGCACCCTTCATGGCTACAGCCTACCACGGTGAGTCTGTTGGACGGACACTTCGCAATGGGAGTCGGACGGCAGCGGGCGAGGCTTCTCGGCCCCGCCCGGAAGGTCACGTTTGCTCGTCACCAGATGAACTTCGCGCTCACCTGCCCGATGCGCGGAGCGCGCGCGCTGGTGACGTTGCCAAATCCCGAAGTATTGCTGATATTCCCGCTTGGGTTATTGAATTGGGCATGGTTGAAAATATTGAAGAATTCACCCCGAATTTCGAAGGCTTTCTGCTCGGTGATGGGGATTCTCTTCGTTATCCCGAGATCAGTATTGTTGAAACCCGGACCGTGGAAAAACCGGCGATTAGCGGTACCGAAGGTTCCGCACTCAGGGCTCGATGTGGTCCCGACAATGGTGCAGGTGGTCGCCGCAAACGAGCTCTGATCGAAATAAGTGAAGGCTTGCGTGCTGGCGGTATCGCGCGGATTCCTGATGTGAATCGGTCCCACCACATCAGGCATATCTATACTGGAACTGCCGGCGAGCGAAGTATCGCCCACGCCCTGGTTCATCTGGATGGGGAACCCCGTGGCGAAGCGAGTGATACCTTGGATCTGCCAGCCTTGCGTCAATCGCTTCGGCCCACCGGGGAAGGCCCGATCGAACGGGACGGCCCAAATGTAGCTAACAACAAAATTATGGTGTACGTCTGTGGACGATAACCCGCGACTGAGCCTTTGGTTTTCGAAATTGACCGCATCGCCAAAAGCCGAGGAATTATCCAGCGCTTTGGCGAACGTATAAGCCGCCAGAAGGGTTACATCTCCTGCCTTGCGCTCCACCGTGATCTCGCCAGCATGGTAGATCGAGTTAGCGATCAGCTTGGTGTAGGTGTTACCGGCGCCAAAGCACAGGGTTGGTTGCCCCGTAGCGCCAGTGCAGACATTCGGATTGAGGAGCTCATTCCTCGTTCCGTAAATCAGCGGGCCGCTGCCAAGCTGGAACGTGTCCGCCTCGGCATGGGGCAGGCACCCCGCGGCTCCCGTCGAAATATCTGTATAGCCTTGGGCAGTCATCTGTTGGCAGAATGCTGCATTACCCGGGTTGGCCTCCATCGAGGTAATGAGCCGGTGACCCTCGGTCCCAACGTAGGCCAGCGTCAGCACGGTTGATTTGCTGAGCTCACGTTCGATGGAGAGGTTGAAATGTTCGGCATAGGGGAGCCTGGCGCGAGGGTCATAGCCCGGCGAGGCGGAGATCGGAAAGTAATTCGCGAAACTAAGGGTTTTATTCGAGGGACTTCCCGGAATCGGGATTGTGAACGGAAACCGCTGTCCCTGTGATGATCCGTCAAGCCGATTTCGGAAGGGCTCCTCAAACAAATCAGGCGTCGGACTTTGCCAATACAGGCCAAACGGAGCGTCGGCCACTTGATAAAACAGATTCAAATCCTCAACGGATGTGTAGTAGATACCATACGCTGCGCGAATGCTAGTCTTGCCCGGCCCGCCAAAAATCTTGCCTAATGCTCCTTCGCTGAAATCGGGCGAATAGGCTATGCCGAGGCGAGGACCGAAGTTGTCATATCGAGTGGGAGCAAGCGTCTTTGGAACGCCTGGATCACCCGGGAATACTAGACCCGTCGGCGAATTCGGGAACACCACCGACTGCTCTCCTGGCCTAAAAGTCTGGATCTTGCCCTGTGTATCGTACCAAGGCATGCTGACTTCCCAGCGCAGGCCAAAGTTCAAGGTGAGATTGGGTTTAGCCTTCCAGGAATCTTGTACGTACGCTCCGCCATAGCGTGTGCGCGAGTCCAGAAGCTGCAATGCGGCCTGGGTGTAGCCAGTAGAGGCTCTCGGGGCGCCGAGCAGGTAGTCCGCGAAATCGACACCGGTTACCGTACCGTCAAACACGAACCCGCCGTTGACGTTGGCCAAATTGCGTTCGTTGACCTGCAGATAGCGGAATTCGCCTCCGAGCTTCAGCGTGTGCCGGCCCAGTGCTTTCGAAAACCCATCCGTGGCCATATAGGTGTTATTCGGTTGAAAAGTATTCAAGGAGGGGAAGCCGACTTGGAAGCTGTTAAATGTAAGCGGAGGCAAAAATTGCGGATATCCGGACGTCCCATCAGGGATGATACCGAGTGTGCCGGGACCGGTGAGGAAACCGAGCGAGGAAAGAGAGGCTGTGTTGCCTTGCGGGTTGTCCTTGTGGAGGGCTGTGCGGAAGAAGCTGAACCGCGCCTCGTTTACCGCCGTCGGTCCGAGGGTCTTGGTATTGCTCAACACGAACTCTTGGGCCCGCGAGGACGTAACCGAGGGAAATCCCGGTGTCTCAAGGACACCGTTCTCGGCAAGCACCGGGAGCGCGCTGTTAACGGTCGTATCGTCAAAGGCATAGTAAAACGACCAGTTGCCGGTCTTTCGGTTGTTGAAATCGACTCGTTCTCCTATCTTGTTGTCTGTAAGCCTGTCCCTCTGACTATTGTTGGAGTAAAAACCGGTGGCCGGGTTAAGTGGCGCGGGAATGTACTGCAGGGTTTGGACAGCCGCCGGCGACCAGGCGCTTTGCGGGATCACGCCGCCAGGAAAGACACAAGTTCCATTTTGAGCATCGGTCGGCGTATTGCAGCCGGCAATCCAATAGGGTTCTCCGTTATTCACCGTATAACCCAATCGCTGAGACAATAGCGTCGGCCAGCCGCATGCAGGGCACACTCCGCCGGCGGTGCCATCGACAGTGTTTGTCAGGGCCCCAGGCCCAAAGTTACCCAGCCGCTCAGCGGCGGTCGGCAAGGTCATGTTGCCGGTTTCGGCGCCCGCCACCTGCCTGGTGCCCTGATAATCCGTGAACCAGAAGAGCCTATCCTTCCAGAATGGTCCCCCGACGGCAAAGCCGAACTGGTTGCGCCGTAGTTCGGACTTGGTCGGAGTGAAAAAGTTGGCGGCATCCATTGTGTCATTACGCAGAAACTCGAAGACATCGCCATGGAAGCCGTTCGTGCCCGACTTGGTAATGGCATTCATCACCGCGCCGCTGAACTTTCCATATTCCGCGTCAAAGCTGTTGGTGATCAGACGGAATTCCTCGACCGAATCAAGGTTTGGAACCAGCCCCGCGCCCAGGTTTCGGCCCTCGCTGACATCGCCTCCGTTCACCAGAAATGCGTTGGCTGTCTCGCGCTGGCCGTTAACTGAGATGTTTCCGGGGTTGGAGTCGCCTGAGACCGGCCGGTCTTGTTGGATTGACCCGGCGGTAGCAGGGTTCACACCGGCCTGCAATCCGAGCAGATCAATGTAGCTACGCCCATTCAGAGGCAGGGCCAGCATCTTCTTCGAATCGATCACATCGCCCAACTGCGTGTTCTCTGTTTCCACATGCACCATGTCGGCGGAAACGCTGACCTGCTCGTTCACTGCCCCGACGTCGAGAACGATGTCGAGTTTGAGTTGATCGTTCACCTGCAGTGTGATGTCGGTCGCCGTATAGGGCTTGAAACCGGAGGCTTTCGCATTCAGCCGATAGCTTCCCGCGGGCAGCGCGAGAAAATGAAATGAGCCATCAGCACCCGAAGTAATTTCCTCAGACAGGTTGGTCTGCACGTTCGTGACGGTTATGCGAGCGCCGGCAATAGCGGCCTGGCTGCGATCGCGAACCACGCCCGCAATCGAACCGGTCACGTCGGCCAGCAGCATACCGGGCAGCAACAGCATCGACACGGCGAGGATAATCGGGACGACGAACTTCGGGCGGTTTCGCATGACCCATCTCCCTTGTGACAGCTCTAGCTGTCGACCCATGCTCGGAGTTTTCTCGAACCCCAGCTACAACTCGCGCCGCCGGTCCTCAAATTTGCCTGTTTTTCAGATGAAGGATGGTCCAGCGCGAACGACACACTTCCTTGGCGCGAAAACATATTCGAGCACTTGCAGCTTTGTCAAGCAGTAAAACGTTTCAATGCCCCCAGACAGTGCAGTCCGGCGTAGCCAGAATTCACTCGATCTCGGTGTCCTTCTCGGTGAACCAGTAGCCTGCTTTCTGTATCTCCGCCTGAATGCGCTTGAATGTCCGCCCTCTGTCGTGGTGCTTCAGGTTCTTGAGGTTTTCGAGCGGAGCATCTTTGGCTTTTTGCGCCCGAACTCGCGGATGATCCTGCTGATGTGCAGGAACAGGAGGCCGCGCTCGTCTTGGAATCCGAGCTTCTCCCCCGCGACGGAGAACGGCTGGCACGGAAACCCCGCCGTCAGAATGTCAACGGGTTCGAGATTGTCGCCGTGCACCGAGAGGTCCAGCACATCATGTCACGATTCGTGATCGCAGACTTAACCGACGCGAAGAGCGTCCTTCAGGAACTGAGTTCCATCGTTCTCAATTGCCCATCCGTTATCGTGCAGCCGCTCCTGCTTGCCTCACAGGAATTGCCAGGGATGTGGGACTTTTTCTGCGCGTTCCCTTGGGTGCTGGAGCCTGTCCGGTATACGCATGAGGAGGAACTCATCGCGACACTAGACGAAAAGGTGATAGCCCCGGCAGAGGCGAGAGCACTGCGATCGCAATCGCGATGACCGTATCTTTAAATCCAAACGGATAACAGGGTTAAGGTTCCGCCGTAGGCCGCCGCCCGCCGCCCGTCCGCGCGGCGTTCGCGCAACGTCGTCTCATCGCACTTCAGCACACGAGAATGGCGCACGCGCTCTCCACCCTTAGCTTCTCCGCGTGTCCGCTCTCCGCACGCGGTGTACTCATCAGTTAATACTGTTAACTCGCAAGGTACTCTGGCCCAGTTTTTCCCGGCTCCTCCACTACCCCAGGTGAGTTTGACCCTTCTTTTCTTGCGACTGTAAGATTTAAACTAGAGCACTCATCAGTCAGCACTCCGCTGTTAGTGGAAGTCGTGGCGCAAGATCCTTCGACTGCGCGACAGTCTCGCCTAGCGATCCTGTTGCCGCGCTCGGTGTGAAAATATGCTGTGGCTGCGACTGGCTGATTGCTAAACGGGCTGAGTGCTGACTGCGTTCCATGCCGCACGAACTTCCTAAAGCTTATGAGCCGGGCGCGATTGAGAAGCGCTGGGCCGACTACTGGATCCAGGAGAAGCTCTTCTCGGTCCCCACCCCGCCGCCCGGAGAAACTCGTCCGGTTTTCACGCTGCTGCTGCCTCCGCCGAACGTCACGGGGCGCCTGCACATGGGCCATATGCTCAACCAGACGCAGATGGACATCATTGTGCGCTGGCATCGCATGCGCGGATTCATCACGCTCTGGCTGCCCGGGACCGACCACGCCGGCATTGCTACGCAGATGATGGTCGAAAAGCAGCTCGAGAAGGAAGGCAAGAAACGCCGTGAGATGGGGCGCGAGAAGTTCGTGGAGCGCGTTTGGGAATGGAAACGCGAGTACGGCGGAGCGATTCTCGATCAGATGAAGCGGCTCGGCGCCTCCGTAGATTGGGATCGCGAGTACTTCACCATGGACGAAAATCTCTCGCATGCCGTGCGCGAGGTTTTTGTCCGGCTGTATGAACAAGGACTGATTTATCGCGGCAATTACATAGTGAACTGGTGCCCCTGGCATGCCACTGCCATCTCCGATCTCGAGGTAAAGCACGAGGAGGTTGCCGGGAAGTTGTGGGAGATTCGTTATCCGGTCATTGGCACTTCGGAGTTCATCACCGTGGCGACAACTCGACCCGAAACCATGCTTGGCGACACTGCGATAGCCGTGAATCCAAAAGATGAGCGCTACTCGCATCTGCACGGCAAAAAAGTCTTGCTGCCGCTGATAAATCGCGAGATTCCGATCATCACCGACGAGCTCGCGCAACCGGAATTTGGCACCGGGGCGGTGAAGGTGACGCCGGCGCACGATCCCAATGATTTTGAGGCAGGCAAACGCCACAACCTGCCCGAGATCAATGTCATGGACGAGCATGCCCACATGAACCAGAACGCGGGTGCGTATGCGGGGCTCGACCGTTTTGAAGCGCGCAAACGCGTGCTGCACGATCTGCGCGAGCAGGGATTCCTGGTTGCTGAAAAGGACTATACGCTGGCGATCGGCAAGTGCGATCGCTGCGGAACGATCATCGAACCGCGACTCTCGGAGCAGTGGTTCGTAAAGATCAAGCCGCTGGCGGACCGCGCGCGCGAAGCCGTCGAGACGGACGAGATCAGCATTGTCCCGGAAAACTATCGCACGATTTATGTGAACTGGATGAACAACATCCATGACTGGTGCGTCTCGCGGCAGTTGTGGTGGGGACATCGGATTCCCGCGTGGACATGCGGATCGTGCAAGGAAGTCATTGTGGCACGCGAGGCACCGTCAAAATGTTCTAAGTGCAGCGGGACGAAACTGGAACAGGTTCCCGATGTGCTCGATACCTGGTTCTCGTCCGGACTGCTGCCGTTCACGACCCTGGGCTGGCCGGAGAAGACGCGGGATCAGGCGGTGTTTTATCCAACAACACTGCTGATCACGGCCTACGAGATTCTGTTCTTCTGGGTGGCGCGCATGATCATGTTTGGATGCCACTTCATGCAAGGGCACCAGCAGGATCCGGCGATCAAGCAGGCAAGCGGCTGGGCGGAGAAGAAGAACGACAGCGTTCCCTTCCGCGAAGTCTATATTCACGCGCTGGTGCGTGATGCAGAACGGCAGAAGATGTCCAAGACCAAAGGCAACGTTGTGGATCCTCTGGACGTGATTGAGCGCTTCGGGACAGACGCGACACGATTCACCTTGGCGGCCATGGCCGCACCCGGGACGGACATCGCTTTTAATGAGAGCCGGACCGAGGGATATCGGGCGTTCGCCAACAAGATCTGGAATGCGGCGCGGCTCATGTTCATGAACGTGGACAGGATCGAACCGGGGGTGCGGCCCGGGACAGCCGAAGGCGGCTGTCTTCACATGGGTGTGGGTGGATTTCAAGCTTTTGCGTTGGAGGATCAGTGGATTCTCTCGCGCTTCAACCAGGTGGCGGCGAACGTCAACGATGCGCTTGCAACCTATCGATTTCATGAGGCAGCGAACAGCATTTACGACTTTTTCTGGGGTGAGTTCTGCGACTGGTATCTGGAACTGATCAAGCCTCGGCTGAACTTTGAGGGCGCTGACAAAAACGCCGCGAAGATCGCCTGCACCAATCTGGTGAATCTGTTCGATGCTTCCCTGCGGCTGCTGCATCCGGTGATGCCGTTTATTACCGAAGAAATCTGGCAGGCGATCTATGAAGAAAAGCCTGAACTCAAATCGATCGCCTTGGCGCCGTACCCGCAGGCAGACCAAAAGCAGGTGGATCTCGCGGCTGAGACCGAGATGGCCATCCTGCAGGATCTGATTGTCAGTATTCGGAATCTGCGTGCAGAACTTAAGATCGAACCCAAAACAAAAGTGCCGATTCAGGTATACGCGCACGAACCCGAGATTCGCACCATGGTCGAGCACAACCGAGGCGCCGTCGAGCGTCTGGCCAACGTCGAGAAGATCACGTTTGTGGAACACTCTCTGGCAAAACTCGCCGGCTCGCGCAGCACGGCCCGGTTTGACGTTCACATTATTTATGAACGCAAGGTTGATGTCGCCAGCGAGTGCGAGCGGCTGAAAAAGGAACTCGAGCGGCTGGAAAAAGGGATCGGCAGCGGGCAGCGGCAACTTGGGAACCAGCAGTTCCTAGCCAAGGCTCCGCAAACTGTCGTCGAGAATTTGCGGAAACAACAGCAGGAACTGGCGGTGCTCAGGGATAAAACCATGAGCAAGTTGAGAGAACTGGGATGTCAGTAACCGTAGAGACGTAGCTTGCTACGTCTCGCGCTGGCTACACGCAAGACGTTGCTTGCAACGTCTCTACCATATGGATTGGAATTCACGACGGCTCACAGCGATTCTGGAGAATGCACTACTGGAAGACCGTGCGACGCGCGATGCAACCAGCTATGCCTGCATCGACGCCCATCAGCGGGCCGGGGCGACCATCATCGCCAGGCAGGATTGCATTCTGGCCGGGATTGGATGCGTTGCACGCATTCTTGACGTTTATGCGGCGCTGGATGGCGCGGTGACTGCCCATTACGAAGTCACAACGCATCCTGAGATTTTTGATGGCGTGCGCTTGCGGGCGGGGCAGTCCGTCGCTGTGATTCGACATAATGCTCGCGTGATTCTTTCCTGCGAGCGTGTGATCCTCAATTTTCTGCAGCGCATGAGTGGCATCGCCACTCTCACCCGCAAGTTCGTTGAAGCCGTATCTGGCACACGCGCGCGTATTCTTGACACACGCAAGACTGCTCCGGGTTTGCGTGTCATCGACAAGTATGCGGTCCGTTGCGGCGGCGGCCAGAATCACCGCCTTGATCTTTCTGACGGTGTGCTCATCAAAAACAACCACATTGCGCTTGCCGGGGGGATTGCGCCGGCCCTCGAACGGGCACATCGTAACCGTCGCGGTTCGCAGCCGATCGAGGTCGAAGTGCGTACGTTGGATGAACTGGAGATCGCGCTGACGAACGGGGCCGAAGCCGTTTTGCTCGACAACATGTCTCCGGAAGACGTGCGCCGGGCGGTCGAGCGCTGCTCACGCGAAAACGAGAGAAAATCCGGCGGGCGCATTCCGATCGAGTGTTCGGGCGGCGTTCGCCTGGAAAATGTCCGCGCCTACGCCGAGACCGGTGTGGATTTTATTTCCGTGGGATTGCTTACGCACTCGACGCACGCAGTCGACATGAGCCTCCGCGTTGTGCCAGCCTGAAACCAAAAGCCTGACGACCGTGAAGAAGTCTACAGTGGGTGGAGAATTTGCGGCACACAGGGTTGTAATCCACCACACCATTCCGGATTCCCGAAACTGATGCACTTGTGTGCGCCATCCCGCAGAGACCCACGCTAGACTTGGCCTCACGGAGGTCCCCCTTATGTTCTCCCGCCCACATATTTTCTGGTCTCTGTGTGCCTTTCTACTCACCTTGGCCGCACCGCACGCCGGAAGTCCTGATGCACGAGCACAATCGATCTCGAACTCCTCATCCGCGGCAGCGCCTGCGACAGTCAACATCAACGTCACTGTGGACGCGCTCAGTAACCGCCACGCGATCAGTTCTTACGTGTATGGAGGAGCATACCCGCAAGACGCGACAACCATCACCGACAGCGGACTGAGTGTCGTCCGCTGGGGTGGTAATGCGACTTCACGCTACAACTGGAAGCTCTTTACCTATAACGCGGCGAACGACTGGTACTACGAGGACTTCAACTACAAGGAAATCGGCGACGGTGACTCCGCGAAGTTCATTACCGAGGTGAAGAATGCGAGAAGCCATCCGCTGGTGACCATGGTGATGCTCCCGTGGGTCGCGAAGAGCGCCGAGAACGGATCGAACGGGCATTGGAGTTTCTCGGTCTCAAAATATGGCTCGCAGTGCTCGGCCGACCCGTATAACTTCGATGCGGGAAACGGCCTGAAGCCCGATTGCAGTGCAGCGCTCACGGCAAATCCCAATGATGCAAACGTTCCTTTGCTCGACCAACCCGGAACGAGCGATCCGGCGGGCAGCGTTTACCGCAATCAGTGGGCCGCGGCGCTGGCAGCCGCATTCGGCACTTCGCCCCATTTTTATGACATGGACAATGAGATCGACATTTGGGGAGGAACACACCGTGATGTTCATCCCTCACCCACCGCTTACAACGAGATGCGCGACACATTCGTAACCGAAGCGCGCAAGCTGAAAGGCTGGGATTCGAAGGCGATCCGGCTGGGCCCGGTCAGTTGCTGCTGGTGGTTTTACTGGAATGGCGCGGACGGAAACGACAAGGGCGCGCACGCCGGAGTCGATCTGTTGCCCTGGTGGCTGAACGAAGTCTATTGGGAAGATAACCGGGACAAGACGAGGTCGGTGGATGTGCTCGATGTTCACGCCTATCCCGACGCTCCCGATACTTCCACCTGGACGCAGGCGCAGAAACAGGCATTGGCGGCTCGGATCTACCGCGATTATTGGGATCCCACCTACGTTAGCGAATCCGGGTCGATCAATCAGAACTGGGCGACATTCATCCAACCGAATAAGACGATCCCGTTCCGCATCCCACGCATTCGTGCCTCAGCAAACATGATTTATCCGGGAACGCCCGTGAGCTTCACCGAGTGGAGCGCGGCAATTGCGGGCGAATCCGATTTCTCAACTGCACTAGGCGACGCAGACGCGTACGGAATTCTGGGCCGCGAGCGCATGTACCTGGCATCCCGGTGGGTCGCACCCGTTCCGGCAAATCCGAATTATCTGGCGCTTAAGCTCTTCACAAACTATGACGGCAAGCATCACGGCTTCGGGACCACTTCGATTTCTGATTCGAATAATGGCGATCCGAATCTGTTCAGCAGCTATGCAGCGCTCAACTCCTCCGGAACGGCGATGACTTTGCTGGTGCTGAACAAGGATCCATCGAACCCTGATCATGTACAGTTCTCGTTTAACGGATTCGCTCCGCAGCAGGTGACGTCCTACACGTTGTCATCCACCAATCCGACACAGATTGTGGCATCCAAGGCCTCCGCGTGGTCCTCGAGCATGAGCTTCGCCCCCTATTCTGCAACTCTGCTTATCGTGAGCGGCACATCACAAATCCCGGGAGCAGAGTGGGATCTGAATCCCGATACGACGATGCTGCCCTCTCGCGGCAAGGTAGTCCTGCATCCGAAGGTCTCTTCGGGCTCCGCCACTGTCACGCTGGGAATCCCAACTTTCGACAGCGGCATCAGTTTGGCTATGAACCAGCCCAGCCTTAGCAAGGGCCACAACGGCTCGATCACTGTGACCGCGGGAAGTACACCCGGGTTCTATCACTACGGCGTCCCGAGCACCGACACGAATGGCGTCGCCCAGCAGCAGGGAGGATGGATTCTGGTGGGCAATCCTGCAGGGACTTTGACCAAGGCCGGGGACAATCAGAAGGCGAAGGCCGGAACTCCGATAACCTTGAGTGTCACGCTGAATCCGGGACAGTCCGGCGGAAGCGCGTCAGGCGCCACGGTGTTCTTCACCGCCAGTGCGGGAACGCTCTCAAACCGGATCATCACCACAGATTCGACTGGCAAGGCATCGGTGACGCTAGCGCTTCCCGCGACCGCTGGAACCGTACACGTGACTGCCGAGGGGCAGTATGCACTTGGACATCCGCGGGTAACGTTTACAGAAACCGCACAGTAACCCTCCCGCCTCCGGTACTCAGTTCCGCCAGCACCGGATTTGTCCTTTGAAGAGGATTCGCGGATAATTCCGGCATCGGCAAGCCGGGCCCAACTCGCGAGAACAAAGCATCGGCCGGATTCGCCATTCGGGCGAGTTCTTCGCCTGAGCTGCAGCCGACCGACCTGCGGCTCGGCCACATTGTGCGTTTGTTGATGGAGAACGCCACGGTTGTGATCAGCGGTACGAAGATCGCCCAAGAGATTTCTTCGAGCCGCTCAGAAGTCTGGCGACTGATTCAGCAATTGCGCGGGATGGGCGTTGACGTTGCCGGCCATCCGGCAACGGGATATCGGTTGCGTTCGGTGCCGGACTTGCTGCTGCCAGAGATCCTTCGGCCGCTTCTGCGCGGCACGATCTTCAAGTCGGACCTTCGTCACTTCTACAAGATTGCGTCGACGAATACGGCCGCAATGGCCGCTGCTGCCGATGGGGCGCCCGAAGGCAGCGTGTTTCTGGCGGAAGAACAGACGGCCGGGCGAGGACGCGGCGCCAACTCGTGGCGGTCTCCGCGGTCCACCGGGATTTACTGCTCGGTAATTTTACGGCCGGTTCTGCCGCCATCGGACGTATTGTCATTTTCCCTTGCGGCTGGGCTCGCAGTGCAGACGGCAATTCAGCAGATTGACTCTCGGGTGCAGATTGATCTCAAGTGGCCCAACGATGTCTTGATCAACAACAAGAAAGTGTGTGGGATTCTTACCGAGATGAATGCCGAGGCCACACGCGTGCGCTACATCGTGGTGGGGATTGGTATCAATGTCAATCAGGCGAGCTTTCCGAGGGAACTGTCCGCCACTTCACTGCAGCTGGCAACCGGCAGCGAGTGGTCGCGGGTGGAGCTCGTCGGCGCTTTGCTAAAATCGCTCGACCGCGAGTATCGGCAACTGAAAGGTGAGGAGGGTGCGAAAGAGGCGATCCTGCTGCGCTTTGCCGAGAATTCCTCCTGGGTGCTCGGGAGGCGGGTTCGGATCGAAGAGAATGGTTCGGCGTTCGAGGGAACGACAGAAGGGCTCGATGCGCGCGGTTTCTTGCAGGTGCGAACTTCCTATGGGTTGCAGATGGTTTTGAGCGGCACAGTGCGGGAGAGATAGCCTTGGCAACTGGCATTCGAACCGCGAACAAGTGAGTGCAGTTGGGTGATGCAGATGCCCGATGCGAAGGGATCATGCTTCTTGTGATTGATGTAGGCAATACGAATACCGTGCTGGGAGTCTTCGCCCGCGCAGCTAAAGTGCATGCTCACGACGATGCCGATGAACAACGCTATGAGCAGCTGCTGGCCAACTGGCGTGTGGCGACCTCGCGCACAAGCACGGTTGATGAATATGGCGTGCTTTTTCGCAACCTCTTTTCGATGGCCGGCCTGGAATCGACAGGGATACATGGGATTGTGGTTTCGTCGGTGGTTCCACCGCTCGATCCCGTCCTGCGGCAGGTTTGTGAAAGGTACTTCAATCTGCGCCCCTTATTCATTGAGCCCGGCGTGAAGACAGGGATGCCGGTTCATTATGACAATCCGGCCGAGGTGGGCGCGGACCGGATCGTCAATGCAGTAGCGGCATTCGAAGGGTACGGCGGCCCGTGCGTGATCGTAGACTTCGGAACAGCTACAACGTTCGATTGCGTGTCGGCCAAGGGAGAGTATCTAGGCGGAGTGATTTGCCCCGGAATCGGAATTTCTGCGGACGCGCTCTTCGAGCGCACAGCGAGATTGCCGCGCGTGGAGATTCGCAAGCCAACCCGCGTGATCGGATCAAACACCGTAGGCAGCCTGCAGTCGGGGTTGTATTACGGCTACCTCGGGCTGGTGGACGGGATTATCGAACTTCTGTTGGCCGAACTCGGGCCGGAAACGCGTGTGCTCGCCACTGGCGGTCTGGGTACAATGATCGGCACCGGCTCGAAATACATCAAGCAGGTTGATGACTTTCTCACGCTGGAAGGGCTACGCATCATCTGGGAACGGAATGCGTCCGGACGCCGGGAAGCCGTGACCAAGAGCACAAAACCAGGGTCAAAAATCCCCAAAAGCCCAGCGCAGAAGTCCTCGAATGGCGACGTTAAGATGGGCACTTCCGCGCCTCGCGCCACGCGATGATCTGCCGTGGAAAATCATTTCAACTATTTCACGGAAATCGAGGAGCGCTATCTCAAGCGTCGCGGCGGTGGCTTACTGCTATCGACCCTCGACTGGGCTTTGATTGAAACCTGGAAGGATGCGGGCATTCCTTTAGCGGCAGTGTTGCGTGGAATTGATACCTCATTCGATAAGTACGATCAGCGGCCGTCAAAAACGCGGAAGATTAACAGCCTGGCGTTTTGCTCGCAGGAAGTTCTGGCCTCAGCGGAAGATATGAAAGAGGCTGCCGTGGGCACTGGGCCATCGACGGAGCGTCCACGCGTGGATCAAGGGTTTGAGGCAGAAACGATTTCCGCGTTTCTCCAGGGCAACGCGCAGGCTCTCGAAATGGCGAAGATTCCTGAGGCAGTCCAGCCGGCGCGAGCAGTCGTGCGGGACGCTTCGAAAACTCTGCGGGAACTGGCCGCCCAGGTAACGGGCAAGCCGGCAGGACGCCTGGAGGATCTCGAGCGACGCCTGACTGTGCTGGAAGAGAAACTCGTCGCTGCGTTGCTGACTTCGACGCCGGATGAAGAGATCGTCAACGTTCGCGCGGAAGCGGATCGCGAGCTAGCGCCTTACCGCCGCAAAATGTCCGGTGCGCAGATCGATCAACTGGTGAAACAGTACGTGCAAAAGAAGCTTTTGGAGAAATACCAAGTGCCGCGGCTCAGTCTCTTCTACATGTGATCCCGTGATCCAGAAATTCGACGCCCTGATCCTCGGAGCCGGAGCCGCCGGCCTGATGTGCGCGATCGAGGCGGGCAAGCGCGGACGCCGCGTTGCCGTGCTCGAACACGCGGACCGCCTCGGTAAGAAGATTCTGATCTCCGGCGGCGGGCGCTGTAATTTCACGAATATTCACTGCCGGCCTGAGAACTTCATCAGCGCGAATCCGCACTTCGCGAAATCGGCTTTAGCGCGTTATACGCCAGCAGATTTTATTGCCCTGGTCGAGAAGCATCGCATCGCATACCACGAAAAGACCCTGGGACAGTTGTTCTGCGATGGCTCGGCTCGGGAAATCGTCAGCATGCTGGAAGAAGAATGTGGGTCGGCGCAGGTCCGCATCTTTCTCCATACCAATGCTCGCCAGGTGGCTCGCACGGATGAATTTCTGGTACGAACAGCGAGCGCGGAATTCCGGGCGCCGGTTCTAGTCGTAGCGACGGGCGGCCTGTCGATTCCCAAGATTGGAGCAACCTCCTTTGGCTACGATCTCGCGCGGCAGTTCGAGTTGAAAATTCGCGATCCACGTCCGGGACTGGTGCCGTTGGTCCTGAACCAACAGGATCGCGCTTCGTACTGCGATTTAAGTGGTGTGTCGGCCGACGTAATTGCCTCTTGCGACGGGCAGCAATTTCGCGAAAAGATGCTCATCACCCACCGCGGCCTGAGCGGCCCGGCGATTTTGCAGATCTCGTCGTACTGGAGAGGTGCCGAAGTCATCCGCATTGACCTGGCGCCAGAATGTGAAATGACAGCCGTGTTCGGCGATCCGAAACTCTCGCGTAACCCCGGCTCCCTGAAATCCGAACTACGGAAGATCCTTCCCGCCCGCTTGGCCGATCGCTGGCAGGAATTGCACGCACCGACCTCCTGGACTAACGCTGCCCTCGCGGATTTTGAGAGGCAGCTGCACACATGGAGCATTCATCCGTCCGCGACAGAAGGATTCGAGAAGGCAGAGGTCACCGTGGGCGGAATCGATACCGACGAACTGTCTGCCAAAACGATGGAGAGCCGCACCGTCCCCGGCTTATATTTCATCGGTGAAGTAGTCGACGTGACCGGACATCTCGGCGGGTTTAACTTTCAATGGGCGTGGGCTTCGGGTGCGGCGGCCGGACGTGTCCTCTGAGGGCTCGTTTAGAATCGAGTCTTGCTTCTGACGGTCGACAAGATGATTTACGGCGGCGAGGGTCTCGCACATCTGCCCGCCGACGAGCAGGGTCGAGGCAAGGCTGTCTTCATTCCCTTCGTCCTTCCCGGAGAGCAGGTTGATGCCTCAATCACGGAGCACAAGCCGGGGTTCGCGCGGGCACACAGTGAAGCAATCATCCACTCGTCGCCGCAACGCGTTGAACCCGGATGTCCTTACTTCGCAAGCTGCGGCGGGTGCCATTACCAGCACACAAGCTACGAACATCAGCTGGAGATCAAGCAAGAAATCCTGCGCGAGACGCTGCGGCGGACCGCCAAGCTGGATCTGCCGGTCGATATTCAAGCTCATCCTTCGCCACCCTGGAATTATCGCAACCGGTCGCGATTAAAGGTGCAAACTACGCCTGCGTTCCAGGTGGGATATTTCAAAATGACGTCCCACGAGTTGCTGGCTGTTGAGGTGTGCCCGATCAGTTCGGCGCTGATCAATCAAGCCATAGCGGCCCTCTGGTTGAGTGGCCGTCGTGGCGGAATGCCGCCGGGAGTGGAGCAAGTCGAGTTCTTTGCGAACGCCGAGGATACGCAACTCCTCGTAGAAGTGTCGGCGAAAGCGGATTCCCGCCGTGCGGCTCTGCGAGGGTGGGCCGAGGACTTTCGCGCTTCAATGGCAGAAATCGCGGGCATGGTGGTGTCTCGGGGCCAAAAGGGGCAAACCCAGGAGCGCATCTTGACCCTTGGCACGGATCATCTCACCTACCGCACGAAACGCGCCGCCTACCGGGTCAGCGCCGGATCTTTCTTTCAGACGAACCGTTATCTCACGGATGAGCTCGTGAAACTCGTGACCCATGGGCAGTTTGGCGAGGTGGCGCTCGATCTCTACGCCGGAGTCGGATTGTTTTCCACAGCCCTTTGTGACATGCGTCACACCATTTCCGTTGAGTCGTCACCGACTTCCACAGGAGATCTTTCCTACAATCTACCCTCGAATGGAGAGGCTGTCCGGGCCACAATCGAGCAGTACTTGTCCGGAAGCGCGAAAACGAGGCGGACCGGGAACGGCGCAGTCTTCCCCCATCCTGCAGTTCGGCCCGACCTGGCAGTAGTGGACCCGCCTCGCGGTGGCTTGGGAGCGCACGTGGCGCGCATGCTGGTGACCTTGGGCGCGCCACGCGTGGTTTACGTCTCTTGCGATCCGGTCACGTTAGCGCGGGACTTGGCGGTTCTGCTGGCAGGCGGGTATCGGATCGACCAGGTGCACCTTGTGGACCTGTTCCCGCAGACCTTTCACCTCGAGACAGTAGTTCGCCTCACGCGCTGAATCCGCCGCCACGCCAGCGGTGTCCGGTCACTCGCGTTGAGTTTTTCTGATGATTTGGCCGGCTACTGCGACTGGACCTCCAACCTTCGCGTTCAAAAGCGACGCGACAGCCGATGGGAAGGCCGTACCCGTTCATTCTGGTGTTCGACTGACTATCTGTTCGCCTTGGGATGAGGCGAGTCGCGCGCAGGATATATTGTGTTATCCGAGCCCACCTTCCACTACGGCGACCGCATCTGCTTTCTGACAAAACCGAGACCTGCTCGCAGTTTCCGCAATCCCGGCGTTTTCGACCATGAAGGATATCTTGCTGATCGAGGTATCGCGGCACTGGGATCCGCGAAGACCGAGAACGTTGAGCGCTTGTCAGGTTTTTCGGGAACTCGTTGGGAGCGCCTGCGCGGCCGCATGCACCTCAGCGTAATTGCCAAGGTGCATAGGCTCTGGCCTGCACGCCAGGCCGCGCTAATTGACGCTATGGTCATTGGCGAAGAGGCATTCATCGACCCGGCGCAAACTCCTAGTCACTGTCGGCGGTCTCATCGGGTTGTTCATGGCCGCTCTGTCCCTTGCGAGTATCATTCCGCGGCGCATATCCACCCAGCCGTGATGGAACTCACTGCACTCGACGTTGGCCCGGGGGACTCGGTTCTGCTGGTTACACCCACAGCAAGAACGCTGCTGGTGGACGCCGGGGGCCCGATCGGGCCGGGTGGATCGCAACTGGATTTCGGAGAAGATGCTGTGTGCTCCTATCTCTGGGAACGAGGCGTCTCTCACCGTGATGCCGTGGCGATTTCGCGTGGACACTCCGACCACATGGGCGGCATGGCCGCTGGGCTGAGAAATTTCCGGCCGAAGGAACTATGGATCGGCCTGCTGCCTCAAGTCGTCCACTGGAAAACCTCATCTCCACCGCACAGACGTTTGGAGTGAAGGTCGTCCGCTACAGGGAGGGAGATGCATTCGAGTTTGGAGGCAGCGAGGTTCGGGTGATCTTTCCCCCACGCGACCGGCCGGTCGGTGACAGGGCGCAGAATAGCGATTCTATGGTGCTAAGTCTTTCCTATGGTCACTCGTCCTTGTTGCTGGAGGGCGACGCCCAGAAGCGCACTGAGCGCTACGTTCCCGGAGTGTTCGGTCGAAACGCGGATGTCGCCTACTCCCAGGCTCAAGTCTTTATCACCTTCGATGCTTTCGACGGTAACGAGCGCTCGAGCACCCAAAAGCGACTCTGCGGAAGGTTGGTCATCATGGCAGCGCGAACGCAACTTCTCAGGAACTGATCGACGCCGTAAGACCGGGATTCGCCATCATATCCGTTGCCTCAGGAAATTCGTGTGGCCTGCCGCGGTACGAAACGCTGGCACGGCTGGCTTCAGCCGAAACTCGCGATTATCGAACGGATCTGGATGGGGGTAACCTTTTATCTCGATGGCCGCTCGGTCAGGGCCGCTTCGGCGAGTCTGCAATAATGTCGATCTCGGCAGTTTCATCGTCACTCTCGTCCGATTCCGGTTGACGATTTTCCTCAATCAACTTTCGCGCGCTTTCAGCATCTTGCTCGCGCACCAGGATGATCATCCCGCCCAATCCCGGAAACGTGTCCTGCACCAGATTCGCCGAGGTAAGATCGCTGTCGATTCCTGCCGATTCCAACAGTCCCTTGACGATCATCGCCTCGGATTCATCTTCGGAATCGAAGACCTTGACGAGTTTCTCGTTTGGATCAGGACGACGTGGCACACTCGCCGCCGGATTGGTTGGCTCTGACATGAGGGTCTCCAGTTCAGGATATTGGCCCGATACGTCGATTTTACTCCAGTGGGACGGATCGAAATCCCGGGAAACACTCAGCCTGCGATTGTGGCGGTAACGCAGAAGGGCACCTTTGGGCGGTTGCTTTCTTGCAGGAATAGGGCAGAATGACCATATCCATGAGCGCAACGCCACAGCGCGGCATGTCATCCAAGATGTGGGTAAAGGGGATTGCATGAATGTTTCGCGGCAGCCTGGAGATCAATCGGGACATCAAATGGCACAGCAGCAAACGCGCTGGGAACTGGAGGAAGAAGCTAGGAAAATCCGACGCTTGCAGGTCATGATGGGAATGGTGATGTCGGTGATCGGCCAAGATCCGAATCTGACTTTGGAGGAAGCCTCTGAGTTGGCGGCGGGCGCGAAAAAAGCCGCGCTGGCAATGTTCCCCGACAAGGAACTGGCCTTCGATCTGCTCTACAGGCCACGCCTGCAGAGACTCATCCGCGAACGTTTCCGGCTGCAATAAGCCGAGAGGTCTATTCGTCGACCACTGGATTTCGAAGTGTCCCCACTCCTTCTACGCTGACTTCCACCGTGTCTCCCGCCATAATTGGACCCACTCCAGAAGGCGTGCCGGTCGGAATCAAATCTCCCGCATACAGTGTCATGGCTTGTGCGATGTAGCGAATCACCCTATCAAGGCTGAAGATGAAGTCGCGCGTATTGCCTTGCTGTTTCACGTCACCGTTCACCTTGGTTTCGACACCAATTCCTGCCCACGGGTCGATTTCATCGGTCACTAAAGGCCCCACAGGACAAAATGTATCGAACCCTTTGGCACGGCTCCACTGACCATCTTGGTTCTGCAGGTCGCGCGCGGTCACGTCATTGACGCAGGTATAGCCGAGAATGTGCTGGCGAATGTCGGCGTCGGCGGGCGGCTGATAACAGGTCTTCCCAATCACGACACCCAGTTCGCCCTCATGATCGATGCGCTGCGAAAGCTTCGGACGGCGAATTGTGCCTCCGGGCGACAGCAACGCCGATGTAGCCTTGAGAAAAATGAGAGGCTCTTTGGGAACCTCATGCCCTAACTCGGCCGCGTGTTCGCGATAGTTGCGGCCGACACAAACAATCTTCGACGGCCGCACCGGGGGCAACAGGACTGCTTGTTCCAGTGGAATTGCATCAATCTTCCGCGTGCGCAGGCTTTCCATATCACCATCGGCTTCTTCCGGCGGCGTGAGCAGGAGTCTTACGATGGAGTCGCGCCCGGCTACCGTTTCGACCAGACCATAGTGTGCTTCGCCATTCCAATGAAATCGACAATATTTCATGCTTTCGAACTCGCTCTCTAAACGCTGGAAGAGATTAAGCGGGATGAGAAGTGATAAATGAGCGGCCTTCACGACTCAACGGTGTGCTCATTTGCTCATTGCTCATTGCTCATCGCTCCTGATGGCACCACTTCACTGGCTTCCTCGGACCGCGAACTCTCGTTGCCACGAACATCCACAGCAGTCACCGAATAGAAGTATTTCTTCCCTCCAGTCACATGTTCGTCGCGGTAAGCCGGGGTTTTGACCAGCTCTCCATTCAACTTGGCGGGAGTGGTGCCTTCCTCCCCGCGATAAACATTGTACCCAGCCAAGTCCGCATCCATGACTGGAGCCCACACGAGATCGATAAAGGGCTTCTGTCCTGGACCCGAGAACACCGCCTGCAACTCTGCCGGGACTGTAGGTGGAAACACGTCGTGCGCAAAGAGGCTGAGCTCGGGCGTGTCGTCTCCTTCGACTTCCAGGCGCGACTTATCCCGGCGCTGAATCTGGGTAATCGCCTCAGCGCGATAGGCGTAGGTTTTTTCCCACTCAATGTTCGGGTCGGTGATGCTGAAGTTGGCGTCCGAGCCGGCACGAACTTGTACGACGAATGCTTGTTCGTTGCTGCCTTCTGCATGCCGGTACACTCGGTACAGATAATCCAGGTCGGCGGGCGCAACCGACACGATCTCTCCAGTCCAACTCAGCACGACGCCCTGCTTCGTGACCTGCGCGCGGAAGTCGCGCGGCGGCGCCAGTGTCCGCACGAGTGAGACCTGCACCTGGTTCGATAGACCTGCCCCGCGGTGTTCTCGATTGAGGACTTGCACCGCATACGTCGCGAACGCGGAGGGGTCGTCAGTTTCCATCCCTGGTGGAAGCAAGTCGGCGTATGAGGCTTGAGCGTTTCCGCCGGAAGAGCTGGTATTTTGACCAGCCGGAGCCGCGACCTCGTCTACTGGTGTGTCGCAAGCATTCAATGCCGAGCGACCGCGACAAACCAGGGTGGGACCGGGGCTGCGGACGGCTGCGCGGTCCGTTGTTATCGTCGGAATTGTCCATGTCAGCTTGACGCGATCTCCCTTGCGGGACGCGCGTAAGTCACTTGGGGGTTGGGGCAGCTCCAGCGAGGGGGGTTGTGGTGGACCAATCGTAGCGCAGGCGATCAGTACAAACGACACACTCACGCCCAAAACCAGGATCTGCACTACGTGTCTCATGCGAAAGAAAAGAGTATCAACAGACAGCTTCCGGCTGCTAAGTCGTGAGTTCCTTTAAAGCGTCGCGGAATACCTTAGTATGGCGATCGACCTGAGCCGCTTCGGTTTGAGGAGACATCAACGCCATATTGTGGAACGGAGTGAGCAAGATGCCCCGATTCATCGCATACAGGTGCATGAAACGCTCCAGTTCAAAGTCCATTGCGTCATGAGCCTGCTGACCGTTCTTGGGTTGTGCCCCGAAGATGTACTCCGCCCGGCAGCCCAGGCGCGTAACATGCCAGGGAAGTTCGGCGTCGGCGATTGCCTTGTCAACGCCTTCGGTCCAGCGCGCGGCCATGGGAATCATGCGGTCGAACGCTTCTTTGGTGAGAACTTTGGTCAGCGTCGCGCGCAGCGCGGCGAGCGAGAGCGCATTGCCGGCAAGCGTTCCACCGATGCCACCGACGTCGCAGTTTTCGAGCTCCTGCTTGGCGACGATGCGGTCAGCGACCTCTTGCGAAAGTCCATAAGCTGCTCCCGGAATGCCTGCCCCAATCGCTTTCCCGAAGACCAGCACATCCGGGTCAAGATTCTCCGCCCGCGTGTATCCGCCCAGGCCGGCGCAAATCGTATGCGTTTCGTCGATGATCAGCAGCGTGCCGTGCTCGCGCGTAATCTCCCGCAGCGCATTGTGGAAACCGGGGTCCGGATGCACGATGCCTACATTGGTCATCACCGGCTCCGCTAAAACGCATGCCACATCGCCGGACAAGAGCGCCGCCTCAAGCGCGTCTACATCATTGAACTCAACCACCTTCGTCGTGACGGCCGGATTCACCGGCGGCCCTATGTTTCCGGGACGCGGACCCGCCTGTCCATTCGCCTCAATCGTGATGAAGGTCTCGTCCACGGTCCCGTGATAGCACCAGTTGAAGACCAGGATCTTCGGGCGGCCGGTAATCTGTCGCGCAAGTCGGATGGAGAAACGGTTTGCATCCGTCGCGGTGAGCGCGAATTGCCAGTAGGGAAGCGCAAATCTTTTCTGTAATTCCTCGGCAACGATGATCGCATCTTCGCCCGGTAACATCAGGGTGATGCCGCGCCGCATCTGCTCTTCCGCCGCTTTCACGGTTGCAAACGGAGAGTGCCCGGTCATTGCACCCGTATCGCCAAGACAAAAATCGATGTAACGCAATCCATCGACGTCAAAAAATTCGGCGCCCTGCGCTTCACGGACAAAGAGAGGAAACGCTCCGGCCCATTTCACCATCCAGTTCATGGGCACGCCCGCGAGCAATGACTTGCGCGCGCGGTCGAACAGCGCCTGCGACTTCGGATGCTCGTCCACAAACTTCTGCTGTTCGCGTTGCATCAGAGACTGTAGGCGGGAACGGTCGATCGTTTTCATGAGCGGAGGGAGCCTGTGCAGAATACCAGACTGGCTGGGACGCGCGTCAGTCGGCCCGGTAAGCCATCTTGCCGCCGACGATTGTAGCGATGACTCTGCCGGTGAACTGCCAACCGTCAAACGGCGTATTTTGCGAGGCCGAGCGAGATTTGCGCGCTTCAAACATCCAGCGCCTCTTCGGATCGAACACCGTCACATCTGCAAAACTGCCGCGCACCAGCGAGCCGCGGCCGTTCAGATCGAAGACTCGGGCGGGGCCTGACGTGAACAGTTCCACGACCCGGGTCAGGGGAATCCTGTGATCGCGGTGCAGCCGTGTGATTGCGAGGGCCAGTGCCGTTTCCAATCCGATAATTCCGAAGGCCGCGCGTTCGAACTCTACCGCCTTCTCATGCCTGGCGTGCGGAGCGTGATCAGTCGCGATCGCGTCCACGGTTCCATCCGCTAGCGCGACGAGAATCGCCTCACGATCCGCGGCCGAACGCAGCGGCGGATTCATCTTGAAGTTCGTGTCGTACTCACCTACGTTCTCGTCGATCAAGGTGAAATGATGCGGCGTGACTTCACACGTTACACGAGCCTTCGCGCGTTTTCCACGCCGGACCGCCTTCAGCCCATCTGATGTGGAAAGGTGCGCGATATGCAGTCGTGATTGCGGAATCTGCTGCGCCAGCGTGACATCGCGATCGACAATGGTGGCCTCGGCCGAGGCCGGCATGGCTCGCAGGCCCAAACGAAAGCTTGACGGTCCCGCATGCATCGAGCAGTTCTCGGTGACGCGCGTATCCTCGGCGTGCTGCACGACAGGGAAATTCAGTTCGGCACCCAGCCGCAGCGCCATTCGCATCACGTCGTCATCGAGGATGGGCTTGCCATCGTCGGTAACCGCGACCGCCCCCGCGCGCTGCAGAGCCGCGAAGTCCGTGAGTGTTCCGCCTTTGCTGCCGCGGGTCGCTGCGGCAATGGGAAACACATTGACCAGGCCTCCGCGCTCCGGCTGCCTCAACCAGCTAACCCAGTCCGGTGTATCCACCACGGGTTGCGTATTGGGCATGGTGCAGACGGTGGTGAACCCGCCAGCCGCCGCGGCTGCCGTGCCGCTGGCGATGGTCTCTTTGTACGCCTGGCCTGGTTCGCGCAAATGCACATGCAGATCGATGAACCCCGGGGCAACGATCAAACTCTTTGCGTCAAAGCTGTCGTCAGCACTACCGCGGATTTTGTTCGGCGGAGCGACTTCGGTGACGCGGCCATCGCGCAGGAGAAGATCCATGGGCGCATTAATCTTCGCCGCTGGGTCGATCAGATGCCCGCCCTTAATGAGCAGGCTCATGGGTTGCACGCGTGTCATCCCACCTCTGTCAATTCAAAAGTTGAACTGAACGCACTCATCGCGCCTTCCCCAGCGCTCGCGCCAGAATTGCCATTCGCGTCGGCACTCCGTTATGGACCTCATCGACGATCGCCGACTGCGCCCCGTCCGCCACCTCCGCGGTCAATTCCAGCCCTCGAATAATCGGCCCCGGATGCATGACGATCGCGTTTTGTTTTGCCAGCTTCAGACGCCCCGACGTCATCTGGTATCGCGCAATATAGTCCTGCACGCGGATCTTCTGTCCGGCAAGCCGCTCTTTCTGCACGCGCAGCAGCATCACGATATCGGTCCCGCGCAACGCGTCTTCTATGTGGCGCGTTACCCGCAGGCCGGGTGCGAGCGTCGCCGCGACTTCTGGCACGAACTCCGGCGGGCCACAGAGCGTGATCTTCACTCCAAACCGGGTCAGCAGATGGCACGCACTTCGTGCCACCCGGCTGTGAAATATGTCTCCGACGATCGCCGCCTGAAGCCCCCGTAAAGATTTCTTGTGCTTGAGAATGGTCACCGCATCGAGCAGTGCCTGCGAAGGATGCTCATGCATTCCATCCCCGGCGTTGACGATCGGGATATCCAGATGTGCCGCCATCAGGTGGGGCGCGCCCGCCGACGGATGGCGCATCACGATGCAGTCCGCGCCGACGGCACGTAGCGTGTATCCGGTATCGATCACGGATTCGCCCTTCTCGATACTCGATCCCGAGGACTGCACGAGCGTAGTGGTTGCGCCCAGTGCTTTGGCTGCGAACTCGAAGGAAGTACGGGTCCGTGTCGATGCTTCGTAAAACAGAAGGACCACCCGTTTGCCCCGAAGCAGCCGACGCGGCTTCTGCGGGTTCATCCGCCGAGCCAACTTGAGCAGCCCCTCGATCTCTTGGGTGTCGAGGTGTTCGATGCCGAGCAGCGATCCGCGCGCGGGCGTATTCATCGAGACAAGTTCAGCGACAAAAGTGCAAACGGTGCATCATACGCGGCGGGCCACAAACGTCGCAAGACCTGCTGTCACTTCAAAATTCGCCGTGGAGGCGCTTCCCAACCTCTGTGGCCGAGATGCCCTTCTGCTGGTTTTGCATTTACAATCCTTGCGGCAACCGGCCATCCAGAGAGTCTTGCCTTTGCAAAATCCCATCTCCGTCGCCGTAGTGGGCGTGGGCGTCTTTGGACGAAATCATGCCCGGATCTATAAGGAACTAGAAGTACAGGGAGAGCCCGTCCGGCTACTGGGGGTCGTTGATCCTGATACCGGCCGAGCCGACGCGGTTGCGCGTGAATTCAATTGCAAAGCCTTCGGTTCGGTCGCTCAGTTGGTCACCACGCACAGCGAGGTCCAGGCGGCGTCGGTAGCGGTTCCGACGGTTCATCATCTGGAGGTTGCTCGTGATCTGATGAAGGCCGGCGTGGACGTGCTGATTGAAAAGCCCCTTGCGACCAGTTTGGCCCAGGCTGAGGAACTGGCGAAGCTGGCAAAGTCGCACAAGCGAATCGTGCAGGTCGGCCATCTGGAGCGTTTCAATCCCGCCGTGCAGGCGACGCTTCCCGTTCTTAGCCAGCCGATGTTCTTCGAGGTGCACCGGCTGAGCGTTTTTACTCCGCGCTCGCTCGATGTCGATGTCGTGCTCGACCTCATGATTCACGACCTCGACATCGTCCTCGCATTCGCGAAGTCCCCGGTGCGAGAGGTCCGGGCCGTCGGCCTGCCCGTGCTTTCGGGCAAAGTCGACATCGCCAACGTGCGGGTCGAGTTGGAATCCGGTTGCATCGCCAACTTCACCGCCAGCCGCGTCTCTACAGAGCGGGTCCGCAAGCTACGCTTCTTTCAGCCACGACAGTACATTTCCTTGGACTACGGCCGTCAGGAAGTTCTCGTCTTCACGGTGGGCTCTGACGGCGATTCGGCGGGAACGCCTTCGGTCAATCCGCAAATCGGTGTCAACCGGCTTGCCGTCGCCGCGGAGGAACCGCTGCACGCCGAGCTGAGATCATTCCTGCACGCAGTACGGCAGCGATCCACTCCCGTCGTCGCGCTAGAAGATGGGCATCGAGCGCTCGCACTGGCCCTAGATATTCTTGCGGGCATTCGCGAGCATAATAAGAAAGTGGGACTCGCGGGAGCGAAAGGTTAGCCGTCAGGCGGCGGGCGTCAGTCACAAATCGCGAGGGCTGAACCTCCGGACGGCACAAACGCCTCTTTGGCTATCCAGCAATTCGGAACGTCGAATCCGAGGACCTGACGCCCGAAGCCTGACGCCTGCTTTTACATATGTTTACACGCGAAAGTCCCGGCACAAATGCCAGCAGCGAAATCCTACGAAAGATGCGAGAATAAAGATATCTTGGTTGTAGAGCAGCGCGCCGTTGGCAGTTCTTCCACGAGGGAGTCCGGATGCAACGCCGCGAGTCTATTTCGTGTCTAAAGACAGGCGGATACAGCTAAGTCCCATAGCTAAGCGAGCGCATGCCGATTACCCAGATTCCATTCCAGGACCCAGTTGCTCCGCCTGAAAAAAGCGAGCCGGAACAGCTGGAACTGTACGCCCAGCGAGACTGGGAAACTGCTTATCGGGAACTGGATGCGCGCGTACCACACCTGCTGATCCAACTGCAAGATGATCTTCAGCGTTCGCGCAAACGCGAGGCAGTCTGGATTTCAGTCATCATTCACCTGCTGCTCTTCATCGGGCTGTGGAAGTTCAATTTCATCCAGCAATTCATCCCGATTCACCGGGTCGCCGTCGTACCGCTGACCAATCGCGATAAGGATGTCACGTTTCTCGCGCTGCCGCCGGATGCACAGAAAGTAACCCGCAAGCCGAACACGAATATCGCGTCAGACAAAGACCGGATCGCCACGTCGCGGCGTCCCGAGCTCGATCCCAAGGAACTCCGGAAGCTGTTACCGTCCCCATCGCCGGGAGCGCCGGGTCTGCAGGGACCGAAGGCCGCACAGCCGTCCGCTTCGCCGCCGGCAATGATGCAGAATCCGTCGTCGGTTCAGCCGCAGCAGGGCGCACCGCCGGCGCAGCGTCCGCAATTTGACACCAATCAGACGGCGCAATTGCAGAGTCCTGCGCCGCCAAAGAATTCCTTCAGCAAGTACGCGCAGGGCATGAGTGCTGGCTCAGCCATTCAGCAGGCTGCGCAAGCAGCCGCGGCACGGCGGGGCGCGGGCGGAGGCGGTCAAGAAGGCGACTTCGGACTGGGGACGGGAGCACATGGCCGGCAATTGGGCCAACTCGACATTCTGAGTGATACCCAAGGCGTGGATTTTGGGCCCTATCTGCAGCGCATCGTGCAGGACGTACGAGAGAACTGGTACCACTTGATTCCGGAATCCGCGGAAATGAAAAAAGGCAAGCTGGCCATCGAGTTTGCCATCACAAAAGAGGGGCAAGTTGCCGATATGCGACTCGTTGCATCTTCGGGCGATGTCTCGCTCGATCGACCGGCGTGGGGTAGTATTACTGCATCGAATCCTTTTCCGCCGCTTCCCAGCGAGTTTACCGGCCCCTACCTCGCGCTCCGCTTCCGCTTCTACTACAACCCCGATAAAGCCGACCTGCAGTAGCCCCAAAGCCCGACCCTCTCCTGGATCAGTGCCGATCCGTAAGCTTTATCCTGACCACTCCACCTGCTACATTTTCTCCCTGTGTCTTCCTCCGACGAGTACAAAGAGCGTCGACGCATCCGTGCGACCCGGGTTGAGCAGTTCGAACGGACTCATATCCGGCTGGGCAACCTACGTCTGCTGCTCGCGGCGGTGGCGGCGATTCTCCTGTGGATGTCTGTGCGGCAGCATCTGCTTTCCGCTTTGTGGATCATCTGCCCGGTTTTGGCGTTTATGGCCGCCGCGGTGTGGCACTCGCGAGTTTTGAGACGACAAGAACTGGCGAAGCGTGCAGTTGCCTTCTACGATCGCGGACTCGCACGCATTGAAGATCGCTGGACTGGAACCGGAGAGCGCGGCGAGCGTTTTGCTGATCCGCATCACGTCTATTCTTCTGATCTTGATCTGTTTGGCGATGCCAGCCTTTTCCAGCTGCTCTCGTCCGCCCGAACCCGCATGGGCGAGGAAACGCTGGCTCGCTGGCTGCTTGCTCCCGGCAGCGCGGATGAGATCAGGAAACGGCACGTGGCAGTGAACGAATTACGCGCGGAACTGGATCTCCGCGAGGATCTGGCGGTATTGGGTGAGGACGCTCGGGTTGGCGTGCATCCTGAAGAACTGGTCAACTGGGCGGAATCGCCCAATCAGATTCCTGCGCGGTGGCTGGCATGGCCGGCTCCCGTCCTGGCGGTATTGGCCGTGCTCGGAGCCATCATCTGGGCGGCCCGGGGCATGGCGACACTGTTTCTTGCCATCGTGATCGTCGAGGCGATCCTTACCTATTGGCTGAAGAAGCCGATTGAGGCGGTTCTGCACGGCACCGAGAATGCCTTCCATGATCTTGATCTCCTTTCCGGCATCTTGGCGAGAATTGAGGCCCACACGTTTCAGAGCCCGGAGCTGCAGGGATTAGGCGAGCTTGTCTCCTCCAATGTCAACGCTTCGCGAGCCATTGCCCAGCTGCGGTCGCGGCTGGACCTGATCCTTTCTCGGAACAACATATTTGTGCGACTCATTGATGTGCCGCTGATGTACTCCGTCCAGTTAGCACTTGCGGCCGAGCGCTGGCGCAAAGCCCACGGCCACGCCGTGAAACAGTGGATCGCCGTCGTCGGGGAAATGGAAGCGTTGATCTCCTTCGCCGCCTACGCCTACGAGCACCCGGAGGATCCGTTTCCAGAGCTGACAACGGAAGAGACCTTGTTCGAAGCAGAGAATCTCGGCCATCCGCTACTCCCAAATGCTACTTGCGTCCGAAACAACGTCGCGGTCTGTGGCGATACGCGGGTGCTATTGGTGAGTGGATCCAACATGTCCGGAAAAAGCACGTTGCTGCGGGCGGTGGGGATCAACACTGCCCTCGCAATGGCGGGTGCTCCGGTGCGAGCGCGCCGGCTGCGACTATCGCCACTACGCATCGGGGCCAGCATTCGAATCAACGACTCGCTCCAGGAAGGCAGCTCGCGGTTTTACGCGGAGATTACTCGCCTCCGCCAGATATTGGATCTGACGGGCAGCGTTCCTCCGGCTCTATTCTTGTTGGATGAACTGCTGCAAGGCACAAATTCCAAAGACCGAAGAATCGGAGGTGAAGGCATTGTGCGCGCGTTTGTCGAGCGCGGGTCAATCGGTCTGGTGAGCACGCACGATCTTGCTCTGGCCGATATTGGCAGCAATCTGGACGGCTATCTGCGCAACGTTCATTTTCAGGATGAACTCACAAATGGCCGCATCACGTTCGATTACAAGCTTCGCGAAGGCGTCGTAACCAAGAGCAACGGGCTCGAACTGATGCGCTCGATCGGGCTCAGGATCTAGCGGCTACCAAACCCTGCACTGGTTCGCATTCACCATCGGCTGCCCCGACTTGCAGTGAAATGCCTCCTGAAACTGCGGCAGGTTGGAAACGACGCCGTTCGTACGATATTTCTCCGGCGAATGCGGATCGACGGTAGCGCGCAAGCGTTTGCTTTGGTCGCGGACGTGCCCGCACCAGCTTTGCCCGTAACCGACGAAGAATCGCTGTTCAGGCGTGAGTCCATCGATCGGATCCAGCTTCTGTCCCTTGGTATCGTCCTTCCATGCCATATAAGCGAGCATCAATCCGCCTAGATCGGCCACATCCTCACCCAGCGTGAGCTTGCCGTTGATATGGACGTCGTCGATGACCACGTACTTCGAATATTGATCCGAGACGCAGCTGGCGCGCTTCTCAAACTCCTGACCATCTTCCGGAGTCCACCAGTCCCGTAAATTGCCCTGCGCATCGAACTGACGGCCTTCGTCGTCGAAGCCGTGGGTAAGCTCGTGGCCCACGGTGCCGCCGGTGTCGCCGTAATTGGGTGCCGCATCCGACTCAGGATCAAAAGCTGGAGGCTGCAACACGCCGGCGGGGAAATTGATGTCATTCATCTGCGGGTTGTAATAGGCGTTCACCGTTGGCGGAGTCATATCCCACTCGCCCTTATCCACCGGCTTGCCAATCTTCGCTAGCTGGCGGTTGAATTCAAACAGCCGCGACCGCTCGACGTTGCCCAGGTTATCTCCCCGCACGATTTCGAGTTTTGAGTAGTCGCGCCACTTATCCGGATACCCAATCTTGTTGGCCATGGCATGCAGCTTGGTGAGCGCCTGCTCCTTTGTGGCCGGCGACATCCAGGTGAGGCTTTTGATGTCCTGCTCCATGGCCGCGCGAATCTCGTTGACGACCTTCAGCGCTTGTTCCTTCGCCTGCGGCGGGAAATACTTCTCAACATAGGCTTGTCCCAGCGCTTCGCCGAGGTAGTCATCGACATACTCGGTGCACCGCTTCCAGCGCGGCTTCAGCTGTTGCTGGCCCTGCAGAGTCTTGCCATAGAATGCGAAATTTTCGTTCAGGAACGGCGAGGAGAGCTGAGCAGCGTTGGCGTGCACCAGGTGCCACCGCAAGTAGGTCTTCCAGTCGTCGAGGCTGGTTTTTCCAATCTCTTCATTCAGCGTCTTGAAGAAATTCGGGACAGCGACATTCAGCGACGAGAGAGACCCCAGGCCGACTTTGGTGAAATAGACCTGCCACTGAAATTCCGGCGAGATTTTTTCCAATTCGGCGCTGGTCAGTTTGTGATCGAGACTCTTGGGGTCGCGACGTTCGACCCGGGTTAGAGACCCTTTCGCCAGATCCGTCTCAATGCGCATGACGGTCTGTGCTTCGCCCGCGGCCATCTGCGGGGCATCGCCCAGCAACTCGAACATTTTTTGCACGTGTGCAACATAGGCGTTCCGTAACTCTTCAGATTTCGAGTCTGTCTTCAGATAATAGTCACGATCGGGCAGACCAAGCCCACCCTGATCGGCATCCGCCACAACTTGGCTGGCATCGCGGAAATCTTGTATGGAGTCGAAGCGGAAGAGCACGTTATCGGTGGGCATTGCCGAGGCCACGTCGGCCAAACCCGTTTTCGAGCTGATCTTTGCAATCCGATCCAGTTCCGGCCTGAGCGGATCGATCCCTTTCTCCTCGACTGCCTTCTCGTCCATACACGAGGCGTAATAGTCGCCAATTTTCTGATTCACCGGACTTCGCCCTGAAGCGGCCGCGGAGGCAGCCTCCAAGATCGCGCGCAGCTTGTCTTTGTTCTCATCTTCCATCTTCGAGTACAAATCCCACGACGACTGGTCTGGAGGGATGGGATTGTTTGTGATCCATCCGCCGCATGCGTACTTGAAAAAGTCAACGCAAGGATCGATCGTTCGATCCATCGCGCTGACATCAAGTGCTGGTGTGTGAGTGGACTGCTGTGCCTGGGCGGCCAGAGAAAAACAGAAGCTGATGAGGAGTGCAATCACCCCCAACCGCGAACGTTTCATGGAAGGCTCCATCGGTCGAAATGATTCAGAAAACAGTGCGACGCAAGAGTCAAGAGTATAGAACTTTGAGCGGGAGGCTGGGGCACATTCTCCGGCTAGAAACCGGACTCATCCCGAGCGGAGTGATGCGGGGTGTCCGCGAACCTAGACAGTCGATGCGCGTTATTTGTTTCGCCATCCGCTGATCTCCCTCGGTGGGGGATCAGCCTTTTCGCAAGTGGATCGATCCATCCCCGGTGTGGATCGTCAGCAGACTTCCGCCGCCGTTGAGTTTCCCGTGAATTTCGTTCTGGCGAATCTTGCCTTCAGTCGTGACTGGCATATCAAGATCAATATGTCCGTCGCTGGTGTGCAGATCCACATCCGCCGAAAGATCGCCGGGCACCTCGAGCGAGACGCTGCCATCGCCTGTCTCCAACCGCCATCCCGCAGCGAGGGACGAGCCGTGCTTGGCACGAACCTCCACATGGCCGTCGCCGGTCTTCAAGCCGAGTTCGTCAAAACGCCCATTGGCCTCGATATGGCCATCGCCAGTCGTCGCGTGCAGTTTTCCGTCAACGCCATCCAGCTTGATGGATCCATCTCCCGTGTGCAGATCCATCTCGCCCTTCATTCCCGCCAGGTCGATCTTTCCATCGCCCGTGCGGAGATTGACTCTGCCTTCCCGTGGCATCTGGACAATGATGTCGACGCGATGAGATTCCCAGCCGATGTTGAAATTGTGATGCGGATAATGCACTTCGATCTCAACCGAATCCCCGGTCTGGCGCTCATCCACGCGAATACCGCCTTCCCCGATTTTGTAGTGAGTGGTGATCACCTGGGCTGCGATTTTATTCTGGTCCCACGTGGTCACGCGAATGTTTGCGTCCGAAGTCTCGACGCGCAAATCGGGTTTGCCACTAATGTTGTAGGTTTTCGACCATTCCTCGGCGCGGGCCGATACCACCGCAACGCTCAAGGCAAGAATGGCCAACGATGTAGGGACGACAAGTGATTTCATGGATCCTCCGGCGGACGCACACTTTCGCCCGCCTGTTAGACGTGTTTACGCGGAATCCGTGAGGTTGGTTCCATTAACCTGCCTTTCCGGTGAACCTGGGCGTACATACGCCAGCCGGATCAATGTCCGCTCGGAAAAGGGCAGATAGAGTAAACCAGCGCTGGCCGCAAACGCGGCCCCGAATCCGATGTTCTCCGCCAGCAGAAATGGTGCGATCGCCCACAGCTGGTCCAGAGCCAGAATGAAGGGGAACATCCGGCGAAACTTCTCGTCCAGCCGCTGGTAATCGAAACCTACCGCGGACAGTAAATAACAGCGCAGCGGAATGCCCACGCCTGCTGTGACGACTACCGCAACAGTGAGGGTGATCGCACCCCAATAGGGGAGAAAAGAGTCAGCAATTCGTTGCACTTCTCGCAGCCGAAACAGAGCCGCGAGATAAAAGCACAAATACATGATTTGGATCAGCGCAAAAAGCCCTCGTGTCAGCCCGCGGCGAGGGATCGGAACCTCAAGCTCCGGGTGCAATTGGGTTGTGGCAGGGTCCCGACGCGGCGCTGCGACCGGAGTAGCTCCGCCATCGTCCGCAGCCCCTCGGTGTGACTGCCCAGTTTGAACCGCGGCCGCAGGTTCACCGGAAAACGGGGCCGGAGCCTGCACGGGAGCTATAAACCGATATCCTCGCCGGGCCAGCGTTTCGACAAACCGCGGGCTGGAAGCCGAATCCCCCAGCACTTCGCGAACTTTGTTGATGGCCGTATTCAAGCTGTGGTCGAAGTCGACGAAGGTGTCCGATGCCCACAACTTCTGCCGCAGTTCTTCGCGGGTCACCACATCGCCCGCACGTTCAAGCAGAAGGGTTAAAACCTGAATAGGCTGTCCCTGCAAACGGAGCCGGACTCCGCTCTTGCGCAGTTCGCCAGTTCCGAAATTGAGCTCGAATACACCAAACCGCGCGATCCGGCTGTTATTGGGCTGCACTGCCATGTACGACGACGTAGTGTAGCACCGCGGGGGAAACGCGGTCTTCGGTGCTGGGTGTTAGTTCCTGGCTCTTAGGCCCTGAGTCTTAGGTCGTAGGTTTTAGGTGTTCGTCTCAACTTCATCCCCTATTGGCACCCTGGGTGCCGCAGCGCCTCCGCGCTGGGGTAGGAATTCTCATCTTGTGGCGGCTTTCGCCGCTGAGGTGAGTACCGGCCCATGTGGCCATAACAATGCCATCCCTCCAAAATCAGTTCTTCTGAGATCATCCCGGGGAACCAGTGATCCGAAGACCCAACTCCCAAGACCTCCCCACAGCGCTAGAATATCCGCGTGCTCACTCCAAATTCCGAACAAGAGGCCGCGCACCCCGCACCACCGGCATGCCGTATATGCCTCCGAGACCAGGGGTTACTAATGATCGCCGCAGTGCTGTTGCTCCTGACCCTCGTCCGATACGGGCGCGAAATCCACGGGAGTCTGCGCTGAACGTGGGTTCAGGCTCTGCGGAGACCCAACCCTTGGATCCTCTGCTCGTCGCCATCCTTGGCCCCACTGCGAGCGGAAAGACGGCGCTGTCCCTGGCCCTCGCGGAAAAGTTCAAGGGCGAGATCGTCAACTGTGATTCGGTGGCCATGTACCGCGAATTCGACATTGGAACCGCGAAACCGACGCCTGCCGAGCGTGCGCGCGTTCCGCATCATCTGTTCGATTGTGTCGACCCTACGAAAGATGTGACGGCGGGAGAATACGCCAGGCAGGCACGCCAGATTTTGGAAGAGATCAACTCGCGATGCCGTTTGCCGATCGTTGTGGGAGGCACCGGCCTCTATCTTCGAGCCCTGCTCGAAGGCCTGTTTGCCGGCCCGGAGCGCTCTGAGCAATTGCGGCAGCGACTCCGGCAGCGGGCGGCGGAGCGCGGCTCGAATTACCTGCACCGTATTTTGTCGCGTCTCGATCATGCCACGGCCGGGAAGATTCACCCCAACGACGCTCCCAAGCTGATCCGTGCGATCGAGGTATGCCTGGCATCCCGACAGAAAATGTCCGACCTTTGGCAGAAGGGAAGAGACCCGCTAGTCGAGTTCAAAATCCTGCGACTCGGACTTGATCCGGATCGCGTAGTTTTGTACGGCCGTATCAATCGACGAGCCGAGCAGATGCTGCAAAGAGGTCTAGTCGAGGAGACTCGGGGGCTGATCACTAAGTACGGTGGGAGTGTCCGCCCACTGGGATCTCTCGGCTACAGACAAGCCGCAGAAGTGTTGAGTGGTGAACTCACGCGTGAGCAGGCGTTGCCGCTGATTCAGCAAACGCACCGCAACTATGCGAAGCGGCAGATGACTTGGTTCCGTCGCGAACCGGACGTCGTATGGTTCCACGGGTTCGGCGAAGACCCGCACGTTCAGCACGCTGCAATGGAAGCCATCGAATCGTCTCTCCAGCACCCCAAATCCCGTTTCGAAAACAGCTGAGCAGACTGAACGGCTATACCTGACACGGACCCCCTCCTCTGCTATCGTTCCTGCATGCCGAGAATCATATCTGTGCCGCTTCTCGCACTCGTTTTGTGTCTGGCCGCGCTTGCGAAAGAAAAATCAAAACCTCCCGCACCAATCCGCCATGGCGGTGCCGCCGACAAGTGGGCGGAAAAGACCCTCCGAAAGCTGAGCGTCGAAGAACGCGTCGGCCAACTCTTCATGATCTGGTGCCGTGCCAGCTTTCTGAATGTGGATAGCCCGGAATACCTGCAGCTCCGCGATGCCATGGAAAAGTATCACGTAGGCTCCTTCGCGATGACTGTTCACGTAGATGGCCTACTCCTTCTGCGGAGCGAACCGTACGAGGCTGCGGAATTGCTCAACCGGCTGCAAAAGGATTCGAAACTTCCACTGCTCTTCGCGGCTGATTTTGAGCGTGGAGTCGCCACGCGCCTGATGGGCACCACGAATTTCCCCCACGCCATGGCCTTTGGCGCCAATGGTAAGTTGGAAGACGCCGAAGCCTTCGGCCGCATCACCGCCCAGGAGGCGCGCGCCATTGGCGTCCACTGGAATTTCTTTCCGGATGCCGACGTTAATTCGAATCCCGCCAATCCCATCATCAACACCCGTTCGTTCGGGGAAGATCCCAAGCAGGTAGGAGATCTCGTCGCCGCCTACATCAAGGGCGCGCATGAAGGCGGCATGCTCACGACGGTGAAGCATTTCCCAGGTCACGGCGACACCGCCACGGACTCGCATCTCGGAGTCGCCAGCGTCAATGTGGATCGCTCTCATCTTGACTCCATCGAGCTCCCACCCTTCAAGCAGGCGATCGGCGCCGGGGTGGATTCCGTCATGGTCGCTCACGTCACGGTTCCCGCGCTCGATTCCGACCCGAACCACGTTGCCACCATCTCCACCAACGTCGTCTCCGACCTGCTGGAAAACCAGCTCGGCTTCAAGGGCATCATCGTGACCGACGCCCTCGACATGGCCGGCCTCACGCATCTCTTCGCCAATGACGTCGGCCGAGCCGCCGTTGAGGCCTTCAAGGCCGGAAATGATCTGCTGATCATCCCGGCGGACCTGGCCGCCTCGCACGCAGCCATGGTCCAGGCGGTCAAGTCTGGCGAGATCTCTGTCGAGCGCCTGAATCGCTCGGTCCTCAAGATCCTGAAAACAAAGGCCGCGCTCGGCCTGAACGAGTCCCGTGTGGTCGACCTGAAAGCCATTGCCACGACGGTCGGCAAGCCGCAGGACCTGGTTTTTGGCCAGCAGGTCGCCGACAATGCCATCACCTTGGTCCGCGACAACGGCCGAATGCTTCCTTTGAAATCGAAGGGAACTCCAAAGGGCGGCCTTCCGTACATGACCAGAGAGGAGACGCATAACGACGTCGTTGCGCTGCTGTTTTCCGACGACGTGCGCTCAGACTCGGGCCGCGCGTTCGCGCGCGAGTTTCATGCTCGCGTTGCCGACTCGCGCCTCATTTACGTGGATCCGCGAATCGCCGCCGGGATGAGCGAGGAAGTCCTCAAGGCAATCGACGCGGCGCAAGCGGTGGTTGCCGCCGTCTACGTAATCCCGGCCGCGGGCAGGATAGGCAACTCGGTCGCTATGTCGGATGCGACGGGCATGCTCTTGCAGCAGGTCCTTGATCGCGCCGCGCCGAAGACAACGGTGATCGCAATGGGGAATCCATACTTGGCCAGCGACTTTCCCAAAATCGAGAACTATATGTGCACATTTTCCAACGCAACGGTCTCTGAGATCGCTGCGGTCAAAGCACTCTTCGGAGAAATTCCGATTCGCGGCCATCTTCCGGTCACGATTCCCAATATCGCGCAGCGTGGCACTGGACTGGAACGTCCCGCGCCAGTCGCCAGGGGAGGGGCAGGCAATGGGCAGAACTAAATTTTCGTCGGTAGCAACTGGGATTCTCACACTTGCAATTCTGCTTCTGTGCTCATGCAGCGTGAACGTCAAGAAAGAAAACAACGGTCAGCAGAAGCAGGTTGACATCAGCACCCCGATGGGCGGCATTCACGTCAGCAAAGAAGTCAGACCGGAAGACGTGGGCATAGCCATCTACCCCGGCGCCACCCTGAAAGAAAAAGGGAATGGCGAAAACAAGAGTGCGAACGTGAACCTGTCCAGCTTCGGTTATGGCCTGCGGGTGCTCGTGCTGGAGTATGAATCGAAGGATGCGCCCGAAAAGGTGGTCGCGTTTTACAAAGACCAGCTCACAAAATATGGAAGTGTTCTCGTCTGCCATACGTCCGGATTCGATATGAATGCTGATGTCAAGCGAGACGATGGCAGCTCGCATGATCTCAGCTGCGAGGGAAATCACGGCCGCAATGTTGAACTGAAGGTCGGCACAAAGGAGAATCAGCACATCGTGGCCATCGAACCTTCGGCTGGCGGCTCGAACTTCTCCCTGGTTTACGTTCGCACCCACGGGAAAGACGCCGAGATCTGACGCGTTTCGTCTGAGGAGTTTCTATGTTCCGAATTACGACCCTCGCCCTGTGTATGGCGCTTATGGGTGGCTTGCCTGCCCGCGCGCAAGAAGCCGGAAAAGATAAGAACGTCGATGTGCGCAGCCCCGTCGGTGACCTTCACGTTGGCAAAGATGCAGATGCGCAAAAGGCGGGGCTGCCGCTCTATCCCGGTGCGCGCCCGCAAAGCACTGAAAGCGACAACCCGGTGAATCTCGCCCTGTCCACCGAAAAATTCGGTATGAAGCTCATCGTCGCAAAATACGAAACTAATGACCCAGCGGAGAAAGTCCTCGCTTTTTACCGTGAAAAGATGAAGAGGTATGGCAAAGTCCTGGAATGCCACAGCACCGAGGACAAAGGCGGCTTTCACCACGATGACGACGACAAATCCGGCGACCAGCCGGTCAAGTGCGAGGGTGACAACTCGGGACCGGTCCGCGAATTGAAAGTCGGCACCGAAGACAACCAGCACATCGTCGCGCTGGAGGATCCGAAGGACGGGAAAGCAACGCCCTTTGTGATCGTCTACCTCCGCAAACATGAAAAGGGCGATATTTGAATCCGCGCGCGATGACTCAGACTCGATGTGGGGTTGCGCAGCGCTTCAGCACTGCGATCGCGGATCGCGCCGAACAGTCAGCTTCAGCCGCTGAGGTGCACTCCTGCAATCCTGATTAGCATTAGGGAAGAAACGTGCTGCGGCCCTGCTGTTCCCGGTTGCGCGCCCCAATTCCGTTGCTGTACCTTCAGACTGGCCCGGCTCTTCCATGGATCAGTCCTGCTACAAATGCGGTGAGATGGTAGAGGAAGGAAGGGTCTTCTGCCCGCACTGCCGGGCGCCGCAGATTCGTGTAATCATCGCCGAGCCGGCGACCCTTCCCGCAACTGCTCCGCAAACGGGTGCACTCACCGCCTCGGAAACCGTGCCCATGATCGCCGTCCCAATGAACTGGGATCAGACTGCCCAACCATGCGCGGTAGCGGCGCTGATCGCCGCTCTTGGTATGGTAACCAGCCTGATCAATCCCATTGTTGCTTCCATTGGGGCGGGTTTCCTCGCCGTGGCGCTCTATCGCCGCCGTAATCCCGAGATCGTTATCCACGCCCGAAGGGGCGCCCGCCTAGGAGCCATTTGCGGTTTCTTCTGCTTTGGCATGACCGCAATTCTCGGGGCTGTGCGAGTCGCCATCCTGCATGAAGGGGACAAAATTCGAGCCACCCTCCTCGACGCTGTCCAACAGCAGTCTGTACGGTATAACGACCCGCAATATCAACCCACGCTCGATTTTCTCCGCTCTCCCGCGGGGCTGCTCGCCATACTTGTCTTCTGGCTCATTGCAGGTTTGATCATATTCATTCTCCTCGGGATGCTCGGGGGCGCTCTCGGGGGAGCGGGACTCAGCCGCCGCAATCGAGACTAACAAATCCTGAATCCAGTCGATTTTCATTCGAAAGGACCACGTTCTGCATGCGAACTATCGTCCTCCTCACGATTTCCAACATCTTCATGACATTCGCCTGGTATGGACACCTCCAATTCCGCGAGGTCGCACTCCGGAAGGTTGTCGTTGTCAGTTGGATGATTGCATTCTTCGAATACTGTTTCCAGGTGCCCGCTAACCGCATCGGCTCGTACGAATTCACCGCCGCCCAGCTGAAGACGATCCAGGAAGTCATTACCCTGACGGTGTTCGCGGTCTTCTCGGTCCTGTACCTGAAACAGCCGCTGCGGTGGAATTATTTGGCCGGCTTCGCATTGATCGTCGCCGCTGTAGCTGTGATCTTCCGGAAATGGTGAGTCACTAACGACCACGCAGCCGCCTCGGCTGTCCGAAGAGCGGAAGGTCCGCCGCGTCTATCGTTTCGGACGTGGCTTAGTAGCCTTCTTCAAAATCGCAATCTGCCCGGCGTGATACAACTCATGTTGCGCAATCCCATGCAGCATGTGATAAAAATCGTACCTTTCCCCGGAACCTGATCGCGTAACCGCAATTCTGAAAGACCAGCCACCGTCTCAACCAGCTGATCGTGTGTGCTTTTGACTTGGGCGACAGCTTCACGCCACGCCACATCTGATGCTGTTGTAACCGGAGGAAAATTCTTTGTGCCCTTCATTTGACACTTCTTCCCGCCCAGCCGGATCAGGCCCGCACGATCCCATGCCTGAATATGCAACACAAGCTCCCAGATGCTGTGAACATCATCCAATGACTTCGCCGCCGCAGTCTTCGCGTCGATGTCCTTGATCAATTCCAACACGGACGGTCCATGCCAGGCACTCCCGTAAAATGCCCGTCGAAGCTGATCGGCAATGCGAACGGCCTCTGATGTCCCCGGCACTCGCCTCTTTTTCATGAAAGCTCCCCAGCCGCAACGACTGCGATTCCCGCCGCATCCGCGGCCTCGATTACTTTCTGCCCATCCAACAGCAGACACCTGCCAGCATCCACAGCCAAACAAGTCGCGCCCGCCGCCTGCATCACTTCAATCGTCTTCACTCCGATCACCGGCACATCGAACCGCATATCTTGATTCGGTTTGGCGATCTTCACCACGGTCAAATCACGGCCCAGCGTAGAGGCGTTCCCGTGGAGCGATTGCATGATCTCACCCGAACGCTCAATGGTCGCGTCCGTCCCCTCCATTGCCTCCACGGCTACACAAGCTGATTCCGCGATCACCACTGTCTGCCCGATGTCGTGCTGTGCCAACCGATGCGCCACCAAACGTCCATATTCAATATTTTTGATTTCCTGATCCGTGGGCCCCCGTCGGGTCATGACACCCGCCTTCACCAGCAAAGGCTCAAGTAGCCACGTCGATTTCTCCAGCGTGATCCCCTCATCGCCGAGAACCTTGGCAACGGCCCCCAGTAACGAATCCGTATTGCGAGTGGTCAACGAAAGCAGGAGTTTCGCGAGCCGCCAATCCGGCCGGATACTCGAAAAAATCTGCTTGTGCTTCACTTGCCCGGCCATCACCGCGCGATGCACACCTTCCCGCTGAAACGTCTCGATGAGTTTGGAAAGTTCGCCCAGCGACAACCAGTGCACAGCCGCTGCACCATGCGATTCAATCTCCGGAAATGTCTCTTCCTTGATCGCTGCCACAACTACATCAAATCCTTGTGCCCGCGCCGCATCCAGCACCAGAAACGGAAACTTGCCGTTTCCCGCGATGAGCCCAAGCTTTTCTTTTGTGGACGCCATGCCGTGACGTATGAGAAGCGCAGCCAGTCTAGCATCGCGTGATTCTCTTTCGGTCGTTCGCGGAACTCCCATGCGTCCTCGGCGGTTTAAGGTTTTGACGCTTTGCTGGATCAAGGCCTTCTCCCGGGAGATGGATTGCAGAAGAAGATTACGGAGTGGAGTAATGGGAGGAAATAGAATCCTGGAAAACCTGGCGTCACTGCCCGTGTTCTGCGATATTTATCTGCGAGGTTCAATGCGTTTCCGCCTCGCCGTGGTCACTTGATAATCCCGCGTTCCGAAGCCTCAATAAACCGGATCAGCATCTCGATGTCCTCTCCGCGATCCGATTCCGCCTTAAGCCTTTCCAGAGCTTGCGAGGTATTCAGCTTCGAAGCGAGCAAAATCTTGTAAGCGTGATGAATTTTCGCAATCCGCTCTTTGGAAAATCCGCGCCGCTGCAACCCGACCTTATTCATACGGTAGGCATGCGCCTCCCGCGCGGCCGAAGTCATGGAGAAGGGCAAGACATCCTGGGTAATTGTGGTCCCTCCCCCAATGTAGGAGTGTGCCCCAATCCGCACAAACTGATGCACGGGACACAGCGCTCCGACAACAGCCCATTCTTCCACAATCACATGGCCACCCAGCGTCGCTCCATTCACCAGCATCGAGTGATCGCCAATCACGCAGTCGTGCCCGATGTGCGTGTAAGCCATGATCAGAATATGACTGCCTATTTTGGTGAGCCCTCCGCCCTTGATCGTTCCACGATTGATGGTCACACACTCGCGAATCTCATTGTGATCCCCAATTTCCAGCCGCGTTGGCTCACCCTTGTACGTCACGTCCTGCGGAGCCATGCCGATCGCCGCGAACGGAAAGATCCCATTATTTGCGCCAATCATCGTGGGTCCGTCTATGGTCACATGGGATATGAGCTGACATCCTTCACCCAGCTCGACATCCGCCCCAATCACGCAATACGGCCCGATCCTGCAGGACTCAGGCACGCGCGCACGCGGATGAATGATGGCTGTGGGATGAATGTTGGAGAATTTCATCGGGAATCGGCAGCCCGGATCACACCAAGGGCGTTCCTCTGTGCCCTCGGTGGTGAGGTGTCTCGTCGCGACCAGAAATGAGGCGTCGAAGTGGCAATCAGCCTTCGTCATCCTCGCTGTTGGAAGCCCGCCCGCGAGAACTGTCAATCAGTTGGCAAGATACCGCCGCTTCCGCCACGCGTCGTTCGCCGACGTACGCATATCCTTGCATCTTCGCCGCGGTCATGCCCGGCACCACCCGCCAGCCCTTGACTTCCACTTCCAGCCGCAACTGATCGCCAGGCCCAACCGGACGCCGGAACTTCGCCCGGTCAATCCCGGTAAACACCATCACCTTATCGTGCCTGTCTTCCACTTCGGTCAGCAGCAATGCGCCTCCGGCCTGTGCGATCGCTTCCACAATCAACACTCCCGGCATGATCGGCAACCCGGGAAAGTGTCCAGCGAAGAAAGGTTCGTTAATCGTGACGTTCTTGATCGCCACGATCCGCTCTTTCCGCTTGATCTCGAGTACCCGGTCAATCAGCAAAAACGGATACCGGTGCGGCAGAAGCTTTAGTATTTCGTGAATATCCATGCCGGTCTTGCCCGTCATTTGGGCTTCGGGCGTAGAAGTACTCTCAGTCATAGTTCGCGTCAAACAGCCTGAAGATTATACTGTACGACTTGCGCATGAAGTCAGTTCTGAAACGATCCCGACCCCAACCCGAATCGAATGCCATGCTTGATCGCCTGCACTATTTCGAATCCCGTCAGGACGCACTACTCAAAACCATTCGCGAATTCGTCGAGATCGAATCCCCGAGCGACGACAAATCCTCCACTGACCGCATCGGAGCCTTCTTCGCTGAACGATTCGCAAAAATGGGCGGGCGCACCCAGGTTTATCGCGCCGAAAAGTACGGCGACAATCACCAAATCGATTTCTCGGGCGCGGGCCACCACAAGCCGGTCCTGCTTCTCGGCCATTTCGACACCGTTTATTCGCTGGGAACGCTCGCGGCTATGCCCTGCCATGTTGACAACGGCCGTCTCTACGGACCGGGTGTACTCGACATGAAGGCTGGCATCGCCCTGATGCTTTCCGCGATCGAAGCCTTGCAAGCCTGGCACGGTCGCTTGCCGCGCCCGGTCACGGTATTTCTCGTCTCCGATGAAGAAGTCGGCAGCTACTCGTCGCGCAAAATTACAGAAGACCTCGCCCGCAAATCTGCGGCCGTACTCGTTCTCGAACCTGCCGCTGGACCTCGCGGCGCGGTCAAAACTGCCCGCAAAGGAGTTGGCGATTACACTCTCACCGTGAAAGGGATCGCCGCCCACGCCGGTCTCGACCCCGGCAAAGGCCACAGCGCCATCCTCGAACTAGCGCGCCAGATTCCGGCCATCTCCAAGTTCAATGACCTGAAACATGGAATCTCCGTCAACCCGGGCGTGATCCGCGGAGGCACGCGCACCAACGTCGTCGCCGCCGAAGCCACTGTCGAAATCGACGTTCGGATTAGAAGCGGGAAACAGGCCGCCAGTCTCGACCGCAAGCTCCGCGCGTTGAAGCCCTTCGACAAACATTGCGAGCTCAGCATGGAAGGCGGCATCAACCGCCTGCCGATGGAACGCAACGCTGGCGTCGTTTCGCTGTATAAGAAGGCTCAAGCCATCGCGAAACAAGTGAATTGGGAATTGGAAGAAGCTGCTGTTGGAGGCGGTTCCGACGGAAACTTCACCGCCGCCCTCGGCATCCCCACCCTCGACGGTCTGGGAGCTGTCGGCGAGGGCGCCCACGCTAATCACGAACACATCATCATTTCCGAACTTCCCCGCCGCGGGGTTCTGCTCGCCGGCCTGATCGAATCGGCCTGAGCACCGGGTGCGCGACTCCGTCCCCGAGACACCTAAGGAAAAGAGCTATTTTGCCCCTGCTGCTCTTTCGACATCGGCGAGCAATTTATTCAAATCTGCGCGCGAGAAATAACGACCGTTGGCGACCACGGCCGTAATCTTCTGCGTATTGCGAATGTCGTCCAGCGGATTCGCATCGAGCAAAACGAGGTCGGCGAGTTTGCCTTTCTCAATTGTGCCCAGCCTATCATCGATCCCCAGGAACTTCGCGGGGTTCAGCGTTGCCGTTTGCAGCGCCTCCATCGGAGTGAATCCCGCTGCCACGAAGCGCTGTAACTCTTCGTGCAAACTGAAGCCAGGGAAGATGTACACGCCCGGCGGCGTGTCCGTTCCGGCGAGGAATGGAATTCCTGAGTCATGCATTGTCTTCACGACTTCGAGTTCCTTCTCGACAAAACGCTTCCGCGTCGCGAGATCATCGGTGTCGAAGTCGTGTTCGACCTGCTGGGTGAATCGTTTCCACGTCACTTCTTTCCAGTACGCAGGAACGTACTTGGCGCCAGCGTCGGCAGGGAAATCTCTTTGATCGATCAGATTGCCGCCCCGCTCCCATACTAACGTTGGACACTGCCACGTCTGATTCTTGGCCAGAAGCGCGAACAATGTCTCCGCCCGCTTCGGATCGTATGTCGAAAGGAACTGCTTCTCAGTCTTGGTTCCTTTGATGAACTCATCTTCCAACGGCGAACTGCCTTCGAAGATTCCTATCAGGTGCTCGAAGCTTTTCTGGCCGGCACTCGAAGCCTCTGCTGCGCGCACCGCATCGGGCACATGCCCCACGAACGTGATGCCTTGTTGTTTGGCCTCGTCGGCAATGGCGAAGACTGCGTCGCGCGGGATGAGCGACTGCAACTTGATGAAATCCGCGCCACGCCGCTTCAGATCATCGACGGCTCTCCGGCCGTCCTCTGGTGTCTTGATCGCGATCGAACTGGGAAAGCGTGGTTGTGGACCATCAAGCATCGGGCCTGACATCACGATGCGCGGGCCAGTCAGCTTTCCTGCAGAAATGTCATTGCGCCACTGCTGGAGTACTTCAAGCTCGCCGCCCATATCGCGCACGCCAGTGATCCCGTTGGCAACGAACAACGGTAGAGTGATTTCCCTGCCATGCGGGAACCAGTCGCCCAACACCATGTGGACGTGCATGTCCCACAGTCCGGGAATCAGGAATTTGCCGCTTCCGTCGACATGCTTCCCAGGCAGTTTTCCAGCGAATCCCATACCCGAGTTATCGATCGCGGTTATCTTCCCGCTTTCCACAATGATGGTCTGATGCGGTTTGGCGGGAGCGCCCGTTGCGTCGACGAGCGTCACATTATGAATGACCAACGTGGAAGAAGTGGTTTGTGCAAGACACGCGGCAGCCAGTCCAACGACCACCGCGCAGAAAAGTAAGCGTTTCATTCGTAAGAGATCTTATGGCGCTCCATGGCGGACGTCAAAATGGCGGCTTCTCAATTCCGGTAAAACGCGATGGAGTCGTCCCATTTCCCCGTCCAACTCAACGCAGGAGAAACTCATGGCACGTAGAGCCTTCCTCACCCGGATGGTGCAGTTGGCAGCTTTGCCGTTGCTAACAGCCGTCGGTACTTCGCAGGGGCAATCGAAGAAGCAGCTGAAGATTTTGATGAAAAGCGCCTGGGGTTCGGACGATCCCACCAAGGCGGCATTTCCGTTCTGGCATGGCCTCGCGCTGGCCGAGGCCGGGCACGAAGTCCAGATCTATTTGCTCGGCGAGGCCGTCGTGCTCATGCGCAAGGTTGTCGCCGATGCGGTGATGCCCGTTGGCTGGCCTGCCGTTGGAGAGTTCCTCAATAAACTGAAAGCCAAGGGCGTGACCATCTACGCTTGTGGGGCGTGTTCGCGGGCGCGGGGTGTCACGGAATCCGATCTCGCGAATTACCGCGCGAAGTTTGGCAGCCCGCCAGTTTCCGTGTCTCTGATCGAATGGGCGGACCACATCATCACGGAGTGAGCGCAGCGGGATCATCGAACGCGCAAACGGCATGGTTCGACTGCGCTCCGGGCAGGCGAAGGTACACGAAGCGAACATCTGGCCGATTCGGCTTCTACCGTTGACGGGCGTCTGCTCCCGAATCTGCGGATACGTCACATGCGAGTCGCTGATCACGTTGAACCCCTTCATCATGTCGCCATCGCTCAGCTTCAAATAGGTAGTCGCCATGGACGCGTGGCGTGTCCCCGCCTCTCGCGATAATCAGCGGAAAATGCATATCCGGCCCAGATGGTTTGGAGCCGCGGATCCTCCTGCAACTTCGAGCGCGCCACTACCGAACGAGGATCGGCCTGCGTGGGCGAGTGGGGCACGCCTTCGCTGCCGCCGTATTTTGTGCGCTCCATATCCGTGGTGCGCAGATACAAGTCGTATTGCAGAGGGAAGTCCTTGCTCCACATGGCCGGATCGTCGATCGTGTCATTCAACTCAACGACCCGTTAAAAAGGACTCGTGGCTTCCTGTTTTCGCTCGACGATGTTGATCAGCAGTGCCGTGACCGCGACGGTCGCGATCGCCGCCAGCGCCACCACAGCCAGAAAAAGACGCCGCGAGCGGCCGGTACCGGGATTACTTGCTGGAGTGTTCATCAGGACTCCGGATAGGAATGGAAATGAGGCCTGCCGCCGCAGACTCCGAGTGGCCGACGGAGCAGTCGTTGCCGGTCGCCACCGAATGGTGGCTCGATTTCATCCAGCCGTCGTACTGCGCCTGCATGACGTGGCAGTTCGCACAAGCGGCGGGGTCGTTCGTGAGATAAGAGTATCCCTTGGCATAGATGAAGGTGTAGGCGCCAAGGCCGACGGCCACTCCGATAACGGAAGTGGCCGCAAGAGGGATTGCAATCGAGCGACGCACCGGCCGCCCGGTTCGCGAACAGAGGATACCTCTGCATCTGCTCCGACGCAAAGCTGCTTAGAAGAAATCTTGAGCAGCAGTTGTGATGAAAATTTACTAGCCGTGGACGTGCGGGCTCTGCCCCGGATTGCGCCGCGGAGCGGATGGCTCTTTGACGACCTTCACATCAAAACTGACAGGCAGGGTCTTTGGCGGAAAGCACTGCGCGTTATCGCAAGCCTGGTAGCGAAGCATGCCGTGCATGGCGTATTTTCCGGGCACGACCGAGGTCAACGGATGCACGATCAGATTGATGTTGAAATCCCCGCTGTAGACGTTGAGCTTCGACTCGGGTGAAAACGGGAAGCTTACGTCCTGACCTGCAGGGTATTCGATTTTCCCGAGGACGATGTCGGTGGGCAGATCCATTTTCAGGGCGGTGGGAATCAGGAATTCGTCTTTGGGAGCGTTGGAGTTGATATGAAATCCAGAGGCAACACGGAAGTTGAGCGAGACCTTGGTCTGTGCTCCCCTTTGCGCGGCCACCGTAGCAACCGGGGCCATCGAAACCGATGGGGCCTTGCCCGACTGCGCCCACCCGGCGCACGCAACTGCCAGCACCAACCCAACGCAGCTTGCAAGCTTCGGCGAAATCATCGTGTGAGACTCCGGCAAGCCCAGTTCAATCCCAGGCGCTGCCCCGTTCCGTTCCGTTCCTATTGTCAATTCTGAGGCGCAGGCATTCTGAAATGCCCGCCTGGGCCTGAGCCGATCATAGTACTTAAAGGACGGAAGCCAACGTTACCGGCGAGCCATCACGGCATTCGCCGTCGGACGTGTACTCACGCTAACCTGGGTACTGAGCGCCTTCTTGATCGCGGTTTCGATGTCGGCTTTACCCTCAATGCCCATGATCTTGTCGACGATCTTCCCGTCGCGACCGATGAAGAAACTCTCGGGCAGCGCCGGCACGCCGCCGTAAGCCTCGCCCACGGCTTCCTTCCCGAGCAGTACCGGGTAGTTCATGCCCATGTCCTTGGCGAAGCGGGCGATCTCATCCTTGCCGGAATCATCCATGGCTACGCCCACGATCTGCAGGCCTTGCGATCCGTATTCGTTCTGCAACTCGACCAGCCAGGGAGTCTCGATTTTGCAGGGGCCGCACCAGGTCGCCCAGAAGTTGACCAGAACCGCCTTGCCTTTGAACTCGGACAGGCTCACGGTCTTGCCGTCGAGGGATTCGAGGGTGAATTCTGGGGCGGGGGTTCCATAGGCCATGCCAAGGGGGTGGCGGTTGGCGCCAGAGCCCCGCGCCATGTGGAGTCCGATGTACAGCATGGCCGCGGCAACTACCGCGACGACGACCAGTGCCAGCGGGTTGCGCCGATTCGGCTGAACGGTCGGCTGATCGGCGGGAACCGCCGTGGGCTCGGGAATGTAATGGGTCTCGATCGGGACGATTGGAGCACCGCAGGCCTCACATGTTGGCGTGCCCGGGGCTTCCTCAGGGCGAGCAGCCGCGTTCTCCAGCGAAGCTCCACACTTCGAGCACCACTGCGTATTTTCTTGCGGTGTTTCGTTTGATTTCTTATCCATCGACATAGATCAGGACCTCACAACGCAAAGCGATTCAAAAACGACAGCCAGCTCGAAATCAGCGTAAAGCGGCCGATGACCAGCAGAACACCCAAGGCAATCAGCAGGCCGCCGGAAGCGATCTCCAGCGCATGCATGTGCGAACGAAAGCGGCTATAAAACTTCAGGAAGCGCTCCATCAGGAGCGATGTCAACAGGAAGGGTACTGCCAGTCCCAGCGAATACACGGTCAGCAGAACGATGCCCCGAACTACGTTTTCTTCTTGGCTGGCGACGACCAAAATTGCCGACAGAATCGGCCCAAGGCACGGCGTCCATCCGAAGGCGAAGGCAAATCCGATCACGAATGCGCCTATGATCGTGCTGCTCCCTTTGACGCTGTGCAGGCGCGCATCGGTGTAGAGCGCCTTGATCTTGAAAATTCCCGTAAGGTGCAGCCCAAAGATAATAATGACCACACCGGCAACAATCGATAGCGAGTGCTTGTATCTCGCCGCAACTTGGCCAATCTCCGTGGAGATTGCGCCCAGGGTAATGAAGACGACGCTGAAGCCGAGGATGAACCCGATCGAGTTCACCATCACCCGCCGCATCAGCTGTCCCTGAGCGGATTTCAACTCTTCCACCCCAGCCCCTGAAATCAGCGAGACATAGCCCGGAACCAGTGGCAGCACGCATGGTGAAAGGAACGAAATCAGTCCGGCAAAGAAAGCGGCTAGCGGTAGTGGAAGGCTCGTCATTCGTCTTTTATTGTACCCGCTGAGCGGGGCTCTTCTGAATATGACGCGGGTTCAGGCGTTAGGTTTCAAAACACAGGGACTAGGGCTAGGAAATCCGGGTACGAAAACAGTTGCAAGTCCTTATCGCGAACTGCGGTTCCCCGACCCCTAATCCCTAGCCCTTATTCTTTCACTTGTGCTTATGTTTCGGGTCGACCGCCGGCTCCACTTTCTGCGCCGGGGCTAGCGCCGGCATCTGCTCGGGCGATTCCGCGAGTTTTTGCAGCACATCGGTAGGGATGGTGGCGAGCAACACGGCCCGGCTGTCTTCCTGTTTCACCTGCAGGCTGTCAAAAAGGGATTTCACGTCCGCATCGGTACCCGGCGAGCCGACCGACGCTTCCGCGCTCTGAAAAAGCGACAGGAATACGTTCGCCTTGTCGGCAATGGCGCGGGCATCTTCTTCGTTGCCCGCCCATGCTTCGGCGCGCACGTGCAGAGCGCCGGTGCGGAAGGGCAGGTGCAAGGGATTGAAACTGGCGGAGATCACGAAGTCAGTCGAATGCTGCAAGAGATTCGTCCATGCGCCGAATTCGGGAGAAGCGGGATCGACATGGGCGACCAGCCAGACCGGGCTGGCAAGCTGCACACGTTTGTAATAGCGGCGCAGCAGGGCGGGGCCGCCGAAGGGGGAGGCGAGACGGCGCGAGCGATCGACCATTGCCCGAATCACGGCCGGGTCGTCATGGTTCGATGCGGCAACCGTGTCGACACCTAGAATTGCGATCCGAAATGTGCGGGCGTAGATCGGAATGGTAAAGATATCGACTGAGTTGTAGTGCTCCACCGAATTCGCCATCCGTTTGAAATAGGCGGCGCACCTGTTCGTATCGAAGCGGCCAATGAAGACTTCGGAGAAGCGAGGCTCTGGTGCCGTGCCTCCGGTGCCCCCACCAGGCCAGTTCTGGGGATAATGAACAGCGAAGGCTACCGAATCAAGGTCCCGTTCGTAGTCGAACCCTGTTTGTTGAATGAATTGCTCGTACTCGGGATCGTGCGTGACCGGGTTGAACGGCTTGCCATTGGTCTTGCGAACCCAGCTGTAATCGACGTACAAGAACCCGTCTGCCCCGGGGAGAAGACGCGCCGGTTCCGGTGGCGCATGCTTCCGCAGTTGAACCGCGAGCACCACCGCCCCGGCAACAATCAGCACCGCGAGAACGATGGGGAGAGTGCGTCGTATTCGCATGAAATGGGGCTTAGGAGTGGAATGATAGCACTACGGGGTCCGTGTTTTCCGGCTTTCGCAACCCACGGGCTTGTCCAGTCCCGGACAGAGGTTTGGGAATGCGGACACTGGCGATTCCCGCTCCGTCGCTGGTCACTCCGCATGTTCGCGAGAAGCAATCACTTAACCGGGACTGAAAATTGGAAGAGTGGGTGCTTTCCAATCGCCAAGCCTTCGCGGAAGGCGTCGCACCGATGTCTTTCCCGGGGCTGCGGCCTTCGTGATGGTACCGATGCCTGCCGCCTCGCTGCTGCCCGCGACCCGGGCGGAGTCGGTCAATGCGATGAGCGCCCTTTGGGGCGGATTAGGAACGATCTTTAATTTGCGGAGGAATTCGAATGTTGAGCGGAGCGTTGGCGGCCGATTTCCGGTTTGCCATGCGAATGATTCGGCGGTCGCCGATGTTTGCGGCGACTGTCGTTCTTACGGTCACCATTGCCATAGCGGCCAACGCCACCATCTTCACCGTGGTAAACGCGGTGATGATCCGCTCGTTGCCCTTTTCGCAGCCGGAACGGATCATGCAGGTCGCCGAAAAGAACGAAAAGCTGGATCTGCCGACGTTCGGAGCTTCGGCGTTGAATTTCCTTTCCTGGCGGGAACAGACCCAAACCTTCGAGCAGCTCGCGGGCATTGCCTTCGGCCCGGTCACGGTCAGCGGCGAGGGCGATCCGGAACAGCTGACCGCAAATCGCATCAGCCCGGCGCTGACGGACGTGTTTGCGATCAGGCCAATCGCCGGGCGCGTTTTCCGGCCCGGTGAAGAGAAACCCGGTAGCACCCCGGTAGCCATGATCGGCGAGGGGTTGTGGCGGCGCCGTTTTGGCGCCGACCCGAATCTGGTAGGGCGCACGGTGGTGTTGGATGGGGCGCCGACCACCCTCGTTGGCATCGCGCCGGCGTCTCTGAAGTTGATCGGCGGGGGCGACGTGTATTTGCCGCTGATCATCGATCCCGGCAAGGAAATCCGGCTCAACCACGTGCTCATTGTGTTCGGCAAGCGCAAGCCTGGAGTAACGCCGGAGCGGGCGCAAGCGGAGATGGACACGATTGCGGCGCGCGTCGGCAAGCAATATCCCGAGGTGAAGGATTGGGGTATTCATCTGCTGTCGCTTTTCGACACGTTCGTTGCACCGGAGCTGAAGACGGGCCTGCTGGTGTTGCAGGTCGCGGTCGCACTGGTGCTGCTGATTGCGTGCGCCAACGTCGCAAACCTGCTGCTGGCGCGGGCTGCGTCGCGGCAGAAGGAAATGGCCGTACGTACGGCTATGGGTGCAACGCGCGTCCGGCTCATTCGCCAATTGCTGGTCGAGAGCGTCATGCTCGCGATCGTCGGCGGAGGCGCGGGGTTGCTGGGCGCGATCGCAGCAGTACGTGGGCTGGTTCGATGGCTGCCGGATGGAACATTACCCATTCCGGACGTCGGAGTTGACGCAACCGTTCTCTGGTTCTGCTTCGGCCTGACGATCGCGACCGGGGTGCTGTTTGGGTTGGCGCCGGCTTTCCGCATGGCGAAAGTTCGCACCAACGACACGCTGAAAGAAGCGGGACGCGGCTCAACCGGGGGCATGCGGAGTTGGCTGCGCGACGGACTGGCGGCCGGCGAAGTGGCGTTGGCTGGGATTCTCCTGATCGGCGCGGGACTACTGATTCAGAGTCTGGCGAACCTGCAGCGGGTGCAACTCGGGTTCGAGTCGCATGGCCTGATTACATTCCAGCTTGGGCTGCCGGTCGCGAAGTATCCGCTGGCGGACAAAGGTCCGGACTTCTATCGCAACCTGGTGGAGAACTTGAAATCAATTCCGGGCGCGCAGGGGGCAGCGGTCTCGAGCGGCATTCCGTTTGGCGCAGGGAACTATGCTCGCCACCCGATGATCACGACCGAGGCGTCCCATCTGCCGCCGGGCACCGCGGTGCCGATCGATTGGCGAAGCGTCAGTCCCGCATATTTCGAGACCATGCACATTCCGTTGCTACGCGGGCGCACCTTCACCGACGCCGATGTGCGGACCGCGCCGCTGGTGATGGTTGTCAGCCAGTCCACGGCCAGAAAGTTCTGGGGCGACGCGGACCCGATCGGCAGGACGCTGCGTCCGAGCGCAAAGCCGGAAATGGCCTTCACAATCGTCGGCGAGGTGGGCGACGTGCACGATCAGGCGCTGAACCAGCGGGTGCCTCAGCTTTACTACTCGATCCCCCAGCGAGGCTCGTGGGCGCTGATGGATGTGGTGGTGCGCGCCTCCGGGTCGCCTGCGGCTCTGTTGCCGGCGATTCGGCAGAGAATCGCGCAACTGGATGCAGGCTTGGCGCTGGCGAACGTCAAAACGGAGGACGAGTGGGTCTCAATCAGTGCGGCCCAGCCGCGGCTCAATACGACGCTTCTGACCGTGTTTGCAACCGTGGCACTGCTGATTGCGGCGATCGGGATCTATGGTGTGCTCGCGTATTCGGTGAACCAGCGCACACGGGAGATCGGAGTGCGCATGGCCCTTGGGGCGACCCCCGGAAGCGTCCTGAACCTGATCGTCCGAGAAGGAATGAAGGTCGTCCTGATTGGCGTAGTGGTGGGCCTGGCCGGTGGACTAGCGCTCGGACGCACTGTCTCAAGCCTGGTATTCGGGGTCACAGTCAGGGATCCAGTGACCTTTGCAGGAGTGGCGGTGGCCCTCATTGGCGTGGCGCTGGCGGCGTGCGCGATTCCGGCGCGACGTGCGGCGCGCGTGGACCCGATGGTGGCCCTGCGTTATGAGTGAAGCCCCCGGCAATGTCATTCTGAGGATAGCCACACTTCTCCGAAGAAGCGTACGAAACGGGGGCTGCGGCACCGGCGGCAGCGGGGCCATTGTGGCTGGCATAGGCGCTCCTGTCGGCAGCCCCCGGCCCGGCTTTGCCGTCCCTCTGGATGACATCTGCATCAGGATTATGGCGTTGAAAACCTATCGCTTGCACCTGAATTTCACGCTGTGGTACTTTATATAATTGTCCCGGACATCTGGAAGGGATCCGTGGGATAAGTTTGCGCGGAAGCGCGCCTTTCCCCAGTTGCTGGCGTAGCTCAGTCGGTAGAGCATCTGATTTGTAATCAGAGGGTCGGGGGTTCGAATCCCTTCGCCAGCTCCAGAGAACGAGCTCGACAGCGAGCAGAAGCAAGAGTTGTCCGGCAGGCGGCGGACTCAGTAGTAGCGGCGCAACAGGTTTTTCCAAAACGCACTCCCTTCGGAACGTTTTCCGGCGAGTAGTATTCTTCGCGGTTCTT
>Ga0126373_10000123_pt1 | contig 55115 bp, 42 predicted proteins | sample PanSoiMetPlot_11_FD_92545 | JGI IMG/M metagenome (GOLD analysis project Ga0126373, IMG submission 92545) | Tropical forest soil microbial communities from Panama - MetaG Plot_11 | ecosystem: Environmental > Terrestrial > Soil > Tropical forest > Bulk soil | place: Panama | collected 2016-02-17 | reverse complement strand
TCACTCAAATTTCAATTCCTTTCGGTTCGATTCACATCTGAACCTTTGTTGCTGGGAATATCTGGCCACGCGCACGCGCCCAGCACACGCACGGGCCCCCACACCCGCGCGCCCACTCACACTCGCACAAGCGCACGAGCCCCTCGCACGCGCCAGCCGCTCCGCGCTCGAGCACGCAGCGGAAACGAGGGCCGCTAGCATCTAGATCGCGCATTCCCAACTTCCCAACCGCGTTCAAACGCACGCGGTCCACTCGCACGCTCACACACGCGCGCGTCAGGCGTCATTAATCAAGTGGTAACTACATGAGCAAATCATTGTTAAGTGGTTACGTGGAGCCGTTTTTCCCGTCGCCACATACTACCCGCGACTATGTTGAGGCTCAATCCGAGCTGTCGCTTAAGCTCAGGCCGCCCGCTGAAGTCGACTCTACAGCGCCTGTCGAGCGCACCTTTGGCGATTACGCTCAGCGTGAGTGGGCACAGTACGTGCGCGACAACTGGAAAGCTTCAACGCAAATCACCCAGGGCAGCTTCGTCCGCGTTCACATCGTGCCCTATTTCGAGAAGATGCTCCTTCCCCGCATCAAGCCCTCACACATTGTCGAGTTTCACACGGCGATGGAGGCCAAAAAGGTTGGCAAGAAAACGCGCCGCAACCTTCACGCCATTCTGACCAAGATGTTCACCTACGCCCACGACTTGGAGCTGATTCCCAGCAATCCCGTCAAGAAGGGGATTGCGCCCAAGCAGGACAAGATTGAGAAGCCCGCCCTGACCGAGGAGCAGCTCTATGCTCTCTTCGACGCCGTGCCGATCCGCCACAAAGCCTTCTACATGACCCTCGCGTTTACTGGCATCAGAACGGGCGAGGCGCTGGGGCTGAAGTGGGCCGACGTTGACTTTGCCAGTCATCAGCTGAACATCCGGCGCGCGATTTACAGGGGCGGGGAAACGACGCCGAAAACGAGCGGCTCCATTCGCCCGCGTCCGATGGTAGATGAGCTATACACGGCCCTCCTCAATCACAAGGCGATGAGCGCCTTCACTAGGCCCGGAGGATTATGTGTTTGCCTCAAGCAGCGGGCGGCCGATGAACCCAGACACATTGCGCGAGGTATTACAGTCGGCGCTGGAGAAGCTGGAGATAAAGTTCGATCAGCCCCGCGCTGATGGGATGCACCTTCTGCGCCACACGTCAGGCTCGCTGGTCTATCGCCGCACCGCCGACGTAAAGCTCGCTCAGGAGTGGCTGGGGCACAGCAGTTCCCGCATCACAATGGACACGTATGTTCACCTGATGAAGGACGCACAGAAGCTAACGGCCCAGGCGGTATTCGCGCGGCCAATCGCCGTTCCGAGAGAGCAGCAGAACTGAGGCGCACCCGGCGTGGGCCTTTCTCCACAACGGGCGATCCGATACAATCGTCGGGTCGCCTTTCTCTTTGCGAGGATTTTTCCCAGGTCGCCGAGGTCGCCAGCCTAAGCTTAGGCACCAAATTAGGCACCAATCCTCGTAAGTCATTGGGCGGTTAGCTCAGCTGGTTAGAGCGCCTGCCTTACAAGCAGGAGGTCGCAGGTTCGAGTCCTGCACTGCCCACCATTAAGCCCTTGTAAGTACAGCCACTTGTTCCTGTTGTGAATCTAGGCCTTGTTCGCTGCGGTCCCCGCTGTTCCCAGTTTTGTGCCCACCTAACAGCGCCACTGCATCGAGAACCTTGTCTGCGGACGGATGCGCATACCGGCTCGACATCGCAATCGAGGAATGGCCAGCGATGACTGCGCACCATATCCTGGCCATTTCGACTTAGTTAAATTTGGGACCACCTGTTGAACTCGTCATCCGATGACGTTCGATTGCACACAATGGTTTATTTGACTGACAGGGAAGCAAGGTAAGGCTCCCGATCGTCTAATCGCAGACGCGGCGAGTTCGATAAACGTCGAATTCGTAGGAGTGAGGACGGGCGGTTAGAGGCTAATGAACTTCTAGATCGGTTGGGCTTTGTCTCCGCAGAGCTCCAGACGGTAGCACCTGCACCTGAACTTGCTCCGGAGCCGCCTCCCACTACTCTTCCGAAGCTGAACGTGCCCGGGCTTGAATGCGCGCGACATGGGCCCTACTTCCGGCCAGTCAACTCCAAAACTGACATGTGTCCGAGCAGCATCTCTGAGGCAGAGAGAGCGGAAAAGATACTGCTCTCCCTGCTTCCCAAAGCTTCAACTTCGTAAAGCAAAAACAGGGCAGAGCACAGTCAGCGCACGCTCATGGCAAGAGAGAATCCGTCCACCTCGGCAGCCTTCCCCTAGTGCCTCGGTTGAACGGCTCGCTGGCATTCTTGATCCTAATCGAAAACATTATCAGCCCCCATCAAGGCCGTCACCTGTCAACAACGATAGGATTAAAACTCGCAGGGTAGCCTAGAGCAATTTGCAATGGGCTCCGGTACATTCGGCAGTTGGCGCATAAGGGCCGGAGTTGCACAATCGGTCAGGATCAATTTCCTACCAAAGCGAACACGCGGGAGTCTGCTGGCCCCTCTGGTCGACTCCCGCCTTTTTGATCTTGGTTTCAGGTCTTCCCTCTATTGATCGACTGGCAGGGTCATTCCATCATCTGCTCGTTCCACAATCAACGCGAAAAAGCCTTGGGCTCCTGGGGAGACTCGGGGCTTTTTCTTCCCCCAACGCGAATGGCCCCCTTTCCTCCTCCGACTTACGATGCAGGATCGGGGGCCATTTCTCTGTCAGGAGAGAGACGGATTCATTCTTGTATGTGATTGCCGTCACGGCTTCTTGCATCGAAGCGCTCACCGCAGGCCGGACAGATCATCAATTCAAAGTTGACGCGCCGGATTTCCTGCGGCTCAATAACCCTTCCACACGTCGGGCAAATGATATCGAGGCTGGCGAGGACCTTGTGCAGATCGATCTTCTTACGGGATGGCATGGGTTACGGCTGACTCGAATGTCGCGCGAGGCCTCCGAGGAATTCTGGCGTCAGATCATCACCCATGCGGACTGCACCGAATTATCTAATAGAGCTGGTAGAGGCATAGGGGAATCAGCACCGCCATTGCTCCCATCTTCATCGTGCCTGCATCTTCGGGCACCTCCCAAAAGAGCTGCTGCATTTTGTGCAGGTCACGCTTCGTCATGCCTGCACCGACCCAGGCCACCTTGATACCCGGCGGTGACTACGCAGTCGAATCCGAGCCCAAAACGAGTTCATTTCCTTGTCACAACTTTGCCGATCTCCAAGATCGCCCATATCACTGCGCCCATAAGCAATGATGAGACGAGCATTCGCTCGGCGCCCTGCCACCATTCACGAGGGCTTGCCATCCGAATTCCTGTGCGTCCTAAGGGCCTGCCCCCAATCGAAAAGTGAAGTTCCTCCCGGATTTCCTTCATCAAAGCATCGCGTTCTTTTTGGTGCCACTCTGTGAGGTCGCGCATACGGCGTTTTAGCCCAGCTGCCTTTTCGTTGAAGAGTTCCCGACGCCCGTCAGTCGTTTGTTTCGCCGCGTAGGCCGAGTGCCTGGGCGGAAACAGTAGCATGGCCCTCTCAGAGCAAAGAAAATGACCCCACCCTGGATTGGGGATGATGGTGCCTTGTCAGAGTCGAGCGGAGTTTACCGGGAATTTGCACGCGAATCCATCGAAGTATGACAATATGGCTTCGCTGCGTTTTTGGCCGCATCCGCTGTTCTGACCCGTCACCCTTTTGAACTCCCCTCCATTGCGGGGTCATGCCCATGACGCTTCGCTTTGGGTGGGCAGAGACGAGGTCCGAAATCCAACCCGCAGAGCTGGAGACTAGGACCTTGTTCTTTCCCCTCACTGATTGCGCTGCTGCCGTGCTGAGTCTTAGGCCGGGTGATGGAATTCCGTCACTACTGGCCGTGGCGATTCTGCCATAGGTGAACTGCTCTGGAAATTGTCCTAGCGCAAAGAACAGAGCTGTCACTTCTGCCAGTTCGCAACTGGGATAGGCCGCGTGAAATTGGCCGGGAAAGAGTAAGTTGCTTGGGGCAAAGGTCGCCCATCGGGGGAAGGGAGCGGCCTTTACTCCCCGTTTCGGAGGTGCCTGGCTTCTCGGAACATCTCATCCATACAGGCCTCAAACTCTTCCTGGCGAGTGCTCCCCGAAAAGCCTTTGGCAGATGCTGCACTTGTCAGGGGCCATATCTGCTCGAAACTCTGGCGGGTACTTTGGCCCGTCAGCCTAAGCGAATTGTCCGAATAGATATTCCGTTCCGCCGTGAGGGTGCACAATCCGAGTCATAGTGCAGGGCGCCCTCAAACGCTATTTTCTATGATTTGATCTACGCAAGTCTCATACTCAGGCGAGTGCTCGCTGAATTTACGGCGCAAATCTCGCAATTGACGTAGATCCTCCTTCTTCGCCTTATTTCTTTTCATGTCTTGATTTATGCAAACATCGTATTTCCTGTTGGGAATGCTGCCAGAATTGACGGCCCACATATCCTGCCCTTCAGGTGGGCGATGCGTTCCTTTGTCGCTCCCCTTGGGGACGAGGCGATGGTTCGGCGCCTCGATTTGGTCCCAGTGATCATCGAATTCTTTATGGGAATGCTCGCCAAACAGACGGGTGCAAATATTGCACGAGTATTAGGCTAACTTCTCCTCTAGTTGTGGACGTTTGGGAATGTAGCTATCGTCTCCCTCTAGGATACGAAGCACAAGGGCCGCTTTCTTGCCATTGTCTTATATGATCGCTGCACACGAAAACGCAGTTACTGCCCTCCAGCCGGTCGTGGCTCACTTCTACTGCGATCCCAGGTTTGTCGCACTGGATGAACCCGCCTTTCTGGAGTCTAACTTTACAACCACACGGCTAAATCACGGCCGAGAACCGTAGCACCGATCTGCCACGTAGGCACGCAGGCTGCTACCCGCATGAGTGCATTCGCAGTTCCTGAACAACAACCTCGAAACGATTGGCTCTCGCGTGGCACATGACAGAACCAAGCCCTGGGAACCCTTCCATCCGGAGAAATAATGCGCGTAAACCCGAAGTTATCGACATTGCAACGGGCGAAGTAGAGCAGCGGGAGAGTTACGAGTATCAGGGACCGGTCGCAAGGCTAAAGGCGGCGATCAGGCAAACCAGCAAAGACAGCAGGAGCTGTCAATACAAACCGCCGCATTCCTCGCTGTTCATCAGGCCTCGCTTTCTATCCGGCATGCATCTGCAGGTGTACGGGGTGCGCCGAACCCTGGGACAAATTCTGCAGCTGTCACGGAGGCACACAATGCGTGGACTGATGAGCTAATCCACAAAAAGCGTCGGGTTTTTTAACACCTTTGTAACAAGCCTCTGCTAGGTTTGGACTGATGGCCAATCCTGCATTCCCACGGCCTGATATGCCTGGTCCGCAACCCGTTGCAGCAGCGAAAGTTACGGCCGACGCCGCGGAGTCCAAGCCGCTCCTGCGAGCTTCGGGGGGCGAATCTGGCGATCGTGTGTTTCAATCCGCGATCACGGCTTGCGGCTTGGCAGTTTTGGGTGTACTGGGCCTGATCGTGTATGAGCTGGTAAGGCGCTCGACGCTGTCCTGGCACGCATTCGGGTTCAAGTTTTTTTCCTCGAGCGAGTGGGATCCGGTTAACGAACAGTTTGGCGCTCTGCCGTTTGTCTATGGGACGCTGGTGTCTTCGCTCGTCGCGCTTGTGATTGCGGTTCCGCTCTCGCTTGGGGTTGCCGTATTCACCACGGAGATGTGCCCCAAGAGATTGCGGGGCCCGCTTTCCTTCTTTGTTGAACTTCTGGCCGCAATCCCCAGCGTAATTTATGGGTTGTGGGCCATCTTTGTGCTGGTTCCGCTGCTGAGTCAATACGTGCAGCCTTTTCTGGCGAGCACATTGGGCTGGACGGGCTTGTTCTCCGGGCCGCCTTACGGGATTGGAATGTTGGCGGCCGGCATTATCCTGGCGATCATGATTATTCCGATCATCTCGTCGATCGCGCGGGAAGTGCTCCAGGTTGTACCGCAGCATCAGCGCGAAGCGGTGCTCGCTTTAGGGGCCACCCGCTGGGAGATGATCCGGTTAGGCGTGTTGCGAAACGCTCGCGCCGGAATTGTTGGAGGAATTATTCTCGGCCTGGGCCGGGCGCTAGGCGAAACGATGGCCGTCACCATGGTCATCGGCAACCGGCCGGAGATTTCTAAATCACTCTTTGCGCCCGGATATACGATGGCCAGCGTTCTGGCCAACGAGTTTAGCGAGGCCACCGGCGATACATATCTTTCGGCCCTGATCGAAATTGGCCTGGCGCTGTTCCTGGTAACCATCATCGTGAACGCACTCGCGCGCCTGATGGTTTGGACAGTGACCCGCGGCCAGCCCACGAGGGGAAATGCCTGAGACCGTGTCGGCTGTTCATACCACAAAGATTCCACCGATCAGTCTGAGTCGTCGCGTGACGGATCGCGTGATGACAGGGTTGGCGGTGTTGACGGTCTTTATCGTGCTGGCCCCCTTGATCGCCATTTTTGGATATCTGGTCTATCGCGGTATCGGTTCCATCAGCTGGGCATTTCTCACCCATATGCCAAAGCCTGTGGGTGAACCGGGCGGCGGCATGGCCAACGCCATTGTTGGTTCGCTGATGATTCTTGGCATCGCCAGCATCATCGGGGTTCCTTTCGGCATCGGTGCGGGCATTTATCTATCGGAGTTTGGCCGTAACCGCATGGGTAGCGTAATCCGCTTCACCGCCGACGTGCTAAACGGCGTGCCGTCGATCGTGATTGGAATCGTGGGTTACGCGATCGTGGTGCTTTATCAGCACCACTTCTCGGCGCTGGCTGGCGGAGTGGCGCTTTCGATCATGATGGTTCCGACGATCTGCCGCACCACTGAAGAAATGCTGCTGCTAGTTCCGCAGGCGTTGCGCGAGGCTGCCTATGGTCTGGGCGTTCCGCGCTGGCGGACGACGCTGTCGATTGTTTTGCGGACCGCCACTTCGGGGGTCATCACCGGCATCATGCTGGCTTTTGCGCGTATAGCCGGTGAAACGGCTCCGCTGCTTTTCACCACGCTGGGCAACCAGTTCTGGAACTTGCGCTACGATCAACCAACAGCCGCGCTGCCCCTGCAGATTTATGTGTATGCCAATTCTGCGTATGACGACTGGCATCGGCAGGCATGGGCAGGTTCGTTTGTGCTGATCGTGCTTATCGTGACATCTGTTGCTGCCGTACGCTATGTCGTACGACGCGGTACGCTTGGGGGGACGGCATAACATGGGCGTTGGAATCCAAGTCGAAAAACTCAACGCCTGGTACGGCAAGGGCCAGGCGCTCTACGACATTAATCTGAACGTTGCCGCCAATCACGCCACCGCGCTGATCGGTCCCTCAGGTTGCGGAAAATCGACCTTCATCCGTTGCTTGAACCGCATGCACGAGACGATTCCCGAAGCGCACGTGGAAGGGCGAGTTCGGATCGGCGACATCGATGCTTACAACGGCACTTCTCCCACCCAGCTTCGCCGGCGCGTCGGCATGGTCTTCCAGAAGCCGAATCCTTTTCCCACGATGTCGATTTACGACAACGTTGCGGCCGGACTGAAGCTCAACGGATTCCGCGATCGCCGCAAGCTGGATGAAGTCGTCCAAAAATCGCTGGAAGCGTCGGCGCTGTGGGAAGAAGCGAAAGATCACCTGCACAAGAAATCTGGAGCGAGCCTTTCCGGAGGACAGCAACAGCGCCTGTGCATTGCTCGAGCCCTTGCCGTGGAACCCGAAGTCCTGTTGATGGATGAGCCCTGCTCGGCTCTGGATCCGATCTCCACGGGCAAAATCGAAGAGTTGATCTTTCAACTCAAAGAGCGGTATACCATCGTAATTGTGACTCACAACATGCAGCAGGCCGCCCGAGTCGCGGAGTTTACCGGCTTTTTCCTGCTGGGCAAGTTGATCGAGTTTGACAAGACGGAGAAGATCTTTACCAAGCCGTCGGATAAGAAAACGGAAGATTACATCACCGGCAGATTTGGATAAGAATAGATCCGGGAAAGGGTCCGTAAATGCGTACGCGCTTTCAGCAAGGGCTTGACGATCTTCGGACGAGGTTGCTTCGCATGGGAGGATTGGCGGAGCAGGCGGTCGACCGCGCACGCCAGGCCTACGTGGAGCGTGACCTTACCCGTTGCCAGATGGTGCTCGAAGGCGAAAGCCTGATCAACCTGGCCGAACGCGAGATCGACGAAATCGCGTTCGACTTGCTCGCCATGCAACAACCGATGGCGGTGGACCTGCGATTCATTCTTGCCGTTACGAAAATCAATGCCGATCTTGAGCGCGTCGGCGATCAAGCGGTCAACATCGCCGAGCGCGTGATGGACATGGTCGACTTACCGGCCGCCGACCTACCGGTCGACATTGCGCGAATGGGAACGGCCGTGAGTGCCATGGTTCGCAGGGCCTTGGAGTCCTTCATTGAAGGAAAAGTTGAACTCGCCCAAGCCGTGCTCGAAATGGACAATGTCATCGACCGGATGCGTGACGACGCTTTTATTCAGCTGGTAAAGGCGATGAATGAGCGTCCCGACGCGGTGCGCCAGGCGCTCGATGCGCTGCTGGTTGCCCGCAATTTGGAGCGCGTCGCCGACCATGCCACCAACATCGCGGAAGATGTCATCTTTTGGGTGCAGGGCTCGGACGTTCGCCACAATGTGCATCCGGAAGAATCCCAACCGCCAGACTCTACTCAACAACCCACGTCGCGCGCCTCGGGTCTGTAGAGATTCCGCCTCTGAGAGATTTTGGGAAGGACTCGGCTCCGCTGAAGGCTGCTTTTCTTCTAACGCCTCCTCGCATTATGCTGAACGTCATCCGCGGAGGCCTTGTGATTTCTTTCTCTTTTCGTGCGCTTGTTGCTTTCTGGCTGATCTACGCCGCTACTCTTCAAGCGCAAACCCCTGAAAACGAACGTCCACCCATCCCGCTTCCCACGAGCAAGATGCTGACAGTTCCGTCCCCGGGGCGCATTGGTAGTACGAACAGCTTTCCGGCGACGATAATTCTCAGCTCCGATGGACACTACGCCGCGCTGCTCAACGACGGCTACGGCACGCAGGAGACGCTTGCGCACCAGTCAATCTCGATCCTGAATCTCGACACGAACAAGATCCTCGACTTTCCTGATGCACGCTTAGGCGATGAGGCCCACCAGAGCTATTTCATCGGCCTTGCGTTCAGCTTGGACGGGAAGCATCTCTACGCGTCGGTTGGCTCGCTGACGGATCCCACCGGTGAACGAAAGGGCGACTTAGGTAATGGCATCGCGGTCTACAGCTTTGCGGCAGGGAGGGTCACGCCGGAGAGATTCATTGCAATGCCGCTGCAGACATTGCCACCTGGGAAGAAGTTGGCGGTTGGACTGAAAGCGCCGCCGCATATGGCAATTCCGTATCCCGCGGGTATGACGGTGATTTCTGACAACGGTCAAGAAAAGCTGCTGATCGCGAACAATCTGTCGGACAACGTCGTGGTGCTTGATCCTGCGGAAGGCAAGGTCCTGCAGACTTTTGACTTGAGCACGAGCGATCTGGTGCCGGCGGCGTATCCCTACACAGTTGTTGCAAGTCGCGATGGGCACCGCGCCTGGTGCAGTGTGTGGAATTCGTCGCGCGTCGCTGAACTCGATCTCGCCACCGGCCGAGTGACTCGCTGGATCGCGATCCAGCAACACAAGGATCCCCTGGCGCCAGAGTCGCATGCGACAGAGATGCTCCTCAGCAGCGATGAGAAATGGTTATTCGTTGCATTATCCAATGCAGATGTGGTGGCGGCAGTCCCGACCGCAGCCGGTTACATTCACTTCTTTACGACCATGCCCTCGGACTTCGCGGGCAGTTCTCCGACGGCGCTCGCGCAATCCTCCGATGGCAAGTTTCTGTTTGTCGCCGATTCTTCTCTGAATGCCATTGCCGTTTTTAACATCTCTCGCCTTGATGCGGACGCCGGTGTTATCAGTACCGATGAGGCGGTCGGCTTCATCCCGACAGATTGGTATCCGTCGGCACTTGCTGTCCACGAAGGCGACCTTCTCATCGCCACTGCGAAAGGTGAAGGCACGCGCGCCAATAAAGAGATGGGTAAGACCGTCTACGAAACCAAGCACAAAGACCATCCCTATATTCCTACGCTGCTGCGTGGATCGATTGCCCGCCTTAACATCGCGTCTACCCTCGAGAAGCTCCCCGAATACACGCCGATGGTGGAAGCCGACAATCTCTTCCGTGCCAAGCCCGGAACAATCAAGTTCGCCGGAGGCCGCAATCCGATCAAGCACGTCATTTACGTGCTCAAAGAAAACCGCACCTATGATCAGATTCTCGGCGATCTGAAAGTCGGTAACGGTGACCCGTCCCTCACCATGTACGGCGAGGACATCACGCCCAACGAGCACAAGCTGGCGCTGCGGTTCGGGGTGCTGGACAACTTCTATGACAGCGGAGAAGTCTCGGGCGATGGCCACGTCTGGTCCACAGCGGCGATCACGACCGATTACAACGAAAAAACCTGGCAGATCGCGTATCGCGGGAAAGAACGCACCTACGACTTCCAGGGACAAAACGCAGACGAATTTCCTCTCGAATACAATCTGCCGGACGTTGACGATCCCATCACGGGTTTCATATGGGACGATCTCGCGCGCAATCACGTGAGCTTCCGCATCTACGGCGAGTTCGTCAATGCCGAGTGGTGCACTGAAAAGCGCAAGGCGGCGAGCCCGAAGCAGGGAACTCAATCGGGACAAGAAGTGAAATGCCCGCGGACGGCCGTGAATCGGGGAGGCACGCTTCCCCCGAATGTCGGCGACCCACACGGGAGCCCGAGTCCGTGGCCTTGGCCCGTCCCGCTCTTCAACGGTGTGAAGCCGACCAAGGCAGTTTTACGGGATCACTTCGATCCGCTGTATCCCGACTTCAATACCGACTATCCCGACCAGCTTCGCGCCGATGAATTTCTAAACGAATTCGCCGCGTTCGTCCGTGCGCGCGAGGCCCACGAAGGCGTTGATCTTGAGCTGCCTTCGTTCGTCCTGCTGTACCTGCCTGACGATCACACGGGCGGCACTCGCCCGGACCGAGCCAGGCCTGCGGCCAATGTTGCCGACAACGACCTCGCGTTAGCGCGTGTTGTCGACGCGGTTTCACACAGCCCGTACTGGGACGACACTGCCATCCTCGTTCTCGAGGATGATGCCCAGGATGGGGGTGACCATGTTGACGCGCATCGCTCGATCGCCTTCGTGATCAGCAAGTATTCTCCGGGGTCGGCGGCGAAGCCTTATGTCGAGCATCGCTTCTATACCACCGTCAACATGATGCACACGATGGAAATGTTGCTCGGTGTGCCCCCAATGAATCACAACGATGCGTACGCGCCCGTGATGAGCGGATTATTCACCGGACCGGGAAATCAACCGCCCTATGAGGCAGACTACCGCAACCAGAAGAATGGCCTGATCTATGAGACCAATAAGCACGACACTCCGGGCGCCAAGATTTCCTCGAGAATGGATTTCTCGCGTCCGGATGCTGCTGGCGCTGCTCGTCTGAATCGCGTGTTGTGGCAGGACAGCAAAGGTACAACGCCCGCCCCAGCTCCCAAGCATACGGTGATACCAGCGGGCGGTGATTGAGCAAGAATCTGAGCTTAGTCGGGTTTTTGCAGGCGCGCATGATAGCCCTTTCGGGTCCGAACCTGCAACGTCTTTCCGTCCTTTCGCGCAAGGATGCGGATACTGCGATAGCTGCCGTTGGGGTGGAAGTCTGATGGTTCGTATGCGATGAAGTAACGGCTGCGAATCCGGTTGCGCAGCTCTTTAAAAACATTACTCATGCTGAGCGCGTCATACGGAAACATCGCCTCACCTCCGCTGGACCCAGCAAGCGCTTCCAAAACCTTATCGGCATCGGTCTTGGTTCCAGCCTCCTGCCGGGTGCTGATGGTGTAGACGGTGACACCGGTCTTTTCTTCGGTTTGGATCGCCTGCTTCAGCGTTGTGTGGCTGGAATTGTCTTCCCCATCGCTCACGACGACGACGACTCTGGCGACCCGGTCATCGTCGGGATAATCCGCCAGTTTCCAGCAGGCGGATGACACGGCATCGAAAAGCGAGGTTCCACCAGAATTCGCAAGCTGCTCGATACCCTTAGCCAGCTGGCCTGGATCGGCGGTGAAGTCTTGCGTCACCGTGGTTTGATTCGAGAAGCCTGCCACGAACGCCAAGTCGGACGAGCTGCTGAGAACGTCCTCAATGAATTTGATGGCGGCCCGCTTTTCAAACGAGAATCGGTCATGAACCGACCCGCTGGTATCGATCAGCAGCGCCAGTCGCAGCGGGAGTCTTGATTGGGGTACAAATTCCACGACCTTCTGAGGAGGTTTGTTGTCATCGAATATCTGGATGTCGGAGGATCGCAGGTCGTCGACCATATGTCCGTGGCTGCTAGCTGCAAAGAAAAGGGCCACCTGATCTACGTCCTTGCGGAGCGTCCATCCGTGGGTTTTGGTCGCAGAAGAGGGCGGAACGGAGATCGGTGCGGGGCCGGAACTGGCCACTGTGGTATCGGCCACTTCGTCGCATGTGAGGCAGTTGCGGTCATTTGGGTCGTCAAGAGCGCTTAGCTGGGCCTTCAGTCTGTCGCTGTTTGGGAACGTCTGCACTTGGGTTACGGTGGTCGTCTGTGGAGTACCCTTGGTGGCGGCCTGGAGCATGACCTCTTTGTTATGAGCTAGAATCGCCAGATTCTTCCGGGCGGTTGGAGCAAGAGCATTGGAAGGATCTTCAGTAACCAGAAGGTTCAGTTCACGCTCCATCCGTTGCGAGTTCTGGAGGGAGTTGGCAGCAACGGCTGCGACATAGTGAACGCTCGCCATTCCCTTGTGATCGAGTTTGTGAACGCGATCGGCGGTGTCGAGAGCTTGCTGGAATTGTTGGTTTTGATTCTGGGCAAATACCAGCGAGGAAAGGATGCCAGGGTCTTGGGGACGGAGCGCCGCCGCTTTTTCCAGATATTTTTGCGCGGACGAAAAGTCTTTTTCCGCGAAGGACAAGCGGCCAAGATTTAGAAACGAGCTCGACGACTTGTCATCCAGCTGCGCGGCGGTTTCGAACTCCGTCCTGGCACGCTGCGGGTCATCCTGGTCAAGGTAAGCCAGTCCCAGGCTGATATGCGCGGCAACAAATTTCGGGTAGTGCGCGATTGCTTTCTGCAGGTATGGGGTGGCTTCTTTCGATTTCTGCTCCTTCATCAACGCAATGGCCCGGTTGTATTGGGAAATCGAGCTATTGGGCGCATCCAGGTCGAGTGCTGATACCAGTCCGGAGTTAACCAGTGCTTTTCTCTTCTCCTGTTCTTGTTCATTCTTCTTCATTTCCCGATTCTGCTGGTCGAGGGTCATTTGTGCGTAATCCGCCAAGACCATGGCATCCGGACCGGTAGTCATGATTCCCTGTGGACCAACATTGGTGAACTTGGGTACCTCATCGCCACCATGTTGGGCAGAGGATGAAACGGGACGCAGAAGCAAGGCTGCAAGCACGCCTAGGAAGGCGATTGCACGAATTCGTAAACAAGAATGAGGTGCGGATTTCAATAAACACCTGCTGTTTTGGATTGGCCGATCCCTTCGGAATTCCCCAGCCGCCATCCCGTGCGCTGAATGGCGGTAGCCCACAGTTTGTCCGGCATTCAACCCCGCGTCAAGTGATGCCGAAGAATTCCCTGGGATCCTGGTTCGAAGCAACTGGCGAGCAAACACTGAACAACATGCAAAAGTTTGCGGTGTTCAAGTGATAAGCTCAATTGCCGCCGGTGTGATCCTCAATGCAGGCGAATGATCGCATGAACCCCCTGGAAATCTCCCCGGACCAGTTTCGCCACCTGGCGCAGCGCATCGCTCATGTTGTGGCGGATTATCTCGATCGGTTGGACTCCATGCCTGTCGCACCACCGATCACGGGAGAACAGTCCGTTCGAACTTTCGCCACTGATCTGCCTGAGCGGGGGATCGGAGAAGCCGCCTTCGACGATCTCGCAGAAGTGCTCCTCTCCTCGCGCGCGCCGAATGCTCGGTTTTTCGGCTACGTGCTGGGGTCGGGCGAACCAGTCGCCGCGACAGCCGATCTCGTGGTCAGCATTCTGAATCAAAATGTCACCGCGTGGCGCTCCGGCCCGGCGGCTGTAATCATTGAAAAAACTGTAGTCGGTTGGCTGGCGCAGGCAATTGGCTGCGCTGAGTTTCGAGGCTATCTCACCGGAGGTGGATCGGCCGCGAACCTGATGGGTTTGGCCATGGCCCGCGAGGCGAAAGCACCCGCGAACGAACAGGGAATCACGGCCGGTGCTGTAGTGTACGCTTCGCAGGAAATCCACATGTCGATTTCCAAGAGCGTGGCATTGCTGGGGATTGGACGCGAAAATCTGCGGCTAATTCCGGTCGATGCAAAGCTTCGAATGGATACCGCCATTCTCGAGCGGCAGATCGCGAAAGACAAAACCTCAGGGAGAATTCCCCTGGCCGTGATTGCATCGGCGGGAACGGTCAATACTGGAGCGATCGACCCGCTCGAAACAATCGGCAAAATCGCACGGCAGAATGAACTGTGGTTCCACATCGATGGAGCCTATGGAGCACTCGCCGCCATTGCCGAGCCTGCGAAGTTCAAAGGTATGGAACTTGCGGACTCGATCTCTCTCGATGCGCATAAATGGCTGTATCAGCCACTGGACTGCGGCTGCCTCCTTTACCGTTCGTCCGAAGCTGCTCAGAAAGCCTTCTCTGATACCGGAGACTACGCCCGCGCCTTGAGCGCCGACCCCATCGAGGGATTTGCCTTCTTTGAAGAGTCGCTGGAACTCTCGCGCCGATTTCGCGCGCTCAAGCTCTGGCTCTCGCTTCGCTACCACGGCTTGGCTGCATTTCGCGAATCGATCAGAAAGGACTTGGCGCATGCGCGTCGACTGGCTGAGGCAATCGAGCGCGAGCCTCAACTGGAAGTGGTCGAGCGCGGGGAACTCAGCGCAGTTTGCTTCCGCTATCGCGGTTCAGGCGAAACGTCTGGGGATGAGCTGAATCGTTGGAATGCGTTAATTTTGAAATCCACCCAGAAGCGCGGTCGCGTCTATCTCTCCAATGCCACGCTGGCGGGGAAATTCTGCCTGAGGGCGTGCATCGTGAACCATCGCACCAAAGATTCCGATGTCGACGCCGTAATCCCAGAGGTCTTGCTGGCCGCAAAAGAACCGGCCGCTGCAGAAACTTCTCTGTAGCGGCCTGATATCTGCAGACTTCTAGTTCAGGGTGACGGTTTGCTGCAATGGCAGGCTTCGGGATGATCCACCCACCATAAAGTTGTATTCTCCCGGAACGACTTGCCAGCCGTTCTGTTCAACGTTGAAGATCGACAGGTACTTCGGATTGATCTCGATCGACACCTCCTTGCTCTCCCCGGCTTTGAGGGGTACTTTGCTGAAGCCGACCAGTTGCCTGGGAGGTTCAGAAGCCGCAGGAGGCAAGCAAGCATAGACTTCGGCAATTTCAGCCCCGTCACGCTTGCCCGTGTTCTTGACGGTGAACGTCACTTTCGGAGTCTTTCCCGGCGCGACTTTCAGGTTGGAATAAGCGTAGGTCGTGTAGGAAAGCCCAAACCCGAACGGAAAGAGAACAGGCTTCTTCTCGGCGTCATACCACTTGTAGCCGACCTTCACGCCTTCATCGTAGGTGACCTGGAACGCCGGAAGTCCAGCCGCAATCTGTTTCCAGGGTTCACCCTGCATGAAGTTGGGACGAGACTCCATCGGGGCCTTAACGATGGTGGGATGAGGCAGGTCCGCCTCACTGAGGGGAAAGGTCAGCGGCAGCTTGCCGCTCGGATTCACACTGCCGAACAGGACATTGGCCACGGCATCGGACCCGCTGCTGCCGGCAAACCAGACTTCCAGAATTCCGCTGACCTTGTGGGCCCAGGGCATAGTGACCGGACCGCCGCTTTCGACGACGACCACCGTGTGCGCATTGGCTTCGGACACTTTGGTGATCAGTTCATCCTGATTTTCAGGCAATGCGAGGCTTTCTAGATCCATGTCCTCGCTCTCCCATTGGTACACGAAGACAACGGCGACATCAGAGTTCTTCGCCAACGCGGCCGCTGAAGCGGGATCGGCACCCGAATCAAATTGGACTTTGGCACCCGGAGCCTTGGCTCGAATGGACTTGAGCGGAGACGTCGGGAACCATACCGGTTCCAGCCATCGCGTCTGTCCCTTCCCTGGCGGCAGAATCGCATTACCGACAGGAGGATCAACTTGGGCCGATCCCCCTCCCGAGATCATGCCTATGTCAGCGTGCGGCCCGATAACTGCGATGGAGCGGACCTTTGCGGGATCCAGGGGAAGCTCGGATTTTTCATTCTTGAGCAGAACGATGGCTTGTTCCTCAAACTTGCGAGCTACTTCAAGGCCGCCCAAAACATCCGGGACGCTTCTCTGCACTGGGTCGTCAATTACGCCGGTCGCAAACATCGCGCGCAGAATGCGATGCACGTGATCATCGAGCTCCGCTTCTGGCACAGTCCCCGATTCCACCGCCTTTTTCATATCGTCGCCGTAGAAAATCCAGCCGGGCTCTTCATGGTCCATTCCCGCCGCTGAAGCCTTGGCCAGGCTGTGGGCGCCTCCCCAATCGGTCAACACGAAGCCTTTAAACTTCCAATCCTGCTTCAAAAGATCGGTCAGCAGATATTTGTTCTCGCAGGCGTAATCGCCATTTACGCGGTTGTAGGAGCACATTACCGCGGCCGGATTGGACTCCTCGATGCCAATTTCAAAAGCGAGCAGATCGCTCTCCCGCGCGGCGCGTTTATCGATGTTCACGTTGACGGCATTGCGCCCACTTTCCTGATCGTTGAGCGCGTAATGCTTGATGTCGCCCAGCACGTGCTGCGCCTGTATGCCTTTGATTACCGAGGCAACCATCTTGCCGGCCAGCACTGGATCTTCGCCCATATATTCAAATGTGCGCCCATTACGTGGCTCGCGCGTAAGATTCACCCCTCCGCCGAGGGTCATGTTGTAGCCCTGCGCTCTCAGTTCGTGGCCGATCAGCGCTCCGTATTCGAATCCACCGTCGAGGTCCCAAGTTGCGGCGCCGCCAACACATGACGGCAACGCTGTAGAGTACCGGCCGTTTTCGCCGCTCATTCGTACGCCATAGGCGGCGTCGGACATCTGAATCGCCGGAATGCCGAGACGCGGAATTTCGACCACGTATCCCGCACCACCGTTCGAATGCACTGCCAGGGGGCTCATCGGGCTCAGGCCGACCATGCCGGTTCCGTGCAGCATCTGGATCTTCTCGTCGAGGGTCATCTCCTTGACGACCATCGATGCCCGTTCGTCTGGCGAGAGACTGGAATTCATCCAGGGATGAGACTTGTCATTGGACTGAGCCGCGGCTCGAAAAATCATGCATTGCAGAGAGAGAAAGAATACGGCAACCAAAAGGCACAACGTCGCGGGTGGCCTTTTCAGGGGCATGAATTCCTCCATCGTGTACAAAATCGATATTGTAGCAGGGAGGGCAAGTTTTTCCGTGCGCCGGAGCACCTCGGGTTGCCACCCCTCCTCGCCCACTCGCGGTGCCAGGCTTTACACTGAAGTTGTGAAGATCGCGCTCGGCCAAATCAATCCGACCGTAGGAGATTTCTCCGGCAACGCGTCGAAGATGATCGACTTCGCGCAGCGTGCTAAATCGGCCGGTGCCGGATTGATTCTGTTCCCCGAACTGGCGGTATGTGGGTATCCTCCGCGCGACCTGGTCGAGCGACAGTCTTTTGTCGCGCGCAATCGTGAATCGGCGGAACAGATCGCCAGGGCGACGACCGGTATTGCTGTGATCTGCGGATTAGTAACTCCGGCTGATTCCGACGCCGGCAAGTCGGTGATGAACTCCGCCGCCCTGCTCATGGATGGCAAGATCGCTTTCATCCAGTCGAAGATGCTGCTGCCCACCTACGACGTGTTTGACGAGATGCGCAACTTCGCCCCCGCCAAGGGCCAGCAGCTATTCCCCTTCTGCGGAAATCGCATGGCTTTGACCCTTTGCGAGGACGCGTGGAATGACAAGCAGTTCTGGGCAAAACGCCTTTACACCGTCGATCCGGTCGATGCGCTCATTCAGGAAGGCGGGAATTTTGTTTTGAATATCTCGGCTTCGCCCTTCTGGATCGGCAAGCGGGAGTTCCGCCGCGAGATGTTGGCCAGCATCGCCGGTCAGCACAGAGTCCCGGTCGCGCTGGTGAATCAGATTGGCGGGAACGACAGCCTGGTGTTTGATGGTTCCAGCCTGGTATTGAATCGCGAAGGCAAAGTCATCGCCCAGGGGAAGTCCTTCGAAGAGGACCTCATCTACTTCGATTCCGTTGATCTCACCGGCGAAATGCATGACCAGATTCCGGGTGATGAAGCCAGTGCGTACGCGGCGCTGGTCCTGGGCACCCGCGACTACATCCGCAAATGCGGATTTGAGAAGGCCATCGTGGGACTGAGCGGTGGCATCGATTCCGCCCTTACTGCCGCGATCGCCGCCGATGCGGTTGGAGCCGAGAACGTCATTGGAGTAGGCATGCCCGGGCCTTATTCGTCGCCAGGATCGATCGATGATGCCCGGGCTTTGGCGAAGAATCTGGGAATCCGCTTCGAACTGCTCTCGATCAATCCGGCGTATGAGGCCTACCGGGAAATCCTGCAACCGGTGTTTACGGGACTTAAAGAGGACGTAACCGAAGAGAATATCCAGTCGCGCGCGCGAGGTACCTTGCTGATGGCGCTCTCGAACAAGCTGGGGGCGATCGTGCTCTCGACCGGGAATAAGAGCGAACTCGGCGTGGGCTACTGCACACTTTATGGCGATATGGTGGGTGGGCTGGCGGTGATCTCTGACGTACCCAAAACCCTGGTGTACCGCCTGTCTTATTACGTGAATTCGCAGCGCCCGGTCATTCCAATAGCTTCGCTGGAAAAACCCCCTTCGGCCGAGTTGCGTCCTGATCAAAAGGACAGCGACTCGCTGCCGCCGTATGACGATCTCGATGCAGTGCTCGAGGATTACGTGGAGGATTCGCACGACGCGGAACGGATCGCGTCCGATCGGAATATCGATATCCAAACTGTGCGTCGGGTGATGCGAATGGTCGATCGCGCCGAGTACAAGCGCCAACAAGGGGCGCCGGGTCTTAAGATCTCTCCCAAGGCTTTTGGCTATGGACGCCGTTTCCCGATCGCGGCTAAGTCCGAAGTATGAACGGCGATTGTGACGTATTCTAGTAGCTTGTAATCTGACTTCCTCGAAATCAAAAAACGCACTTATGCGAAAGGAACACATGCGCGTTCTTGTAAACACGATTTCTATTCTGTTGCTGCTAACGAGCACCTTCGTACTGGGCCAGGCTGCACAAAAACCAAAACCGGCCGCTAAATCTGACGACAAGCTCGGAACCCACGCGACGGGTGAACTCCCATCGGAAGCCACCGTCGAATCGTTCCTCCACGAGCAGTTCGGTTATCAGCCTGATATGACCTGGAAGATTTCCAGCATCCGGCCTTCGGCCATCGACGGACTGGCCGAGGTGACGGTGCTGCTGGCCAACCAGCAGGGGCAGCAGTTATCGCACTTCTACGTTGGCCGTGATGGCCAGCATGCGTTAGTGGGAGACATCATTCCATTCGGGGCCAAGCCGTTCGATCCTGCGAAGAAATCTCTGGAGCAGGGAATCAACGGCCCGTCCCGCGGTCCGAAGGACGCGGCAGTGACCATCGTCGAGTTCGGCGATTTGCAGTGCCCGGCGTGCAAAGCCGCACAGCCGACGATCGAGGGACTTGTCGCCGCCGAACCGCAGGCGCGTTTTGTGTTTCAGAACTTCCCGCTCGAGATGCATAACTGGGCCGCCAAGGGTGCGGCTTACGCGGATTGTGTCGGACGTGCATCCAACGATGCTTTCTGGAAGTTCGTCTCGAAAACCTACGAAACACAGTCGGACATCACGGCAGAGAACGCCGATGAAAAATTGACGGCATTGGCCGACGGCGCGGGCGTGAAAGGGTCTGAGATCGCTGCGTGTGCGACTCAGCCTGAGACGAAGGCGCGGATCGATGCCTCGATTGCATTAGGGAAGAAGGTCGATGTGACAGGTACTCCTTCGTTATTCATCAACGGCCGTAAGATTGGCAACTTCGACGCTCGCCTTTCCGACGTTTATAAGAGTTTAGTGGACTTCGCGGCAAAAGAAGCGGAAAGCGGAAAGCAGGCTCAGAAGTAAGAAATCAGACGAGGAGCGTTGATTATCGGACGCAGTCACCCGACTTGGCCGAAGCCCGGCGCCTGTTCTCTATCTTTCGCTCAGCCAGATCTCGGTGGCGCCCCGGTCGTAGTTGGAAACGACGTGTGGAGTGATGGCGATCATCAGTTCGTCCTGGTCTTCCTGGCGTGTGTTGGTCACCATTGCCATATTGAGTCCGGGAATGTAACCCAGCCCGGGTAGGCCGCTCATCGACCGCATGTCGTTGTTGGAAATCTCCCCGGCCACGAATGCAGGTTCGCCATCTTTCAGGTTGATGCTGGCCTTGTATTCCCGGTTCGAGATCACCGGCACGCCATTATCCGCTTGCCCGGTGAGCGAACGTATCTGCAGCTCAAGCTTCAGACTGACACTGCCATCGCCGTGAACGGTGGGCGTGGCCTTGAGGTTCAATCCAAGGTCCTCGTAACTGACCGACGGTATCGGCGGAATGTAGCTCTGGTTCCCCAGCACCTGCGAAATCTGCGGCGAGTTGTAAATAGGAGCGTAGCTGGCATTCAAAATCGGATATCGTTGCCCTAAATGGAGAGTCGCATCGGTGCTTTGGCCGGCCCGCAGCGACACGTCATCGAGGCTGCGCGCCCACGATTCATTCAGCGAAAGCTGTGCTGCCAACTGATCGAGGCTCAAGCCCATGAATGTCAGGCCGCCTCCAAAGGTCGCCAACGGCTGGCTGAAGATCGAATTCTGCTGTCCGGTTAGTTGCGAAAGTAATCCCGCGAGCGACGTGCTTCCCGCCTGATTGATGCCGCCCGAAGCGATTAACTGATTAATCAGGTCCTGAATGTTTTGCCCGCCCAGCGCACCCAGCGCACCCGCTGGAATGTTGTACAGATTGAACGTGTTGGGGATATGCAACCCGATGTTCCGGGTCAGCATGTGGCTGATCTGAATCACGCGGACATCGATCATCACCTGTGGCTTCGGATTACTGAGACGATCGAGCATCTTGGCGCAGGCTTCTATCGCACTGCGCGGCCCGCGCGCTTCCAGCGTGTTGGAATTCTGCCCTGAGCTGATGGATTTGAGGTCAAACATCTGCCGCATCGCATTGACGAGGTCATTGGCCTCCGTCGGCGATGAACGCGGCGGCAAGATGAACGTGCGCAGAGACATGCGGTCGTATTGCCTGTGGTTTTCAGGGTTATCGGCGAGGATGAGCATCTGATGAGGTTCCAGGGCGGACCACATCGTCTTGGTCACCTTGCAGGCTAGTTTCAACGCGGTGAAGAAATCGACATTGTCCACATTGAATCGCACCTGCCGCATCTGCACCGAATCGTCGAACTGCAGGTTGATCTTGTAAGCGGCAGCCAGTTGCGTAAACAGAGTTTTCACGTCGCCGCTGTAGTGAAATGTGGCCAGGTCGTTCGTGGGCTCTAGGTGGATTTCCTGGGATTCGGCCCAGAGCGGTGGCAATGTCTGCGCCGGAACGACCGGAGAATGCTGCGTGGCTTCCTGCAGCCGTTGCTGGGCGAACTGGTTTTCGGGATCGAAGTCAAGGGCGGCGCGGAATTCTGCAGCGGCGTGGGTCCGCGCATCCTCAGCCAGCAGGGCATTCCCGCGCTGAATATGATCGAAAGCCAAGCGCGAGCGGAGCGCCTCGCGTGCCATCAGGTACTCGGGTTTCTGCGGAAAAAGTCGCGTCGCTTCCTCAAATTGGGCAAGGGCTTCTTCCAATCGCTGATGCTCGTGCAGCTTTAGGCCCCGCTTGAAGGCTTCCTGGGCATCTTTGCGATCCTTGCTGGTCGTAATGCAACTGACACCGCCAGGCACGCCATTGCGGCAGATCATGGGAGGCTCGGGCGCACGATCGTCGGCCGACGCGAACGACACCCCAATTGCCGCGGCTAGCAACCCAGCCGCCCATATCGATAACTTGGAAGGCATGTGCTCCTGATTTTACCTTGCTTCGGTGATCTGGATCAGTGACCAGTAGGTCCTAGCAGTACCGGTCGTAACCAGAGAACGTTGGGGAATCCAGAACTTGCACGTGTAGGGACGGACGCTTTCGTCCGTCCCCGCAAGGCCGAGCGAAGCGAAGGCGAGCGTAGCGCCGCTCGGGTCACCGGGAAGTTTCTCGCGTTAGACGCCGTGCTGATTGCGCTTCGCGCAACCTCCGGACGAATGCGTCCGGGCTCATAAACCTACGTCACCATCAAACGTTCGATCTTTTGCGCTCTCCCCGTCATTTCGTCGCAGTCGACGACCACCGCACAAAGGCGCACGTCGCCCGTGGCAGGCTCAAAGCGTACCGGCATTCCATTCAGGAACTTGCCGACAACCAGCTCCTTTTTCACGCCGATCACGCCATCATAGGGGCCGCTCATGCCCACATCCGTGATGTACGCCGTTCCGTTCGGCAAAACGCGTTCGTCGGCGGTCGGCACGTGGGTGTGCGTGCCAACCACGGCGGTGACTCTGCCGTCGAGATACCAGCCGAGAGAGATTTTTTCCGATGTGGCCTCCGCGTGCATGTCGACCAGTATTACTTTTGCCTGGATCTTCTGGAGTAACTGATCGGCAACGCGAAAGGGATCATCATTCGAGGCCATGAATACGCGCCCCTGCAGGTTCATAACGGCGTAGGGGACTTTGCCTTTCATGCCCTCGTACACGCCAGATCCGGGCATGTCGGCCGGATAGTTTGCGGGGCGCAGGACGCGGCGCGCAGGTCCGTGCCCGTTGCCTTCGACCATCTGGAAGTAGTCAACAATCTCACGCTTATCCCAGACGTGGTTCCCGGTGGTGATCACATCGATGTTCAGTTCGAACAGTTCCTCGGCCAGCGCCGGAGTAATCCCGAAACCCGCTGCCGAGTTCTCGCCGTTGGCAACGATCAGATCAATGGAATGCTCGCGCACGATCCCCGGCAAGCGGTCTTTGACAATAGTCCGCCCCGGTCGCCCGAAGATGTCGCCAATGAAAAGAATCCGCATAAAAGCCAAAACTCGATGGTACCACGCGAGAGTGACTCTTCCGCCCACGCAGGGACAGCCGCCTTGGGTGTCGGCGAAGCGAACGAGCGCCTCTGGAATGCGGTGTGCGTTATCTAACGAGGGAGTTTCGGCAGGTCCGCGCGGGCCAGTACTAGGCCCCACGCGTCAATGATGTAGACGTCTGTCCACTTTGTATTGGTATTCTGTTTTGTAGTCAGATCGGCCGCCGTAAACGCGACCATCGTTCGCGGGGAAGTGCACCCGGTAAGTTGCCGCACTTCATTGTCATTGTCTTCGGCAGATGACAGTTGCGCGAGGTTTGCCGTTTGCTTGCGGGTCGAATCAGCCCGCAATACGACTTCGACGACACCGGCCAGGTTCTGACAGCTCATCGTGACCTGGATCTCCCATTGTCTCGAAGCACCTTTCTTGACCGCAGGTGGATCGGCGAAGACCACGACGGGCGGGTTTCCTCCGGGAGAGGAGTACCACTCCGGCCAGCGGTGCTCAAATTCGATGCTGGCTTGCTGATACGCACCAGCCAGTTCCCGGTCGCGCTCCTCCCAACAAGGGTGCAGCGCGTAAACGGAGGCATTGCGGCTGCCGCTTCCGCGCGCATGCAGCAGGTGATGCAGTGCCGGGACAAAGTCAGGATGGTATCCGGCCTTCGCCATCAGCAAGAGTCCATCCCGATCTGCTTCGATTTCCATCCGCCGGCAGAATTTCCCCATTTCGGCCGAAGCCTTGCTGGAGTCGGTCCACTCTCCCGACATGAGCCCGGAGTCGCCGAGAACGATCGTTCCTCCCGCGCCCTCCAATTGCTTCTGGAAGAGATAACGCCGAGCCCAGTCGCGCCGTGCCACATGCGCAATCTCATGCGAGAGTATCGCCGCCCATACTCCTGAACTGGATCCTGCTACTTCGGCGAGCCCGCTCTCGACATACACAGTGCCATCGGATGAGGCGTAGGCATTCAGTTGATCGTCCTCAACAATTCGTAGTTGCCACGTCAGTTTCGAAGTCGGCTCGGGCTTTGCCTCTGCTACGAGGCGGTCAAAGACCAAGCGCCCGGTCGTATAGCGTCCAGTCGCGGCGACACTCGCCGTGAGGAGTTGTGGCCTGAGGCGCGCGGCCGTTTGCAGGTCGAGCTTGAATTGGGAGGGTACGTCGGGAACTCCCGAGGTCTGGGCCGCTGCTGAAAGGGCCCAGGACAAGCAAACGCAACCCGAAAGATGGAACCAGTGGCGCCTGGTTTCCACGGCATACCTCGAGGAGCAGAGCTCCTGAATCGAATTATGCTCCTCTGATAAGCGCCGGGAGGGAAAATTTTGCGGGGATCGTTACCAATGTTTCTTCTTGCGACGCGGCCTATTCCGAAGCAACCAGTTCGGCGGTCCTCAGGAAATCATAGTTGCCCTCAGGATTGAGCTGGAGATTGCGGACCCGCCTAGTGTGAACTAACACATTATTGAGATACCAAAGATTGATATAGGGCAGGTCGTTCGCTAGAATCGCCTGCACCTCAGCGTAGAGCGGCTTGCGCACCTTTGGATCTACCTCGCGACGTGCCTTGTCGAGAAGCGCATCCACCTTCGCGTTGTAATAGTAGTTTCGGTTCGCACCATTCGGAGGGAATTTCGATGAGTGGAACGCGTACTCAAAAATGTCCGGATCTTCATTGCCTCCGATCCATCGCAATCCATACATCTGAAACGCGCCATGCTGCACGTCGGCAAGGAATGTCGCAGGTTCAAAACTGCGAATGTCGAGCGCAATGCCAACCTCGCGCAACTGCTGCTGCATTACCGCAACCATAAGCCGTGTGCTCTGGATGGTTGAGGTCTTCATGGTGATATGAAAGCGAACGCCGTTGACCATGGGATAGCCCGCCGCATCCAGAAGCTGGTTTGCCTTTGCCGGATCATGTTCGTACGACGGTACATCGCCGTTGTAAGCCCAACTCTGCGTGGGCAGCACGCTGCGCGCAGGTTGCGCCTCGCCCCGCCATAAGTACTCAATCATCGGCTTGCGGTCGAGCGCATAGGCAATTGCCTGCCGCACACGAACGTCTTTCAGAATGGGGTCGCGCAGGTTGAATCCCAGATATTGCACCTCGGTTCCGGAGCCCTGCTCAACCACCAAGTTCTGACCGCGGGCGAGAGTCAGCACCGTGTCTGGTGTGAGCGAGTTGCTGGCTATATCCCCGCTCCCCTTGCGCAGTTCCAGAGCTTGAGTAGTTTCGTCGGGCACAACTGCGAAACGCACGCGGGCCAGTTTCGGAGCGCCTCCCCAGTACTGATCGTTCCGTTCGAGGACAACCTCTCGATCGGTTTCTGCACTCACAAATCTGAACGGCCCCGAACCGATCGGACGCTGCGTCATCTCCTCACCGCTGCCGTAGGGAACGATGCCCATCGCACCATCGGAGAGATTCCAGAGCAGCGTGGCATCGGTTTCTTTCATATGGAAGATGACAACGCTCTCGTTAGGGGCGTCGATGTGATCGATATATTTGTAGACGGCTGCTTTCGTACTGCGGATCTTGCCCTGCAGCAGCGCATCGAATGTCCACTTCACGTCGCGTGAGGTCAGCGCCTGGCCGTCCTGAAATCTAACTCCTCTGTGCAGATGAAATATGTAAGTGAGAGGATCAGGAATTTCCCATCCCTCGGCCAATCCTGGTGCAACGTTGAGATCGTCGCCGCGTGATAACAGATCGTCGAAGATGAGACTGTCAATCCGTTCCGATTGTGCGTCGATTCCCACCCTGGGATCCAGATTCGTCGGACTCGACTCAATTAGCATAACCAGTGTGTCCGCGGCAGGTTTGTTGGCGCAGCAAAGAAGAGGGAATACCAAGCCGAGAAGAAGAACCAGATTTACAAATAAGTGAGGCCGAAGCCGAGAGTCGGAAACCGAAAGCCTGACGCCTGGCGCCCGCCGCCTGAGGGCTGACTTACACATAGGAAACCTTTCCCAGGATGGCAGATCTTGTCGCACCCGTAGCGGCGGGCACGTTCGACGGCCGACCCTTCCAGGTTTCGTATGCCAGCACCGCAAACGCGACCGCTTCTTTTGCCTCAGATGGAAGCCCGAACTCGTCCGAGAGTCGAACGGTAATACCTAACGGCGCAAACTGTTCCTCCAGCATGGCGAGGAGAGTTGAATTCCGAGCCCCGCCCCCGGAAAGAATGATTTCTCGAAACCGCCTACGAAGCGGGGTGCCCCACTTCTCGCCGCGTTTGCGAGAAGTGGGAGATCGATGCAGAATGAATTTCTCCACCGCATCAGAAATCGATCGTGCCGTCAGGAAGGTGGCCGTCGCAACGACATCCTGCTTGCGTAAGCCGTTACACTGGCGGCGAAAGTCGCGCACGAATTCCCGCCCGAATTCTTCACGGCCCGCAGTCTTCGGCGGCTTTGCGAGAAAGAATTGTCTGTTCAGGATCCGATTCACGACGGAATCCAGCACGCGACCGGAGGCCGCGATCTTTCCATCTCGATCGAACGGCTTTTCGAATAACTCCTGTGTGACCGCATCGATCACCATATTCCCTGGCCCCGTATCGAAGGCAGTGACATCTTTCGGACGAGCACTTGGCGGAATGGCCGTGAGATTAGCGATTCCTCCGATATTCTGTACGATCCTCCCGGCCTGCGAATCACAAAACCAGAGGTAATCGAGATAGGGAACTAATGGCGCGCCCTTGCCGCCCGCAGCCATGTCCGCAGGTCGGAAATCCGAAACGACAGGAACGCCGAGACGCGCCGCTATCGTCGCAGCCTCTCCCGTCTGCCAGGTCGTAGAAATCTTGCGGCCGAGAAATCGCCGCTGCTCACCTTGATGATAAAGAGTCTGCCCGTGACATCCGACAAGCTCCGCTTTAAGGCGAAACTGCTGCTGGGTTGAGAGCACAGCATCGGCATAGAGTTCGCCCAGTAGGGAATTAAGCCGGGCCAGATCGGCCACGCCAGCGGATCGCGCATTCATAGCGGACAGAACCGCAGCGCGTACACTGCTCGAATATGGATACGACGCATGACCCAACAGGCGGACGTCTCGCGTGCTGCGGGAGTGGCGCCCCTCGTCAGGTCCCGCGATCCCGACCAACGCGACGTCAACTCCATCCGCCGAAGTACCGCTCATCACTCCCGCCACAATTGCGCTACGCTTTCTCATCCCCTGCGCCGCCCATCTTCCTGGCGGCTTAGCGGCCCCAGTCGCACCTGCTCCCCGAATTGCCACAGATTGCGCGTCAGTCTCTCAACGAGCGCCGTGGAAGGGGATTTCGACAGGCGCAGAGCCTTACCGCTCTTCTCTTTAAATGCGAGCACTCTCCGCGCCGATTCCGTGACACGCCTCGCAAATTTCTGGTCGCGCTCTGCGGTTTTGATTAACGCTTCGTGGGATTCAAGCACTCGATCTTCACGATGGCAAACCAGGCACAGATCTCCGCCGGCCCGCACAAACTCCACAGCCGCATCTCCCACGGGCGCAGCCGTCAGGACTCCACCCATCTCCAAATCGTCGGATACAACCAGACCTCGATAGCCGATCTTCTTCTTGAGAATGTCGGTGATCCATAGTCTCGATAGCGATGCCGGAGTCTTGGTCTTGGTGACTGCGGGATATGCGGCGTGCGATACCATCACAAAGGGAAGTTCCCGACGGAGCGTTCTGTACGGGAGCAGGTCTTCATCCCACATGGCTTTCAGGGACTTGTCAATCAGGGGCAACTTTTCATGACTGTCGAGTTTGCCTTCACCGAGGCCGGGGAAGTGTTTGCCGCATCCGAGCACCCTGGCCGATTTAAGTCCCATCAGAAATTCGCGGGCGTATGCCGCTACTTCGTCCGGATCGACTGACACGACTCGCGATCCCATGACGCCTCGCGATATTTCGAACGCTAAATCCAGCACGGGAGCGAAATCGACGTTGAACCCAAGGGCGCGGCAGTTCGCGCCGATCATCTGCCCATGCCGCCGGAAGAGCTTGGGATCATCGGCCGCGAACACCTCCGCCGCAGATGGAGCCGCCCCCAGTGCATTCCGAAGCCGATCGACAGTTCCACCTTCAAGATCAATGGAGGTGAACAACGGTGTCTTGATACCCGTCTGACAATTACGAAGAAGCTGCCAGGTCTGCTGAGGATTCTCGATGTTTCGCGCAAAGAGAATAACCCCGGCAGGCTGCACCCGGTTCAGCAGGGAAATGAGACGCGGTGTCATCTCCGTTCCGTCAAATCCGATAATCAATGATTGTCCAACTGCCCGCGCCAGAAGGCCCCCTGTGAATCTCTTTGTCCTCATGTGGTTAGATTTCTTTTTTCAGCTCGGCAAGCAAGTTCAGAGCCTCTAATGGTGTCAGCCGATTCAAATCGACATCGCGAAGCTTCTCCAAGACAGGTTGCGATATCGGCGTAAATATCGTCAGCTGCGCCGGCGGAGCCGTCACTCCCGGCGACAGATGGGCGGTTGCCTGCTGCTCCGCGAACTCGTGCTGCACCAGCACTTCCCGCGCGCGCGCCACGACTTCGTTAGGCAACCCGGCGAGCTTCGCGACTTCAATTCCGTAACTGCGATCCGCGGCGCCGGGCTCCACCTTCCGCAGGAAGACGATCCCGCCGCCTGTTTCCTTAACCGACACGTGATAATTCTTCACACCCTCAAGCTGCTCGCCCAATTCCGTTAACTCGAAATAGTGGGTGGCGAATAAAGTCTTTGCCCGCACGCGTCCGTGCAGATACTCTACGGCCGCCCATGCGATCGCGAGCCCGTCATAGGTGGCCGTTCCGCGTCCCACTTCATCCAGCAAAATCAGTGAGCGCGCCGTTGCCGTGTGCAGAATGGCGGCAGTCTCAGTCATCTCGACCATAAAGGTCGAGCGCCCGCGGGCCAGATTGTCGCTCGCACCGATACGCGTGAAGACGCGATCCACAACGCTCAGCTTCGCTGATCGCGCGGGAACGAACGATCCCATCTGCGCCAGGATCACAATCAGCGCTGTCTGTCGCAGATACGTTGACTTGCCGCCCATATTGGGGCCGGTCAGCAGCAGAATGTTGTGCGTCGCGTCATTCAGATAAAGATCATTCGGAACAAACCGCTCGCTGCCGCCTACCAACTCCTGCTGCTCGATGACGGCGTGACGTCCCTCGATAAGCTCAATCTCCCCGGATTTCCCAAACTGCGGACGACAATAATTCCGCAGGGCAGCCACATGCGCCAGCGACCCGAGCACGTCCACCTCAGCCAGAGCCAGTGCTGTCCGACGGATACGCTTTGCCTCGGCCGCGATCGCCGTCCGCAACTCCACGAATAAGCGGCGTTCGATTTCGACGATCTTCTCCTGCGCATCGAGAATCTTCGCTTCGTACTCTTTCAATTCAGGAGTCGTGAAGCGTTCGGCTCCGACCAGCGTCTGCTTCCGCTCGTAGTCCTGCGGAACCAGGTGCAGGTTCGCCTTGGAAATCTCGAGGTAGTACCCGAAGACAGAGTTGAACTTCACCTTCAGCGAGGTGATGCCTGTACGGGTACGCTCCCGTTGTTCGATCTGCGCGAGCACTGCTTTACTGTTGCGCGAAAGCTCGCGCAGGTCGTCCAGTTCGCGATCTACTGCGGCAGTAATGACACCCCCGTCGGCAAAGCTTAACGGCGGCTCCGGGACGATTGTGTTTTCGATCCTCTCGCGCAAATCACTGAGTTCATCCAGCGACGAGTGAAGTGCTTGTAACCGCGAAGCGCGCAAACGCGCTACCGCACTCCTGATGGCAGGAAGTTTCTTCAGTGACGCCGCAAGTGCCAGCACATCGCGCGGATTCGCCGTCTCGAGCGTGACCCGGCTCAGTAGGCGCTCGAGGTCAAGCACACCATCCAGCGCCCGCCGCAGCTCTTCGCGGGCGACGATGTCTTTGACTGCCACCTCGACCGCATCCAGACGAGCATTGATCTCGGATAAATCCAGAGATGGCCGCAACAACCAGGCGCGCAGCAACCGCTTCCCCATGGGGGTCACTGCGGCATCAATCGAGCGGAACAGAGTCACGCCGGCGTCTGTCCCGGCAAAAAGCGGCTCAATTAACTCCAGATTTCGCACAGTGACCGCATCGAGCACCAGGCAGTTCTGCCTCTCGTACCATCCAATACGATCCACATGATCCAGCGACCCACGCTGCGTCGAGCGCACGTAATAAAGGATGGCTCCCGCCGCGGAAGCCGCCGCGGTTCTGCCCGCAAGTCCAAATCCCTCAAGCGAGAGCACTCCGAAGTGATTTTCGAGAAGAGGAAGGGCGTGATCGGGAGAGAAAATCCAATCCTCCAATGGCGTCTCGGTAAAGCCACCGCCAACTGGCCTCGGAGAAGGGCCTTGTGTAGACGGCCGGCCTGCAGCGTCTGCCCTACGCGAAGCCGAAGCATCCGGCCGGGCAAAGCTCGGCTGCTTTGCTGCCTGGTCAAACAGCGGTGCCGTCGACCCCAACAACAACTCTTTGGGCCGCAGCTGCTCCAATTCCTCCTGCACCCGCCGCATGGCGCTTTCGCCCGAGAACTCGGTCGCGCGAAAGTCCCCCGTCGACAAATCCAACGCCGCGAACCCAACGCTGCCTCCCACCTGCGCCAACGCGGCCAGAAAGTTGTTCTCGTCCGACCCAAGCGATGAATCCGCGGCCGTCCCCGGGGTAACCACGCGCGTAACTTCGCGCCGCACCAGTTTCTTCGCCAGACGCGGATCTTCCATCTGCTCACAGATTGCTACCTTGAAGCCGCGCCGGATCAATTTCCCGATGTACCCTTCAGCCGCGTGATACGGCACGCCGCACATCGGAATCGCGATTCCTTTTTCCTTGTTGCGGGACGTCAGTGTGATCTGCAGCTCTTTCGCCGCAACTACAGCGTCGTCGAAGAAGAGTTCGTAAAAGTCCCCCAGGCGAAAGAACAAAAGAGCAGTCGGATGTTCTTTCTTGACGGCAGCATACTGCCGCATCAGCGGAGTGGACGGCTCGGTCATCAAAGCGGGCTTCGGCGGATTATAACAAACACGAACGACGGACCTGTTTCTGATTTCTCGTTCGTCGGCAGCAAATTTGTGCACGAACTCATAGTTGACGCGAGTTCTGTCCCAGTGTTCTCCTTTCAAAATCAGATTATGGAATTGCGTAAGGATCCAATCACCCGCTCCTGGGTCATGACCGGTGACGAGTCGTCGGAAGCGGCCGCGCGCCCGGACGCACCCTGCCGTTTCTGCTCCGACTCGAATGTACAGGTGATCGCCAAGTCTCCTAACGTTCCTGGTTCGACGTGGTCGGCCCGCTCCGTGGTTCATCCCAGGCCTCTGTACCACATTGAGGGCGAGCCCGGACGCCGCGGCGACGGCCTGTACGACCGCATGCATTCGGTCGGCGCGCACGAAGTGCTAGTTGAGAATCCGAATCATGAGCGCCATCTCTGGAAGGCAAGCGACGAAGAGATCGCACATTTTCTGCGCCTCGCCGCCGAGCGCATTCTTGATCTGAAGCGCGATCCGCGCATCAAGTATGTCAGCCTGTTCAAGGATTACGGCAAGAACGCCGGCCAGGAATTTTCGCATCCTACGTCCCAACTGACCGCGACCATGTTCGTCCCGCGGCGCGTGCTATACGAATTACGCGCTGGACGCGAATACTTCATCAGCAAAGAACGCTGCGTGTTCTGTGACATCATCCAGCAGGAAGAGCGCCAGGCGCAGCGCGTCATTGAAGTTCGCGGCGATTATCTTGCCCTAGGTCCGTATGCGCCGCGCGTCCCTTATGAAACCTGGATCCTGCCACGCAACCACGATTCCTCTTTCGAGCGCACCGGGCTGAACAAGCCCGGTTTGCGCACGAACCTGGCCGCTCTTCTGCGCCGCACGCTGCAGCGAGTCCGTACTGTAACGGAAGACTTCCATCTAGTGCTGCACACGTCACCCAGCAGTTTGCATCCGTCGAAGAATCTAGGCTATTGGAAGACGATCGATGATGACTACCACTGGCACATCGAGATTCTGCCGGTCGTCCCGTCGAAAGCAAAGTCGTACAACTTCAAAGAGGTGTACTACTCGCCGGTCAGTTCAGAGACGGCCGTAAAGCAGCTGCGTGAAGCAAAGATAGAAGGATAGATTGCGTGTGTGGAGGGTGAGTGGGGACGTACGCCTCGTCCGCTCAGCGGGCCACGCAAGCAATAGCGAGTCGATCCCGAATGCCTAAATTTGTGGTGGCCTTTGCGAACAAGCATGACTGGTTTTCGCGCGTGCCCGCCGCCGTCATCTGATGCGCCCGCACCAGTGAGGAGGGCACCAGCTCAGAACACTTTTCCTGGCCCGTGATCAGCGCGGTTGCCATGCGGATCCAGCGGACTAACTCACGCTCGCTCAGCAGCGCCGACTTCAAATACCGCAGCAGCCGATAGCAGAGTGACGCATCATGCTTGGTCAGTTCTTCAATCTCATCGAGGCCGGGCGCTGGCGCCGAGACCGCTTTCAGCAGGCGTAGCGGGCTGGCCTGGTTGGCGGGAATATGCCGTGCCCGCATGCGTTCCGGATGATGGAAGAAATATTCTTGAAACAGCGTGAATCCGTCTTTCTATGCTGCAATAAACTGCAGTCTGGTCTCAACCCTTTGTGGACCAGCCACATTTGGCGCCAAAGTGTGCGACGATGGCTGCACAGTGTTGCTGCCGGACGCGTCGGATGTCGACCTTCAGGTAATCGGCGTAGGTGATCAGCTTCGCGCGCGCATCACCCAGCACGAAATTGTCGAGTGCGATCCGATAGCCTTTCAGTTGGAGCTGCTGGCAGGCTGCAACGACCGCTTCGTCTAATGGAACCGTCTCTTGTATCTCAACAACCGCCTTTTCCGCGGGTAGAAGCAAAAAGAATTCCTTCAGCAGCATGTCATGGGTGCAATTGATGAATGCTCGTCGTCCATCGCACATCGGGTCCCATGATGTTTAACGTGTCGATGATGCTTCGCGTCCCAGCGTTCGTAGTCGGACGAGAATCGGACTTCTTCGGCACTTTCGCGGAACAACAACTCGTAGCCTAAAACCTTCTCGTCTGTGTTCAGGATCGGCTGACCTGCCAGGCAATCTGTGAAGTGAGGCGCAGGCGCTGGTTTCGCTGATCGGTCCATAGTCTCTCTATGACCGATCGGCAAATCTGGAGAAAGGGTTAGAACGATCGATGATCTGAGTTCGTTTTTTTAGAGTCGTTGCTTCGCAGTAGAAGAACAATCGCTTTGACAAGGCTGAACGCCATCTTCCCATCTTCTGGCCTGCTACAATCGTGTGCTTTTCGGAGATGGACGATGAAAACCGTTGTAGGTGTCCTCTTATTGGCAGCGTTCTGCGTGGAGCAGAACTCTGGCTCGGCCAAGCAGAAGGTCTTGTGGCAGAAGCTGGAAGCCAAGATCGAACAGGTCGATCGGAATCTGGATGGCGTCATGGGCGTGGCGATCGACGACCTGACAACCGGCGAACACTATTTTCTGCGGGAAGACGAGACTTTCGCCCAGGCTAGCTCCATCAAGATTACTTTACTCGCCAATCTTTACCTCCAGGCACAGCAGGGCAAACTGAAGCTCACCGATCTCTACACGGTGCAATCGTCCGATCTCGTACCCGACAGCGACATCATGAACGGTCTGACACCGGGCATTACGCGGGTCACGCTGCGTGATCTCGCAACCATGATGGTGGCTGTCAGCGACAATGCCGCGACCAATGTGCTGATCGATCGCGTCGGGATGCAGAACGTGAATGCCATGCTCGATTCGCTGGGGCTGACGCATACCCGCCTGCGCCGAAAGATGATGGATCTCGAAGCGGCCAGGCAGGGCCGTGAGAACATCTCTACGCCGCGCGAAATGATGACTCTGCTCGACGCGATCTATCATGGCAAGCTGCTGAACAAGGAATCGACCGAGGACTTTTTCAAGATGCTCAGCACCAACAAAGATTCCTGGATTCCGCGGGACCTTCCCGCCGGGTTGAAGATCGCCAACAAACCCGGCTCTCTCGAAGCTGTCCGCAACGACTCGGGTATCGTTTTCGTGGAAGGCCGTCCGTATGTGATCTGCGTGATGACCGCGTATTTGCGCAATGAGCGCGAAGGCGAGCAAGCGATCAGCCAAGTCTCTCTTGAAACCTGGCGCATGTTCGACCGCTTAAGCCGCGCGACAGAATATGGCCGCGTCGTCTCTCCGGGGAACGGCACGCGCTAAGCGTGTCACCCTGAAGACCGGCCTTCATAGTCAACCTTTCCGATTAGAGTACCGTCCTCACATGGACGACAACATTCAGCCGCGAGACTGAGTTGTAATGCCGGGTACGAATGCCATACTTACATGTCGGCTGATTCGGCTCTGATCATGAGGATCACTTCCTCGTAATTACCTTGGTATTGGTTATGCAGAGATTATTCCTGGATATGGACGCAGCCGCGCGTATCGATACCGAAACCATGTCTCCTGTCGACCGTAGGCCGGAGATAGTGCGGCAGTGTCATCCTCCTGCGAGTCAGCCTTGCTTGCTGGGAGCAGCGTCTATATCGCGTGTTTACAAAACCGGGGGGACTTACAGCCAGCGTCCGACGACAGAGTGAGGGTGTTTGCCAAAGAGTGTCGCCTACCTAGGTAGCGCGGAAAACAGACTCTGCTCACCAAGGAGATTAGCGATGTCGTTACAGCAGCATGCCAGCAGATTTGCCGTCGTTCTTACTCTGATCGCGGCATTCATTCCTTTCAGCGCACAAGCCGGTGAAATTGGCAATCCCATCAACAAGGGTGGTTTTACGTTCATCAACTTCGATCCGTCACTCGGGACGCTTGGGACGGGCTCGAACGCAAACGGAATCAGCAACAAGGGCCATGCGGTGGTCACCGTGCTTAATTCCGACGGGAGTTTCACGAATTTCACGGGCACGCCGAATCAAACCGTCCAGTTGAACCTCGGACCGAATGCGTTGGCTTTCGCCATGAACCGCTCGAACGCAATTGTGGGAACCAACAACGGCGTGTCCTTTTTCCTGGCGCCCAAGGGCTCACCTCAACCTTTGTCTTCGCCCGCAGGAGCGAGCAGTGCATTTGGAATTGACGATAATGGGCAAGTCGTGGGGCAATACACCAATGCCACCGGGCAAACGCCCGGATTCTTTCTCAACAACCTGATGAGCACCGCGATTACCATAATGCGCCGTCGGGGCCGAATGTCGTCAACACCCAGGGCGTTAACAACTTCGATCTGGTCGTCGGATTCTATGTAGGGACCGATGGGCAGGACCACGGTTTCATGGCGAACATCTCTAGTGCACGGAAGGTTATCGTGACCGCGACCCCCATCCCCGACCCGGCGATCCCGGCCGTCGCCGGAGAGCCCGGTGCGACCTTCGTGTTCTCGCAGATCCTCGCGGTAAACGACGCTGGTATCGCTGTGGGGTACTACCGAGACTCGACCACGAGTCAGCACGGGTTCCTCTACAACACCAATACCGGGAAATACACCTTCCTGGATGATCCGGCTGTAAGGTTCAGCAACGGTGTTGAGGTGACGCAGATTACCGGCATTACGGACTCGGGCGAGTTGACGGGGTTCTACACAGACATCGCCGGCGCCGCCCACAGCTTCACCGCGCGCCCCCCGGACGCGTTCTGCCCCAACTTTCCCCACGATCTGCCTTGAGGCCGTCTCGCGGCAGATTCAGGCGCGCGCACAGCCCACTCTTGCACGAAGCGAGAGTGGGCTCCCCCCTTGTTCGGTCCCACTGTTTGTTTCCGGCGACTCGCCTGGCGGTTTCTGACAGCTATATGCAGCTTTATGCGGAGTGGTTCAGAACCTATCGTGCATTCAATGCCGTGTCCGCAGATCTAGAACTTCACCATGATTGCATACCGCATGCTGGCTTCATCTTTGCGCAGATCGGGACACCAGCCACCGCTCCCGGCCACACAAGTGAATCCCGGCGTGGCCGATTGGAATGCCCCCGGCGCGAACGTGGTGCTTCCCACGACCGAGCCGGCATTCGGGTTGGGAATTGTGCTTGGGAGAAGATTGTCGCTTGGAGTGATTCCGCCCCGGCCCGTGAAATAGGGCACATTTGCGTGGCGATATCCGTACTCCACGCGGAATGTGATGTACTGCCTCGGCATGTAGTCGAACGTCAAAGAAGTGTCCCACGCTTTGAAAGGGTCACCGGGATTAGCTGTGAAGTAAGGCGATCCGGTGATCGCGTCGGCTCCATTGATTGGAGGAAGCAAGGTCAGATAGCGTCCTGGATTTGACATAGCGCCGCCACCAATGGTCACACCATACACGTCCTTTTTGAACCAGAAGCGGTTATAGGCCATCCATCCAGCGAAGGTCTGTTTGCTGCTGGTGGCCGTATTGTGATAGCAGTTCACGTTGTTGTTGATGACTCGTCCTTGAGCAGTGACGAAACTCCCGCTCCCTCCGTACTCGCAGCCCAGGTCTCCCGTGAGAGAAAAGGCCATCTTGTCGACGAACCTGTCAGGCCTGTCGTAGTACTTCACTTCCACGCTGTCGTCGGTGTGAATGCGCGAGCGGCCGAAGTGGCCGTCGCCGTTGCCCAGCGTGTCTTCCCCCATGCCGTAGTTATTAAAAACGAATGAGAGCCATGACTTCGGCCGCCACAGAATTTGTCCACCGAGACCAGGCTTGCTGCCCAACCGGCCATAGGATTGCCAACCATTAATGATCCAGGGCTCGATTTTCAGTTTTTCCGTCGGGAACCACTGAATGCGCAGGCCGTTGAAGAACCAGGGAGTATTCGACGAGACATAGGAGGGCTGGTAAGCCCAGTTGTCGAAGTTGTAATAGCTGAATAGACCGATATAAGAAACAAAGATTCCTGCGTCGATATTAAGGCCGTGGTTCACGTTGAAATGATAACCACCGTTTGCTTCTGAAAAATACTTATAGGCGCCACGAAGATCCCATTGGCCACGTCCAGGGCTGGCATCATTACGTGGCGTGGTGACGCCAAACATTCCACCCATCGTTAAAATTCGCGCGTTGACGTTCTGCCAATGGAAGTTTCCGCCGAAGCTGATTTGCTCGATCTGAACTTCGTTGGAGCGAAAGATCTCGGTCGAGCCACCTATACTGTCGTCTTTGGGGTGGTTGAAGTCATTGATATAGTTCGCATCAAAACGAATTTCAGGAGTGAAGAATTTCGAATCCCAAACTACATCCTTGTTGCGGGGCGTGCCGTTAAGCCACGTCCAATCCGCGTAGGCGAAGGGCTCCGCTGGCTTGGCCTTCTCAGGTAATCCCGAACTGGTTTGTGCTGCCTCATTAACCGGCTTCGCGGCAGAGGCCTCGACGGGCTTGGGCTCTGGAGTTGCTGTCGGCATCGGAGGCTGCACCGTGACGATGGCGGGCGTGGATAAGTTGTTGTCGCGACTTCTCAGTTCGGCTTTGAGGGCCTCGATTTCCGCCTGCATGGCCTCGAGTCGCTGGGCGATCGCTGCCGGTATCACAGGTTCAGGACTTGCGGGCACAGGCGACGCTTTCGGCGCCGTCGGTGCCGAATGGCTGTCGGCCGATTCCGCCCCATACAGAGCCGCCACGTTATTTGGAGCTATCGATGACGGTGATCCTTGGGTCTGTGCGTTACCCCAATGTGTACCAGCCAGAATGGTTCCAAGAGTAAAAATGACACGGAGTCCCACTGAGCAATGCACGCAGTTCTGTGTTTTCGTCATGAAAGATTGCCTCGCAGCGAAATCACTTTACTTATGAAGAAGATATTCTTGGAGCAGACTGGGTTGCGTAATTCTTCCGCCCCATCGCGTGATGATTAGATCAACTGCGCCGTAAACGTGGCGTAACTAGTTCATAAGGGATATGTAAAGAATCTGGGGTGAAAGACACACTAATACGGTGTCGTAAACACCCCGTTATTGAGGCGGAAACGAGATAGTTGAGAGCGTGAAGCTGCCGTGAAGATGCGGCTTCTAGCGGATTCGTGAGAAGGATTGGCGGTAAGAAAAGGTGCTGCATCCAGCACACACCAACGTGCAGATTTACACGCTTGCCGTTTCCTTTAGCTGGCGAGCTTCATCGCATCCGGATCCCACTTCACCACTGCTCCTCGTTCGATGCTGAGATTGCTGAGCAAGGCCGCTCCGGCCGCGCGATAGCCGAACACAGCGTCTTCCACTACCGGCTGTCGAGAGCGGACGGACGCAAAGAAGTTCGTGAAGTGATCGTAGCTGTCGCGGTATCCCTCAGGCGCAACGTATTTCTCATACTGGGCAGCGGGTGGACCGGACGGGTGCTGCTGCGGATACTTCTCGCGATGGGCATCCCGAATGCGCTTCTGCATCGCTTCGCTATAGGTGCCGATCATCAGGCCGGGATCTTTTTCAAGTGGAGTGCGGCTGACGCTGACATAGTTGTAGCCAATCTCCATGGTCCCCTCCGAGCCGGTGAAGACCAGACCTTCACTCTCCTCGCCGCCATCGACGAAATTGACCCGCAGGGCAAGGTTGAATCCTTCGCGATAATCAAACAATCCGAGCAGAACATCGTTGGCGTCGCGGCCGTCTTTCCAGAAACGCAGTCCTCCAGTAGCCATGGCGCGGGTTGGCCCGTTGCTGCCAGTGATGAAGTGAGTTCCGCTGAAGAGGTGAACGAAGAGATCCCCCGCGACTCCGGTGCCATAAGCCTTCCACTTCCGCCACTGGAAGAAATGCTCCGCATTGAAAGGAATTTTCGGAGCGCTTCCCAGAAACCGGTCCCAATCGCAGGTTTCTGGCGAGGCATCCAGAGGTACGGTGTAATTCCACGCGCCCATAGCAGAGTTCCGATCCCAATGGGCGTTGACCATGTTCAGTTGGCCGATTGCGCCGGAGGCGAGCAGTTCCTTGGCCTTCACATAAATGATGGAGCTCACGCGTTGGCTGCCGACCTGGAGAATGCGATTGGTCGTGCGCGCGGCCTCGATCATGTCCGGACCTTCGGCATGCGCGTGGATCATCGGTTTCTCGCAGTAGACATCCTTGCCTGCTTTCATAGCGTCAACCGCGATCTGCTTGTGCCAGTGATCCGGAGTGCCAATGATGACGGCGTCCACCTCCTTGCGTGTCAGGATCTCTTTGTAATCGCGCGTGATGAAAATGTCGTTACCCCAAAGTTCCTTGCTGTGGTCCAGCCGGCCGTCGTAGCAATCGGCGACCGCGACCAGTTTCACTCCCGGAACCTGCACGGCCGTTCTGGTATCTCCCTGGCCCTGAATGCCCGCTCCGATGAGTGCAAGTTGAATCTGATCATTCGCGGCAACGGGCGCGGCCGGCGCGCGGAGCGGGATCTCAAGCGCATGCGTTTTGACTCCAAGAGCCGTGGCGGCCGTCGCTGTGCTGGCCACTTTTAGGAATGTTCTGCGGTCCATAAGATCTTCTCCCCGGTGAAGTGAAGGTGTGCCTGCAAAGATATGCTTCTATCTGGCTCTCCCGCAAATTCCACGAAAGCTCGATAATGGCCGAATGACAGTTCGGCGGATGAAGACCTACAGCGGCGCACAGGGATATGTGTACGAATACTACTTCGTCGGTAAGAGGCCTGCTTTGGCGAATGATCCGGAAGCTCCCGCCATGGAATTTATTTTCGATGTAACATCCGATCGCAAATTAACCTACTCAGTAAGCGTATTCCTCCCGCAGGAGCCGTTGAACTCCTGGAGCCATAATCACGGGCGGATGCTCAACGACGCCGAGCAGTACGCAGCGGTCAAGATGCGGCTATTCCGAGCGTTTGATGAACTGGAAGACGTAAAAGCCGAGGGACGCCGCCTGCGCATCGATGCGCAATTATTGGAAGAAGCGCTAGCGAACTTGGGCGTAGAGTGAGGCGAATAGTAGTCTCGAGAGCAAAAGAAGTCTCCCGGAGTGGTATAACTTCTGCGGCCAGTTTGTGTAGCCGCGGACGCATTCGTCCGCGGGCGCGCGTAGTGAGGAGCCTTCGTGAAAAATCCCGAATTCGTCATGGTTCTTATATTTCTCGCTCTGGGTGGTAACTTCGCTCATGCTCAAACCGAACGCTGGTCCGAGCAGAAAGCCAACGATTGGTACTCCCGGCAACCTTGGCTTGTGGGCAGCAACTACATCCCGAAGTCCGCGATCAACGAACTCGAGATGTGGCAGGCCGATACCTTTGATCCCACCCAGATCGACAAGGAACTAGGCTGGGCGGAATCGTTGGGCCTGAATACCATGCGCGTCTTCCTGCACGATTTGCTCTGGCAGCAGGATGAACCCGGCTTCAAGAAGCGCCTCGACGAATTTTTAGCTATTGCAGCGCGGCATCATATTCGCCCGCTGCTGGTGCTGTTTGATTCCTGCTGGGATCCGGCTCCGCTTCTGGGTAAGCAGCACGAGCCAATCCCGGGTGTTCACAATTCCGGATGGGTGCAGAGTCCCGGGGCGAAGGCTCTAGCCGATCCCACGCAAGTTCCGCGCTTCAAGACCTATGTTCAGGGCGTGGTCGGAGCCTTTGCCAAGGACGACCGAATCCTCGGCTGGGACGTCTGGAACGAGCCCGACAACTCGGGTGGCGGCGACTACGGCAAGACAGAATTGAAGCCGTCGGACAAGAAGGCACGGGTTGCAGTGCTGTTACCGCAGGTCTTTGCCTGGGCCCGCGAGGTCAGTCCTTCGCAGCCGCTGACCAGTGGTTTATGGGATGTGGACATCTCGAAAGACGACTCCGCGCAGCACGAAGTCGATCGCATCCAAATGCGCGAGTCTGACATCATCACGTTCCACAACTACAATTGGCCGGAATCGTTCAAGGCCGAAGTTGACTGGCTGAAAAAATTCCATCGCCCCATCATTTGCACGGAGTTCATGGCGCGCTCAGTAGGCAGCACCTTCGACACAATCCTGCCCATCGCCAAGGAAGAAAAAGTAGGTGCCATTAACTGGGGATTCGTAGCGGGGAAGACGCAAACCTACTATCCGTGGGAATCCTGGGACCATCCTTATGTAAAGCACCAGCCGCCGGTGTGGTTCCACGAAGTACTCCACCCGGATGGCACTCCGTACAGGCAAGCAGAAGCCGACCAGATTCGCCGACTGACAGGAAAGCAATAGCTGATACCCAATGGCCGATGTTGAAATACACCACCGTGGGTGCCCCCAAGTCTCGCCGTGTTTGCGAGGCGTGGGAGTTTTGAAAGAGTTAAATCGACGTCGAGCGACGGTGCAGGAGTATCTGGAAACGTAAAAAATTCCGGCAGGGTGCTATGCAGAAATAGCACCTCCGAACACTTTCTCGCGTCGCCATAGGATTTACAATTTCCCGTCTATGAAAAAGCTAGTTCTCCTCGCATCTACGGCGTTGTTGTTTTTGGCAGCCTGCAACAACAACAACAAGCAGCAGACGACCTCGGCCGCGTCGCCCTCGAGTGCAGTACCCGCGTCCAAGCCGCCCGACGCGGTACAACTCAAGCTGCAGGAGTACGCCGGAAACTCCGCCACAAATTGCGGCCGGCTCGACATCCATGCCCCGGAAGCCCTGTCGAAGGGTGCCGCCGATTGCGCGCTGCAAGCGAGCAAAGCAAAAAAGGCTTTCTATGTGGCCTACGACATGCCGGGAATGGCTGTGGGAGTTGCCGGCAACGCCGAAGGCAAGCTGTTTACCGCACGATCGGAGGGAGGCGCCGTCAGCACCGGAGATTGTCCTTCGGAACTTCGCCTCGCTTCCAGCGGTCGCGTGACCTGCTTTGCCCCCGGCGATATGGGTTCCATGGGCGCAGGACATACGGCGATCCCACCCGGGATGCCAAATCCGCACGCGCTACCGAAAGCGAAGTAGACTCAGGGTCTTAATCCGACGGCGGCCAATCCGGTTCGTCTGTGATCCTAATCACACACTTAAGTGACCATCTTTGTTGGCCTTAGACGCCTCCACCCGGACAATAGCTCCGTAGTACTAGCGGAGTACGGTCCGGCCCGCAAATTGCGGTAAACTCAAGGGATTCCGGACCATTACGTGTTCGCGGTCGAATCGGGTTCCAAGTGAAAACTGGCAACTGAGAACTGAGAACTACATGTCGCTGCTTTGGCTGCGTTTTGCGCTCGGATGCTATTTCGTAGGCTTGGTCTACGCCTTCGTGGCGCTGACCCGCACCAGCGAGACTTTTGGCCGCATCGCGCTGCATGCCGCCAGCATGGGCATGGTGTTCCATTTCGTTTCTTTGACCGAACTATTCCTGTCCGGGCAGATCGTCTGGGCTTCAGTTCACAATAGCGAGTCACTGCTGGCGTTCTTGTCGATGGCTTTTTTTATGGTCATCTACGCGATCTACCAGACCACTTCGCCTGGGGTCGTCGTATTTCCTATCGTCTTCTTTCTGACCTTTGTTGCAGCCTTCGGGGAGCAACCGGTATTGCTCACCCAATTTGTCTCGAACAAGGGCTGGCTGATCGCGCATATCATCCTGATCTTCACCGGCTACGCAGCCCTGGTCCTTAGCTTTGGCGCGAGCCTCTTATATCTGGTGCAGGAGCGGCGCCTGAAGGCCAAGAAGCCGACCAGCCTGATCGGATTTTTACCGGCTCTGGAAGTGATCGACCAGATCGGCTACCGCTCGCTGCTGCTGGGCTTTCCTTTCATGACGCTCGGACTGCTGACGGGTTCTGTCGTGGCGGTCGCGACCTATGGGCGGGTGGATTTTCTCGATCCAAAGATTCTGTTATCGGTGCTGATGTGGGCCGTTTACATGGTCATGGTGTTCACGCGCTGGAACTCCGGCTGGCGTGGACGCCGCGCGGCGTTTTTGGCAACATTCGCTTTCGTAGCCGCGCTGGCCGCTTGGGCGGCGAATTATTTCTCGGCGATCCACAGGTTCGGGGCATGAGATATCAGCTCATCGGCTTGAATCACAAGAGCGCTCCGCTGGAAGTGCGAGAGCGTTTGGCGATCCCCGAATCTCGCCTGCCTGATACCTGCCGCGAGCTCACATCGTATCCTGGAATCGAAGAGGGTATGGTGATCTCGACCTGCAACCGCGTCGAGATCATCACCCATACGGCGAATGGCCACGCCGATCTTCGCGGATTCCTGCACGATCATTTTCATCTGGATGCCAGCACGCTTGATGCTCATCTCTACGAGTTCCGCGAAAAAGATGCCGTACGCCACATCTTCCGCGTCGCCTCGAGCCTCGATTCGATGGTAGTCGGCGAGGCGCAGATCTTAGGCCAGGTGAAGGAAGCCTATGCGACGGCTCGAGCCGTCGGGGCTGTCCGCGGGCAGCTCGACCAACTCTTCAGCCGCGCGTTTGCGGTAGCCAAGCGGGTGCGTACAGAAACCGCGGTGGGATCGTCATCGGTATCCATAGCTTCGGTTGCGGTGGAGCTCGCCAAGAAGATTTTCGGCAGCCTGCACGGAAAGAACGTTTTCATCGTCGGGGCAGGCAAGATGAGCGAACTGGCCGCCCGTCACCTGATGGCGCACGGTTGCGGTTCGATCTTCGTAGCCAACCGCACCTACGAGCGCGCTATCGGCCTCGCACAAAAATTCGACGGACAGGCGATCAAGTTCGAAGATCTCTACGCCACCTGCGACCGCGCCGATATTGTCATCACATCAACGGGTGCGCCGCACGCCATCTTCCGGCGGGAACACGGCGAACAGTTCCTCGCTCGCCGCAAGAACCGCCCGATGTTCTTCATCGATATCGCTGTCCCGCGTGACGTCTCGGCTGACATGGCGAAGCTCGACGGCATCTTTGCCTACGACATCGATGACCTGCAGCAGGCGGTCTCCAGCCACGTCGCCGACCGCCGCAAAGAGGCCGAGCGTGCCGAAGCCATCATCGCCGGCGAAGTAGAAAAATTCGAAGCCCGCCAGAGTACCCTCGATGTCGTGCCGACAATCGTCAGCCTGCAGGATCATCTCGAAACAATTCGCCAAGCCGAGATCGACCGAGTCCGCGGCCGCATGGGCCAGTTAACCCCCGAACAGGAGATCGCGATTGAAGCGTTGACGCGAGGCATCATCAACAAAGTGATGCACACGCCGATTACGACGCTGAAATCGGCCGCGCGCGAGTCCGAGGCGACCACGGTGGTCGATGTGGTGAAGCGGTTGTTCAATCTGCAAGTAAAGGGTAAAGAAGTTTCCGTTGAGGCATCCGCAAAAAAAGAAGAAGCAGGCAAGAAAACCGAAGTGGGTACGCGGCAATGATGAATGCCGCAGATATCGCCCACTTCTCCGAAGATTGTCATCCTGAGCGGAGTCGGGCGGCGAGCAAAGCGAGCCGCCATCGGCACTCGAACGATCCCTGTAATCTCCGCAAAACTCGCGGCCAAGCGGGGACCTTCCCGACTCTATGACCACGAACGGTAAAGCCACGAAACTCCGCATCGGCTCCCGCGGCTCGCAATTAGCCCTCTGGCAGGCCAATCACATCTCCTCCCTCCTGCGCGCCCGTGGCCACGAGGTCGAGATCGAAATCATCCATACCACAGGCGACAAGATTACTGATGTTGCCTTAGCCAAGGTGGGAACCAAGGGCATGTTCACCAAAGAAATCGAAGAAGCCCTTGCCGCCGGACGCGTGGATCTCGCGGTACATTCCCTGAAAGATCTGCCAACCGAACTGCCCCACGGATTCGAAATCGCAGCCATCACCGAACGGCAAGACCCGCGCGATGCGTTCTGCTCGCGTCATTATTCGAAAGTTGACGACCTGCCAAACGGCGCGCGTGTGGGCACGTCCAGCCTGCGGCGTCAGGCACAACTCAAAGCCATCCGTCCCGATCTCGACATTCACCCGCTGCGCGGCAATGTCGACACACGCCTGCGCAAACTCGAGCAGGGGGAGTATGACGCCATTATCCTCGCCTCGGCTGGCCTGAAGCGTCTAGGGAAAACGGAGTTGATCAAAGAGATCATCCCCGCGGAAGTTATGTGTCCCGCCGCGGGACAAGGAGCGCTGGGCATCGAAATCCGCGAGGGCGATGTGAAAACTCGTGAACTGCTGGCATTTCTCAATGATCCCGATGCCCGCGCTGCCACAACGTGCGAGCGCGCCCTGCTCAACAGTCTCGGTGGAGGCTGCCAGGTTCCCATCGGCGCCTTTGCCGAAGTGCGCGATGGCAAGCTGCATCTGGAATCGATCGTCGCAGATCCCGACGGTACGAGGTTGTTGCGCGACTCTCGCGACGGCTCCGATCCCGAAAAACTCGGCAACGAAGCCGGAGCGTCGCTGCTGAAACGCGGCGGCGATGCTATTCTCGAAGCCGTGTACGGCCGCAGGCTTGCCGTTCCGCCGCAACCGTGAGCGATCGCTAGGATGACGGCAAAATATTTCGCCGCAGGGACACAGAAAAGCACAGAGAACTCCTCCGTGAAATTCTGTGCTCCCGGTGGTGGGTCAAGACTTTAAACAAGAAACGACTGTGTACATCCCCGAACATTTCCGCGTCGAAGATCGTGCCACAGCTCTGGCCTTCATGCGGGCCTACCCATTCGCCATTCTGGTCTCCGCGACAGACGATGGCCCCTTCGCCACGCATGTTCCGGTGGTAATCCGTGAATCCGGTGATCATCTCACCATCCGCGGTCACGTCGCCAAGGCCAACCCGCACTGGCGATATCTGCAAAACGAACCGACCTGCCTGATGATCTTCCACGGTCCGCACGCCTACATCTCGCCCTCGAATTACGATACACAGGAAGCTGTTCCCACGTGGAACTACGGTGCGGTTCACACCTACGGCACCGCGAAGACATTCACCGAACCAGAGCACTTGCTCAACATACTGCACGACCTGATCCCGACATTCGAAGCGAGTTACGAGCAGCAGTGGGCCAGCCTGAGTGAAGCCTATCGTCAGCGATTGCTCAATCATATTGTGGGATTCGAAATAGCTGTGACCAAGCTTGACGCAAAGTTCAAGCTGAGCCAGAACCGCACCAGAAAAGAGCAGCAGCAGATCATCGATTCGCTCAGTGTCGCATCCGATACGGCAGTGGCCGGCACTGCGGGCTTGATGTGCGAACATGGACTCGGTTTGAAGAAGGAGACGTAGTAGCCGCGCCCGAATCATGAGAGCGAAGGCAAAATTCACGAGGAAGCGATCTCTCACCGGAATCCGGGTGCTTGTGGGCCGCGCCCGCCACCAGGCGGGTTCACTCTCCGGCGAACTCAGAAGGCTCGGCGCGCAAGTGCTCGAAATTCCCTTCATCGAGATTCGCAAGCCGACTTCTTTTCGTCCTCTCGATTCGGCGCTCAAAAATCTGGACAGCTATGACTGGCTGATCCTGACGAGCGTGAACGGCGTGGACGCAATGTGGAAGCGGCTTGCAAAACTTCGGATCCAAAAGAACGGACGATCCCGCCTGCGCGTCGCCGCCATTGGTCCCGCCACGAAAAAGTCGATCGAGCAGCGCGGATGGGAAGTGGATGTCGTTCCCAAGGAGTATGTCGCGGAATCGGTCGTACGCAGCCTCAAGGGCAAAGTGAAAGGCAGGCGCGTCCTGCTGGTGCGCGCCAAAGTTGCCCGCGACGTAATTCCACGCGAGTTGCGGAAGGCCGGCGCTCACGTGGACGTCATCGAAGCCTATGAAACGGTTGTGCCGGAAACGTCGAGGCGACGCCTCCAGGCTGCGCTGAAAAATCCGGCAAAAAGTCCACACGTGGTGACCTTCACCAGTTCCTCGACGGTGAAAAACTTCGTGCAATTGTTGGGGACTGGACACAAGCCGAAACTACTCGACAGAATCCAAACTGCCTCTATCGGCCCGGTGACTTCCGCTACGCTTCGCGAACTTGGACTTCCGGTAGACATCGCGGCCAGGGAGTTCAGCATCCCTGGCCTGGTTACTGCAATCGTCGATGTCATCAGCACTCGCCGTCCCAGCAGCACCTAAGCGTTACTGGCCGGACGTGCGCTCCGCTTGCTGTTGTTTCGGAGCAATCTTCTCCGCTTCTTTCAAGTGGTCCTTTAGGATTGGAAGCGTCTGCTGGGCGAAATTCTTGATGGCAGGATCTTTCGCAACAATTTTGCTCGCTCGCTCGAACTCGGCAACGTCTTTCTGGTGGTCTCTGACCATGTCTTTCATATAAAGCAGGTCAAACTGCTGGCCCGAGAGCTTCTCCAGATGTGCTTTCGTCGCTTTGTCCTTAGCGTCGAGCTGCTGCGGAACATCGATGTTCTTTTCCGCCGCGACTTGCTTCAACTGCTCGTTGGCTTTGGTGTGATCGTCGACCATGCGCTGCCCGAACTTTTTCACTTCTTCGGTGGAGGCTTTTTGGGTCGCGAGCTGCCCAAGTTCGACTTCAGCCAAGCCGCTCTGCGCAGCCTTCTTTACGAAAGTACTGTCAGTGTCGCCCATCCCGGCGGATTGTTTTCCGGAAGTCGTGCTGCTCTCATTTGAGCCTGTCTGCGCAGCTGCCGATAGCGTCATGGCTGCACCAAATGAAATTACGCATAATGTGCTGAGTAAACGTCTCATATAGGGAACTCCCTCCGATTATGAGTTCAGCCTAGAATTTGCGTCCTGAAGCGGCCATCGGGCGATGACTGCACACACCCCTGCGAGGCTCTCTAGGCGGAACTCTTTAGGTGCGCCGGATTTGGCACGGAAAGCCTAGGGACAGCCGCAACGGTTGTACCCGTGGAGCGCGTGGTGTGACTTACTTCTTACGATGCTGATCGAACCAATCGGACACGTACAGAATTTTCGCTATCTGGTGGCTCGGCCGCGAACTCATCCCATGTGGTTCGCCCGGAAAGCGCACGAGTACGGACTCAATTTTGCGCAGCTTGAGCGCCGCATAGTATTGCTCCGCCTCTGAAATCGGTGTTCGATAGTCGTCCTCACCGGTGGCCAGCAGCGTTGGCGTGGTGACCTTATCGACATACGACAAAACAGAGCGTTTCACATACTCATCGGACTTCTCCCAGGGCGGTCCGGAAAACCAGTACAGCGTGCCGAACGACGGCAGGTCCGAAGTGAGCGCCCAGCTATACCAATTGATGACCGGATACAAACTGGCAGCCGCGCGGAACCGGGTCGTGCGGTCGATCATCCAGCAGGTGAGCACCCCGCCTCCCGACCCGCCAGTCACATAAAGACTCTCAGCATCGACATATCCCTTCGCAATCACAGCGTCGATACCCGAGTTCAAATCAAAAAAATCGTCCCCTGGATACGAGTGGTGAATCAGGTTCGCGAACTCCTCTCCATAGCTCGTACTTCCGCGCGGATTGATGTAGACAACGACATACCCTTTGGCGGCCCAGATCTGCTTGATGGTATCGAAGCGGTCGCCGTAGTTAGCGAAGGGCCCACCATGAATTTCAAGAATCAGCGGGTACTTCTTAGCCGGATCGAAATCCGGAGGCTTGACGATCCAGCCCTGAACTTTGCGTTTGTCGACCGATGATTCAAACCAGAATTCCTCCACCTCGCCCAGCTTCTTCTGCACAAAGAGTTGCTGGTTCATCGCGGTGAGCACGCGAGCCTTGCCGTCAGGTGCCGATCCTACGGCAATATCTCCCGCATCCGAAGGAGTTCCGTAGGTCACTGCGAATGTGCCATTCTTCGCGACCGTGAATGCCGCACCTCCGGCGTAACTGGAACCGCCGCTGCCGACATGTGCTGCAAGGTTCTTCACTTTTCCGTCGAGTGAGTAGAAGGCCAGCTTCGTATCTCCCTGGTCGTCGTACATGAAGTACACGCCGCTGCCGTCGGGTGCCCAGTGAGGCTCCTCGACATCGCGGTCCAGCTGCGGCGTCGCCACCCGTGAATTGCTGCCATCGCGTTTCATCAGATAGAGGTGCGTCGTTTGATGTCCCTGGTAGCGGTCATCGAAACCGACATATGCGATGGTGTTTCCGTCCGGCGACACTTGGGGAGAATTATCCGGTCCCTTGCGGCTGGTCAGCGGCTTGACCTGCCCATCCGCCAGCGATAACTCATACACCTCAGAGTTGAGCGGATCATATTCGTAGTCCGGATGCAGGTTTGCCGAAAAGATCAGATATTTGCCATCCGGAGTCCATGCCGCGCGGCTACCCGCGAAAGCTCCCTCGAAACCGCCATATGGCAGATTTCCGCTGGTCAATTGGCGCGGTGCTCCTCCTTCTGGCGACACAACGAATCGCTGCGTAAAGCCGTACTTCAGATATCCACGGGCATTAAAGCGATAGATGAGCCGGTCGTATGCTCTTGGAGCGTCCGCCCATTTCGCGCCCTCGGGTTCCTTGGGTAGATTCGCGATCTTCGGCCCCTCTGACGGAACGAGCATCGAAAATGAAATCAGCTTCCCGTCCGGCGACCACACGATATCGGACGGAGTGCTGTCTAGATTGGTCAGTTCGGCTGTCTGGCCGTTGTCCATCCAACGCACATAGATCTGCGCTTTGCCGTCGCGATCGGAAATGTACGCGATGCGTGTCCCGTCGGGTGACCATCGTGGCGAGCTGTCGCTGTAATTGCCGTTCGTCAATCCCCGATTCTCATTACCATCCACGTTGATCATCCACAAGTTCGACTCACGTTTGTCGTTCATCACATCGCTGAACTGCCGCACGTAGACGATGCGCTTGCCGTCCGGAGAAATCTGGGGATCGACCGCAAACTGGAGGTTGAACACATCCATAGGCACGAGCCGGTCAGACTTTTTCTGCGATTTGTCTTCTTTCTTGTCTTGAGCCCTGGAATCAATTACACAGGCAAGCAGGATGAGGAGGACGGAGAGAATGACACGGCGCATAGCGCGGCTCCTGGGGTTAAGGTTGGAAATCGCCGGAAGTGTACAGCAGGGAAGCAGCGTGCACCAAACAGAAACAAATCGAGATAGGCGCTTGGGCTGTCGGCGAGCGCAGCGAGCGCGCGACATCAAGCTTGACGCGGCGCAGGACAATCAAAGCCACGCCGCAGTACCAAAAATGGGCTCGAAGATTGTCGAGCAGTGATATGGATAAGAGTAGAGGGGAGTTCCATCCGTCGGCTATGCGAGGGAAACTAAATCAGGAGCGTTGAGCACCATTACGAAACAGGTCCCGGTGATCTGTCATAACTGACAGTAGCCAACTCGTAATCAACGCCTTTACTGTGATTACCACTTTCACCTGAGCGTTTGGAGGGTGCCTCACTACTGGGCACCCTTCGTTATTTCCAGCCATTCCAATTCCTGATCGATGTCTGCGGGCTGCAGCATTTGCACTCAGGGCACCCCAACTACAAATTCCGCGTTTCTGAATTGCCGACGAGTGGATCATCCCGCCACTTGGTACCTCTGTAATGTCGGGGGGAGTGGATTCTCCTTACTCCAGACTCTTCCGGCCAAGGACTCCTCGTATCTTCTTTTCTATGGCGGATTGGCCCAATATTACTTGGGGCGCCAGGAACAGGCGGTGGAACATTTTGACCGCGCGTACTTGCTGGATCCTTCGCTCATGCCGGCCCGGGTGGGAAAAGCGCTAAGCGAAACTATTACCAGGCAGCACGACGCAGTCGTCAATCTTCTCCGCCAGACCGAAGCCGAAATGGAAGCGCGCGGTGTCGGCGATGCCGAGTTCAAATACAAGGTTACGCAGGCTTATGCCGTGCTAGGCGACAAACCCGCGGCCCTCCACATGTTGCAGCAGACTATCGAGGGAGGCTTCATCTGCTATCCCTGCTTCTTGTCCGACCCGCTGTTCGCGTCGATCCGTTCTGACCCCGAGTTTCACGCCTCGCGGCTGAGGCACAAGCACGCCGCGAACAGTTCAAAGCCCACTTCTTCTAGAAATTCCGAATCCATCAGAAATCGCCGAAGCCGACTCACTGCTGCTAAACTGGCACTCCCGTGGCCATTCCCGCAAAAGTTCATGAAGTGCTCGTAATCGGTTCGGGGGCAAGCGGCGGATGGGTGGCAAAAGAGCTTACTGAGCGTGGTGTCAGCGTGCTGATGCTTGAAGCGGGGCCGCCACGGATTCCAACCCGCGATTTCACCGAGCATATCTGGCCCTACCAGCTGAAATTCCGCGGCTTCGGTAATCAGCAACGCCTGCTTCAGACTCAACCGGTGCAGCGCCTCTGCTATGCCTGCGACGAATACAGCCACCAATTTTTTGTGAATGATCTGGAACACCCTTACACGTTTCCCGTGGACAAACCTTTTATGTGGATTCGCGGGCGCCAGGTGGGCGGCAAGACTTTCTGCTGGGCGCGTGAAAGCTATCGCTTCACCGACAACGAATTCAAAGCTGCGCGCCGCGACGGCGTCGGCGAAGATTGGCCCATCAGCTACCAAGAACTGGAACCCTATTACGACCTGGTCGAAGGCTTTATCGGCGTCAGCGGTTCGCGCGAAGGCCTACCGCAAATGCCAGACGGTCAGTTCCTGCCGCCGATGAATCTCTCCTGCGGTGCCCTCGCCGCGAAGGAAGTGATTGAAAGCAAGTTCGGCTGGCGTGTCATTCCCGACCGCGTTGCCAATCTCACCGTCGATCATCGCGGACGTCCCGCCTGTCATTACTGTGACCAGTGCCAGCGCGGCTGCCACACCGCTTCCTATTTCAATAGTCCGTCGGTGACATTGCCCGCAGCCGCTCGTACGGGAAAGTTCATCCTCGTCAGCGACGCCGTCGTCAGCGACATCCTTATTGATTCCTCCGGCCGCGCGAAAGGCGTCCACTATATTGATCGCAATTCCCGCGATCATCGTGAGGTCTATGCAAAGGTCATCGTCATTGCCGCCGCGACACTCGAGTCGACGCGTATTCTGCTGAACTCGAAATCCCCGGCTTACTCCCAAGGTATCGGCAATTCCAACGGTGTCCTCGGACACTACCTCATGGATCACTTCACCCTCGAAGGCGCTGGAGGAAGCATGCCCAGCCTTCGATCGTCCAAGCGCGAGCCGGTGGGACGTCCCTGCGGTTTTCTGACCCCAAAATATGTAAATACTGCGACCAGCACGGCGAAAGACCGTAACTCTAAATTCATACGTGGATACCGCTTCGATGGCGATGGCAGCCAGGAACTTTACGGACACGCTTTCCTGCTGCCGGAGTTCGGCGATGCCTGGCGCAAACGCGTACGGGAAGACATTCCTTATTATTTCAGCATCGAAGCTCAGGGCGAGTGCCTGCCACGCGCCGAAAACTTCGTGCAACTCGATCCCCAGAAAAAGGATGCTTGGGGAATTCCTGCGCTGCATATTAGCGCGAGCTACGGAGAGAACGAAAAAGCCATGGCCGCGGCAATGCGCGATGACCTGGGCGCCATCCTAGACGCAATGCATCTTGCCGATATCACTCCGCCCAGTGCGGACTTAAGCATCTTCGGCAAGAACATCCACGAATGTGGCACGGCGCGCATGGGCGCTGATCCGAAAAAGAGCGTGGTCGACGCCAACTGCAAAGTGCATGATGCTCCCAACGTCTTCGTGACCGATGGTGCTGTATTCACCACGCAAGGATGCTACGAGCCCACGTTGACGATCATGGCACTCTCAGCCCGCGCCGGGGAGCACATCGCGAAAGCATTTCGTCGAGGAGAACTGTGAGCGAAGATCCCAAACGCGCGCCTGAAGCGGATGACCTCACCCGACGACAATGGATTCTGCGTTTGGGAGAATTCGTCGCACTGGCCGGGATCAGCGGACTGGTACCCGATGTAACAGCTTCTCTGGCAGAGCATCAGGCTGCCCATCCGAACGCAACCGCGCTTCCTCCCGGCCTCTACGATCCGTCGCAAGAACACCTTGTGCACGCGCTCAGCAGCGGGGCCAAGAACTGGTCTCTACCGTCTGGAAGTGAGACGGAGTATGCACCGGCCATCTCCATGGACTATCAATCGAAGTTCTTCGGCCCGGACGACTTCAAAGTCGTGAATCGCGTAATCGAAGTCCTGCTAGGCAAAGTGGAGCCGACAGCATCATCGCAAGCTGCACAGTGGTTTGACCTATGGTTATCAGCAATTCCTGGAGTGCGTGCCGCTGCACAGCAACTCGATCCCATGCATCGTGCATTGGCGGTTGCATACTTCGGAGAAGGTCGCGTTCGGGACCTTGAGAACGCTCATCCTGACGCCATCGCGCGCGCCGGAATTCGCGCACTGCGCGATCTCTCGACCAGGCGGTACGGCGGCCGCGACTTCCCGCAATTGACGGTAGACGAACAAGCCGAACTGTTGATGACGACTTCCAAGGCGCAGCCCGAAACGGCAGAGCGCAAGTTCTACGAACTCACGCGCACCGAAACGATCCGCGGCTACTACACATCAGCCACAGGTCTAGAAGATCTCGACTACCGCGGCAATGCCTACTACGGAGATTGCCCCGGTTGTGAGAGAAAATCCTGAAGGAGGCAAAAGCGAAGAGCAGGGAATGAGGGAAGGCTACCCGTTGTAGCAAGTCTTTAAACCGCGAGTCTGAGCGAACCGGATCAAAATCCGGATCTACTCTGAGACGAGACAGCCCTGGGTAGTTCCGCTTGTAATACTCTCCCAGTAAATTGAACACCCGATCGTTTTGACCGAGTTGGGCGTAGCAGCGTGCAGCCTCAAAGATTGCGCCCGTTCTCTGGCACGATTCGGCTTCTGCGCGAAGGACTCCAGTCATCCCGAATTGCCGATAAGCGCGCTCAATAAATTCTGCCTCATCTGGATTTTTAGCAGCCAAGCGCGTGCTAACCGCTTGATCCGCCATTCCCATGTGATTGGTCCAGCGATTGATGTGTTGGGTGCAATCGGGATCCGAAACTTGCGCAGACGGGGCTGACAAACCGTGAAACGCTGGCTACTCTACGTACGCTTTCACCGCGCGCGTGAGCCACATGAACGTCGGTGCCCCACTTCTGGCCGAGGTTGCCAGAAGTGGGTTTTTTTCGACCGACTGGCGGCTCAGTTCGGCAAGAGTCCATAAACGTCCACTCTAGTCCGTGTCCCCACATAGACTTTGCCATTGGCGACGGTCGGAGGCACGAATTTCACGGCATTGCCTGCGCGGTCGCGATTGTTTGCGGCCATGGAACTATTCCAGTATTCCAGGGCGAGATTGGTCGCGTCATATGCGTGCAGGATGGCCGGGCCTGTGCACGCAGAAGGTATGGGAACTACCGAGCAAAATACGTTGGGGTTGAAGACGGCATACCCGTAAAGACTCTCGTCAATGCCCCAAACAAGACCGTGAGACGCACCGCGTGAGGACACGGAGGGCGTAACGCCCGGAAAGGCGAAGGCCTCAGCCGATTGCGTTGTCACTGTGGGATTGAAGATCCCGGCGGCGGGCTCGAAGGCGAACTGCCTGATGGAATCGTATTGCCCACCAAAGTAAATATTGTTTTGCCACAACGCAGGAGTGCCCCACAAGCCGTTTGGGGGGCCGACGAAGCTTTGCACAATCTGGTCGTTGCTTGACGGATTGAATTGGCCCATATTGTCCCGGTCGACTAGATAGACGACGCCTTCTTTCCCCGTCTGGGCGAGAAGATGCTTTGGCCCGGCACCCGAGTGTTGATCGGGCAGCAGCACTGCCGTACCCGAGCCAAGGTCCCCATCGACCTTCTCCAGGAACGCCTGGTCGTCGGGAGTGAAATAGCCAGCTACAGCCAGATTCACACCGTTCGGAGTGACTCCATGGAACGGGTGGACCCTTAGGATGCTGTCCCCGTAGTCATAGGAGGATGGGAGCGGAAGAACATCGAACAGGCCATTGCCTGTGGTCACGTAAACGTCTCCGGAGTTATCGATGGCGGGAGCGCCGCCGCTGGCCCAGATGCCGCCAGAGCCGCCG
>Ga0126373_10000122_pt1 | contig 55824 bp, 56 predicted proteins | sample PanSoiMetPlot_11_FD_92545 | JGI IMG/M metagenome (GOLD analysis project Ga0126373, IMG submission 92545) | Tropical forest soil microbial communities from Panama - MetaG Plot_11 | ecosystem: Environmental > Terrestrial > Soil > Tropical forest > Bulk soil | place: Panama | collected 2016-02-17 | reverse complement strand
GCGATCAAGATCTCGGTGATCTGGGCCTCGCATCCGCGAGCGGGTGTGGTTATTGAGGTTATCGCCGAATAGCTGGCTCGCTTGCCTAAGGCGTTCCAGCGCTGGTAAACCTCTTTGTCCCATATGGCGGGCGCGGAGCCATAGCCACCAGTAATCATGTATCCGGCACCACTGAAACACAAAGTGGTGCCAATCGCCAATCTTCAGATGTTTGGGCGTTTCCATCGCGTTCATGATGGCCTTACCGTGGGCGATCCAATCGGCCCCGGAACCGGAGAGTTTCATGCCCGACCGGTTCCAAGTCATAGTGACGTAATTCTTGGATGCGAAGGTGACGCGAACCGAGAGGTAGTCGTGCTGGGTGCGCAGGTTGGTGGTTGCCATGAAAGATATCCTCCATACCCCGATGCGAACGGCACGTCGGGTCAGGCAGGACATAAGGCTTATGCTACAAAGTAGCAACCCTTGGCGACCGGGATATGTAAGATATTTTCAAGGCTCATCGATGTGAGCCGCCGTCGCTCACCCAATACCTCTTTTGGAAATAGGGGAGCGCGCGTGCGGCTTGGGGGGTGATGCGGCCGGCGCACATATCCTGGATGGTTTGCCATTCGAGGTCGTCTTTGTGGGCGGCTTCGCCCTGGACGCAGATCCCGTGCTCAAAGCGGTCGCAGGGCTGGTAGAAGACGTTATCGGCGGTATCGGGGCCACCGAGTCCTAGGGGAATGCGATGATCGCGCTCGACGCCATGACGAGGCGGCAGGCCACCGTAGGTCACATCGGACAGGCGGCGGGTCGGGTGGCCGTTGATGCAGAGCGGGCGATCTGCCGCGGGGTCAGCACCGGAAGAGCCCAACATGCGATTGGGATCGAAGACGGTGATGACGGCGACAGCGGCGATGCCAACGGCGATGATGGCGATGATGGTCGCGTTAGCCCGTAGATGATCGAGCCGGGTCATGGTGCACAAGGCAGAGGTTTGAGAAACTCTATGGTGTCATCGTGGTATCTAACGAGGTAACAACCGTTCGGCGGTTTTTCAGGGATTTGTAGGGTACTTGGCCAGGGTTTCGACTCCGAAGCGTGGGCCAGCAAAAACAGAGAGGCGACGATCGACCAGACGGCAGCACAGAAGAGTGCGGCGAGGAGCATCCAGAGGATCGTGGCGGCTCGGCCGAGCGCGGACCGCTGTGGGCGTTCCACCACGCAGGGTTTGACGTAGTGAGCAATGGGGAGGGTCATGGCGCGTCTGGCTTATCCCACATTGCCAAGCAGCGGGCGCGCTCCTCAGCGCGGGCACCGGCAAAGGCGCGGGCGAGTGCGTAGAACTCGGTATCGTTGATGGAGAGACCTAATTCGATTTCGACGGCTTGCGCCCATGCTTGGTCGTCCTCGTTCACTGCTTCTGTTGACTGTTTGATCTGTTTGATCTCGGTGGGCATCACATCTGCCTCCCTTTACTCCCAATCATCTGGAGCGATAGAGACGACTTCGCCGAAGGGTGCTTCGGTGATGTGCGAGGTTGAGCCCCAGAGAACCGGGAAGGGCGGCTCGTCGTCTGGGAATACTGTCATAAGGTCAGTCAACGCGACACAGGCGACGGGGTTCACTTCATTTCTCATCTCCTGCTAAACCGCAATGGCCGTTTATGGGAAAACCGGGGGTCGACCGCCATGCCATGCAGTCTGATGCGATGCAGGGAGAAACATGAGGCGATCCGACCTCGTTTCGATTGAAAGAATCGCTAAGGCGCAGGTAAAGCAGAATCTTTTTACCGAAGCCCTTGATTTTGTGCGTCAAATCATTTCTTAATAAAATCCTGCCGAACGGGCACCATTTTGTGCGGGCTTCGTCTTCGGTCATTTTTCCTCTCCTGCGGGGCCGCAGTAGCCAAAGGGGAAAATCTTGTCGTTTTCTTCACGGACGGTGACGACATCCCATCGCCACCACATACAGTCGGAGGCGAGGCACTCTCGATCAAGGATGGGACACCGTTTCTTGCGGGCTTGGTCTTCGGTCAAGGTTCTGTCTCCTGTCTGTTTAAAGGTTCCCAGTCGAGGTCTGGCGGGATCCAGTAGTTCCGCGCCCACCATTGCCTAGACATGCTACTGTTGCGCGCTAGTTCGAGTAGCTGCGTGTCCATCTCGGGCACCATCGCCCAGCCCTGGCAGCTTTCCTCACCGCAGTCGCAAGGCACGGCGTGCCATGGGCCGCGCATACCCTCGGCGTGGAACCCGTCCGCGGTGCGGGACTCGGCGGGCAAGCAACTATTGCTGAGGTAGTAGTCGATGAATTCCTCGCGTGTCATGGGGAGCGGCTCATCGGTTGCGCGTTGCACGTTTGCCGGCTTTTGCCGCGGTATCGGCATAGGCGCGGTCGAGGATGCCGGCGCATCCGAGGAGGCCGATCAGCTCGACGGCTTTGAGGCAGGCGTCGCGGTGGCGGTTTGCATCCTTGAGGATCATGATCTGGTTTAGGATGCTGGTGATCTGGGCGCGGTCGAGGGCAACGGATACACGGCGAGGAGGACCGGCCGCGTCCCACGGACCGGGTGTGTGCTGCGTGCTCATAGTCTATCCCTCCCCAATTCAGCCGAAGCCGTTGCCGGAGCCGTCGCCGCGACCGTCGCCAGAGCCGAAGCCGAAGCCGTAGCCGTAGCCGTGGCCGTCGCCAGAGCCGGAGCCGGAACCGGAGCCGAAGCCGAAGCCGTAGCCGTAGCCGTGGCCGTCGCCAGAGCCGGAGCCGGAACCGGAACCGGCGCCGGAGCCCGAACCGTAGCCGTCGCCGCGACCGTCGCCGTCGCCGGAGACGTGATGTCTGGCTTTAATCATCTTCAATAAACTTGACATAGGTTTCCTCGGCTTCATCTTCAATAAACTTGACATAGGTTTCCTCGGCTTCTGATGAGGTCGGGATGAACTCTATGCATTCGGTCAGGTAGATTTCTCCGGTCTTGTTAAGCCTCCCGCCCTTTATGCCGTTGTTAGCAACAGCCGAGAGACTGAGCCCGCCGTCTTCCCACTTCCACAGACGCAGCGCGTTCTCCAGCTTGCACTCCATCCCGTTGACAAAGACGACATCGCCAATGTGGACGCCAGCCGAATAAGTCCGCACGACGCAGCGTCTGCCGAGCATCGGGTGATTTTGATCCATTCTGTCTCTCCAATTTGGTTGCTGGTTTGGGTTATCGTTTACGCCAAGAATTCGGACACCTCGGCCAGGATGGCTTCGGCGCGCTTGGCGACGTCGCTGCGAACGGTGTCGTTCTTGCGGAGGGTATCTGCATCTTCGGTGCAGAGTTCCGCGCGCAAGCGCTCGGTCATCTGCTGTTCCGCGTCGGAAACCCCGTCCTCTCAGGGCGGGGAGGAGACGCGCCTTTCTTCTTCGGTTGTGGTAAAATCCTGTCGTGCTTTTGACCTATCGATATCGGATCAAAGACGCCACCAGCGGCAAGAGACTGACTGCTCTTTCGTGGGCCACCAATCGTGTGTGGAACTACTGCGGCGAAATCCAGGAGGCTTCTCGCCGACACAATAAACGGTGGCCATCCGCTTTCGATTTGATCAAGTTGACGACCGGAAGCAGCACCCTCCTGGGCTTGCACAGCGATACAGTCCAGGCTGTTTGCAAGCAGTTCGTATACAGCCGTAACCTCCATCGGCGGCGCCCGAGATGGCGTGGGAAGAAGGCGCTCGGCTGGGTGCCGTTCGCGGCCGCGCGGGCGGTAAAGATCAGCGGCGATTCGGTAGTCCACCTTGGGACTCGATATCGGTTCTGGAACAGTCGCCCGATCAAAGGAGAGATTCACACCGGGTGTTTTGCGTGTGACGCCAGCGGGCGCTGGTTCCTCTGTCTTCAGGTAGAGGTCGACGATGCCGAGCCTCGGGGCGGTGCTGCGATTGGCCTCGATCTCGGTCTCAAAACTCTCGTCACATGCTCTGACGGCACTAAGATCGCCAACATGCGGCACCTGCGAAAACGCGCTGCTCATCTGGCCCGCACGCAACGCGCCGGGCGCAAGCGCCGCACCAGAGCCATTCACCGCAAAATCGGCGCCGCCAGACGACATTACCTCCATGTCGAAACGACGCGCCTGGTGCACACCTATGGCCACATCGTTGTCGGCAACATCAATTCCGCCAAGCTCGTCCGGACACGGATGGCAAAATCCGTCCTCGACGCCGGCTGGTCGCTCCTTAGAAGCCAACTCCGCTATAAAGCCAGAAGGCACGGGGTGCAGTATGAGGAGCGAAGTGAGCGGTTGACTACCCAGGTCTGTTCCGATTGCGGAAGCATCGGCGGTCCGAGAGGACTGAAAGACCTCGGAGTGAGAGAATGGAAATGCAGCGACTGCGGCACGGTTCACGACCGTGACGTCAATGCTGCCAGGAACATTCTCGGGCTCGAACATGGGCCTCCCGTGGTCGGAAATCCCCGGTCTTCAGGCCGGGGAAGATGTTAACAGTTACGAAACTCCTCTTCGTTCCAGGACCAGTCGCAGATGGCGGCGGCGAGCCCGCTGCAGCTGCGGTGCAGTGAGAATATGCAATCGCCCAGGACGCATTCCTCGGTGCTGAGGATGACGCCGAGAACCTCGAAGACGTCGACCGCCTCGGGCGTGATGTGCCAGTCGAGCGGCGCGCCGCGCACGATCCTCATGAGTTCAGCCATCGACACCCTCCTCCGATCATCTCCACGATCCGTCGCCAGGATGATATAAGCAACAAAGTTGCGCTTGTCAAGGTTGGTTGACTTTTGCGATTTTGTTGCCTACATGGTCAGGAGATGAGCGAACCGATAAACAACTCGACGCGATTGCGGGCTTGGGCGAAACGTATGGGGCTTGCGCCCGAGCACGCAGCAGACGCCCTCGCGCTGACTTTCGGTGCCTACCGTGCCCAAATCGAGGCTCGGCGCTCGGTAACCAGGCGCACCGCGATGCTCGCTATGTATTATGAACTCGATCCGATATTGGCGGAGGAAGTCATTGCCACTTACTGGCCTGCCGCCGATACCGAGTAACTACGAGTCATGAGCTCCCTGCGCCTGTTGCTTGTATTGTTGGTATTTATCAACCCGGCACGGGCCGATCCATGTTATGCCCCTATTACCGGCATACAGTATGGAGGCAGCACTAGCGGATCGATCCCATACACCACGACTGGAACAAATCAACTAGCAATAGCGTACTTCCTTCACTACGCGCACACCGGGACGGCCCCTTCCACCACCGGCATGTCGCAGAGTGGCGTTACATGGCAGCGGCGTGCTCGTGTAGTCCCCGGCACTGTTTCAGGTATATATCAGCCCGCGAACGAGGAATGGTACGCAGTTGTACCTAGCGCAGGCTCGTATTCAGTAGGATTTACTGTCGATATAGTGCCGAACGAAGGTGACGTGGTAATCGTAGTGTTTTCCGGCTCATTTGCCACCAACAGATTTGACCCAAACGGATCTCTTCCGGCCACGGCATTCGACTACTCTGGCAGTGATACATTGCCGCAGGTAAGTGGAGCGTCTACTTCGGCATCCTCATCCTTGCTTTTAACGTTTTGTGGGCAGCTTTTCCTTGGAGGCAGTATATGTAATCTACCGCCTTCAGGCTGGACAAACATATTTGCCGGAACGGACGCGGCTTTATCATATTCGGCGGCATATAAACAAGTCACGACTCCTCAAATCGGCATAACAGTTCCGGCCGCCCCAAATACTCTGGCCTATTGGGTCGTAATAGCTGACGCCCTGATCGGCGGGTCCTGTATCCTACCATCAACAGTGGTTCCAACAGCCCCGTCTTCGGTGCGGATCAGCGAGTGATGTTTCCAGAGCGAGGTACTATTCCATGAGAAACCAGATAAGAAGTTCATCCAAACTATCTTCCCGAATGCGGCGCGTGGGGAGGTTTTTGTTGAGGATACTGGTGGCAGTGTTGGTAGTTGCCGGCACTGTCAATGTATTCGCGCTCGTGATGGCTACGGTTGCAAGCTCCACCACTTCCCAAGTGGTGATCTGTCTGACAATCGTCTTAGGTTTGCTGATGATGCTGCTAGGCAGCGTTTTGCAGCGAGCTTTAGAGCGGGGTTGGAAGAGTCGTTAGTTAAGCCATGATGAGCGATCGTCTTGACGACTTGTGGGTCTTTGACGGCCCTTCTTCCGCCGAGGCGCTGACGGCGAAACTCATCGCTCACAGCACTGCCACAATCTCTAGGCGCGAGCCGCGCCGCAAACCGCTCGCGGCAGCGTCAGCTCTTTACTCGAACACCGGGAGGCGCACGATGCCTGACGATACGACCACGACCACGACCAAACCAATGATCGAGGTTACCGATTGGAAGCCTCTCACTAAGAACACGCTGCGCGGGTTCTGCACGGTGAAGTTCCCGATGGGGTTGGTGGTAAAGGATATCACCGTCCATGTGAAAGGCAATCGCCGCTGGTGCGGTTTGCCGGCCAAGCCGCAACTGAACCGTGATGGCTCCCTCAACTACAAAGACGGCAAGCTGCAATACGCGAGTATCCTGCAATGGCAGGACCGCGAGCTCGAGAACCGGTTCAGCGCGACTGTGTGCAGGCTGATCGAGGAGCAATATGGCCATCTCGAGGAAACGTGAAAGATTTTATAATTGCCAGGAACGGAGGATCTTTCTCGATGGCGCTTGGCGTGGTTTTGCCGTCGCCGCTATCGTGTCCACGATCATCGCCGTTCTATGGCTCGTTTCCTAAAAGTGTTTGCAATCGTCAGGCACCTGTGGCGCCGTCGGCGAAACCGGTGCCCGCAGCAGTTATGTGAGCACTGTTTGCGCTCACGCGCCGAGGCGGCCAAGATCGTCTGCGGGTGCGCCTTTGGCATGGCGGCACGGCAGGAGATGTATCCCCATCTGGTGCGTGATCTGTGACGATCCGTGTCGTGAAAAAACCGTGAAATCGGCGAGGCCCGCCGTAACCTTCTTGACACAATCGGAGCGGAGGGGTTGAGATAAGGTTTTCCCGCCGCCGGGCTCTGCCAAAGCCCGACGGGGGTTTTAGAAGCATCTTTTAGGGGGATGCCCGATGCGCAGAGATATTATCACAAATTGTAGTTTGTCAAGCTCGCACAACGGCTGCTAATGCCGTCAATCAGCTTGGCCGCGCGGGCGGTGGAACTCGCTCGCGCAGGGTTTCCGGTGTTCCCCTGCCTCGAGAGCAAGGCACCGGCTTGCCTGCATGGATTTAAGGACGCCACCAGCAATTCCGGAGATGCTTATCGGCTTTTCACTGAGCATCCCGAGGCGACACTGATCGGTGTGCCGACCGGCACGGTGTCCAATCTGGCTGTCATCGATGTTGATCCGGGCGGGCAACGCTGGCTGACCAGTGAAATGATGAGGGGCCGCCTGACAGAGACACGAGTGCACCAAACCCGGCGGGGCGGGCGGCACCTGCTTTATCGCCTCCCCGAGCCCAATGAGCCGGTGTTCCGCAACTCCGCGAGCAAGCTCGGGCGTTATGTCGATACTCGCGGCGAGGGCGGGTTTATCATTTGGTGGCCGGCGAGCGGTGGGGAAGTGCTGCACGATGTTGACATGGTGCCGTGCCCGACATGGATACTCAAAGCGCTTTACCGAAAGCCGAAAGACCGATCTTCCCGCGGGGGAGGAGGCGACGGAGCCAGGGGTGAAGCCGGGGGGCTTGAGCCGCTCCTGCGCTTCGTCGCCGCCAGCCGTGAGGGCGAGCGGAATAATCGCCTATTTTGGGCTTGCCTAAAAGCCGCAGAATCAGGCTCGTGCCGCGACTTGATCAATGCCGCTGTAGCAACAGGATTACCATTTATAGAAGCAGAGCGGACGGCACTTAGCGCCATGCGACACGCTCAGAAAATAAGCCATGATTAGATTAGGACCAAAAAAAGCTGCACAGCAGCTAAACCAGATCCGTTTTTGGTCGGAACAACCATGCCGAAACGGCCATGTTGGCTGGAGATGGACATCAAGTAATACGTGTATTTTCTGTCCTCACCGGCCGATGTCCCGAAAAGCCCACGAATTGCGGAGAATTAGACGCGCAACTGATCCCTTGGGGAAACACCGTAAAAGAGAAAAACAGAGATACTATGATAATCGATCGTCGATATTAGCTAAACGAAAAATTCGTTATGAGGAGGAATGGGCTGATCAAATCAAGGCTCTGCCTGAAGAAGAGAAAGAACGTAGACGGCAACTTAAGAGAGCTGCCGGGAAGAAAGATACAAGGAGAGCAACATTGCGAGCCTATTATAAAGCCAAAAAGGCAGGATGTTTATCCTATAGGATTAACAATACGCTCAGGGGAGCTATATGGAGGAGTCTCAAGCGAAGAGGAATGTCCAAGGGAGGAATGAAAACATTTACTCTGCTAGGTTTTAGCGTGTCTGAACTTATTTCTCACCTTGAAAAGCAATTCACGCCAGGAATGTGTTGGGCGAATTACGGAAAGTGGGAAATCGACCATAGAATACCTTTAGCGTGGTTCGAGATTACCGGTCTCCAAGATGAACAATTTAAGCAGGCATGGTCATTACAAAATTTACGACCTTTATGGGCTTTGGAAAATCAACAAAAAGGTGCTCGCTGGGCCAGCTGTCGAGCGGGCGAAGCGGTCGCCCAACAGAAGCTCAGTTTGCATGAGGCGATCGATCGTCTGGTTGCCGCCAGCACACTCCCGGCGATCGAATCGAGGCTGACCGTCAACAGCGGGATAGCTCACGGCCGGCAGGAAATGAGAAAATGAGCACACATCAGGGGCTTGGGCGTGTACGCCTCACCGAGTATGGAGAACAGCAAAGAGAAAAAATCCTCACCGATCTTGAAGAATTGGCGGACACAATCGATTCTACGCAATGCGCGATCGACGATAATGAGGCGTTGCTCAATGCGCTTAGATCGGAGCGGAAGACCCTAAATGCAAAGTTAGATACTTTGATCGCGGACGAAATGCTGGAGTCCGAAGCGTGCCGGCTTGACGAGCGCCAAATAGCTCTGACCTTCTGATCAAACGCCGCGTCATGGCCCAAAGCGGCGGCAGTAGTAAATTTTTTCAGGCCATCGGCACGGCGCCGTGGGTCCGTGAGCTGATCCTCAATAAAGACGGCAATCCCAGAAGCATCCTGTTCAACATTACGCTTGCATTGGAGCACGCGCCGGAACTCAAAGACGCAATCATGTGGGATATGTTCCGCACCGAGACCATGCTGATGGCCCCGGTTCCATGGGACATGGCACCTACTGTGCCTCGAGGCTGGACGGATCAGGATGACCGGGAGGTAACTGCGTGGCTGCAGAACCAGGGGCTCATCGCCGACCAGCGGATAGTGAATGCCGCAGTCGAGACGGTCGCGCAGCGGACGGCTTTTCACAGCGTGATCGAGTATCTCCTCAGAGTCCGAGCGATCGGATGGGATGGCACGCCGCGGATCGACACGTGGGTGATGGATTATTGCGGAGCGGCAGATACTCCTTTCGCTCGTGCCGTCGGGGCGCGGTGGCTCATCTCAGCTGTTGCCCGTATCCAGGAACCGGGCTGTAAAGTCGACACTGTGCTGGTCTTCGAGGGTCCGCAGGGGATCTTGAAATCGACCGTGTTCCAGATCCTCGGGGGGGCTTTTTATACTAACGACGTCGCGGCGATCGGCACCACTGCCGCGCAGGAACAGATTCTTGGCAAATGGATCATCGAGTTCGACGAGATGGACGCGGTAACGCGAGGCCGCGAGCTCGCTGCTGTCAAGGCATTCATCTCTCGCGGCACCGATGATTTTCGGTTGCCGTATGCGCGGCGATCGCAGAGCCATCCGCGGCAATGCGTGTTTTGTGCGACCACGAACCCCGAAACGTGGCACCGCGATACCACCGGCGCTCGGCGCTGGTGGCCGCTCAAGGTCGGTATCGTCTGCCCGATCGATACTAATGGGCTGCACCGCGACCGCGACCAATTGTGGGCGGAAGCGTTCGACCGCTGGAATCAAGGCGAGCGCTGGTGGCTGCATGAGCCTGAGCTGATCGCAGCACAGATTGCTGAGATGCAGTCTCGGCAGGAAGAGGATCCTTGGTCGGACCCGGCGGTAAATGCAGCGCGCACGCTGACCTCGCCCTCGGTGCCTTACGTGTCGTTGAGCCAGGTCATGCATGAGATGGGCATTCCGCTCGACCGGCGTGACAGATCAGTCGCCCAGCGGATCGGCGCGCTGCTAACCCATCGAGGCTGGACGCGCATTGTTATGTTAGAGCAAGACGGCAGGCCACGGTTCTATTACCAAAAACCATAGGCGAGATTTTTCACGAAACATTCACGCTCATAGGGACGGCTGGCTGACGCAGCACGGCGTAATCTCCTCCTCGCCGCCCAATTCGGGACGGCGGATTTGAAAAACAAACGACAGGAGACTTGCCTTGCGTAAAATTTACAATGCGATGGTTCTTTCGTCTGCGTCTGTGGTGGCTGTCGCACCCGCATATGCGGGCGACGGTGGTTCCGACGTCGACAGCCTGATGGTTGCCCTTCAGGCGGTCGGCAAGCTGGCGAGCAAACTGTTCGCCCTCGCCGGCGGCGGGTTCTAAAGAGTTAGGGGGAGGGATTGGGGACCCGCGAGGGTCCCCTTTCTCTCAAGCCAAATGCTTACCAGCAGAGTAGCCCTCAACATAGGGCTCTGGGGCACCAACCTCGCGACCGCAGTGTTGGTCATGCCCCGTCATCGCGAGTTGTTTGGGCCATTGCTCGACGCCACCGGCGGCTTCCTCATTCTCGATTTGCTGAGCTACGGCATCCACCGTGCTCAGCACGCTATCCCGTTGTTGTGGTCCTTCCATCGGGTGCATCACAGCGATACCGCAGTAGGGTTAACTACCGCAGTGCGCCACCACCCGGCGGAGTTTATGAGCTCTGGCCTCGCGTTCTGGGCGGCTATCGCAGTGCTTGGCGTACCGGTGGGTGTGGCGGCTACGCACAGCCTTGCTACCTTCGCCCTCGCCGTAGCCACCCATATGCGCCGAGCTTGGCCGGGATGGATCGAGCGCTACTTACGACCGGTGCTGGTCACTCTCGACCTGCACCTCACCCACCATTCTGCCGATCGGCAAGAAGCCAACAGCAACTTCGGCGCCGTCCTCTCGGTGTGGGATCGCCTCTTTGGCACCTACCGGGAAGGACCGCGCCCCTCAACCTTTGGAGTCCCTCCCATGTACGTTGAGATGGCGGCATCGCAGTGGCCGAATAGTAAGCGTCGCTTACATATTCGACTGATCGGAGACGATGGGACCATCATCGAAGCCAGACGCCGAGATTACACGTGGCCAAGCGGCCACCAAGCTGCGGTCACCGACCTGATCAAAGATTTCCGCCGATCGACAAATGGGCAACTGCCCGCCGAGTTTTACCGCGATCCGCGTATACGCGCCGCGTTTGATCATCCTCGCGCCGTGATTGATCCATTCGTTTGAGCCACTCTGACACTTTTTCACGAATTTTTCACGCCACGCTACAACGCCCATGTGCCATAACATAATCCGACATCTATACCCAAAGGAGCTTACCTAGAATGCGCAACTCAATTCCAATTGCAATATCAATCATCTCCACTGCACTAGCGTATCCTGCAGACGCTCAAATAAAAATCCTAAACTCCCGGCAAATCGAAAGCATGCCTTCGACGGCGCAAGATTACAGTCTCGTCCAGCCACTCGCCAACACCCTGACCGACAGGTACACAAGATCCATTCCTTTCGCACCACAGCCGCAGACTATCAAACCACAACAACTCGGTGCCAGAAGAAGACCTCCGCCAGTTAGTGCCGTACAATGGGACGGCAACGCTTGCTTGCATCGGCCGGGGCTTCCGTGGAACCCGTCCAGTAATTCCAGCACCTATTTCCTGTCGTGGTGGGAAGCTCCTACCCAGCCAAACCCGAACGGGCAGAACATGGTTAGCTGGGTGCAGAACGGCTGGGACATGGTGGACAACTTCCGCACTCCCGCCGTTACAGCCTACGCTTTCACGGAAGAAGCCACAGACGTTCCCGGTTATGCCGACTTGGTAACGGGCATTGGTGGGCCTATCAACAACGAGGCACTGTACGCGACCACCAAAGTCGCACCCATACCGCGAAACGGCCTTTGGCATCTGGTCGGTGAGTGGATCGATACAGTGACTCTGCAAGGAGCATTCGGCGTCGTCGAAGAGGGTGGCAATCACGTCGAATTCGCCCCGCTGACGATATCCGCTCCGAACGGACCATTCACAAAAGATTGGACCAAATCGACCGACTGGTATCTGGGCTGCGATACCGGGTATACCTCGGCAAATATTGGTTGGTATATCGGCCCGATGGCCGAGTTCTATCTCAATATCAGCGATTTTCTAACAGACCCGTTGCAGGGCAGTCATTTTGCTACCAATCAGGGTCAGGCTGTTGGTCTTAGCTACAGTGTTGCATTGCACGACTGCGGCTTGCCAACAGGGAGTTATCCGACGATGTGTCACACCGGTGGGCCAAACTCCTTTGTGGTCGGACCGGGTTACACATACACCATGATGGAAACCGGCGTCCTCAAGGGCGTCCTCACCCCACCAGGCGATCCATGCCAGCACTCATCCCGCTCGCAAGACGGCTGCCAGTAGTAAATTCGGTTCGGGTACTCCGCGGAGGGAAGCGAGCGGCCTGTCCGCCTTCCTCGTGTGCAACACCACTTACCGATCCCGGCTTCCCGAGGCGAACTTGTCAATGGCGGGGCCGCGCCACCAGTGGTCCACGCGGGGATCGGCATTCCTTAAATTCGGTGTGAATAAGGGTACTCCCTGACGCGGAGGGAGGCCGGCCACTCCTCGGGCTTGCCGCCCTTCCGGTCGAGGCGACAAAGATCCGGCGCGGCCGTCTCCAGCGCAGCGGCTGCGTGAGCATCTCCTCGTCGAGGAACACCTCGACGTCTTGCTTCCTGGAATGCAGATACGAGGCGCCGGTCCCGAGGCGCCTGTTGATGCCCTGCGCATAACAGTTCTGACAGCCCGGTGTGATTATCTCACAATGCCAACCGACGGTGCCGGTGAACTTCTCTCTCGCGCGAATCGGGTTCCAACTCGACTCCGTCCACTCGATCTTGGTGTTATCAGCCATAGGGCGTCACAGATCTGCGCGGCGGCAGTTCGAGCACAGCATTTGGTCAAGATCCCCGCGGAGTTCCGCATTGGCCTCGGCCGCAGTCTCGTAAACCTTGACCGGCGTCAATCGACGTCCGCACTTGGTCAACAACCGATGTGACCCCTTAGGTATAAAGGTCCTGACCATCTTGTGAATTATGCCGCTTCTTACGCTGAAAAATTCCACGTGCCCCGCCCCCCCGATCTTACCGTGATCGGCCGTTTGTAGTGTGTACCCCGTAAAGACCCAACAGGACTGCCTCGGCTCGGCCGGTAGCGTGCTCGGTGTTCACGCCCCCGCGCCGCGGCGTCCACAGATGCCGATCGGCAGGCAGCAGCTCCGAAGCGCGGGCCCGTGCCAACGCCTTGTCCTTGCCGATGCCGAAATGCCGCTTCCACACGCCCGGCATCACGAGTTCCTTTGGCCACCCGAAACATACCGCCATCATCTCGACCGCCATCTGGCAGCCGCCGAGCGAAAACGCCGACGAGGCGCCCATCCGGGGCGCTTTCCCCTCCGCCGCCTCACCACCGCCGAATGGCACCTGGCGCTCGATCCACATATGGCCGCAGATTTGGTTGCCCAGTACCTCCCGGCAGCTGGAGACCAGCTCGTGGAGCAGCAATTCGCGGCGCCCGCTCGCCTTCTTTGCTGTTGGCATGTCGACGACGCCGAGGACGCGATAGGGCTCGCTCAGTTCGAGGAACGCGACAGCGCCCGAAAACCCGGGATCGCAAGCACAGACTATCATGCGGAGGCTCTCCCCTGACGTAGGTGTCTAGCGACGGCAGCTTTCTCCGTTCCGAGCTCAACCGCGATCTTCTCGACGGTGATTTTTTGGCTTCGCATTTCGAACGCCCGCGCGCTACGCGCGGGAGTCCACCAGCTCTCAAGAAGATGCGCCTTGGCAATCTGACCCTTTGGCGCATGTTCCGGGTGGACCTGCCGCATGTGCTCAGCCAGCGCGGAGAAGCTTCGGTTGCAGCACGGACAGGTGCCGGCGCCGACACGCTTCAAGGCTTGGGTGTAACGCCGCTCGGCAGCTTCTCGCCCCCTTTCCGCGGCACGTGCATTATCTTCCAAACGCGCATTGTCCTGCTTCAGCCGATCGCGCTCTCGCCGCACCTGATCGAACTCGCTCTCAGTGTAGGTCTGGGAATGTCCGTTGGGGCAACGCCAACTCCTATCCTCGGGCTTGCTTCCATTGCGTTGTGCGTAGCGAGCTTCAAGGTAGCTTTTTGGCAGATAGTAGGGAATCCCACATACGGAACATTCCGTCCTTTTGAACTCGCTGCTGTCAGGGAAGATCATTTTTGCGGGCCTCGATGCCCTTTGCCGAGCCGTCCTCGTAGAAGGTAAATTTCAGACCGCAGTCCTCGAAGATCCTGCGGATCTCATCCATGTGTTCGCGGCTCAATGGCCGGGCGGAGCGCTCGAAGCGCCAGATTGTCATCGGGTTGACCCCGATGAGCTCGGCGAGCCCCTGCTGCTCTATCATGAGCCACGCTCGGGCCGCCCGCACCTGTTCCGGTCGGATGTCTGATTCTGTCTCTGTCATGTACCCTACATAACACGTAAGATTTCTTACACAAGAGGCTTGACGACGGATATCGGCGAGCGCAGATTTTTCCATCATGATGACCGGATTACCCTGGCAGCACCCAGAGCTCGAGGGATGGGCGATCGTCGGTATGAATCATTACATCCACGAAGACCAGATGTATCTGTTCGTGGCGATGACGAGCGGGAACTACTGCATCAAGGCTGAAGGTCCTGACAACCTGCGAATTTGGGCGGATCTGCGAGGCCAGGCGCGCGAACTTGACGAACGGTTAGCGGCAGGCACAAGCTCATGAGAAAACCCGCACTCCGCTTTGTCCGCCGAGAGCCTCCGCGACCGCCGGAACCGGGCTTCTGGCTCGTTTACTTGAAGCGTGGCGCGCGACACGTGCCGGCCAGGATCTGGCTCTGTGACCACGAGCCATACAACGTAGAGAACAAGCTCGACCGCTGGCCGATCCCGTTCCTGGCTGCGGAGATCGCCGGCAGGTGGGTGGAGGTTTGGCAGGTTTGGGATCACGTATGCCTGATGACCGAGAACCCGCAGCACTGGCGCGCGGCCGTGCCGATCGAACCGCGGGATGGGCTCACGATCGAGGAAGAGTACGCCTACCAGATGTCCCTGCTTGACTGGCGGCAACAGAACGAAGGTGTGTCGCCGACAAAGCCCATTCGCCGCCTCACTGAGCTGGAGCTGCCGTTTTGAGCGAAATTCGCCCGTGTCCGTTCTGTAATAGCCCGGCCAGCCTCAAATCAGGCCCTACCGTCGGTATGGCCGGTAGCCAAACCTGGGACCAATTCGTCCAATGCTCTAACAAAACCTGCCTCGCCCGAGGCCCCAGAATGCTGGATGGTGCCTTTCAGCCCGATGGCATCTCCGAGCGCGTCATCGCAGCCTGGAACTCCGCCAAACGAGGTGAAGAATGACCGACCCACAGATAATCGACGAGGTCGAGCGGCTACCCAAAGGCGAATACGCGATCGTTGAACTGGTAGGGCATAAAAGCCCATTGGTCGGCCGGCTTAGTGAAAACAAAGCTTACCGCTTCGGGACCGGAATGCTGGCGATCGAAGTCCTTTTTAATGGCATCCTTCTACCCGCTGTCTACCAAAGCATCGCCTCGATCGATCGCCTAACACCTTGTCTGCCGGAGGTCGCATGGTCAAGGCAACCAACGCATACCTATCAGCTGCCGCCGACGATTGCCGCCATCGTGCCATCAGGTTTCCGGCCAGAGGATGAGCCGATTACGGCATCAGAACTAGAGGAATTTGACGATGACGATCACGAACTCGCCTGATCCCGATCTCACCGAGCTGTCGGGGTCCTCGAACTTGACCCACATGGGTTACGACGAGGGCACGCAAACGCTGACGGTGCGCTTCGCCAATGGCGGGACATATCGTTATGGGCCAGGTTTCCCGGCCGATGTGCATCGTGAACTGCTGGCCGCGCACGGTGATCCCAAGCGCAGCCTCGGCAAAGCCTTTCACGAACTCGTCCGGAAGGGCGGGTTCCGGTACGAGCGGCTATGAGACGCAAATCATGGAAGGTCGGCAAGGCCGGGATCCGCGCGACCGCGCCGGGGCCGTCACCTTTCTCTGACTGTCCGGTCAGATCCAAGGATCACTGCTTTTATTGCGGTCACAGAAAGGGCGAGGAACATAAAGAGGGCTGCGTAATACGCGAACGGACTGTTGTGATCCGTGCCTCTTTTGATCTGGTTGTCGAAGTTCCTGAGGACTGGACGGAGGATAAGGTAGAATTCAAATACAACGGCTCTTCATGGTGTGCAGATAATCTGATCAGCGATTTGGTGAAGCTTGAAAAACGCGTCGAAAACGGCGCTGGCTGTCTTTGTCATGCCTTCAAAGCCGAATTCCTTCGCGAAGCAACCAGCGAGGACGAGCGCAATCAGCAACTCTTCGCGGAGCTGCTTCCGTCGTGAACGACGTTGAAATCCTTGCAACGGAGTCGAATATGAACGGCGTTGAACTGCTCGCTTTTGTCGGCATCGAGCCGGGGACGGATCTCGCGGAGCGTTTCCTCGCCAGAATAACTCCTGAAAAGCGGGCGCTGTACGAGCGGATGGCGTTCGTTTGCGATGAGCTTAATGCCGGGCGCCGGCCTGCTGGCGTCATCGTCTGCGGAGAACATCAGTGAACGACCTCTCCCCCGGCTTCGGTCATAACCGCGGTCTAACGTCGATCGAGGCGCTGCTTGAGCTTCTCCGTGAGCAAACGGCGACGCTCGCCGAGAAGGCGGGTGAGCTGATTCTGTGTGCTGACGAGCGCTCGGAGATAGTGGACGAGGACAGCGCGGGCAAAGCCGTGCAGCTCGAGGCCACGATGATTGAGTTGTATGCTGATCTCGATAAACTCCGCGCTGAGATCAAAAAGCCCTACCTCGAGGCCGGCGCCACGATCGACGCGCATTTTCATACGATCACCCAGCCGCTGATCGGTTCTACGCCGGCGAAAAAGCGCGAGGGTGCCGTCGGTGACCTGCACGCTCGGATCGAGGCTTACGACATCGCGAAACGCGCCGAGATCGATGCCGAGCGCGAACGGCTCTACCAGGAATCGCTCGCCCAACAGGCAGCCGCGGACCAGGCCGAGCGCGAGAAAGCTGACGCGCTGGCGCGCGCACACCAGACCGCCGATCCGGCTGAGCAAGCTGCAGCCTATAGCATCGCCGCCGCGGCTGATGCAGCTGCGCGCAAGGCCCGGGACGAGGACATCAAGGCGCGGGCCGCCGCCGCGGCGCAGGTTGCGCGACCGATCGACAGCGGGGTGGGGCCCAAGGCGTCGCGCCGCAGCAATTGGGTGCCGCAGATCATCGACCTGCCAGCGGCCGTCACGCATTGTCTCAAGATCGCCCAGGTGCGTGCAAACCTTGAGCTCGTTGTGCTTCGCGCTTATGGCGCCCTCGTGCGCGGCGGCGCCCGTGACAGCGTTGATGCGGCCGGCAACCTCATGCCCGGCTTACCCGGCGCCCGCATCATCGATCAAACCAAACTACAGGTGCGGCTCAGATGATCATGACGATGCCCTCGTGGCTCGCCAAAGAGAAGGAACTGATCTGAACATGGCTGACCAGGAAATCATCGGGCCCGCGCGGCCGGCACGCGGGCCGAAATGAGGAAAGGAGAGCCAAACCTCGCATTGCGCCGAACGAACGATTATGTTCTGGCCGGCGATGAGGTCTGGGTTGACGTGAGTACTCTGGCACATCCCGCCGTCGTGGCGATCATTGATTTTTGCGATCTTTCTCGCGTTTGCGACGGACAGGGGCGATGGGTCGCGATCAGAATACCAAATTCAAAGACGCTTTACGTCGCGAGAAAATCTCGATCCGTTTACCTTCATAGACATATCCTCAATTATTCGCAAAGAGATCCCCGAGTTGATCACAAAAATGGAGATGGTCTCGACAACAGGAAAGATAATCTTAGGCCCGCTACGGGTTCATTAAATATAGCAAATCAGGGAATTAAACTTTATAGATCACTCCCAAAAGGCGTTTCCCTCCGAAAGGACACGGGGAAGTACTCGGCTAAAATTGGCGTCAACGGAAGAACACTCCACCTCGGAGAGTTTTCAAATAAGAACACCGCAGCATTGGCATATGATGCCGCGGCCCGCCACTACTTCGGTGAGTTTGCAAGGACCAACTATGACTGAGCCAGAAATCATTCCCGCTTCTAAGCCGCTGCGTGCTACGATGATCAAGGGGCTGATCCCGACATTACCTGAACGAGGCAAGATAAAAATCGGCATCAAGGGAAGAATGATCACGTCTCAACATGGCGCTCAATTCCAGCCACCGCAGAAACTTGATCATTTCCTGATCACTACACTTGCTCGAGGGGGGGATGATAACTTCCTTCGCGATGAAGAAATGCACGAACGGCTTGGCGACAAGCCGACCGAGATTCCCATTCGTTTGCTTTACGATTCGCCAGAGCTAAATTTCCCAACGCGGTATGCAGCCTACAAAGGCCGCACCCTTTGGTGCTCTGGTGATGGCGAAAAGGCACAGCGTCTGAAACAGGATGCCAGTGGCCATTTCGAACTCGATTGCCCGTGCCATTTAAGCGATCCCACCTATACCCCAAAGCGCGGCGAGCCACCTCGCTGTAAAATGAATGGGGCTCTTTCAGTGATTATAGATGGAGCTAGTGGGTTAGGTGGCGTGTGGAAGCTACGGACGACATCCTATAATAGCATTACTGGCTTGCTGTCATCGATGGCATTTCTCCGCTCAATTACGGGCGGAATTCTAGCCAATATTCCTCTACGTTTGAGGGTTCAGCCAAAACAGGCGGCAAATCCTAGCGACGGGTCCTCAGTTCTTATTTATATAGTTACATTGGACTTTGACGGGGACATGGCCGCTCTCCAGCAATTAGGGCATCAGATTGCTCTGGATCGTGCAACCACCAAATGGTCGATCATTACCATTGAGCAAGAAGCTCGTCGCCAATTAGCGCTAGCGGCTCCAGCCAATGCTCCGCTTCCCGGAGATGATGCTGAGGACGTAGTCAGTGAATTCTATCCCGAATCGTACGACGAACCGCCAGAAGATAGCTGGACAGAGAACGTCCGGCCCACCCGCGCGCAGTTTCGTAAGCAAGCTACCACTACCGAATCTGGTCCGCAGGACACTTCCGACACGTCGACCACCGATGGCGCGCGGAAGGAGCAGGATGGCGATGGCGTTCAGGCCCAGTCGAGCGATCCTGCTCATCCTGCGGATCAGACTGGCGTTGTCGGCGCTGTCAGAGATGAGGGGCCAGACGCTTACAACGAGACTGCCAGGGTTATGACTGAGAGGGAGCTCTGGGATGTGGCCGATCCGCAGACCGGCGATATCGTGTCTTATGAAGACGTCGGCGATGCCGAGATGGCGTTGACGAAGATCTTCAACAACGCATTGAGCAGGGCATTGAATGCGAGAAAGGGAACACTCGCCGCGAAAGCCGTCGAGGTAGCCGCGGAAAGCAATGATGCTTTGCTCAAATCTCTCCCGGAGGACGTCTACCTTCGGTTCAACGACATGATTACGCGGGCGATGGAGCAGATTAAGACCGCGCACGCGAAACAAAAACCGGCGCATCCCGCGCCGGCCCGGTCCCAGCAGGGCGCTGCTGTATCAGGATCAGTGGGGGGAACACCTGCTGGGGCCGCCACCCCCACCAGTCAGAGTCCGCAGCAACCACCTGCGGATCGCTCCCGGCCAGCCCCAAATGGCGGCGCGACCCCCTCGCCGCCGGCCGGGGGCGTCTCAGGCGAACGACGTGAGGCGCACGACATCAGCATCAAGGTGATCAAATACGGGCCGGGCCGGGGTACGAATTGGGCCGAAACCGTCAAGGGCGCAATCGAGATCGTCCGCGTACTCGACATGACGGAACTTGAAGTGTTCCGAACGTTCGGCACGAATGGTCAGGTCTTCTCACAGCTCGCTCTGGTCGAGCATCAGTCCCGTCAGCAGGGCAGATCCTTCGAGCACCTGACCCAGCTGACCCGGGCGCTGAACGAGCGGGATGAGTTCCTGCGTTCGCAATCCTCCGAAAAAGACTGAAACCGATGAACCCGATGCCCGATCTTAATCCACACCCGTGGTACGGAGAATGTGACGCACTTGGCCCAGGCGGATGCTGTGCTGAATGCTACAAGCTAGGCCCGCAGACCGACGATATGAACGATCGTATAAGCGCTGACCTGGAAGAAGACGAATGGGAGAGCTTCGATGAGAACAGCGTCCGCCAAGAACTTGGTGCTGCGCATTCGGCAGCTGGCGTATTGTCAGCGCAGTTATCTCAAGTACAAAACCGCATAAGCCGCCTTGAAGCGGAGATCAAGCGACGGCGACGCCCGCCCACCGGATTAATTCCGCGATCGCGAGGCGGATAAGCTCCCACATCGCCACCGACACCGCGAGCCAAATCAAGACGCACAGCGCTCGCGGAAGCGGGCGCGAGGCGCTCAGGGGTTCAGCTTCACCACCTGCGCCACAGGAGTCTGAGTCGTCGAACCAAACAAGCTCATTGCTTTTGATGGGTCGACCAGGACCAAGGTGACCGAGCCAAGCGCCATCGCCGCAGCTTTCGCGATCCATAGCCATGCCAATCCGTCTGGAGCACAAGTGACGACCGCGGTCGCGGTCAGCGAACCTGCCGCTGTCGCCAGCGACAGAGGATGAGAAATCTCCATCTTTCGTTCCTTGGATAAGAAAAGGGGTCCGCTGCATAGCGCGAAGCGGACCCCCGCCCCCCTGCTCTCACCTTCCCCCTTTAAGCGCTACGCCCAGGCTGGAGCAGTGGCCAAGATCGCGAGGAGGACAGCCATCGAGGTTAACCCGAAAATTCGCATTTGCCTGATCTCCCGGCACGAGAATGTGTGCAAGGACATTTATTACTCACGCAACGTTAATGGAGCGTGAAATCAACCGAGAAAAAATCGTTAAAAATTCGTGCGCGACAAGTTGCCGCTTCTTCTAGTCACCCGCCGCCGGCAGCCTTAATCATCTTCCGTACGGTCAAGCAATCCTGTATAACCGGAACGAACTTCCCGTCGCTCGTGTAGACGAGGCACTTTACGCTTTCATGGTAATAATTCATCCGCTCATTTGGCGGCCCGCGGAGCTGAACGACTTGGCTCGGGTTTATCTCGACTTCCTGTCCCCCGGGGGTGGTGAGCTCGAACATATCAAACGCAAGCTTTTCATCAGACGGATCGTCGAGATCCGCGCAACCTACAATCATTGTCATGATTAAGGCCGCATATGCAGCTGATGACGTTACACCGCGTGCCATTTTCAAATCTTAAATAGATTTTTTGAAGTCCCACCAATCGCTCAACCAACTGCCGCCGCCACTGAGATGCGTCCAGACATAGCCGACCGTGGCGGCGCCGATCCACACGATCCATCTCCGACACGCGCGGAGCAAAAACCATATGACTTTGAGGGCACCTTCCCGTCGAGCTCGAGCCAAGCGGGCTTGTTCTTTCTCGCGCTCGTAGCTTGCCCAGCGCTCGTCATTGCGCTCATTCCAGGACAGCTGGTCATCCCATTGCCGGAAATTTTCCTCTAGTTCGCGGTCGTGGCGTTGCAACCGTTCCAGCGGCGTCTCGCCATTCAGCAACCTTTTATCTTGCTCGCTCATCAGGAACCATCTTTCTTGCAGGGCAATCGATCACCTCGCTTGATCAACAGGGTAAAGAGGAAAAGAGCGGAGCCGAGCAACCCCAGCGACGTTGGCTCGAACACAGCTATTGGGAGTTCAGTGATCACCACCTCTCCGTTGCCCACCTGAAAGTCAGGTACGAGGATCTGATTGATCCCGCTATCGAACGAGTCCCCACCTAATCCTGGACCACCTCCGTTGGGACCAGCCCCGCCACCATCACCACCACTGTAACCGCCGCCACCTCCGCCTCCTCTACCACTACTCCCTCCGCCCCCAAATCCCCCAAAGCTGGTACCAGGGGGGCCAATTCCGCCAATGAGCAACGGGAAACCATCACCACCAACTCCGCCGAACATAGGAACCGTTCCACCATTACTCAGGAACCCACCACCGCCGCCCCCACCAAACGGCTCATCCCCCATACCAGCAGGGCCGCCATCACCATTCCCTTGAATAATCTGTCCGCTGCCGCCTGGGAATCCCAGGGGTGGCTCAAAGCTAAACCCCGCCCCACCACCGGCTCCAGCAACCACCAACGGTACGAAGCCAGGTGCTACTACAAAGCTACCACCACCACCACCGCCGCCACCACTAACCAGTGAGGTTTGTCCTTCGCCCCCGACCGCTATTTGCAAGATCTCGCCAGCTGATAAGGTAAAATCACCGCCAATCTCGGCACCAAGACCACCAGTTCCGCCATTAGGCGTGCTGCCACCCTGCGCACCGAAAGCTAATATTTTGTAGTCCCCATCCTCCGCCACTACAAAGTCGACAACCGCGCCGGTATAAGGAAATAGGATAGGGTTCGAATAGGCAACATATGGGAGCCCAAGAGCCGCAGTGGTGATACTGAACAGAAGCCATTTCATTTACATTCTCCTTTTTTAAGGGTTACTTGTTATCAGCGCGCCAGCGCAGGGGTTGATGTCATTCGCATTGCCCGCGGGGACGATGTTTATATTCCCCCCGCTAAGGCTCCATCCGGAATTCCACGTAGAGCACGACCAAACTTCGAAGTCTCGAAACCAGACGGTAATCGGTCCAAGCAGGGTTATTGGGGGGACGCCACCGTTCGATGTGTTACAATTAGAATTCACACAGAATGAGGCCACACCCGACAGCTGTGCCCCGCCGCGGCTGGCGCGCATAACAGGCACAAATGTTGAGGGATTGCCGGGACCATAGGCTACACAGGCACTCCCCAAAAACACTCCGTTTACCCAAGTACAGAGCTCGAAATTGCCGGATGTGTCTCCAGTGATGCGATGTTCAATTGTAACGTACCCGGTGGAGGGATTATATCCAGATACAGGAAAGTACGGATATCCAAAGCCGGCAGGAGAGCAATTATAGAGACCATTGTTATATCCAGGCCCGTAAAAAGAATTCGAGGTCGCTCTGGCGTTATAAAAATTGCCCGGACTACTTCCGACGACCCCCACAATATCGCAGTCTTGAGGCGGGAAGTGGTTTTCTGGAGCATCAATCTCGATCGATCCGGTATCACTACCGGACACAAAAGTGTGTGAAAGGAGGGGATATTGATTGCGGCTGTTGAGAATGAAGTAAGGACTCCCCCCCGACAAGCCTTGCGTTTGGCTGTAGGCATTCTGCAGATTCGCCAGAGATGTAGTGTCGACCCTCCATTTGTAGCGCATATATTGAGAGATTGGTATTACTGCTCCGAGGTCCGACCCGCCGGGCGTGCTGATGCCAATTTCGTGTATCCCGTTCGTTATGTTGTTCTGGGTATAAGCGATCTTTAGCGAATTGATGCCATCACTCGGGTCCGCCGCGACTGTAAAGTCACCACAAGCGGGATTGCCAGATCCTCCGGCTCCACTGAACGAAGGCCCGTGCTCCACGTACCACATTGGGCTGGCGGGGGTACACCCGCCGTTCGCGTCGTAAAGCCAGCTCGAGATGCTTGATGTGGCGTTAAAGTTCCCCTTAGTACCTACAAAGCTCGAAGTCGTGCCGGTCGGGTCTAAGTTTATGACCTGAGTGTTGAAGCAGCTGCCATTCGTAGAGCCGCCCCCATTCGCCGCTAAACATCCTGCATTGGCCGATGCAGGAACGGTAGTGGTAGGTGTTAGTACGGGGCTGTAGGAGCCGGGGGAAAACGAAGCAGCAGACTGTGTCGCGACGATACTAACATCACTATAATTTGCGCCGGCAGTGCCCGATGACGAAGCCAAAAGGTTGGAAGGTAGCGTAGTGCTTGATAAATGGAAACCTCCGGAGTTAGTTCCCGCAAGAGATAGCGTCCCACTAAAGGCAGGTGAGGCTGGGTTCATTGTTACACTAACCGCGCCGACCACGGCATTTGCAGTACCTGGCGTGAATTGAGTGTTGCTGAGACCAATTGATGCGATCGACTGTGGTGGAGTTACCGCGTTGTACCGAGCGGCTATCTCGGTCGAGGTCAGCGCCCGGTTGTATATTCCTGCACGAAAGATAGACCCGGCAAAAAAATCACTGCTGTTTGCAGGATCTCTCGCCACTTCAATGTTATTTGACCCGTTGCCGAGCACCCCCGTATAGGGTGCACTCGCTACCTGTACGCCGTTGAGAAAGAACCGCATCGTGGCCCCGTCCCAGGTGACTGCACAAAAACTCCACCCCCCAATAGTGAAGGTTTGATTATAGCCGACTTGACCTATAGCGCCGGTTCCGGTCCCAATAGTCAATTGAATAGCGTTGCCACTGGGATAAAAGAACAATTGAAACCCACCCTGGGTGGAGGTCACTATCGCATTGCCCAGAATTTGATGATAGATAGCCGAATTAAAGCTTGAGGGATTCACCCACGCGAATACTGTAAGTTGGGTCCATCCGCCCGTATGGACCGTTGTATTACTTAGATACTGGGTTGTCCCGTTAAACCGGGATCCGAGAGGGTCAGCACCGAGCGGGCCATTTACCACCGTAGCAGTGTTCCCGTTGCCCGAGGCATCTGCAACGGTGGTGCCGGTGATGCTCCCAGAGTTCAGAACCCACTCTGCCACAGGCCCTGACAAAGATCCGGCGGGAGCGCCGGAGAGAAAGAGTCGCGCAGACGCAATGCCGGCGAAGCTTACCATCACGACTAAAAGAGAGAAAAGCGCAATACGTCTCATTCATCATCCTTTAGTATGGAGCTATAGCAAAACACCACGAGATGGCGGCACCGCCGGCCGGCGGGTTGCCATTACGAGACTTCCAATCATTAAGAAAGGCTTGCATTGCAGCGCGCCCAGTCGCCGCATCCGGAATTCCAGCACTTTGTAGACTCGCAAGAGCCGCCATTTCCCAAAAAATATACCCAGGGTTGGTCAACGAATCGTCGTAGTCGGTGATAGTTGTGCCGCCTGTTCCCCACCCGCTTCGGCCCGTCGTCAGAGGACCGCCAGGAACCTCCACCGGGCCCCCTTTTTGCTCCGGGATAAACATCCAAACGTTAGAATTCGTCCCATCCCCCACAGGTGTCTGAAGCGCCGTCCCCGTTGGGCCGCCCGTGGTCGGACTAGTATGCGACTTAACACACTGATATGCTATCTCTCGCCCGTACAGCGCAGCTCCGGCATTGCCCTTTACAACCCCGTCGCCATTTGCCTGAATGTAGAGCGAGCAATTTGTCGGCGTGCCGTTCGGCGTGTAGGTGCCGGTAACGGTGATCGGACCTATGACCGGTGCACTACTCAACGAAGACGAACCGTCGCTGTTAAACGAGATGTACATCTCACCAACGCGCGGGCCCTGCATCAAGGCTCCTACGCCCCAGTTGTCGCACCGCAGGCTCGCGACGATCCCCGCGGCGCTTAGTGTGGGATTCGCGTTGATCTGGCTCATCCACCCACCCGCCCCGTTGATGACGGGATGCGTGTAAGACCCCGGATCGGGCCAGGACGCGCCCGCTAGGTTGCGGAGCGTGATCTGATCGCCCGAAGTAATGGTGTAGGAAACCGTGACCGGGCTGCCGGTAAATGTCCCGCTGATCGTCAGCGCGACAACATCCCCGACGTTTGGCACGACCGGCACGCCACCACGGAAATCCACGATCCACGAATTGCAGTGATACGAAGTGCTCGGTGCCCATGCGCGGATTTTAGAATAAGCCCGCGTTTGACCGCCGCCGCCTAGATCAACGCCCCAGCGCGTCAGATTCTGCGGATTGGCCTCGACCATCGCGCAATGATTACCGAACGTGTACGTATCGCCCCAGCTCGTAGGTTTGCTGGCGTAGGTCGAGGTGTAGTCGTTGCTGAAATACACCGTCCAGTACCCGAACTGATGCGTCCAGCGGTTGTCGTAGCCAGTGGAGCCGGTCGCCAGCGGGACGATAGACTGAGCGATGAATGTCGTAAAATTCAGCCAATTACTCCAGCCGCACTGGTTGAGCAGGAACCCGAGGGCGATAGTCTCGTAGGAAGTATAATAGCCATATTGCACGTCGCCGGCCGGGAACACGTTCCCACTCCACGCCATCTCCGGGTAAGCCGCGTTTTGGTTGGCGACCCACGTGTCGAGGTACTGCTGGTTGGCATCGCCGATCGCCTTGAGGGCCGAGCGGGGCAGGATCCAGGACGGTACCGAGGCCGGTATCCCGAGAAAGGCTTGTCCCAGGTCGCGTTCGTGCCAGCCTCGGCCGCGCGACTGGCTCCCGTCCATGACAATGCCCAGATCGAAGCGCGCGCTATAGGTCTGACTCGATACCGGTACAAAGTAGTTCGTGACGTACCCGCCCTGCCGGTGGGCGTAATTGGAGCCCAACAGCCACAAGAACTTGTCCTGGCAGTTGACTAGCATCCTTGGATCGCCGGTCGCTATGTAGGGTACGTAGCTTATTGAGCTTGTGTGATATAGATCTGGCGACCACGCCCCCCAACTCGTGCTCGGCACCGGCACAGTTGGCGAGTCCACGCCAGTATAGGGTGCGAAATTGAATGGCGTGCCGGAAAATCCCCAAAACCAGCCATATGTCGGATGCACGTTGAAATCGTGCGGGCCCCACCCTGTGATCGTTCCATCCCGCAGGTGCCACGGTGTCCCGCCATCCACCTCACCAAGCACCAGCATCGACAATGCGTCGCTGCCGGTGGCTATCCACCTCGCGCAGTACTCGTTGACAATACCCAGATCCGGCCGGCCGCCCACGCCTCCGATGCTGTACGACAGCTCCAAACTCTCGTTAACCCCGACAGGGTTGAAGTTCGAGCTATAAGGGCTGGTGGCACTCCACGCGCTGGAGCAGGACGGGATCGTCGGCGCTGTGTTCGTCGTCGTCGCGCCGTAGGCGGTCCCCAGCGCGTTGTTAATGTTGGGCACCAAATTGAGGTTGCCTGTGCCCGGCAGAAGCTGGGTATTAGTCCTCACCAGTGGACGGCACGGCGCGAAACCCGGGTCACCGGTAAAGGGGGTCGCACCACCGTTGTTCCAGAACGTTTTGTATGTCCACCGGCCCAACTGCGGAAGGTAGATTGTCGTGACCTGCGTGTACCCGGTGAACGTGGCACCGCCTGGAACCCAGGTATTCCCTAAACCCGATCGGGTAAAGACTGCAATCGGTTGTGCCACTCCCGCTTTGAAGATCTGCACCGAACACGGCGCTAGGTTTTTCCCGCTTGCGTCTGAGGTATATTTGCCATGTTCAAGAGTGATCTCAATTTTTGTCGGATCTGGGCTCACGTCCTTGCGAAACCACACGTGTAAATCCGTATCATCTCGCACGCAATGCCGGCACCCCTGAGTGAAGCCCGCGAAATCGCTGACGAAATTGCCCAGATCAGTCGATGTAGTGTGACTGTCGGGCGTGTCGGGATTGTAAGTGTATGTTGGGCCGCCCGGAGTGCCGCTGATAGTGCCATCCCAATTGTAGACGCAGGTGCCGACTTGGATCGTGTTAGCATTTCCGATCCCAAAGCCCGCTATGTTGGCGCTCAGCGTCACGACGCCGGTCGTGTTGTTGACGCCGGCCACCGTCGTCCCCTTCGGGATGGGATTGGTCTCCCCGTTTTTGGTAGGCGAGCTGTTCGAGGATATCGATACGGCTGAACTTATTGTCTGTGCCTGAACCAGCATTCCAGTGGTGATAGCGCCTATGGTGCCTGCTGCGAACTGAAGAGTAGTGGTCGCGGCTGCTGAAGAAGCCGTGGTGGTTTGAAGTGGCACCGGGCTGAGCATTCTGACGACGACGGAATAGCCGATAGCACCCCCGCCAGATGGAGGCGGGGCAGCTCCACCTGTGAGAAATAGGCGCGCGGCGGCACTCTTTGATGCGAGCGCCAACCCGCCGGCCGCACCCAATACTCGGCGACGCGTTTGTTTCATCGCGTCAGTGCTGCCAAGTAGTGTTATGCAATGGGTTTATCCAGTAGTAGGTGGTTCCAGTAGCTGCGTCTTTGTAAGGCGGCACGCAAAAAAAGTAATTGCTCGGACCGTACCACGAACTTGTCGGGTCACCAGGGGTGCATTGCTTCGTAGGATCCACTGGGGTCCCAGCCCAAGTCAGTGGCGGCGTGTAGACGGGACCAGCAGGGCCAGCAGCGCCTGGTGGACCAGACGGACCGGCCGGACCAGCAGGGCCAGCAGGACCAGCAGGGCCGGGAGGGCCTATACCCCCCTGTACTTTGCTACATACCACATTATACCCATCCCACGCGATAGGATCACATGGGGTCTCATGAGAAGGATATCCTGGCGGCGCCGCTGCCGGCGCTACAGACTGGCGCGGTGCCTGTGCCCAAACGGCGGCGCTGGCCACAACAATTGGCAACAAAGCTCCGACGAGCATCGGGTATCGCATATTTCGCTCTCCTTCATGATCCGGCGGGGGGGATAGGAAGAGGTAACGCAACAGCTGTCACATCCTTCAGCGAAGCCAGGTCACTCGCATTCAGCCCAATACCTGCACTCGCCGCACCTCCTGGGCATGCGCTGGTACAGGTTGCATCGCCTAATGGATCGCCAGGGAATGTCCTGACTGCTCCCGTGCCATCGGTATTAGTTGTTACAGGCCACCAGTAAATAGTCTGAACACCGTCACACGGGGCGGCGAGTGCTTGACACTGAGCCTGTGATCGCGAGGCTGCCGAAGCTGGGGTAGTTACCACAAGATATTTCGTCCCATCAACATTCAAGGCATAAGGTACTTGATCGGCGACGGCCCCGGCAATAGTTACATTTATGTGAACGATGTCTGATGCCTGCAATGCCGCTGTGTTGTATTGTACTTGCAGGGTTTGAAACGCAGACCCAGCGTGTGCGAGGGTGTCAGGGCCAAAAGTCAGGTGGTTCGTGCCCGAGCCCCCAACTGTTGCCCCTGTAGCTGTAATGATACAACTGGCGCAAGTCAAATCGGCCGTGGTGGTTGATGACGGCGTTGCCCCTGGCGCGGTCGCACTGATACCTGTCATCGCTCGAGGCTTACCCGGCGCAACATGCAGCCCTGTAGGTGCAGTAATAGTCGGTTTGCTCAAAGGTGTCGGATCTTGGGCGAAAGCCATGCCAATCAATAATAAAAAGATCCAGCTCAACACGTGCATGCTGCCAGCCCCCACCTAGAACATTGATTATGGCATATCGGGGTATAGGTGCCACTTGCAAATGCGCTACCCCACACTCCAACCTCACCGATGTATCCTGTCAGAGGTCCGCCAGGGGCAGCAGCATTGTCCACCCCGATGTTGGGATCATTGCTAAGTCCATTGGAGCCTGGAGTGCTTGCTACAGTAGTCAAAGTTCCGTCAATGTAAAATTGGGACGAGGCCCCGTTAAAAATAAATTGCATACTATGCGGTACACTATCTGCGGCTGCGGTTCCTTGCCCGCCGGTGCCCGCCCACATCTTAACTTGGTTCGCTGCGTTGAAATATACATCAAACCCGCTGCTATTTCCTCCAATCACATCCCCTTCAGCAGAAAAGTTCCCGGTACGCTCAGCAACGGCTGGAATAGTGAGAGGCTGGTTCTGTGTAAATGAACCACCAACCGGAAGCGACAGCCACTGATTACCACTGAATTGCCAGCATGGCTTAGAATTAATACATGAGAGCAGGTGCTGCGGTTGCTGCAAAGCCGTGGCTTGGGTCGCTGTGTGACCACCGCCTGTATGGTCAGAAGCTGAGTTCACATAACAGGTGGTAGCATTGCAGAATGCTGTTACAGTGCACGGGGTAGTGGCACAGCCGGTCCCGGCATTACAGGGCGTTCCCACTGTCTGGTCGATTATCCCATTGGCTCCGACCTGCGCCGTGCAAAGAGCATTGTCCGAGTTCCGCCGGATGATTTCTATATTGCTCCCCGCAGCCGCGAAGGCTTTATTATAGGCTTGCACACCCCAGAACCCCACCGCACCCGCCTGCACGTCGCCTGGGCCCACATACCCCGATGGAGACATCAGCATGTTTGCGCTGGCAAATGACAGCGTCAGCAGCGCCAACACAAACACAAAAACATGACGAAGCATCACCGAACACCGATGTCCAGAGCGCCCCACCCAACGCTAGCACCCCAGCCAGCCCCGGCGGCGACGATACCGATCCAACTATTCGCAGGGATTGACGCCGTCGTGACACCCATGTTTTGCTCGGCACCTACCCCAGTATTCGCATTACACGAGGTCGTATTTAGTTTGGTTCCGGCGTTGAAGGCCGTGCCGCTCGGGGCTATGTAGACATCAAGCGTCGCTACGCCCCCTACCAAGACATCCGGGCGGCACTTTATTGCATAAACCGTGCGAGCCGCATCGATATTGCCAATGGATATGCCGACTGTGGGCGCTGCCAAGTTCAAGTTTGCACCCCACGACAGCGGGATGTGCTGCATCGGCCCCAACGGGACGACCCAACCAGAGGAGTTTATCGTGACCACGGTCGCCTGAGCGTTCGCAGGGATGGTAACCGAAGCGTTAACGCCTAATCCGGTGCCGACTTTGATGACATCCCCACCACTCGGGGTCAAGGTCGTCGGAAGCCCGATCGTCTGGAGCCAAAAACACCCATTGGCGTTAGAGCTCACAGTGCTAAAAGCTGGCAACGTAAGAGTTTGCCCGGAAGCTTCTATAATCAAGCCGGCACAGGCATTCCATTGGGCTACGGTCAACGATGCCGACGCCGCTGGGTCGGTGATAGAGGTCGATGAGGCTATCGTTATCGTGTTGGGCCCGGTTGAATCGGTAACAGTGACTCCATTGCCGGCGGCGAGTATCGTAGAGACAGGCGCCGCGGAGCTGCCCGTAGGATTGGCAAGAATATTGCCAGCGGCGATCGCTGAAAAATTGATCGTAAGGCTCGGGGCAGATCCGCCGATTGCAAGGCCGCCGCCGGGAGAAGTAAGCCCCGTCAGATACCCGGGGATCGTGAGCCCTGATGGTAGTGTTGTCGACTCGGCCGGCACTCCCGATCCATTGGTCGTCATGACAGCATTGTTGACAACCCCGATCCCGCCCCAAGCCGAGCCGGTCTGGTTATAGACGAGCTGATTCTGGGTGGACGTGACGGCATTGAGGATACCGTTTTGCAAGGCGGAGAACTGTGTCCCCGTTTTGTGGATGGTCAACTCATCCGCAGTGTAGGTCGCCGCCCCGCCCACTTGGACAAACGTCAAGGCAGTCGTGCCGACCGTGATGGCTCCTATGTTGGATAGAGACCATGAGGTCGAAGCCTGTGTGCTACCCCCGGTCACGAACACTGCTGCTCCGGTGGCGATGTTCCCCGATGCTGCGGTGTTGAAATCCGTCGCTCGCGTCAAAATCCAAGGTACTGAACCCGGCGTTCCGGCTTGCGTGAGGACAAAGATCCCGTTTTGTAAACCGGAGGCTTGCAAGTTGACCAATACACGGGATGCGGTCGTGCCGATTCCTGAGCCAACTGTGGAGACGGTAGTTCCGTCTACGACGAGAGCGGTGTTAGTCGACGAGGTCAGCGTTGCTCCGACTCCGGAGGCCCCGTTGTTGTAAGTCGGGGTATTCGGCAGGACCGCTGCCGTCGCCACTCCGACCGGATTGTGCGGCGGCTGGCCGCTCGCGGCTGCATCGATATAGTTCTTTGGACAGGCATCAGTTGCATTGACGCAAGTCGGCAACCCGGTAAGTAGTGTGACCCCAGTTACGTTGATTGCATTGGCATTCTGCGTCAGCATCGTGCCAAAGCCTGGCAGCGCCGCGAGCGCGGAACCGGTCTCGTAGGTGATCACGCCTGGCGCGGTCACGGCCGGAACGGAATTCGTCGGTGGTGCCGCTGGATAAGTGACACCATTTACCTTGAGGTTAGTGACGGTGATTGAGGTAGCACCCGCGCCCGAGCTATCCCCTCCAATCGTTATCGCCTGGTTTCCTGTCAGATAGCCTGGGATAGTCAACCCTGATGGCAGCGTCGAAGAAGCCGATAGGACACCGCTATTCCATGATGGAACGGCATTCCCCGAATTGGAGAGCACTGTCCACACGCCACCGTTGCCGACGGCGAAGGCGTTGTTTGTCGGAGCAAAACAGTTTGGTGAGTTCGTCGCATTAGATAAAACGAGGCACCCCCCCGCCGGCCAATTAACACTCCCCGGCGGGACAAGAAAAATGCCGTTCCCCGCCAGAAACGTCGTGGTGCCACCAGGCAAAGCCAGCGTCGCCAGCGGCCCCGCCCCCAATGCGCTGAGGTAATTGTTACACAGCTTCGCATCGCTATAAGTAGATCCGCTAGCCATCGCCCAAGCGAAGCATGATCCGGGCGGGACTGGGGTAGTGATGTTGGTCGGGATATTTTGAATAAGGCTGTCCGCTCTGGTCGTCTCAATTGAAAAGACAAAAGCAGAGAGTAAAAGAAGAACTTTTGCGAGATGAGTGGTCACTTTTTGACCTGCTCTGGGGTATGGTCGACCTCGGTATTGCGCCGCAGACGGGCTACGGTGCGTTCCCATCTGGGCCCCATCGCCTGCCATGCAGGCAAAAAAGCATCAAACCACTCCTTCCCAATCTTACCTCGGGCATTCTCCGCAGCTTTGTCCCATGCAGCTTGCTCCTCGGGAGTCCGTTGTGTTCTCGGTTGTGTTTTCATGTCGCACTCCTCGGGACAACCCTTCGCCCATAACTGGCGTTTCGTCAGCAGCTGTTGCACAACAATGCGCCCCCGCTATTCAAGAGAATATGCCCCCCGCTATTCAGCAGGAAAAAGTTTCCCGGCACGACCATAGTACCACCGTGCGGTTTGAGTAGCAGGGCTGCGTAGCTGTCTCCGCTGAGCCCGGCTAAGGCAAGGATACACAACGAGAGATAGAGACGGAGCTTCATCGGACTGCCCCTTAGCATATCAAGGTTGAGGCTGTCTTGCGCCTTGCTCCGAGGCTGCGCGCATTCGCTGTTGTACCCGTGTTCCGGCCTCCGGGGCTCGCTGCTGCTGAAGCAGTTGGATCACCTTGCGATTGAACTCGGTCACCGCATAGGGGGGCTGCGACGTAGTGCTCGGTGCGAATACTCCGCTCCGCATCCCCTGCACGATGACCTGCATCGCCTCGGCGCGGGCCGCCCGCGCCTCGTCTGCCAAACCGCGTGCGCGTAAATTCGCCTCTCGAAGAGCAAGCGTATCGAGTTGATGCCACGGGTTGGAGGCTGCCCGCGCCTCGTGTGCTCTTTGCCGGGCGATATCGGCTTCCTCGGCCGGCGTCATGCCGATCGCCCGAATAGCCTGCTCGCGGCCAGTGACTGCCTCCGGCGCTATCACCATGCGCCCGGTCGCGGTCTTCACGCCCTCGTCGGGGTAGACACCAAAAGCCCGCACCATATTCTTGAGGGCCGTCGGGAGAAGCTCCGCGACCTGGGCGGTCATCGACTGCCCGCTTTGGTGCCGCTCCCACATACGAGAGGGGGCTCCGCCAAAGATATTCACGGCGGCGCCGGCTACCTCGAAGGGGCTTTGGATCTGCTGGCTCAGCATGTGGCCGAAGCTGAGGCCGCCGAGATCCATTCCGAACGGTTGCAAGCCATATAGGATGCTTCGGCCAGCATTCGGACCCAGACCCAACGGATCGGCATGAAAGAAATCCTCGATCTTCTTCTCGATGTCCGGGTCGACACCGGTAATGCGTTCGTGCACCCACTCGTAGGCTTTCTCGGCGTCTTCGGCGAAGGGTAGACCGGTGGCGCCGGCCAGCGCCCCCAGCCCTGCCAGCATCATCAGGCCAGAGGCTTTGCCCTCCGGCCCCATATGCACGAGGTTGTTGTAGAGGTTCGACAGCCACAGGCTTTCGTATTGGCGGAACTGAAAGAGCAATCCCCCGATCGCCGAGCGCGCCAAGGGGAGGCGGTTTTGCGGTCCCCATGCGCCGCCGGTTGTGCGGTCGACCATGAAACGGGCGAATTCCGCAGGCGTCCTTTGTTCTTCGGGGAGGCTGCCCCATAAGGCATCCCGGCCCCATACACGGTTAATGGTATCCATCGCGCCCGGCCGGCTTGCGGCACGGTAGGCGGCGAGTAGCATCGCCCCGCGGGTCGCGCGGTCGGCGGCAGCAATGTTCGAGGACCACAACCGCACTACACGTCGGTTGAAACTTTGCTGCGGCGACAGGCTTTCGATCCCCTGTTGACGGTCGAGCGCCCCGAGTTCCTCAGCGATCCGGCCATGCAGTCGGCCGCTTAGTTCTTCCTGTTCAATGAGGCGGCGCTCGTTGTCGTTCTTCGCCATGTTGGCGAGGCGCGCGTCAAAACCTTCCCGGCCGGTCGCGCGAATCGATGCCACACCATCCTTGAGAGCCGACAGGTAGATCCGTCCCACATCCATTCGGCCGGTTGGACCAAACCCGGTCGAGAGTGTCGGGAACCCGAGCATCGGACCGTGCAGAAAAAACTTCAGCGTCGAGGCAGCGTTGCCGCCGAGCGCCCACAAGAATGCTCCGGTCTTCAGCTTGTTGACGCCCCAGTTCAGGCTCGATGGTTGCGTCACGCGATCCTGGTAGGCATCCCAATCGTGCCAGAACTGCCTTGTTCGCGGATCGTAGGAGCGATCGACATTGAAGTCAGCTTGCTCGATCGCGTCCCGATGCTCGAGGTCGGCAATGTGACCAGCCATCCATCCGATATAGCGCCCGGTCGATCTCATCGCGTCCGGGTCATAGCCGGGGATGTTCATCGCTCGCCGGCGGAAACCGGCTTTCATCTCCTCGTAAACCTTGTCGAGCAGTGCGTCGACCGTGCGCTGGTGGATTTTCTGCGCCTCGGCCATCTGCTCGCGGAGCGCATCACGGTCAGCAGCAGGAGCCCGCCGGATACGATCGCGCCATTCGCGCGAGAGGTTGCGGCCGGCGATCTGGAACAATTCCTCGATCGCCGGGACACCGTGCATCAGGTCGCGCAGCACGTCTGCTTGCGGATGGTAGTAGCCTTCCTCGAGATCGAAGTGCTCCTCGGGGAAACTTTGCCGGAGCGCGGTACGCGCGGCGTCGACCGTCGCCGACCGTTCTCGCCGGCCACCGAGGAGCTTTTCCTCGGGCAACTGCGAATCGACACGGCTATACCATGTCGTCGTCTGGCGCTCGCGATTGGGGTCGTAGCCAGGAGCCCCTTCCTTGGGCAGAACACGAAAGAAGTAATCGCCCTGGCGCATGAAGGGCGTATAGGCGGTTCGTTCGGCGAACTGCGCGGCGCCGACGAGGCGCGCGGTCCGCACTAGGTCATTCTTCCTATCCGTATCGGTCTCGGCCTCCGCGGCGGCCATAATGTCGTGATAGTCGGGATTGCCCTCCCAGCCATAGCGGCGGGCGATCGCGGCGACGTAGTCCTTATACATAGCCTCCATGCCGCGCCGGTACTCGGCGTAAGCGTCGATCAGCCTCGGCGTATCGAGCCGGATCCAGTCACCGGGGCGACTGTTCTGGGCGAGCGGCTGATGTGCAAGGGGGTCATTCGGATCAGCGGTCGACGCGTTGTGCAGAATGACCGCCCGACCATCGAGCGGGGTTTCTTTATTCTGGAGCCGCTCGAGCTCAAGGGCCGCGCTGAGCAGGCGGTTTTCCGGCGCCGTAAGGCCACGTATCCGGCCGAAGTTTTGAAGGTAACTGTTTTGAAGGGTACGCTGGCGTTCATCCCGCGCATTTTCGGCCTGCCACTTCTGCCGGGAGACGCCGCCGAAATCGTATCGTGCCGCAGTCTGCGGAAACGTGGTGTAAAAGTTTACCGGATTGAACCACCTTTGACCAGGTTGCCCCCGCGCCACCCCGAAGAACCGCATCGCGCGCTGCGCCGCACTCGGCGGCTGCGGCGGCCCGGGCGGCCCGAGCTCCATCTCCACGGCTTCGCGCGGCGGCGCCTCGGTCAGCGTGTCCAGCGGTGCGGCAAGCCGAGCCCGAACCCGGTCTTGCAGATCCCCTAACCGCGATTCGCGGGTTTCCTCGGCGAGGTATTGTGCTTGTCTTGGGCCTCCCGGCTCTTCAGCACGTCCTGCGCCTCCTGGATAGCCGCCTGCACCTGGACGTTCTCCTGGTCCGGCAGCGCCTTCATCCGGGCGAGAAAGTCTTCCCATTGCTTCGTCGAGGCTGAGTACCGGCCGGGCGGATCGATAAGCATCACGGATTGCATCTGGGGGTGGCTTCCACGGTAGTTCTTTGGAGATTGACTGCGCAGCGCGTTCAACCAAATTCCGCGTCCATCCCGGCACTGCGCGAGTGCTGACATGGTCGATCATGCCTGCCGCTGCAAGTGCTCGGTTCGTCAGTTCACGATCGAGTTGAACACCTCTGCCAGGTGCCAATAGCCGGAATTTCGTCCTCTGTTGCAATGTCTTATTGATGGGTGCGTTGGCAGTCCGGGACAAGCGCATCATTTGCTGTTGCCCATCGGCTGGCGACATCGAGCTAAACCATTCCCTTGCCTGCGGTGTCAGGCGGGCAGCCGAAATAGCGCCGTCAGCTGTGTGCGCCACTGCCCAGCGGATGTTTCGTAAAGGCAGCACCGTAAGGTCAGGCGTGCTGAGCGAGTTTCCGCCGGGATGATTGTGGTGGATGTCGACGGGGACGCCATTGGGGTCGATGAAGCGTCTCACCGCTTCGTCGTGGAAATTGATCACGTCTGGCTGATGGGAGGTCCCCGCTTCGAGGATCTCTCCGGTGCCCCCGTGAAGAATGCCAAAGTGCTCGTTGCCGCTGTACGCTCCGTGCGTCATCACCCAGTTGCGGGTCGCTTCCTGTGGGTTGAGCGCACCCGATGCTTGATGTGCCCGAAGCTCGTCGACGAGCGAATCGGCGATCGGGACTCGGGGGGCTTCTTCGACCGGGCGCCCTCGCCACCTTTCCTCGGCAAGCTGAGGTCCGCGCCACTGCCAATTCGGTGTCGCGCCGACAAACTCCCCCTCCGGCCTAAGCGTAGTGAGCTGCGAACCCGGCAGGCGTAACTGATCCTCGGGCACACCTGCGCCGCTGAGTGCAGCCTCAAGGCGCGCGATCTGTTGCCGGAGAGGCTGGATCTGCTCGCCGCCCTCAAAAGGTCTTCCGATGATGCGCTCATAGGACTCGGCCCGCGCCGCTTCGCCTCTCTGCCGGTCCATGAACAGTTGCTGTCGTTGAGGCATCTGACGAATAAAGGCGGAGGCCGATTGGATAATGCCCGGTCCTGTCTGCCCGCCGAGGTCATGTCGCTCTTGATCCCAAAACTGAATTTCGAAGATCGGCCGGTCGGCTTTGCGCGTTACCCACCCGGCATCGGTTTTGACGCGCTTGCCGACGTCCTTCATGAAAATCGGGAAGCCGCCCAATGATCCGACTTCAACCCGCTCATCAGGTTGGAGCCGCGCGAAGATATTGGGGATTAGGGCATCAAGTGCTTTTGCGGCATCCGCGCGATCGTGAGTCTCGGCATTGCCGACCATCATGCGGAAGTTCTGGCCAGAGATGTCGCCATGTTGCGCATAGGCGGCCATGGCCTGGTCATAGCCCTCGATCTTCTCCTGGTGCAAACCGACCCAATCGCGTGCCTCGCGCGCCTTATAGCGCGCCGTGTACTGCTCGCTCTCGTGCGCCATTTTGCGACGCTCGAGCTTTTCCAGATCCTGCCTCATCTCGGTCAGCTGGATCACGCGCTCGTCAGCCGTGGCGATCGCCGATGCCTGTTCGTACGTGCTCGCTTCGCCGAGGTCCTCCATCTCGCGCAAGTTCGGATCGCCCCGGAAGAACTGCTCGATGAACCGCCCCTTGCGGCCCATCATCCCCCACATCGTCGAGTCGTAGGTCCCCTTGGTGGAGTAGTCGTGGATCTGGATCTCTTTGTTCAGGTTCCCCTGGCGAATGCCGCGGCCATTCCGTTGCTCGTCATCGGCCGGATACCACAGCGGATCCAGGTTATGGATCGCGGCCAACCGGCGTTGCACGTTCACACCGGTTCCCATCTTCGCGGTCGAGCCCACCAAGATGCGAACCTTGCCCTCATTCACATCGTTGAAGAGCCGCTGCTTCTCGGCGATTGGCTTGTTGTCGTAATCCTTGATAAAGGCGACCTCGCTCGCTGGTATTCCCATCCGCGCCCATTCGCGCTTCATCCATTGGTAGCCCGAGAAACGCCCGGCGCCGCCCTGAATGCCGAGATTGGAGAACACGATCTGCGTTGCCGGCCCCCGGAATACCTCCTGGTCGGTTCCCGGCTCATAGAAGGGCTGGTTTTTGGTCTCCTCCCAGATGCGATGAACATTACCGATCATCTGGTTGAGTTTGCTGTCGGGGTCACTGGGCAATGAAGGATCAACAAAACGCGGGTCGATTGCCATTAGCCGACCGTCGTTGATCACCGATAATAAAATATCATCGCCTTTCGACGGCGGCCCCTTGCGTTGTTTAATCGCAGCCACTCGCTGAGCCAATTGCTCCTGCATCGCCTCCAAGAAGTCTGTCCGTGGCGCCACGTGATAGTCCCGCGCGCCGCCGGCAATGTCCGGCCGATGCACGTACTGCCCGAGCTCGGTCGGTGTGACGACATCCATGACCGAGCCTACCATCTTGTAGAGCTCCGGCATGTTGATGAATTTCGAGAACCGGGTGACCGGTTCATACGTCCCCTGTGCGGTCTGCTCGATCGCGGTCGTCGTGTCGCCAAACGTCTGGGCCCAGCTGTCGAAGTGAGAGAGGCCGCGTTCCTTCAGCGCCTCCGGCTGCATGTAGCGGCTCAACGTGTAGAGCTCGCCCATCGTGTTGGTCACCGGCGTCCCCGACGCCATGACGACCGACCGACCGGGCCTGTTTTCGTCCAGATATCTGATCTTGGTGTAAAGATCCCAGGCCATGTTCGAGCCCTTGGGATCGATACCCTTCTTCGGTGCCTGAGTTACGAAACTTAATTTGCGAAAGGAATTGTGAACGAGCAGGCCATTCACAAAATAGTTGTGTTCCCCTTCGATGCCGAGGTCGTAAACGTAGCGATCTTCTCCGCCACAGCAGCGGCGTTCTCGTTCACTTCCTCGTTCCAAAATCTCAATACTGACCACCCGAGCGCGGACAACACTGCGGTCTTGCGAGCGTCGAGAAAACGCCAACGCTTTTGCGTATGGGTGCGGCCGTCGATTTCGATAGCAAGCATCCGCTTGGGATCGGCCAAATCGACCTTGTAATGATTTGGCAAACTCTCGAATTGTCCCCGCACTTTCTTCGTTGGGATCACATACTCCATCGGGAGACCAGTCAATTCGTGGATAGCGAGTTGCTGTTTCGTCAGATTGCCATTCCCGCCTCGTGCAAGAAAAGTTCGCCCTGCCAATTTCGCTCGCATCTTTCTGCGTGCCGCGGGTAGGCGCATCGGGTTGCGTTCGCGCATCCGCTTGGCGCTCTCCTCGCGTACCGCTTCTGACTTCGGCTTGCCCCGCGTAGCCTCGTGCATCGCCGCCATAGTACGAGATCGACGGTCCGGTTCTGACATTGCAGATCGAACCTGACACGAAGTGCTGCAATATTTTCGTTTCGCATTGTTTATCGGCCCTTTGTTGCGAAACGAAAAGCTGCCTCCGCATTGCAGACAGAGTTTTTCGACGAACCAGGCGAGCGCAGCGCCTTGGCATTTGTGTGAGCAGAACTGCTGCGCGCGACCGCCTGCGCCACGACGTTTCGGTATGTATCTCGTCCCGCAATGAGAACAGATTTTCTCCCGGCCTGATTTGGTCGGCTCTGACATATCCCCTACCTGCAATGAAAACTTGGTGATTCCCAGTGCAGTATAACTCGCCTCTAGTCGTTTTGACAGAAAAAATAGCCTGTTCAGCGCGATCGTAGCGCCAATAATTGTGTATTGATCTCCACATGACCCTCTTGGTGGAATGATCATAACTTGCAACGCGCACCGGGAGTTGCCGTTCAACAATTTCTCCGATCGGTAATAAGCCATGGTCTGTCATTACCTTCGCTTCGTGAGGGAAGCAGTGGGCCTCGTCCACGAAAAGAAAGTCCGCTCCGAGCTCCTCAAAAGTGTTCACCTCGTCCTGCGTTCCGCCGATACCCAACAGCTTCTGCTGCATGCGCTCTTTATATTTTTGTAACTGCTTAACAGTTATACGGTTGTCCCATGCCTCCTCGTTGATCTTCTTTAATTCGTTCGGGTTCTGCCCAAGTTGTTTGAGCGCCTCATCGATGTTGTCGATCTCCTCATTGATCAGGCGCTCGCCAAACTCTTGGCTGATCGGGAGCCTCCCAAAGGCCGAATTGGTGATGATGATCGCATCGAGATCCTGCTGGGCAACGTCAGCGATGAACTGCTTGCGGCGATCGGTGTGGAAATTGCGGTCATCGGCAACGCGAATGCGCGCAGTCGGGTATTGCTCGTAGAACTCCTTTGCGAACTGGCCCAGCATGTGGTTTGGAACCACGTACATGGGTTTGGAGATCAACCCCAATCTCCGCATTTCCATGCCGGCACCGATCATCGCAGACGTTTTGCCCGCACCGACCGCGTGCGCCATGTAGGTATTGCCGTCCTGGATGATCCGTGCGACCACCCGCGTCTGGTGGGGCCGCCAATGCCAATCAGACGAGACACCCGGAGTCGTGAGGTAGTCGCCATTCCATTGGCGCAGGACGACGCGGTTGTATTGGTTATTGTAGAGCCCGACCAGCTTGTCGGTGCGCTCGGGATCGCGTAATGCCCAATCGGTGAACGCCTGCTTGATAGCATCCATCTTGTCCTGTGCCGCCTGGGTGGCGACAGGGTCGACAACGGTGCGTTTTGGCGGGCCGGGGTCGGTGGCCAGAACCTTGGCGGACTTCCGGTTCAGCGTGTCGGCGAGTAGGACATGGGCGGGAACGTCCGGCGTGCTCCACTCGCTATGCCGGGGACCGCGCACCGCATTGCGCGCGTCGACGAGCCATTTGCCCATGATCGGCGAGTATTCGATCTTCGCCCGCCCCATCTCCATCTCGTTGACGAAGTCGCGGACGATTTGTGAGGGTATCCACGGCATGCCAAGGGTGATCGACACCTCCGAGGGCGTCAGGGGCCGTGGCTGCGCAGCTTCCAGGGCCACGACATTCTTCTGGAACGAGGGATCCTGATCTGCGGCGGTTCGGGCTTCTTCTAGTTTGCTGACGACATCGCCAGACAGATACGCGTCGCGGGGTTGATAGGTCGCTTCGGTCCCCGGGACGCGTAAGATATTATCTCCCATGTCGGCGATCGCTTGCTCGCGCGGGATACCCAGCTTGGCGGCGATCTGGTCGAGGTCGAGGCGGCCGAACTTGTTGATCGACCACAGAATGCCATCGTTCGCAGACCGGAGCTCGGGTTCCTGCGGCCGGCTGAGGATATTCTCGGTGAAGATTTTGCGTTTGGCAAAGGCGCCCGTCTCGTCGTTGTAGTCTTCGATCGCCCGCAGCCGATAACTCTCCTGGTCATCGCTGAACGGGTCGATGTTCGGCAGCTTTTTGACGACGATGTCCGGCATCGCATCAGGATCAAAGCTACCGTGGTTGAACTCGCGGCCTTCCTTCTCGGCTTGAAGGCGAGCCGCTGCGCGGGCTTGCGCGATGGCGTTTGCCTTCGCCTTGCGCTCCAGCATTGGCGTCGGGTCGAAGTCGCCTTCGTCAAAGAAATTCCCGGCCTCGCGAGCTTCTTCGCGGGCGATGTTCCGGGCGGTTTCTTGCTGAACGATCGACGGCCGACGATAGGTGATGTCGGCTTTGTTTATTGGCCCATGTCGGGCCGTGAACTCGTCATAGGCAAGGTTGAGCCGCGCCCGCGCATCGGCCGCGAGCACATCATCACTCGCCAAGTCGCCGCGGTAGACATCGCGAAGCGCGTCCCTGATCGGGAGCAGTCCGCGGATGGTCTGCATCTCGGCGGGGGTGAACCCACCCTTGACACCGGCGCCAAAACGCTGCACCGGCCGGCCGGCCCCACCCGAATACTGCATCAGCCGCCCGTCGGGCCCGACGTAGAAGCTGCCGTCCTTGCGCTCGGTGGTCGAGAAATCGAGCGCTGCCTTTTGCTCCGGGGTGGGCTCCGGCAACATCACGTCGGCGGGTAGCCGGGACAGCGCTGCATTCAGTTCCGTGCCGAGGTCGACGCCCGGCCGCGGGCGCACACCATAGCGTTCCGCCGCCACAAGCCTATCGAAGAAGCCTTCCTCCCCCAGAACTTGTTCAGGATGCTCCGAGAAATACCGGCTGACGTTGCCCTGCCCGATCTCGCCCTTGCGGTTCGGGAGGTCACGCGCAACCGTTTCGGTCCATGGCGGCGGGTTTTCGCCAAGGCCGATCGGGCCGAACTGATGCTTCCGAAAGAACAGAATATCAGTCGTGACTTCGGTGCCGGCATTGCGTCTGAATGCGTCATTAGGGAGTCGCACGCCACCCACGAACTCCGCGCGCTGCGCCAGGTATTGCCGGGCAGCGGGGTCGAGCTTGTTCATCGTCCCGGCGCTGGTCACGAATGCCAGCAAGCCGCCAGGCCGGGTGCTATCCAGTGACTTCGCAAAGAAATAATCGTGCAGCAGGAAGTTCTTCGCCGCGTATTTGGGATCGGCCTTGATTGCGATATCGCCAAAGGGCGGGTTCCCAATCACGAGGTCAAACGTGTCGGCCGGTATTGGTGTGCGTGTGTAATCGGCCTGCCGCACACCGCTCTCGGGGTAGAGTAGCTTGGCGATTTGTGCAGTGATCCCGTCGAGTTCGAGACCCTGATATCGGGATTTCTCGGCAAGATCACCCGGCATCATGCCGAGGAAATGTCCGATCCCCATGCCGGGTTCGAATACAGCACCGCCCTTGAACCCCATGTGCTGAACCGCAGCCCACATATTGCGGATCACGGTCTCGCTAGTGTAATGCGCGTATTGCGTCGAGCGCGCGGCTGTCCGGTATTCCTCCGGGGTCAGCAGCTCTTTGAGATGATTGCCGACATCCTCGAAGCCCTGGCGAAAAGCACCGGTGCTGGGATCGGGGAACGCACCCGAGAGGCCGCCCCAACCCACATACTTCGCCAGGATCGCCTGCTCTTCTTTAGTCGCCGGGCGCCCCTCGGCGACAAGCTGCTTGGCGAGGCGAATCGCTTCGACGTTGTCGACGGCTTTGACGCGAAAGGAACGGTCTTCGGCTAACGCGCCGGGTGCTATCTGGTAGTTCTGACCTTTGACATCAGCGTCCGGTGTTCGTTCAACCGGCGGCCTTGGCTCCCCGGGTGGCTCGGGAGGTCGAACGGCGGTTCCGGGAACTCCGGCGGTGGGCTCTCGTCCTCCTGGGGGAACTCCAGGAACAGCGCCCTCACCTGCTCGTCGATCTCCCTCTTCTCCCGGAGGCCGGGGTTCTGGTGCTGGCGCAGCAGCTCCCGCCTCTGTTCGAATGCCTTCTGGCTCTCGGCCTCCAGGTACTTCTGGAGCTGGCCGCTCTTCTGGAGCCGGCGCAGCAGCTTCGGAGCTCGGTCGCTCATGACCTGGTAGAGTTGGACCTGGAAGTCCTTCTGGTAATCCACCTGGTGCCTCCGGAGGTAATGTCGGTTGTTCAGAGGGCGGCGGCAAGGGCTCTTCAGCCTGTGGCTGCAGAATAGGGGCGGGAGCTTCAGGCGGCGCGGGTTGACCAATGTCGACAAAGTTTCTTCCCGTGTTATCGGTGGCAACCACCATAGTTCCCCAGCGATTGCCCTGTTCATCCTGCATCATCCCCCGATCAACTGCGGTGATGGGGGTCGGTTTCCCATCAGTATAGAGAGTTACGAGTCTCCCCTCGCTCAGAGCGTTACTGACGATCTCCGCAAGTCGGTCTGATGCCGCTCCCATATCACCATTTGCATTGGCGATTTGGTCTCTGAACCATTGACCATCTAGTCGAACGGTGCCAGGCGTTCGAGGTATTGGAGGTGGAGAGGCAGCAGGGGCAGCCGCTGGCTGAATAATCGGCGCGGGAGGCGGGACAGGTGGCACGGGAGCAACCTGTGGAGCCGCAGCCATTGCCCCCAGTGCTGCAGCCGCCTCACGATCGCGTGCCTCGGCAGCGGCTTCAGAGACAGGCGTAGGTGTCGTGGGGCGTTGCTCCGGGGCAACGTACAACTGGTCGACCCGATCCTCGGGAAGCGGTTCCGGCCGCGGCACGGCTGGCTCGGGCTTGGCGATCCCGGCGAGCGCCGCGAGTTTGTCGCGTTGTTCTTGTGCTGCAAGATCTTCGGGTCCTACCCTCGGCGCAGGCCTTGGCTCAGGCGTCGTTGTCGGCGCGGCCGCAGTTGCGGCGGCCTCCGCCTCTACGGTCAATGGGGCCGGCTGGCGCACCGGTGGCGCAGCTTCTTCTGCAGGACGTGCAGGAGGTGCTGGTTGCGCTGCGGTTGGCTGCCCGGGCTGAGCCGGCGTAGCGGCGCCTTGTCTCGTCGCGAGATCCGTGGCCGATATGTGCTCCGTTGAGCCGTCGGCGTGTTGAAGCGTCGCGGTGTCCGGCTGGGGATGGGCGATGACGGTAGGCGTCCGTGTCCCGTCCGGGTAACCCCCGAGGGTAACTGTCGAACCGATCGGTGGCAGCATGGCAGCAGCAGCGGTAGGGGGCTGCTCGCCGGGTTGTTGTTGCCCTTGCGCCGCTTGCTCTTCCGGTGTTCGTGCACCGACCAATCGATGTCCGACCCAACGAGCCGCATGCGTCCCGACCAACGGCACGAGAGTCCCGGGGACCGCCTGCTCGGCAGCTTGCGCGACACCCTGCCCAGTCGGCTGTCCCTCGATGACATTGCTGAGGGCTTGTTGGCCAGCGGCTATCGCAGGCTGAGCTACGAATGCCTGAGAAGCCAGGTGCTCAAGTACGCCAGGCTTCGTAACGAGAGCCTTGAAGAGAGATTCCTTAATCGCGGTCTTGAAGGTGCTCGGCGCATAGGGGAACACCGCCCAAGCGACACCCGATGCGCCACCTTCCAAGGCGGCCTTTTCGAGTGATCGCGTCCATGCTCCTTCCGCATCGTTAGGAGTCTTTTGGAGCTCGCCGGCGAAAGTCGGACCGATGGATTGCACCATCGCACCACCAGCGGCACCGACGGCACCCGTAGCTAAACCGACTGCACCGGCAAGCGGAGGAGGCAATCCCGCAGCCGTAGCTCCTGCGGTGCCCGCTGCCCCGGCTGCGACACCGAGACCGAGCGACGGAGTCGAATGACCCAACTGATAGAGCGCTTTGCCGAGCGCCTGGATCGGGTGGGGGATATCGGCGAGGTTGAAGGGCTGCGCCTCGGAGATCGTCTCTTCGGGGAGTGGCGTCGGTCGGGCTTCGGTGGCTTGCGCGGTCTCTTGGAGCGCCCGCTTGGCACCATAAAAGGGCGCAGCGAGGATACCGACGCTTTGAGGTTGCGGTTCAGGCTGTCCTGCCAGAGGCGTGAGCTTAGAAAAATCGAGTTTTGGTTGCTGGCCCCCTCCCTCCGGCGGAGGCTGATACGGTTTCAGGCCAGAGAAATCGAGAGCGGCCGGCTGCGAAGCGCCCTGATCATCCAGCGGCATCAGGGCTTTACCATCAACCCGGTTGGAGTTTGGATCACACTACCTGGTGGGGCATTGTCGATATCGGACTGCGTCTTCGGCACAAGCGGACGCTCACGCGTCCATTGCTGTGTCGACGATGGTTGTTCAGTTCGCCCGGCCGCCGAGCCATACTCATTCTTGTACTGATTTTTATATCTCCCATACGCTTCCTGGAACGCTTTGGGATCAGGGTTCATTGCCGTTTCGGCGCGTGCTGCTTCGATCGCTTTGCTTTCGATCTCGCTTGGCGACATCCCTGCGCGTCTCTCCTGCGCTACTTCGACACCAGGGGGCGGCCCACCAACAGGCATCCAGACGGCACCCATATTAGGTTTGGCCGGATCGGGATGCTCCGGAACAAAGAGTGTTCCCCACGGACTGTTGGGATCATTGGGATCTTTCCTCGACGGGAATGTCTTTGTCGTATTGGCGGTAAGTACATTTTTCTCGGTCGCCGCATCGGCGCGGACACGGGTAATCTCTGCCTGTGCGGTCCGCGCATCCGCCGCTGACGCTGCCGACGCTAATCGCGTTTCCGCCACTAGTTCGGAAATCCGAAGCGCTTGTTCCTTCAAAGCTGTATTGGCTTCGAGTTGCTGGTTTTGATGCTGCGATTGCATCTCGTGCCAGCGGCGCAACTCGTCGGCTCGATCCGCAAGCCGCGCGGCGACTTGCTGCGCAGTCAGAGCGCGGGCTTCGGCGACCTCTCCGCGAACCCCGCGCTCCTCTTCCTGGCCGGCCCACTTCATACCGGTCTCGAGCCCCTCGCCGAGGGCGACGCCCGCGTAAGGCGATCGAGAGGCCAACATGCCGGCGCCGACGGCGAGCGGGATCATCCACGGGCTCGAAGTAAGGGGCGAGGCATGTGGTGGGGCAGCCGGTCCCGTTTCAAAGGAGGGGGGGCGGGTTAGGTCGGGGGAGCTTGGTGAGTAGGATCCTCCAGTAAGATTTGGCGGGGCCCCAGCAAATCCAGCACTCAACGGCATTGCCAAACCACGCATATCCCCAGCATGCCTAACGCCCGGCTCAGATGCTGCCCACGGTCGATTCCCGTATCTGCCCTGCAACCAGATATTCACGGCATTCTGAATATCAGGCGGAGCATCTTTTGCATGCGCCCACTGATCGCCATAACCAAGCGCATGAGACGCCTCGCGCCAGGTTGCGTCGAGATCTTGGCCTGCCCCGCTTGCCGATGATTCAAGGTTTTGAGCGCGATAATTGCCACCACTCTCTCGCGCATAGATCGGCTGCAAGCTTGGCGGCACGGGGACAGAGGAATCTGGCGGCACCACTGGAAGAGCTGGCGCTGCGGCTGTTGCTGCCTCGGGAGCAAGAGAACTTGAAGGCGGTGCTGGCAATGAGGCAAGCGAAGCAGCACGTTGCGCTTCGAGATCCTGGTCTCGCGTCGTTGGCTGGTCCGGCTGCGGCAGTGGCGGCGGAAGAGCGGCGCGAGCTTCAGGCTCGCCACCATTCTGGTATCCATTTGCCAGAGAACCACCAATCCGGCCGCCAGATTTTATCCCCGCGGCTGCGTTAAAAGATTGCTGCGTCCAATTCGGATTGAACAACGCATTGTAGGGAGATTGTGTGTAGGAGTAGCTGAGGTTCGTGGTCGGCTCACCGGGATAGACACCGAAATTCGGCCAATAAAGACCCTGCCAGCTGACTTGCGGGATGTTGGTGAGTTGCGGGTTCGTCGGAGCGGGAGCCATCGCCGGGCCAATGTTCAGAGCGGGAGTGTAAGGATGCGGCTGTGTCGTATTGAAGAATGACGAGGACGGGGTCGATCCTGAGCCCGACGGCAGCAGGCCGATAGGCGAATTCGTCCCCATCGTTGCAAACTGGGTCGGATTGGTCGGGGCGGCAGTCAGCGGATTGTCGGCGCCACTTCGGCCTATTGCAGGCGGCAACATCGCGTTCGGCGAGATGTACCCTCCCGCGCCGGGCAATAAGCCAGTATTAAGGCTGCCGGCCCCCGGAAGGGAAGGCGTCCCGCCTGTCTGCAATCCGATCCGGCCACCAGATGCGGATGCGGGGGCGGATGTCCCCGGCAACGGCTGCGGCTGGAATGGTTGCATCTGACCTAGCGAGGATTGTCCCTGCGGCTGATCCGGAGCCGGCTGGAATGGCTGCGTCCCGGCAAAAGGCGTCATCTCTTTGGCGGCGATCGCCCGCTGCACCATTCGGGCTTGGACGCTTCCCGGCACCAGTTGAGCGGCGCGTTCACGCAGCTTCTCGATCGGTTGCTGAGTTAACTGCTGGTAAGCCGCCTGCACATTCGGCGCGGAGCCTGCCAACGGTGCGGCTCCACTCAGCGGCGAGGCCATGCCTCCGTCCTCGAAATGCGGGCTTATCTTTTTCAGCTCTGATCTGAAATCTGTATCCGAGGGATATTTCCCTGCCGCGATTGCCAGTGCCGCGCGCTCGCTCGCCGTAGGATCTTCGTCCCAGATCTGACCCCAATTGTCATGCCAGGTTTCGTCGGTAGCTGGCTTCACGTTATCGATCTGCTGGGTAGGTCTTCCAGGCTGCGACCCGTGAAGCCCCCCTCCGCCTTGCAGTGCCACCCGCCTCGGCGCGAACCCATGATGCAATCTGCCGCCCCCGACGCCAATCCCTCCGCCAAGCGTCGGGGCTCCGATATGAAGCCCTCCGCCTCCTCCGATCCCGGGGAGAACAAGGCCGCCCCGTTGCTCGCTGACGGGCGCATTCCTGGGGTTCTTTCCATCAAAGACCCCGAGTTTTTCAAGCGACGACAGCCCTTGTATGAACTGCATCGGACTGATCTGGCCCGGCGCGTTTTGCGGATTTGGCGGCGCCGGAGGTCCGTGGCCGGCGCTTCCCTTTGATGCTGCCGGCACATAGCCAGCGCTGAGATCCGGGATCGAGCCACCAGATTGGAGCGCGATTGCCCATTTCGCCAAGTTAGCTAGGCCAACTGCCGTGCCGATATCGCCGGCAATATTGCTTCCCCCGCTCCCACCGCCGCCGCCGCCGGCAGGTGCGGTTGAGGGGCCTCTCAGAAACGCACTCGCGAGCGAATTCCCAGAAGGGGGGCTTTGGGGTATCACGGAAACCGAAACGTCGGGAACACCTGTCGGAATGTGAAGCCCGCTGCCACCGGGTACTCCGGCATCGCTGATCCCTGGCGTCAGGCCGCCAAATTGCCGCTCGATCCGACCACCATGTTCCCGACCGATGCGACCGCCTCTAGCAGCTAAACTACCACTAGAAAAATCCTGATCACCGTAAGTGGGCGTAAACAGGTTCGTGAGCCACCCATTCGACCCAAACCCACCGGTCCCGCCGATGACGCTGGCTCCTGCAAGACCAAGACCAGCAATCTGACTGACAGGGTTCGGGCCGGGGTAGGTTGTCGACCCGGTCCCGCCAGCAAGGCTGCCGGTTCCTTCGACGATCCCCGACAACCAGTTCTGCTGCTGATACGGATACGCCTGCTCGGCGACGTACTGCTCATAGGGAATGTTGAGGTATTGCTGCCCGAGGCCCTGCTGCTGCGCGCCGACTGCGCTTAGCGCTTGGGCACCCGTGAGTGCTTGGTTCTCGGCCTGTGTCCCGAGAGCTCCGAGACCAAAGCCAGCCTGCGAGTTAAGCCAGGCGTTGGCTTGTTCGGCGGCAAGCTGGCTTTGCTGCTGCTGCCCGAATGCCCCGAAAGCCGCTTGCCCCGCGCCAAGACCTAGTTGCCCCTGAAGCTGCGCCTCCTTCAAGGCTAGGTCCTGCTGCGTCCCGAGTTCCTGTTCGGCCTGGCCGAATCCCTGCGCTTGGATACCGGCGAGCGTCGGTGCCTCGGCGAGTTGCTGCTGACGCGCGGTTTCAGCCTCCGCGATGGCCTCTCGATCCCCGCCGAATGCGTTTTGTGCCGCAGCATTCCCTCGCACAGCCGAAAGCTGCTCGGCATTCTGCTCGTTGAAAAGGTTCTGGGTGGCACCCGTAACATATTGCTGATACGGGTTAAAATAGGTTCCAAGGTTGCTGAACGACGGCACGTTGCTCGGCAAGTTCTCCGCGACGCTCAGTGCCGTGCCGATGCCTGCCCCGCCCACCGATGGCAAGTCCGCTGTGTTGTATTGCGGCAGGCTTTGCCAAAGTGGCTGCGTCGCCGCCCCGAATGCCTGTGCCCCCGCATTTGTGAACGGGATGCTCATCCCTTGAGCGTTCGCGGTCTCGGAAAACCCCTGCAGCTGGTTCGGCGTAAACGGCGCTACGAGGCTTTGCGGGGTTCCCGGGTAAGGCTGATAAGGCTTGCTGGCTAGGGTCGTCGCGTTGTTGACGAGCCCCTGATACGCGTTCAGCCAGGCGGCCGGCGGCCCCTGAGATGTCGTGGTTGTGTTCGCTGAGTTCGGAGATGGAGCGCCGCTGCTCTTGCCCATGCCGAAGGAGCCTGTTTTGACCGGGGGAGCGGTCCGGGCTCCTGACGCGGCGCGTTCTACCTAAAAAACAACCGCGTAGCCGATGGCGCGGGCGAAAAACGTTATCTTATCGGCAGCACCGATGCTAGAGTATCATCGCATTTGGTAAGGTTTGCTTCGGGGTGAGTTCAGGGTTGGCTAAGGTTTGCTGTGGCGCGTTCAGATCAGGCAAGGACGGGTTCGCTAAGTTGTGGTAGGGTTCTGCCCGTCATAGGATCTACTTTTAATCTACCTTTTAATTAAAAATACAGCTCCTATTTGTTCTCCATATCTTCTCCACCATCTAATTTTTATGGGAAGATCATTACGCGAGAAAGGACTATCGAGAAGCACGACGGGTTTCCCAAGGGCTTCTTCAAATAACTTTCGCTGGCGACGTGCCCAATTCATCAAATCCTCTGCAAATGGATATCCTTTCCGATAATCAGAGCGAACGAATAACCAGAGGATCGCCCAATGATAATTTTTATCGCACCAAAATCTGTCTGTGAATATCCCGACACTACCAGCGAGTTTGACTGGATCATCAGGATCGCGGGCATCAACCACTCCGATCAGAGCGCCCTTACGTTCAGTCCCGAGCCGGATATGTTCACGGATTCGTTCTTCGTCGAGCACGATCCCAAAACTGTTGTTGTCACGCTCGAGTTCGAGCAACAAGCCGTAAAGCGGCTCTTCGTCAGCCGGGATAGCAAGGCGTACGGTCACGCGGGGGTCTCAGCCGACATTTTTTCAAATTGCTCTTTGCGGTGGGCCCTGCACACGGCGCACTTGCATTCCCGTGGCATGTTCCGGGGACTGGCTGTCGAGTAGGACACCCTCACCACTCCAAAATGCCGCGTGTAGAGCTTGTGCTTGCCGGGGACGTAATCGTCCTCGATCAGCGCCGGCACCCCTACCCGATCGGCAAATAGCTCAGCCGCTCGCAGGAGGGATTTCGCGTGCCCCGAATCGTTTCTTCTCTCGGGCGCGACGATATTCCAGATCGAGCGCAAGCGATATTGCCGCGAGAATGGTGAAAGCCGCGTGAAATAAAGACCAAGGCTTGCTTCGACAGAGTGCCATCGATCGGCACTTCGGATCAGCCAAGCGATACCGCCGCGGCAATGCACCAGGTCACCCACCGCATCCGTCAGCAACGCCTCGTCGTCACAAGCAAGCTCGGCTCGAAGCCCGATCAGGAAATCTCGTAACTCGTCAAAGTCAGCTCCCCTCGCCACGAGTGTCGGTGAAAACGGCCTCGGTGGTGCTCCTGTGCGCACCCCTTGAGTGGGTGCACCATTCCTGGCAAGTGCTGTCGAGTACATTCTAGCCGCAACATGGTAGAGTGACGGGACGGCAGGCCTCGCCCACGGTTTCTGACCTCGTAACAGGGGAAGCCTTTATTTGCAAGTCGCTGGATCAGGCTGTTATCGACGCCGCGGTGCCAAGCGACCGCGACGGTGACAGGTAGTCACCCAGCGCCCGTCAATTAAGGCTATTTCACGCACCCATTCGCAATTCTCTACTGCAACCTCCGAAGGATCGAGAACGGCGGCATCGCCGATGGTTCTCTCGTCTTCAGATTTGGCGTGGTCGTCCATCTTGGCTATACTCCATTTTTAGCCGAGCGCTCCGACGGTAACTCCCCATTTTGTTCTCACGATGCTAAGTATGCCCCACCTTCGGGTTCTTCGAGCCACGCGGGCCGGGGAGTTTCTTCAGATGCGCGATCGTTCGTCCCCGGACCTCCTTGGTGAACTCGTCCAAAACCTCGTGCCCAAATCGTAATTCTGCTTCTGGGGTTCGGCGCCGCCCGGCTGGGAAGTAATGCGCCCCGATCATTTGCACGAACTCAGGTTTGACTATCAATTCCCCGTCTGCGCTAACCACGGGCACCGTGTCCTCGCCATCCTCGGCGCGGCCGCCGTGTGCGATCCCCGGCGAGATAGGCGGTTCTCGTACCCCACCCTGACCAGGCATCTCACGACCCGTAGGAGGTCGCGGCAGACCGTGCCCCCCCGGGCGTGCGGGCCGCGAGGAGATGCCATGCGGCATCGAAGTCAGGATCGAATCCCACATCTTGGCTCCGGCAAGCGAGTTGCCTTCGCCCAGCCCGGCGACAACGTCGGCCGGAAGCACGTAACTCCCCGAGGCGAGGTTGACGTTGTTCTTGTCGTTGCGGCCGGCACCGGTGCCGAGCGAGAAGCCGTAGGGCTGTTCGAGCTCACGGGCTGCGGCACGCTCCGTCCACGGCATATCCTCCGCCGCCGCGAACCCTCCGAGCTGACGGTGCATGGGTTGCCGCGCGAGGCGGGTGGCGATATCGATGACGTTATCGTCGAAGGATCTGCCGCCGTCAGCACGGTTGCTCACGTGGTAGGGGAGTTTCCCGGGCTTGTCCGAAGCCACGAACTCGCGCGCCACCGATTGCGGAATGCCCCGGCTCTTGGCGAATGCCGGATCAGACGCCGCCTTATAAAAAAGACCCCGCTGAGCTTGGGATTCGAATGGCATTACAGCAAATCCATAAACGCTCTGGCAATTGCTTCGAGCCGAGGCCGAAAATGCTCTTTGTATGAATTATCTTCTATCTCATTAACACTCTTGACAACGCTTCCTTTAATCATATGCCCCTCAGGGCTTTGCAAGACAAACCGCAACTGCCCTTCCTCATACACTAAATCAGATTTTATTCCACTTTTTGTGGGCTCACCAAAGAATTTCATGACTACGGAAACAATTCCCGGATAGAGAAGATCCCGAACTTTAGTTAGATCATGATCACTCATTGATCGCCTCTTCGAGGATCTTCCGGTAATCCCGGGTCATGTGGCAGCGCTCTTCGGGGATCAACCTGCAAAGATTGATCTCGGCCTCGACTTCGGCCCGTACCGCCGGATCCGCTTGCACCGCAGCGCGTAGCTTCTCGGGTGAGCGCTCGTAGCGCCGGAGAAGGTGGTATCCTGGAGATTCAGTCATATCGCCCCACCCCCTTTCATGCCACTGCCACTCCAATTGCAGCTCTGTTCGAGCCTATACTCACCCGCGCCCATCCCGGGATCTGCTGATTTAAACTTGTCGTGGCACTCATCCCCAAAGCATAAAGGTTGTTTAATAGATAGGGTAGTGGCCGAGGGAAAGCGACAAGTTGCTGCACCACGCCGCCCGTAATAGTCGGAGGCCCGAAAAAGTATGCTTCATTGGCCTCGGCAATTGTTTCGTCAGTTCCAGAAAGCAATGTCAAGCTAAATGTGGCAGAAGTAATGGTTTCATGGGGGCTGAGCGCCGACGAAATGTCAAACCCAAACAATCGAGTCTCGCCCTGATCCACCGTCGGAAAATCTTGAAGTGCATACCCTCCCGGCGTCGGTAGGATGAATTTGCGAGGAGGCACCGACAGAATGACCCCGGTGCCAGGAGGTGCCGCACCGCCAGTGAAGTCGCTCGAAAAATCACTTGAAAAGTCACCACCAACAAGGGGGACAAACCCAAAACCTATCTCTAGCGGCAGGTACGTCCATACGCCGATTATCTGACCAAACGAGGTAGCAGCTGGGATCGTCAACGTATAAAGATTTCCAGCGAGTACATTCGCCGAATCGTTGAAGGAAACGGCCTGACTTATTTGGGTTCCAGAAAACTGCGCCGAACCGAGAAACCGCGCCGCCGGATTGAGTTCGAGTGCCGAATCGGTTCCTTGCACACAGGTCAGCACGGCCGTTCCGACCGCTATAATTGTCTCACCCTCACCTAAGATAAAGGTTAAATCGTATCCCATCTGCCGGCTCTGGCCGTCCTCAGCGACAGGGTAGAAAGGGCGTCCGATAAACATCTCAAGGCTGATCCAGGCAGTGGTAATCGAAATTCATTCCAGCCATATTGGCTGCCGCGGACACAGAGAGTGATGTCACGGTCTTACTTGTGATTACCAGCGCCGGCATGCTGCCTTCGCCGCTAACAACACAAGAAGGTATTTGCTGGAAAGCACTGGCGAAAAGCACTTGGCATGATGTAACGGTTCCGGACCCGACAGAGATTATGCCGGCTTGGTCGTTGCTGCGGTTAACGCTCGGAGAACTCCCGCAACTCGTAAGGGTTGGCCGGGCCGCGACAATGGCCTCGATCTTGCCGCCGAAATAAACGTCGCCGTTCTGCCTAACATCGAAGTGCGGAGACATGGCCTGATCGATCACCTCAAGCACGGTGTTGTTTGGCACCGGCGAGCCGGTGGTATGCAACTCCAGGGCAATGCCTGTGCCGTTGTTTTGTAGCACCGCAGTGGTTTGGTTTCCGGAGGGCATGGCATCGATAAATAAGCCAAACTGGCGGTACAAAGACATATAAAGACCCGTGTTGAACACTGGGTCTGATGCGTTTCCTGACTCATTGGCCACATAGATGCCAATGGAGCAGTCTTTTGTGCTCGTCTCTGTACCACACGTGACATTTTCGCCGGTCGTCACCGAGGTTGGGGTCCCAATCGCTACATTGGGTGGCAAGTTAGTGTCTGGATTGTGACCAGAGTAATTTCGCGCGGTAAACTCGGCGCCAAGGGCTACGCCGCCACCAGAAGCCCACAGTTCGCCAAGTCCGTAAAGTCCGAACACCTGATTTCCGTTGGATGCTTCTTTGCCATATCCACTTGTCCCCGTCGGGAAAGACAGCGTTGGCGTGGTTAAATCATTTAACGCATACCCCAAAAGAGCATTGTTATTCCCATGTGCAGAAAAGATTCCTTGCGGGGTGCCAAAGGGGGACCAACTTGAATCGGTGGTGCCAAACGATTTTATCGGGCCGGGAGTGAGGGGTAAGTCTGAGACCAAAGTAGAACCAGAGCAAATAATATCTTGGATGCTTTGAGGTTTTATGCAGCCTTCGGGCAGCCCGCGGCTGGCGCAGGTTTGGAATTCGGTGAGCAGCTGGGCTTGGGTCTTGGGATTACCGGGTGGGCATGTTTGCGCATTCGCAAATGATCCGCCGCCGAACGACAAGACCACGATAACGATAAAAATCATATTCATATGAAATAACCGAAAGCACCGTTGATCACGGTCGTATTCGTGAAGTTCGAATTGGTCAAAGCCGCTGTGCTCGTGGCACCGGCCGACAACAACGATACGATAGTGCTGCCTGGTCCAATCTCGATCGTCGGTGTTGCCGAGATGCTGGCCATCCCCGAGTAGGCTGAGACCAGCCCCCCCGATCCGTAATTCGTCGCGTCGATGTTCGAGGTGAACGGCAGACCCGCGATCGTCGCCACTCCCGTCGATGATCCCACACTCGTCAGCACCATGCGGAACCGACAGATCACTTCGCGGCTGATCGCCGTGTAGGTGCCCAGTTGCGAGGAATAGGTAATCCCGGTCGAGGCACCACCGAACTGGAGGGCTGGTGTCCAGGTGCCCGCAGTGACAACGCCGCCCGGGATCGGACCGCCATCCTGGACCGTCCCCTGCGTATCGGCGAAGACCGCGAGATGCCCCACGGTGATCGGGAACAACACCGAGGCGACATTCGGATCAGCCGGATTGCTCGCGGCTCGCGTCCCCGCTGAGCCCACACCGAGATTTGCTAGAGCGGCCGGCGCCGTCGTCGCGCTCGT
>Ga0126373_10000121_pt1 | contig 56460 bp, 49 predicted proteins | sample PanSoiMetPlot_11_FD_92545 | JGI IMG/M metagenome (GOLD analysis project Ga0126373, IMG submission 92545) | Tropical forest soil microbial communities from Panama - MetaG Plot_11 | ecosystem: Environmental > Terrestrial > Soil > Tropical forest > Bulk soil | place: Panama | collected 2016-02-17 | reverse complement strand
CCGCTGACCGAGCCAGGTGCATCGATGCAGATTACAACCTGAAGCAACCACGCTCCATCTGAGTTTGAGGGTTCATAGAACGAGCAGTACGCCCCGCGACAGATAATTCAACATGCTCCTAGTTCCTGTTTCTTAGCAGATAGTAGGCCTTATTCCATCTGAGCTCCTTCTTGAATTCCTCCAGACGAGTATCTTTGCCGATTTGGAGGCATTCAACGCCTGCCATCTCAGCAAAAGTCTGCAGGTGCTCTGCGGTCAGTGCTCGGCTAAAGCTCGTGTGATGCGCTCCGCCCGCGAGAATCCATGCGGTCGCGGCCACCTTCAAGCTGGGCCGGGGAATCCACACCGCTCTGGCCACCGGGAGTCTGAACAACGGTTGGTCTGGTGGGACGACATCCACTTCATTCAGAATCAGGCGGAACCTGTTGCCCACGTCCACCAGCGATACAGCTATGGCGGGGCCGCTCTGCGCATTAAACACCGCGCGAACCGGATCCGATTTTCCTCCGATGGAAAGAGGGTGTATTTCCAGGGTGGGCTTTCCTTCCGCAATGGATGGACAGACTTCGAGCATATGCGCTCCCAAATCCCTAGCCGCATGTCCCAGGTCATAGGTATAGTCCTCGAGGAAGGATGTCCCGCCTTGCAGCCCGGTGCTCATTACTTTCATGGCTCTCACCAGTGCGGCTGTTTTCCAATCCCCTTCCGCTCCAAACCCGTAGCCGTCTGCCATTAGCCTTTGAACCGCGATACCCGGCAGTTGGGCCAAGCCATGCAGGTCTTCAAAAGTATCGGTAAATGCCTTGAATCCGCCATCCTCCAGGAACGCGCGCAGCCCCAGTTCGATCTTTGCCGCATCGCGAAGCGACTCGCGCTTCGCGCCACCTGCAAGCAACGCGGGTACGACATTGTAGCTGCGCTCATATTCAGTCACCAGCTCATCAATTTGAATGTCTGTAACTTTCTGCACGCGGGCAACTAGATCTCCGACGCCGTAACCCTCGACCGTATATCCTAGCTCGATCTGGGCCTCCACCTTGTCGCCTTCCGTAACAGCGACATCACGCATGTTGTCGCCGAAGCGAGCGATCTTGAGTCCCTGCGCGTCATGCCACGCCGCAGCTGCGCGGGCCCATGCCCCTATCTCCGAAATCACGTCGTCATCCTGCCAGTAACCCACAATCACTTTCCTGTCCAGCTGCATTCTGGTCGCCATAAACCCGAACTCGCGATCCCCGTGAGCAGCCTGATTCAGGTTCATGAAATTCATATCGATGGTAGACCATGGCAGCTCCCGGTTGTATTGGGTATGTAGGTGGGCCAGGGGCTTTTGCAGGACACTCAAGCCCCCAATCCACATCCGGGCCGGGGAGAACGTGTGCATCCAGGTGATCAACCCGATACAGTTCCTGGCACTGTTGGCCTCCAGGAAAAGATCCTTGATTCTGTCTGCTGAAGTGAGCACGGGCTTGAAAACAACCACGACGGGTATTTTCTCAGCCCTCGTAAGCGCGAGAGCAATTTCCCTGGAGTGTTCCTCAACCTTCTTGAGTGCCTGGTCGCCATACAGGTGCTGGCTTCCAGTAACAAACCACACTTCCAAGTTCTTCAGATCTATCATGCGCCGCATATCGATCCTCTTTTTATTATTTAACACCCAGGAAGGAGTGAACTCCCGACGCAGGCGCGAGCAGTCTTTTCTGCGGTTGCTGCAGGCACTTCCGGTGGTCATGTGGACGGTTGGGTAAGATCCGTACAATGGTCCATTTCGCTCAGTCGGTTTGCACTTGCCCTGGCAAGATTGTCATTCCGCTCTGTTGACCGATCTCCATATTGCAATGGGCTCAGGAACGTTTCCGTGCGAAAGTGATGGTTTAGGGTCGAAACACCCATGCGTGCAACAGTTGCGAGTTGGCACATACCTGCACAAGAGTCGAGGCTTCGGCTTCGATCTCGCCGCAAGCGAATCTCGAGAGTGGTTCCAAAACCATTACCTCCACGACCGCGTGATGTAGTCGGTCATGCTTAAGGAAACCAGAATCAAGAACCAAAAAAGACCGGCTACAATCACGACTAAAGTCATCTTTTGGCTGATGTATCTCACGCCCATGAAAATCAAGGCCACTAGTATGGCCTTGCAGGTAGCAATGACCAGCGCTAGGACGATGTTGAACCGCCCCAATTCCAGATAAGAAACTCCCGCGGTCGCTGCTGTCAGGCACATGAGAGACACCCAAACTAGGATGTAAGTCCTCTTGGTCGCGATATGCTCCGACATGATTGCTCCTACTCCAAAGCGTGTTTATGGCTGATCAGATAAAGTAACGGGTACAAATAAATCCAAACCACATCGACGAAGTGCCAATAGAGACCGACATTCTCCACCGGGTTGTGATAGGCGCGCCCGTAGGCCCCTTTCCAACTGCGCAAGGAAATGTAGGCCACCAGGCCGATTCCGATCACGACGTGAAGCGCATGGAAGCCAGTCATCGCCCAATAGAACGAGAAGAATAGTTCGACCTGCCTTGGATTGGGGCCCGGGAAACGGAAATTTGCCCCAGGGAACTGACCATCGACCCAGTGACCGTGATACTCGATACCCTTGATGCCAAGGAACCCCAGGCCGAACAAGATGGTGATCAGCAGGAAGACGACGAGAGAGGTGCGCTGTCCGAGTTGTGAGGCTCGCACCCCCAGTGCCATGGTCAAACTGCTGCAGAGCAGAATTGCAGTGTTAATGGTTCCCCACCAGAAGTCCATGTGCTGGCTGCCTTCCAGCCAGGGACCGTAGTACATGTAGCGATAAATCATGTAGCCGGCGAACATCCCCCCGAAGAACATGATCTCGGTAACCAGGAAAACCCACATTCCCATCACCGCGGCATCAGTCTGCTGCTCCATGGTGGTGAAGTGGTGCTCAAGGGCCGGAGTGTGCGCCGCGACGGATGAGCTAGTGTCGCTCAACGGGGACCTCCTTGAGTTCGTCGTAGTTGTATGCTTCCCAGGTGACGGTCGGAATTTCGTCGAAGTTAGAGGTAGTCGGGGGCGAGGTCGTCATCCACTCCAGGCCGGCAGCACCCCACGGATTGTCGACCGCGATTTTCCCGTAGCGCATCGACCACAGGAAGTACACCATGGGTAGCAGGTAGCCGACCGCCAAGATCGACGCGCCCGCCGTGGAAAGCACGTTGAGTACCTGAAATTCAGGCGAGTACTGCCAGTACCGCCGCGGCATGCCCATGTAGCCCAAGATGAATTGAGGGAAGAAGGTGAGATTGAATCCGACAAAGATGAGTAGTGCTGCCAGCTTCCCCCAACCTTCCGGATACATGCGCCCGGAAATCTTGGGCCACCAGAAATGCATGCCGCCGAGGTAGGCCATCACCATACCGCCCACCATGATGTAGTGGAAATGCGCGATGATGAAGTACGTATCCGTCACGTGCACATCGATTCCAAGCGCGGCCACGAACAGCCCAGTCATTCCCCCCATGGTGAATAGGCCGATGAAGCCAAAGGCGTAAAGCATCGGAGTCATATACGAGATCGATCCCCTGTACAACGTGGCAGTCCAGTTGAATACTTTGATCGCAGACGGTACCGCGACCATGTAGCTGAAAAAGGAAAAGATCATCGCCGAGTACAGCGAGATCCCAGCCACAAACATATGGTGCGCCCAAACCAAGAATCCCAGCACGGCGATCGCGATCACAGCCAACGCCATGAACCGGTAGCCAAAAAGCCGCTTGTGAGAAAAACAAGCTACGATCTCGCTGACCACGCCCATCCCGGGCAAAATCATCACGTACACTGCTGGGTGCGAATAAAACCAGAACAGGTGCTGGAAGAGCAGCGGGTCGCCACCCAGCCTGGGATCGAAAATGCCCAGATGAAACATTCGTTCCAGTCCCACTAGTGCGAGGGATATGGCGAGAACTGGTGTGCCCAACACGAAAATGATGCTGGTCGCGTAGTTCGCCCATACGAACAGTGGCAGACGCGACCAGGTCATTCCCGGAGCACGCATACGATGAATGGTCACGATAAAATTCAAGCCGGTAAGAATCGAGGAAAACCCAACCACAAAGATCGCCATGGCGGCTGCCACCACGTTAGTGGTGAGGTACTCGGTGCTCAGCGGTGTGTAGAAGGTCCATCCTGTGTCCACGCCTCCATTGAGGATGGTGTACAGCATCAGAGCGCTGCCGAGCATGAATATGTACCAGCTCAGCAGATTGACTCGCGGAAAAGCCAGATCTTTAGCACCGATCATGATCGGAATCAGGAAGTTTCCCAACACTGCTGGCACGGCAGGAATCAAAAAGAAGAACACCATCACCTGGCCATGCATCGTGAACAGCTTGTTATAAGTGTCAGCTGATACGAGGTCCCCCGCTGGAGTCAGCAGTTCCAGCCGGATCAGCAGGGCAAAGAAGCCGCCGACAAAGAAAAAAAAGGTAATCGACAGCAAGTACAGCAGTGCAATCCGTTTATGGTCTGTGGTCAGAAGCCACGAACGAATGCCGTATTCCTTGTTCAGGTAGTTCTCGGGTTCGCGCATCGGGACAGCAGCGGTTGTCATATTTTCAAGGCCCCTGTGGTGTCGAGGGTGGAGGGCCGGCCCCAGCGACGCTGCTACCAGCAGTTGGCTTCGGCTGGGGCTGGCTGAGGGACTTGATGTAGGCGACCAGGGCGTTCAACTGCTCGTCGCTCAGCAGTCCCTGGAACGTGGGCATGATGGGTTTGTAGCCCTTCGGAATTCTCAGGCTCGGATTCTGGATGGACTCCCGGATGTAGTTCTCATCCGCGATCACGGTTCGACCGTCTTCAAGCGACACCGGCTTATCGTACAGGCCGATCAAGTCAGGCCCACGTCCTTGCATGTCAGAGCGGTGGCAGGTCCTGCAGCCTAGTTCGGAAAATAGATTCTCCCCCGTCACCGCCAATGTGAGTGTTGAGCCACCTTCACTGAGCCAAGCCTGGTATTGTGCTGGTTCCATCACCACAACATCGCCTATCATCCCGGAGTGCATGGTTCCGCAGTATTCAGCGCAGAACAGGTGATAGGTGCCCGCTTTCGTCGCATGGAACCAGGCAGTGGTGTACCGTCCAGGCAGCACGTCTTGTTTGATTCGGAACGCAGGGACGTAAAAGCTGTGGATCACATCCTGCGAGGTCATGATCATGCGCACATCACGGCCAACCGGTACATGCAGTTGGTTAATCTCGCGCTGGCCTCCTTCGTGTTGAAACTTCCACATCCACTGCTTCGCGACGGTGTAAACGTCGGTGGCACCTGGGGGCGGGGTACGTTCCTGAAAGTAAATATAGGCACCCCAGACAAAGATGCACAGGAAAATGCAGAAGGGGACAACCGTCCAGGTGAACTCGAGTGTATTGGAACCTTCAATATGTACAGCCTCGTGACCCACTCGGCGACGGTAACGAAGTGCGAAGACAACGATCAGAATGAAAATCCCCAGACACACAACCCCGCACAACATCAGTAGGAAAATGAAGAGAGCGTCTACTTGCCCGGCCCCGGTGGAGGCTCTTGCAGGCCAAAATGGAAGGTGCTCGAACATTTACCGGATCCTTCGCGCCACAATTGTATGGCGCCCCGCACCACGGCGAAACAGTATGAGCAGCAAGCCGCCTAACAATAGCATGGTTGCCACTCCGGCCAAACGCAGAACTCGGAATATGATGAGGTTATATTTGCCTGCGGCGGGGTCGTAGTGATAGCAGTACAGCAGGATTTGATCGACGAGGTTGCCAATCTTGTTTTGCGAAGCTTGGACCAACGCCAGCCGCAAGTCTTTGGAGGGAAACTCCACGCCGTAGTAGTACTGCGCAATCTTGCCTTCCGGCGTCAAGACGAGAATGGCAGTCGAGTGCGCGAATTGTCCCGAGCCCTTGTCGTATTGGTACTCGAAACCAGCCGCTTTCGTGAGCGAGTCGATTGACTCCTGCGGCCCGGTTAGAAAGTGCCAGCCCCGTTCGGCACCAGGACGCCCATAGCGTTTCAGATATTGGCCGCTGGTGGCAGCCGCGTCTGGTGGCGTCTCCCGCGGATCAAAGCTGACCGTAAGCACCTCGAAATCATTGCCCACATCAAGCTTCATGGGCTTGAGGGCGCTGGTGAGTCCGCTCAGCACTTCGCTACAGAGCATCGGGCACTTGTAGTACACCAGGTTCAGGATCATCGGCTTGCTGCCGAAGTAGTCTCCCAAACGCACTTTATTTCCGGTCTGGTCGCGAAAGATGAGATCGGGAGGAATCTGCTCATTCAGACGCTGCTCGATGCCAACATTCTTCAGCCCAGGTGGACGCATGTTTGCGGGTGGATTCACGGGTCCGGGTCCCATACCCTGGGCCCATGCGGAGGTAACGAAGATGAGAACGAAGAATGCCACCGACTTCAAACGGTCGAACCCTATTGCGTTCACTTTTCCATGCCTCTTCGACTTGCTGCCGGCTCGAAATAGTTATCACGGTTTGGCATGTGCTCTCCCTGCGGATTCCGTCGCCTTCTGAGCTACCCAGAGCTGAGTATCTACCAGGTGTTCCGCACATAATGCGGAATGCGGCCTACGGTCGGCAAGCCACAGTCGACAATCAAAGCCATGGCGCGTTCGATTGGAACATGCAGGACACCGGCTTTCTGATCCAGCCACACCTAGCTGTTGAGGATCTGCTCTTCCCGACGCCGTTTTCGCGGAAGACGGTTCTCTCGTTCTTGAGTATTAGGTCACCCGGCATGAGTCACAACCGGCCCGACGCTTACGCCTCTTGGGGCGCTTGCGTCATTCAATCGCTGAACCGCCGCATGACCTAGCCGGAGATAGCAAGCCTTGATGATGTCATCCAGCTGCCCAGGTGTCGTCGCACTGACAATTGGAGCGGTAATGCTCGGTCGCGCCAGCAACCAAGCAAGCGATATGCTAGCAGGTGTCGAGCCGTATTCGGCGGCCACATCGTCCAGGACCGCCAAAATCCTTAATCCTCGAGCGTTTAAGTATTTCTTGACCGTTCGCCCGCGCTGGCTTATACAGAGGTCTGCTTCTGAGCGGTATTTTCCAGTCAGGAATCCGGCTGCGAGTGAAAAGTAGCTAATGACTCCGAGGTGCTCTTTTAGACAGAGATCTTCGAGATTCTCCTCGTATTCTTGTCGTTCGAGCAGGTTGTACTCAGGCTGAAGGCTCTCGTATCTAGGCAGGCCACACTCTCGAGAGAGTCGCAGTGCCTCCCCAAGTCTTGGGGCGTCGTAATTTGATGCCCCGATCGCGCGCGCTTTGCCCGACCGGAGAACTTCGGCAAAGGCTTCGAGAGTGTCCGCCAGCGGGGTTGCGCGATCATCGGTGTGAGACTGATAAAGGTCGATGTAGTCGGTGTGCAGTCGTTTTAGGGAGGCATCCACTGCGCGAGAAATATAAGCTCTAGAAAGAGACGGTGGACCCAGACCCGCAAGTTTCCCCACCTTAGTAGCGAGAATAATCCTGTCGCGTCTTCCGCTGCGGGTAAGCCACTTTCCCAAGATGGCCTCAGACTCACCGCCACAGTGACCGGGTACCCACTGAGAATAATTATCCGCTGTGTCGATGAAGTTCAGCCCTGCATCTGCCGCCCTGTCCAGCACTCGAAAAGCCACGGATTCGTCCGCCGTCCATCCGAATACATTTCCACCGAGACAGAGCGGTGCGACACGCAAAGCTGTATTTCCCAATGCCCTCAGTTCCATATTTTATTCTCACGATCCATCACTCTGTTGTGAAACGCCGTTTCGTGCGGCTTGTTCTCAAGGTTGCGATTCACGCTATCGTAGTCTAGTCTTCATGAAGATCGTATTGCACGACACATTTCTTTCGCGACAGTCAAATGCTGAATTCTACAAGCCACGAGAATCTGGCCGTCCTCGCCCTGAGATAGCTCCCGTCCAAAGCCTCACGCAGCTTGATCCACCACCGCGGCAAGCCTGAGGTCCTGTTTGCTTTGCACAAAACAGCGAACTTCGTCCCTTGGCTTGACACTCAGTCCTCGAACACCATCAAAGCCCAAAGTGTTGGTCAACGCGCATTTTTCGCACAACCAGAAGTAAACAGAAGCAACTCCCGATTTCATGCTGCGAACGGTTTCGGGCACGTCGTGGCAGGAATTGGAGGGTACATGCACTTCAAAACGAAACAGTCTGCCTCCGCGCAATCTGTGAAACGGAACAGAGCAGGAGGGGTTGGCGCATTTTGCCGTCATCAGCTTTGCCTTCCTCGTGAGATCGCTTGTCTCGTCTTCTATTTCCGCACCTGCCACTGATTGGTTAAATAGTTCATTCGTACCGTTTGGGGAGGATATATGTCACCGGAGACAAAGTTTGTTCAAGAAGCACAATGGTTAAAGATGCCGTGGCAAATGTGATGGCGCGCCCAGCGGACTCCCGCGCACTGGGATAGCCAGCTACTCGAAAACGAGCTTTGCGCCGCGGCGGCAGGTTGTTCGACGAGCGTCTTAATTATTTCAGTCACTGCCCAGGATCTCCTCCTCAGGAGCGATGGCAGCGCGGAAACAGGATGTTGTTTTCGAGATGGATGTGGCTGTGCCGGTCGGCTCCAGTGCTCGCGGCCCTTCCACCATGGTGCGGTAGGTGGAGCATGCATAGGACGGCACCTCGCAACCACGGGTGAGTTCTCGAAATCTGCTGAATGCGTCGCTGGCGCAATCGCGCTCCCGCTCCATGACAGCGATAGGATTTCGAATGCCGCCGAACGGTGGTCGAGGCAGACTCGTTCTCCTTGCGTAGTGGCGTCAAACCGTGCAATCGCAGGGAACATCATCTCTTCTTTGTGCATGTGCAGGTTCAACTCCTGCCAGAGTTCTTCGTAAACTATCTCCAACTCCGGAAGACTTGTTGGGGCGTTTGCACCCTGGGAGACGTTAAAACTGAAGAGGCAGACCATCGGGCAGCGGATCTGGCATCAACGCCTTTGGTAAATCATAGGATCTTTTGGCTGCGACACAGAAGACTCCATCATGCCGCGCTTGTGAGGTGTACCTGTTTCGCTTCGGGCTTCGACAGCGGTAGCTTAGCGGAGACGGTCGTCCCGCTATGATCGGAGGCGATTTCCAGACTCCCGCCAAGCTCATTCATGCGCTCGCGCATGCCGGACAGTCCGACTCCCACGCCCGGTCCATGTTCGCGAAACGTCCTTAGGGTTTCATGAGGGATGCCCCGACCGTAATCCCGAACCGTAAGGATCACTGCTTCCGCATCCATCGCTAGATCGATGTCGACAGACGGTGTCCCCGAATACCGATGTACGTTCGTTAAGGTTTCCTGCAAAGCACGGAAGAGCGCCAACTCCAGAGTCGGCATCAAGCGTGGAAGTTCCTCGGGAAGCTCCAATCTCACATCGATCTTACTGCGTCTAGCAAATTCTTCAACGTACCAGCGCGCCGCAGAAGCAAAGCCCGCCTCGTCCAATAATGGAGGATGAAGTAAGTGCGAGAGTGTGCGCGTCTCGACAATGCAGCGCTGTACCGTTCGCAGACAATCTGAGACAAGTTCGGCGCTTTCCTCTTGCCGTACATTCAGCGCGGAACCTGCGGCTGCGATCTGATCCAGGTTGATCTTTAAGCTCGCCAGATCTTGCCCGAAGCTGTCATGAAGCTCGCGAGCGATTCTCCGGCGTTCTTCGTCCTGCGATTTTATCAATTCCACGGAGAGCTTGCGTAGTTCCCCAGTACGCTGCTCAACCAGCGACTGCAGCAACGATTTCGACTCCTCTAAGAGCGCTTCCACCTGCTTGCGTCCCGTGACGTCATGACAGATTCCGAACATGCGCTTCTGCCCTGATTTGTCCACCAGCAGCTTGGCCCGCGTATGAATCCAGCGTGTGCCTTGGCGAGGATGTTCGTAGCGATAGTCCATATTGAACTCCTCGCCTTCGCCCCAGCGCATCATGGCCGATTGCAAGGCGGCCCGATCTATCTCATTAATCGCGCTCATCCATTTTGTCGCGAACAACTTTTCGTCGAAGTCGATGCCAAAGATTTCGTAACATTCGTGCGACCAATGATACGCATCCTGAACCGGATTCCATTCCCAACTGCCAATACGCCCAGCGGTCTGCGCCAGTCTAAGGCGGGTTGTGCTCTGGCGGAGTTCCTCCTCGGCCTTCCTCCTGGAGCTGATCGTATCCTCCAGTAACTGAAAGCTCCGCATCCGAAAGTGGATGACTGCGGCAACCAGGAAAAGAGCGCCAACTGCGAATACCCGGTTTGTCGCATCCACCCAGGAAAACGGTCCCGAGACGGGAGGTCGTGAGAATAGTAAGCCTGGAAACACTAGTGCAGCAAAAATCGCGGCAGTGCTCCACAGGAACGCCACGGAACGAGTCAAGGCACAAAGGATTATTACGAAAGAATAAAAGATCGCAATGTTCAGATCGGCAGGAACCGCCAGGTCGACCGCAGATACCAGCAGGCCGAGGGCTAGAACCAATGCCCTGGCGTGAATCGGTTTGAAGCTATGCTCGTCCTCCCCCATGAGACCCCCAAGGCGAGAAGCCAATTTTAGACGTCAATCTACTCTTTGCGGTAGCAAAATCAGGCTACCATTGGGCCACCTCGTTGACCTTTGCCAATGAGGGAACCGGCTAAGCAAGATGGCCAAGAATCACAGCCCCATCGCATGAAATGTCCCATCCAATGTTACGACATCAGTCATACGTAAGCGATGACTGATCTGTCAGCGTAGATCAGAGAATGTTGCGAAAAGCGATGAAACGGAACCTCGAGTGGATTTTGCTGAGCACCGGTTCATCGCGATTTGGGAAACGACGGACGCCTGCGGCCTTGCGTGCGTACTTATTAGGGATATTGTTGGCAATGATTTGTTGCCGCAGCTCCTATTACCGAGACACCTCAAGCATGGACTTTGATTTTCCCGCAGTTCCCCTTAGCGTGCTCTGATAGTCTTCCACAAACTTCTCGATCCCCTTGGTCGTGAGTTCGTGTGCGATGTCAAAATTCTCCCATGGCTGGTTTAGCTTCAGCACTCTGTAGGGCAGTGGGTTCAGAGGTTTACCATTTGCCCCGACAGCTTTGTAGTCGAAGTCGCGATTCGGCATCAGAAAACTCTTTGCCGCCCACTCTTCAAGGACCCTCGCCGGTACGGTGACAAGCTGCACTTCCAGGGCAAAAGCGCACAGCAAGTGCTCCAAATGACGGATGCTGGCGGCCAGCACGTGCACGTGCCCGTCGCCCGATTCGTACATCTTCTTGATGTTCCTAATCAGATCCATGCCGTTTTCGCCGTGGTCTTCCAGCCTTCCGATAAAAGGCGACACATAGACAGGTTCAACCGACCCTTTCGTCGCGGCATACACGGCAGCCGCTTGCTCCTGGGAAAAACACAACGTCATGTTGACCCGAATCCCGCCTCGTATTGACATTTGCGCGGCACGCAGACCTTCGTTTGTGCAGGGGTACTTGATGTAGGCATTCGAGATCCAGGTAAACATCTCCTTACCTTGGGCAAACATCTGTTCCGCCGTGGTGCCGAGATCCGCAAACACCTCAATCGAAACTCCGGCTTCCCCGACAAGAGGAGAGATGTTCTGAACGATATTTCTGTACTCTTCCTTCTCCTCTTGTCCGCTCAAGCGATGGCCAGAGGCTACAAGCCTGCGGATCTCGGGATTTTTCGCAACCAGCGATGGATTTGTCGTCTGGCCATCGACGAATCCGAGCAGATCCTTGATTCGCCGGGTTTCCGCCGGATCACCACCGTCCACAAGAATGTTCGTTTTTGGCTTATTGGCTAGCAGGTTGTACCACCTTTCTGGAGACTCAAGAAGTCTCACAACACAACTCCAGTGCCTGGGACTTCGTTATGCGGATGTCGGTTTGGGAGGAAACTCCGCAACAATGCTGCGCAAGTTTTCGTCAGCGTCACCGCCGACGGCAGATTCGATCCAGCCGAACTGCTCGACGAGCACTTCCTGATCCGTTTCTGACAGGAGACCGTCTGCAAGTGGGAACAGCATGTGATCGGCCTTCCACATGTGCCCTGGATAGAAATCCACCACGTCCCGCAGGGATCCGACGAGCGGTTCCGCGCTCTGGTCGGCTACGTCCAAGTATTCGTTGGCCGTTTTTCTGAGCCTAACAAGAAGCTGTTCGACGCGATGATGTTCTTCGTAGAAAGTGCGAACCGCGTATTCGTCAGAGCAGCCTCTTCGCGCACGTATCATGGAGAGCAGAAAATCTTCCTTGCTGTGATGCGACCTCCCAACGAAGGTTGCGAACGCCTCCGCCATTTCCCACACCTGACGACGATCCAACCGGGTGCCTTTCTCAATTTCCTGGATGATGCCAGCCATCGCTACAAGTGCATTCTTGATCCGCTGATGTTCCTCACGCAGTAGGTGTGTCGACTTTTCGACCTCGTTCATGCCCTATCTCCTTCGTCACCGCCGAGTTCTTAATCTTTGCCCCTCATGCAACCTTCCTATCTTTCATGTTTTCGCTTTCGAATCTGTCTGCTTGCGAATTTTTGTCTTCTTGGTTCTTTCGGATCGCTTTCCGACACGCTCCCGAGCATGTTCGGACACTACTGTGGCCGGAACATATGCCTCGTGCGGCGTGCCTGAGCTCGGGACTGCCTTGGCCCGACCGGTACGCTGCGTCCCATCTGAGGCGCCCGCTGCCATCAAGACAAGTTCGCCTCCGTCAGCCCGCGCTCGCCGCTCCAGCTGATTCCAGGTGCGCTGGAGTTCTTCAATATCCTTGCCCTCAAACAGACGCGACTGAAATGCCGGAGGACATTCTGTCTCCTGGATGACCGGACAGCCCTCGTGAAGTATGGTCTGGGAGAGCAACACATCTCTGAGTGGCACCCGATAGGTGTTCCCACAGGAATGGCAGGGCAGACTAATGCCGACTGTGTCTAAGATATTCATGACTACCACCTTGATTGTTGAGCTTGTTTGTCAGCACTCGAATCGCAGGCGCTCTCGCGAGTTCGAAATTCACATTCTGCTCTACTTGTCTTCATGCTGCTTTGTGCTGAAGTGCCAGCGCTCTCGACCTCCTTTTCGTTCATCCACCCGGCATCTCTGATGCTGGCCAGCAGGAGATGCAGGTAAATGAAACCGGCGTAGGGTTGCCACTTGGCCACCGCGCGACTCACTCCCTCATAATCCAATGGCTTTCGCCGGCCAAGGAAGCGCGCAAGATTGTTGCGCGCTCCAACGTCATCGCCAGGAAAAACATTCAGGCGGCCAAGGCCACGGAGCAGGACATATTCGGCTGTCCATCGACCGATGCCGGGAAGGGCTCTAAGTAAGTTGATCGCTGCCTGGTCATCGCAATCCTCCAGTTTTTCCAGGTCCAGATTCCCATGGCGCTGCTTGGCAGCGATTGCCAGCAGGAACTCAGCTTTATGACCGCTGAAGCCCAGCAGCTTTAGTGACCTGAAACGCGCTCCGGATAAATCTTCCGAACTGGGAAAAGAGTGCAAGCCCGGCCCGGGGCTGCCAATCGTCTGGCCATATTTGCCTGCCAGGCGGCTGAGCAACAGAATGCCAACCAACAACGACAGTTGCTGGCAGGCGATGCCGTTGGCAACCGCTTCAAAAACCGTAGGAAAACGTGGCGGCTTGAGTCCACGAAACTCTTCAGCCAGCGCTGCTATTTTCAGATTCTGCTTTGCCAGTTGATAGAAAGCCGAAAGATCCTGGCACAAGCCCAGCATTCGCTCGAGCTGATTTCGCGCCTTCTTTTGTCCGAGGGTCGAAAGGCTGTGTGCAGTCATGCTGACCAAAAGGCGCGCCTTGTCGGCAGGCCCATCCTGCTGAACTGAAACCTCAGCGGGTTCGTGATCGATTTCCAGTACTCGTCGAAACGTACTTCCGTCCCAGCCATCAATTTGGTTTGTCGGTCGCCGCCGAAGCGCCCACACTGTGAGATCCAGCCGGAAGGGAGGGACCGGCGTGAGTACAAAGCTGGTCCGCTTCACAGGCGTTCCTCTTCTCCTCGGTTTTCCACCAACTGCCAAAGAGTTTTCATCATCCTAAACGGAATGCGCTGGCTTACTCACATCAATGCTGCACGCATTGCAGGCAAGTTGTCGTCGTTACGATTGTTTCCCGGTCTGGTACGAACCTCCCATTGTGAGGATGTGCAGGACCTGACGATGATGTCGATGAAGGGAATTCTCTTCTCGCTCAACGAGCATTGTGCAGTGGAGCGTAGTCTCATGAGTGCAAGAATCGGTGCATCCGGTCACATGCCATGCTGCTGAACGATCAAGCAGAAAATCTTTGGGTGCTAGGCCTGTATTTCCTGGTGGTGCTTCTGGTGGTGGCATCGATGCTCGGCCTGTCTTACGTATTGGGGCAGCGGCACAAAGAGCCGGCCACGGGGGTGCCGTACGAATCCGGAATCCTCTCGGAAGGCTCCGCCCGAGTACGCCTTGCGGCAAAGTTCTATCTCACTGCGATGTTCTTTGTGATTTTTGATCTGGAAGCGGTCTTCATCTTTGCCTGGGCAGTGGCTGCCCGGGAGCTTGGCTGGGCTGGCTATGGCGAGCTTGTTGTTTTCGTCGCAATCCTCGTGGCGGCCTTAGCTTATTTGTGGCGGCTGGGCGCACTGGATTGGAGCCCGCGGACACGCAGCATCCGGCTGCTTGAGTAGACTTATGCGCTGGTCGATTACGAAAGCCGCCTCTCCTCAATTAACGGCCGCAGCGGACCGCGTGCCCATGGAACAGGCCGTACGCCGCAGCCTGGTCCTCTCGCGTCTCGAGGATCTGCTTGCCTGGGGGCGAAAGAATTCCATCTGGCCATTCAACTTCGGTCTCTCCTGCTGCTACGTGGAAATGGCCACCAGCATCACGAGCAAGTATGACCTTGCCCGCTTCGGAGCGGAGGTGATTCGGGGAACGCCTCGAGAAGCAGACTTGATGGTGATTGCCGGAACGGTCTTCATCAAGATGGCGCCCGTGATCCAGCGATTGTACGAGCAGATGATGGAACCGCGCTGGGTCATCTCCATGGGCTCGTGCGCCAATTCGGGCGGCATGTACGACATTTATAGCGTGGTACAAGGCGTCGATACATTTCTTCCGGTCGATGTCTATGTTCCGGGTTGCCCGCCACGTCCCGATGCTTTCCTCGAAGGCCTGACCCTCCTGCAAAAGGCGGTAGGCACAGAACGTCGCCCATTGAGTTGGATGGTTGGCACGCAGGAAGTGGAACGTCTCGAGCTGCCTTCGATGCGTGACCTGAAGTGGGCAGAACGCACAAAGGCCACCACTCTGCGCCCGCCGGAGGACGTTTGATGCCGGTAATCGCTGAGCCCAGCATTTACGAAGATGTCAAAGGCAAGGTGGGCGATGGGCTGCTTGCGTCGCAAGGGACACCGGATGGCATTCCCACATTCTGGATAGCCAAAGAAAATGTCCACGATCTGCTGCGCTATCTCAAGCACGAAATCCCGCGGCCCTTCCGGATGCTCTACGACCTGACTGCCATTGACGAGCGGCCAAGAAAATACCGCGAGGCCCAGCCCGAGAGTGATTTCACCGTTGTTTATCACCTGCTTTCCTTCGACCGCAACCAATACGTCCGTATCAAAGTTCCACTTAAAGGAGAACACCCGAACCCAGACAGCATCACCGACATCTGGCCAGCCGCCAACTGGTACGAGCGCGAGGTTTGGGACATGTTCGGCGTTCGATTCCGGGGCCATCCGCACCTGGTGCGAATTCTCATGCCCAAGACCTGGACCGGCCATCCTCTGCGCAAGGACCACCCGGCGCGCGCGACGGAGATGGGGCCCTTCCATCTGCCTGAGGAGAAGGCAGAAGCCGAGCAGGAGGCATTGCGTTTCCGCCCCGAGGAATGGGGGATGAAGCGGGCCCACGAGGATACGGACTTCCTCTTTCTCAATGTGGGTCCTCAGCATCCCGGCACCCATGGTGTGCTGCGCATCGTGCTGCAACTGGACGGAGAAGTCATTGTTGATGCGGTGCCGGAAATCGGTTTTCATCATCGCGGCGCCGAGAAGATGGGAGAACGCCAGAGCTGGCACACCTACATTCCTTACACCGACCGCGTCGACTACCTTGGCGGAGTGATGAACAACCTCGCCTACCTCACCGCTCTTGAAAAATTGGCTGGCGTTGAAGTACCGCCGCGCGGGCAGGTAATCCGGGTAATGATGGCGGAGTTGTTTCGCATCATCAGTCATCTGGTCTGGTACGGCACGTTCGCGCAAGACGTGGGGCAGATGTCTCCGGTCTTCTTTACCTTCAACGACCGTGAGCGTGCGTTTGGAATTGTCGAAGCCGTCACTGGTGCGCGGATGCATCCGAACTGGTTTCGTATCGGTGGTGTCGCCCAGGATCTACCTCATGGCTGGGAACAGATGGTCAGCGACTTTCTCGACTACTTTCCCGCTCGCCTGCGCGAGTACGACCACATGGTGTTGCGCAACCGGATTTTCAAAGCGCGGACGCAGGGAGTGGGCGATCTCACAACTGAGGAAGCGATCGACTGGGGCGTCACGGGACCCAATTTGCGCGCTACGGGCTTCGCCTGGGATTTCCGAAAGAAACAGCCTTATTCCGGTTACGACCAGTTTGAATTTGACATCCCGACAGGTCGCAAGGGCGACTGCTATGACCGGGCCCTGGTACGTGTGGAAGAGATGCGCCAGAGCCTGCGCATCATCGAACAGTGTCTGAGGAAGATGCCCGATGGTCCATACAAATCTGCCGACCCATTAGCCACCCCTCCGATCAAGGACCGCACGATGCACGACATCGAGACCTTGATCACACATTTTCTGAGTGTGAGCTGGGGACCGGTCGTGCCCCCGGGCGAAGCTCTCGGAGCGATTGAGGCGACCAAGGGAAATAACGGCTATTACTTGGTCAGTGATGGCAGTACGGTTTCTTATCGCACTCGGATCCGTACCCCATCTTTTCCTCATATACAAATGCTTCCCCGGATGTGCCGGGGCCTGATGATTCCCGACTTGCTTGCCATTCTTGGCAGCATTGATTTCGTTCTGGCCGACATAGACAGATGAAGGACGTTGAACCATGTTGACAGTGGAAGAACGACAAGAGATCGAGGCCGAGTTTTCCAGGTATCCCAACAAGCGGGCGGTCTCAATTGACGCGCTGAAGATCATACAACGGCATCGCGGATGGGTGTCAGACGAGAGTCTGCGCGACCTCGGCAAGTTGCTCGAGATGACGCCAGATGAACTTGACGGTGTTGCGACGTTCTACAACCTGGTCTTTCGCAAACCGGTAGGACGCCACGTCGTCCTGGTGTGCGACAGCGTGAGCTGCTGGATCATGGGCTGCGAGAATCTCTGCCAGCGCCTTGCCACGCGACTTGGAGTGAGTCTGGGCGGGACCACCTCCGACGGGCGATTTACTGTCCTGCCCATTGTTTGCCTGGGAGCCTGCGATCATGCTCCAACGCTGATGGTGGATAACGACCTGCACGGCGATGTTCAGCCTGAAAAGCTCGACGAATTGCTGGAACGCTATAAGTGAGGCGGGAAAGTGGAGAAGCCCCTTACCAAAAACATTCCGCCTAACGGCGACGGACCGCTGCCGCTGACAGCATACGAGAAAGCGGGCGGGTACGAAAGTGTGCGCAAGGCTCTGAACGCGTCCCCGGCCACAATCACTGATCTGGTTACGAAGGCCAAGTTGAGGGGCCGCGGCGGTGCTGGATTTTCGACCGGCATGAAGTGGAGCTTCGTCCCCATGGGTAAGGATGCGCCCCATCCCAAATACCTGCTCGCCAATGCAGATGAGATGGAACCGGGCACCTTCAAAGACCGGTTGCTGTTGGAAGGAGACCCACACCAACTGATTGAAGGCATGATCGTAGCGGCGTATGCCATCCAGGCCGACATCGCCTACATTTTCCTCCGAGCCGAATACACACTGGCTGCGAAACGACTGAGCAGAGCCATTGCTGAGGCTTACGAAAAACATTATCTGGGCAGGAACATTCTCGGTTCCGGCTACAGCCTGGAGATCTATCTCCATGTCAGTGCGGGCCGCTACATGTGCGGTGAAGAAACTGGACTACTGAATGCCCTCGAAGGCAAGCGTGCAAATCCTCGCTCCAAGCCCCCATTTCCTCCAATCGCAGGACTGTGGGGAAAACCTACAATCGTGCAGAACGTAGAAACGCTGTGCAACCTGCCTCACATCATCAACAACGGCCCGCAGTGGTTCACAAGCCTTAGCCTCACGGCCGATGGGGGCACGAAGCTCTATGGTGCAAGTGGCAAGGTCAAACGCCCAGGCCTGTGGGAGCTGCCCATGGGTACAACCATCCGCGAAATCCTGGAAGGGCATGCGGGAGGGATGCGCGATGGTGTGAAGCTTCGCGGTTTGCTTCCCGGTGGCGCTTCGACGGACTTCCTCACCGAGCAACATCTGGACGTGCGCATGGATTTCCGGGAAGTGCAGAAAGCGGGCAGCCGGCTGGGTACAGGGACCATGATTGTACTGGATGATCAGACATGCCCTGTCGGGATGGTCTGGAACCTGGAGCGCTTCTTCTCCCAAGAGTCTTGCGGCTGGTGCACTCCCTGCTGGAGCGGGCTCAACTGGGCAGAACGGATTCTACGTGCAATGGAGGAAGGCCGAGGGCAGATGGGAGACCTGGAGAAGTTGGAGTTTCAAACCAAGTTTAACGCTCCTGGGCATACATTTTGCGCGCTTGCCCCGGGAGCCATGGAGCCGCTGCAGAGTGCCCTCAAGTATTTTCACGCCGACTTTGAGCAGCATATCCGCGAGCATCGTTGCCCCTGGAGATAAGATGGCGGCGATTTACATTGATGATCAAGCCTACAAGGCGGACCCCAAGCAGAACCTGCTGCACGCTTGTCTATCTCTGGGATTCAATCTGCCTTACTTCTGCTGGCATCCGGCCATGGGCTCGGTGGGCGCCTGCCGGCAGTGTGCCGTGAAACAGTTCCAGGATGAGAAAGACACACGCGGAAGGATTGTGATGGCTTGCATGACGCCGGCTGCTGATGGAACGCGGATTTCAATCGAGGATCAAGAGGCAGTCGCCTTCCGAGCTGGAGTCATTGAGGGCATGATGATCAACCACCCACACGATTGTCCAGTCTGCGATGAGGGTGGACATTGTCATCTCCAAGACATGACCGTGATGACTGGTCATGACTATCGTCGGTACTCCTTCCTCAAACGCACTTTCCGCAATCAATATCTGGGTCCGCTGGTCAATCACGAAATGAACCGCTGCATCCAGTGTTATCGTTGCGTGCGTTTTTATCGCGAATATGCCGGAGGCAGAGACTTTGATGTGTTCGGATTGAGGGATCAGGTTTACTTTGGTCGCCAGAACGAGGGCGTGCTGGAAAACGAGTTTAGCGGCAACCTGGTGGAAGTCTGCCCGACTGGTGTCTTCACCGACAAAACTCTGAAGCGGCATTACGCGCGCAAGTGGGATATGCAGATGGCGCCGTCGGTCTGCGTTCACTGTGGCTTAGGCTGCAACATAACGCCAGGAGAGCGGTACGGTATCTTGCGCCAGATCGTGACTCGCTACAATCGAGAAGTCAATGGATACTTCCTCTGCGACCGCGGACGTTACGGCTACGAGTTCGTCAACAGCAGTCACCGGATTCGCCAAGCAGGCATCGCAGGCGAGAAGAACACGGCAAGCAGAACGAAAGTTGACGTTATTCAACGTCTCTCCTCTCTCGTTGTCCCAGGGGCCAAAGTAATCGGAATCGGCTCTCCGCGGGCTTCTCTGGAGTCTAACTTTTTGTTGCGCACGCTGGTTGGTCCTGAACATTTCTACGCTGGCGTAGACGACCATCAATACCGCTTGGCGCTGACCATGCTCGACATTTTGCGAACCGGTCCGAGCCGTTCTCCGTCGCTGCGTGAAGTTGAACTCTCGGATGCTGTGCTCATCCTCGGTGAGGATGTGACCAACGTTGCACCGAGAATGGCATTGAGTCTGCGTCAGTCGGTGCGACAACAGCCCATGCAAGTCATCGACAAGATGCGCATTCCCCCCTGGGACGACCACGCGGTGCGGCACGTGCTGCAGGATGCCAAAGGTCCATTATTTGTAGCCAGCCCTGCGGCAACCCGTTTAGATGATGTCGCGACTCGCACCTATCGTGCCTCTCCCGATGACGTAGCGCGGCTCGGGTTTGGGATAGCCAACGCTCTGGATGACGCAGCTCCTGCAGTTCCGGATTTGCCTGGAGACCTGCGCACTCTGGTCGACCAGATCGCGACGGCCTTGAAGAACGCTCGACGGCCACTCGTAATCTCAGGCCCCGGCTGCAACAACGAGGCGGTGATCCAGGCGGCCGCGAATGTAGCACGCGCCCTGTACACGGCCAGGCTGCCAGCGACGCTGAGCTTTACCACACCTGAATGCAACAGTTTCGGATTGGCCCTGATGGCTCCGGCTCCCCTGAGCCAGGCTTTCGCGGCGGTTCGAGATGGTGCGGCGAATGTAGTAGTGATTCTCGAAAACGATCTCTACCGCCGTTTACCTGCGCACTTAGTCGATGAGTTTCTGAATTCCGTATCCCAGGTAGTTGTACTCGATCACCTCCAGACTCGAACTACAGAAAGGGCAAGCTTGGTGCTGCCGGCCGCTACCTTCGCTGAAGCAGATGGCACTCTTGTAAGCAGCGAGGGCCGGGCGCAGCGTTTCTATCAGGTGTTTGTTCCCGACGGGGATATTCGGGCGAGCTGGCACTGGTTACGCGACGCAATAGCGATTGCCAGGAGCCCAGCACCGACCTGGGAACACATTGACGACGTCATTGCCGCCATGGCTCGTGACATTCCCGCTCTGGCGATGGTCCCGAAAGCTGCTCCGAGCGGATCGTTTCGGATTTGGGGCGAGAAGGTGCCACGCGAACCGCATCGCTACAGCGGACGTACCGCGATGCACGCAAATATCGATGTGCATGAGCCGAAGCCGCCTGACGACCCTGATACGCCGCTCTCATTTTCGATGGAGGGAACTCCGGAGCAACCTCCAGGAGCGCTGATTCCCTTTTTCTGGTCCCCCGGCTGGAATTCCATCCAGGCAACCAATTTCTACCAAAGCGAGATCGCCGGTCCATTGCGCGAAGGCGACCCGGGTGTGCGTTTGATTGAACCCGCGCGGGACGCGACCGGCGAATACTATGTGCACATCCCGAATGCATTCGCGCGCCAAAGCCACGAATGGCTACTCGTGCCCCTCTATCACATCTTCGGCTCGGAAGAACTGAGCTTAGTCTCCTCGGGAATTGCAGAACTTGCTCCCAAGCCCTATGTCGCTCTCAGTGCCGACGATGCGGAATCACTCGGACTTCGGCCAGGGGAGGCAGTCCGGATTCACCTCGACAACATTGCGTACCGCTTACCCGTCGTTATCAATAAGGACTTGCCATCCGGTGTCGCCGGTCTGCCTATAGGCGTGCCTCCGCTCACCGGCATCCATCTGCCAGCCTATAGCACGTTACTGCCGGATAGGGAGTATTCCAAGACCCCATGACAAGTCCTCATCCCATCACGAGCCTCATCGGCATCCTGGTCGTGGCGTTGTCCCTGGCCGGAGGACTGATTTGGATGGAGCGCCGCTTGCTCGCGTTGTGGCAGGATCGCTATGGCCCCAACCGGGTTGGGCCGTTTGGCCTTCTGCAAGTCCTCGCGGACATGATCAAAATCTTCGCCAAGGAGGACTGGATTCCTCCCTTTGCCGACAAGCCTGTATTTGTGCTCGCTCCGGCCATCATCGTGATCACCGTACTCATGACCTTCGCAGTGCTCCCCATTGCTCCGGGAGTCATTGTCAGCGATCTCGACATCGGGTTGCTGTTCTTTTTAGCGATGTCCTCGCTTGGCGTGTACAGCGTGGTGCTGGCGGGTTGGTCCTCCGACAATAAGTACTCCTTGCTCGGCGGGATGCGGGCCGCAGCCCAGATGCTCAGCTACGAGGTGTTCATGGGGTTGTCGCTCCTGGGAGTTGTAGTGCTGGCCGGTTCTTTTGATCTGGCAAAGATCGTCGAAGCACAGCGCAAATTGTGGTTCGTTGTCCCCCAGGTCCTCGGATTCGTATTGTTCCTCGTTGCCGGTATTGCGGAAGCGCGCCGCTTGCCCTTCGACCTGCCGGAAGCCGAGAGCGAGCTCGTAGCCGGCTTTCACTCGGAATACTCGGGCATGAAGTTTGGGATGTTCTTTGTCGGCGAATACCTCGGCATCACGCTGATCTCAGCCCTCATCGCGATCTTGTTTTTCGGGGGATGGCTTGGCCCGGGGCTGCCGCCGATTATCTGGTTCTTCCTCAAGATGTTCTTCTTCATCGGTTTTTTTATTTTGGTGCGCGCCTCGCTGCCCAGGCCCCGCTTTGATCAACTCATGGCGTGGGGCTGGAAACTAATGTTGCCGCTCGCACTCGCCAACATTCTGGTCACGGGCGCCGTTGTGCTCGCACGCCGATAACGGCAAGAGTTGAGCATAAGGAAGGTTCGTATGCTGAGTTTAGTGAGAACGATTTGGGACGTTTTCCTGCACACGTTTCGCCCGCGGGTAACCATCCAGTATCCCGAGCAGAAGGCCTATCTCGCTCCCCGTTACCGTGGACGGATCATTCTCTCGCGCGATCCGGATGGCGGTGAGCGTTGCGTAGCCTGTTATCTCTGCGCCGTCGTATGTCCGGTCGACTGTATTGCGCTGCAGGCAACCGAAGACGGGCATGGCCGGCGCTATCCGGAGTGGTTTCGAATCAATTTTTCGCGTTGCATCTTTTGTGGTCTTTGTGAGGATGCGTGTCCCACGTACGCCATTCAGCTTACCCCTGATGTCGAGATGAGCGAGTACCGGAGGCCGAACATGGTGTACGAGAAAGAACATTTGCTGATCAACGGCCCGGGGAAATATCCAGGCTACAACTTCTGGCGGGTAGCCGGAGTGGCGATCGCCGGAAAGAAAAAGGGCGAAGCCGAGCACGAAGCGCCGGTCACCGATCTCAAGACCTTAATGCCATAAGACCTATGCATGCGCTTTTCTATGTCGCGGCGGTGGTCGCCTTCCTGGCCACGGTGAGAGTCATCACCTGCCTGAACGCAGTACATGCACTGCTCTACCTGATCGTGTCGCTTCTTTCCGTAGCCATCGTCTTTTACACGCTGGGTGCGCCCTTCATCGCAGCGCTCGAGGTCATCATTTACTCCGGGGCCATCATGGTTCTGTTTATTTTTGTCGTGATGATGCTAAACCTAGGCGCGACGGCGGTGGATACCGAACGAACGTGGCTGAAACCCAGCATGTGGATTGGGCCGTGCATCCTGGCAGCCATCCTGATCGCGGAAGTGGCGTTTCTGCTGTCGAGGGGAAGTTCTGCGGCCCATTCCGGAGTCTTCGTTGGCCCTAAGCGAGTAGGAATGTCGTTGTTCGGAACCTATCTGATCGGCGTGGAACTGGCTTCCATGCTTCTGCTGGCCGCTCTTGTCGCAGCCTACCACTTGGGTGCACGCAAGCGAGAAAGACTGGAGATTCGCAATGTCACCGATACCGATCGAACACGGACTGCTGCTGGCCGGGATCTTGTTCGCTCTGGGACTGGCGGGCCTTCTCGTACGGCGTAACTTGATCTTCATTCTCATGTCGATCGAGGTCATGCTAAACGCCGCAGGCCTAGCCTTTGTGACCGCCGGGTCGCGCTGGTCTCAGCCCGACGGTCAGGTGATGTTTATCTTTGTCCTGGCCACGGCCGCGGCCGAAGTGTCCGTGGGTCTGGCCCTGCTGCTCCGGTTGTATCAGCAGTACAGATCCCTGGACGCCGATGCTGCCAGCCAAATGAGGGGTTGACGTGTTCGGACTGCTCTGGCTCATTCCCGCAATCCCGTTCGCCAGCTTTGTTGTGCTGGCGCTGTTGGGTGTCCGACTCGGCAAGAAAGCATCCGCCGTGATCGGCGTTGCTTCAATTGCAGCCTCAACCGTCATTTCTGCGTTGATCACGTGGAAGTTCCTGACCTTTCCGCCACCCGATCACTCTTACACCCAGGTGCTCTGGACTTGGATGGAGGTGGCCGGTTTCCGCCCCCAGATTGCCTTTTATCTGGATGCGCTCTCCGTGATCATGACCTTGGTGGTCACTTTCGTCAGCTTCCTGATCCACCTGTACTCCGCCGAATTCATGCTGGAGAGCGAAGGCTACAGCCGTTTCTTCGCCTACATGAACCTGTTCGTCGCCTCGATGGTGACGCTGGTTCTAGCCGACAATTTATTACTCCTTTACCTGGGCTGGGAAGGAGTGGGATTGTGCAGCTACCTGCTGATTGGTTTCTGGTATGCCGACCCGGTGAACGGCCTCGCGGCCCGCAAGGCATTTATTGTGACGCGCCTTGGCGATACGGCCATGATCATTGGATTGTTCCTGATCTTCCGGCATCTCGGCTCTCTCGACATTCAGGAGTTGATGCATCGTGCATCCAGCCAGTGGGCCGTGGGTTCTGCGCTGCCCATCGCGGCGGCGGCGTTGCTGCTAGGAGGTGCGGTCGGAAAGTCCGCGCAACTTCCGTTGCAGACCTGGCTCCCTGATGCCATGGCCGGCCCCACTCCAACCAGCGCTTTAATTCACGCGGCAACCATGGTGACGGCCGGCGTTTATCTGATCGCACGTACTCATGTTCTGTTCACTCTGGCGCCGCCGGTCGAATTGACTGTCGCCATCATCGGCACAGCAACCCTGTTGCTCGCGGGTTTCAGCGCGCTCGCGCAGTGGGACATCAAGCGCGTGCTGGCCTATTCCACCATCAGCCAGATCGGGTATATGTTCCTGGCCCTCGGGGTGGGTGCCTGGTCCGCTGCCATCTTCCACTTCATGACCCATGCCTTTTTCAAGGCCCTCCTCTTCCTGGCGGCTGGTGCGGTGATTCAGGCAACGCACGAGGAACACAACATCTTTCGGATGGGAGGCCTGCGCAGGCAACTCCCGATAACCTTCTGGGCCTTCCTGATTGCAGGCTGCTCACTCGCCGGACTGCCTCTCATCACGGCCGGCTTTTACAGCAAGGGACTCATCCTCTGGGAGACATGGGCATCTCCTCAAGGCGGTGCTGGTTTCTGGATCGCGGGAGTGGCCGGTGTTCTCCTGACCTCGCTTTACATCTTCCGCGTAATCTTTCTGGTGTTCTTCGGAGAAGCAAAAGTGCCGGTGGAAAAGCGCCCGGGACTGCCGATTCAGATTCCCCTAGTCGCGCTCACGGTTTTATCGGTCATCGGCGGCTTCGTAAATCTTCCGGGCTGGCTGGGTGATGCCCCGTTCTTTACTCGCTTCATGCATACAGCGCTTCCCACGGTAGTCGAGGCGCACGCCGGAACTCTCAGCGAGATACAGTCCGAAGTCTGGGTCACACTCGCGTTCCTGATCGGCATGGGTTTCGCATACCTCTTTTATATGCGCAGACGGCAATGGGTAGACTCGCTCGCGGCATCTCGTGTGGGAAAGACGCTCCACCGATTCTGGTTTGCGGACTGGGGATTTGACTGGTGCTACGACAAGCTGTTCGTTCAGCCAACGATCTGGATTGCGCGGATCAATAAAGGCGACTTCGTCGACGCCTTTTACCGAGGCATCGCCGAGATCAATCGACTCTTGTATGTCGCCCTCAGCCGCAGCGAGAACGGCCGGGTCCGCTGGTATGCCGCGGGGGTTGCAATGGGAACTGTGGTTTTTGTGGCAATTGCCTTGTTCTTATGATTTTGCTCTGGTTCATCGTCATTCTGCTGGCCGGTGGAGTACTGGCATGGATGGTCGGCCACTGGAGCGCTCTCGCCTCTCGCTGGATCGCTTTAGCTGCGGTCTGTGCGGACTTCGTTCTCGGTCTTGTGACCTGGGTTCAGAGCACAAGTCGAGTGAGCTTGCTCGAGCAACCGGCATGGATCCGCCAACTCGAGTGGAGCTGGATGCCGCAGTTCGGTATTCATTTCCATCTCGCGCTCGATGGATTGAGCCTGCTGCTCATCATGCTGACATTTCTTTTGGGAGTGATGTCGGTTTTGGCATCGTGGTCGGAAATCCAGGAAGGAGTTGGATTTTTCCATCTGAATCTGCTCTGGGTGCTCGCCGGAATCGTCGGCGTGTTCCTCGCCGTAGATCTGTTCCTGTTCTACTTTGCCTGGGAATTGATGCTGGTTCCGATGTATTTTCTGATCGCGATCTGGGGTCACGAACGGAGAGTCTATGCCGCGGTGAAATTCTTCATCTTCACCCAACTGAGCGGATTGCTGATGCTCATTGCAATCCTGGCCCTATATTTCAGTCATCACCAGGTAACGGGCATATACACCTTCGAATACGCTGACCTCCTCGGCAGTTCGTTATCTCCTTCAAGTGCGATGTGGATCATGCTCGGGTTCTTCGTCGCTTTTGCGGTCAAGTTGCCCATGTTCCCTCTCCACACCTGGTTGCCCGACGCGCATACCGAAGCGCCCACGGCAGGAAGCGTCGTGCTGGCGGGGCTGCTGCTGAAAACCGGCGCCTATGGCATGCTGCGTTTTGTCGTGCCGCTATTTCCTGAGGCGGCACGCTCCGCGTCGCCAGTCATACTCGTGCTCGCCGTAATCGGTATTTTGTATGGTGCGATCCTTGCATTCGCACAAACTGATCTGAAGCGGCTGGTTGCCTACACGAGCGTCAGCCATCTCGGGTTCGTCCTGCTGGGAATCTTCACTTGGAACAGACTGGCGCTTCAAGGGGCAGTGATTACCATCATCTGCCACGGCATCAGCACGGGCAGCCTGTTCGTCCTTGTCGGCGCATTGCAAGAGCGATTACACACTCGAGAAATTGACCGCATGGGCGGACTGTGGCAAACGCTCCCACGACTGAGCGGCTCCGGCCTGTACTTCGCGCTGGCCTCGATGGGCCTGCCCGGTCTGGGTGACTTCGTCGGGGAATTTCTCATTCTGCTTGGCGTCTACCAACGCAGCAGGGTCCTGACGGTAATCGCGGCGATCGGGATTCTGGCCTCCACCTTCTATGCGTTGAAGTTTGTGCAGTATGCGTTTCATGGTCCGAACACGCACGAGTGGCGACTGCCAGACCTTTCTCTTCGTGAAGGGATCATTGTCGCGCCCATGGTTGTCGTTCTTTTGTGGCTGGGGCTTTATCCGCAGCCGGTGCTGAACACCTTCCGGCCGGCGATGGAGGCACTCGAGCAACATGCTGCCGTGACCATGCAGGCCTTGCGGAGATAGAGATGAACGCTGCGGATCTATTCGCGCTGTTACCGCTTCTGCTGACGGCCGGCACTGCAGTGCTGGTAATGCTCGCGATTGCCATCGTTCGTAATCACGCTCTCAGTCTCTGGATTACTCTCGTTGGTCTGGCAGCATCCTTTGCCTCGCTGTGGCCGATTGAGCGACTGCTTCCTCGCCAGATCACCGTATTGCTCATTCTGGATCGGTACTCTGTCTTTTACTTCGGGCTGATCCTCGCCGCCACCTTTGTTGTCTCCCTTCTGTGTTACGGCTACCTTAAGATTCATGCAGAACGCCGCGAGGAACTGTATGTGCTTCTGACCGTCGCCGCTCTGGGTTCGATGGTGCTGGTGGCGAGCAGTCACTTCGTATCGTTTTTCCTTGGCCTCGAAATCCTGAGCGTGGCGCTCTATGGCTTAGCCGCTTATCTCGCCACCTACCGCCGCTCGGTGGAAGCCGGGATCAAATACCTGATCCTCGCCGGATCCTCCTCCGCCTTTCTGTTGTTCGGCATGGCACTGATCTACGCTCAACTGGGCACGATGGAGCTCGCGCGGATCGCGACGCTGGTTACTACGATTCCGAACAATCCCCTGATTCTCGTCGGCTTGGTTCTGATCATTACCGGCATCGGCTTCAAGCTTGGCGTCGTACCCTTTCACCTCTGGACGCCCGATGTCTACCAGGGAGCATCTGCGCCGGTCACCGCTTTCATTGCCACGGTGTCGAAGGGAGCAATCTTTGCGCTGCTTCTCCGCTATTTCTATAGCTCGGGAGCACAATCCATTCGCCCCGTTTTTGTCGTGTTCGCAATCGTAGCGATCGCGTCCATGATTGTCGGCAACCTGCTAGCCCTCTTGCAGAACAACGTGAAACGAATTCTTGCGTACTCCTCCATCGCGCACATGGGGTACCTGCTGGTCGCTTTTGAGGCCGGCGGCAGCATGGCATCTCGAGCTATCGCCTTTTATCTGGTTGCGTATTTCATAACCACTCTGGGCGCGTTTGGTGTAATCACGGTCCTTTCCGACACCGAGCGGGATGCCGACGCCCTGGTAGATTATCGGGGCCTTTTCTGGCGAAGACCGGTGCTGGCCAGCATCTTCACGGTCATGTTGCTCTCCCTCGCCGGAATTCCTCTGACCGCCGGGTTTCTGGCGAAGTTCTATGTTGTAGCAGCTGGTGTGTCGGGCGCAGCCTGGGTCTTGGTATTTGTTCTGGTCACCAGCAGCGTAATTGGTCTTTTCTACTACCTCCGCGTTTTGGTCACAATGTACACGCGTACTTCAGACGTCTTCCCATCCCAGCCGGCATTTCATCCTGCGGGAGCTGTTCTCATATCCCTTACGGTGTTGCTGGTGTGGTTGGGAGTGTACCCTGCAGTCCTACTGGACCTCGTCAGGACGGTGTTGCCCATATCGGGGGGATAACACCACGGCTATGACAAATGTTCCAGGGGCTGGGATAAATGTAAGGTTGTTTGCTCCTCCTCGTCTCCCTATCCTCAAATCGGCGTAAGCAGCTCGAGAGTCCTATGGTTGTCGCACTGTGAACTCGTTTGTCCGATTCCGGATGTTGCTGCTTCTTTCTTGTGCCCTTGCCACAAGTGGACAGGGTCAGTCGGTTCCCGGCGAGCCAACCGATCCTTCGGCAGTCCAGCGAGGCGAAGATCTTTTTGTTGGGCAACGTCCTTTCCAGAACGGAGGCCCGCCGTGTGCAGGCTGTCACAGCATCGCTGGCCTGTCTTTCCCGAACGGGGGCACCTTGGCGCCGGACCTGACGCGGGTGTATTCCAAGCTCGGGCCGCAGGGGATCGACGTGGCTCTTGAGACTCTTTTTTTTCCGGCAATGACGCCGATCTACGACACTCACTCCCTGACACGGGAGGAACGTAGCGACTTGGGCATGTTCCTAGAGCAAGCCAGCACGAGGCCGCCCCCACCCGAAATTACGCCGATCATCGTTTTGATTCCCATCTGTGGGGGCATCCTCCTTCTCGGAATAACCGCCTTCTTCTGGCGCAACCGGTTGCGCGGAGTGCGCAAGAAGCTCGTTGCGTGCGCCCGCGCTAGAGGGGACGCGTACTCATGAGCTGGATCAAGGACATCATCAATCCACAAGTGCGTCAGTGGGAGGAGTTTTACCGCAACCGCTGGCAGCATGACAAAGTGGTTCGCAGCACACACGGAGTGAACTGCACCGGCGGTTGCTCCTGGATGATTTACGTCAAGAACGGAATCGTCACCTGGGAAATGCAGGCTCTCGACTATCCCAAACTTGAATCGAGCCTGCCATTGTACGAACCACGGGGATGCCAGCGCGGCATCGTGTACTCCTGGTACATCTACAGTCCGATTCGGATCAAGTACCCCTACGTGAGAGGCGTTCTGCTCGACCTCTGGCAGGAAGCGCGCAACAGGTATCACGATCCGGTCGCCGCTTGGGCTTCCATTGTAGAAAACGAGGAGCGTCGACAAACTTATCAGTCGGCGCGCGGCAAAGGAGGCTTTCGGCGCGCGGGCTGGCAAGAATGCATGGAAATCGTCGCCGCTTCACTGCTTTACACCACGAAGAAGTACGGACCCGATCGTATCGTGGGATTTTCTCCCATCCCGGCGATGTCCATGCTCAGCTACGCCGCGGGTTCGCGGTTCCTCGAACTGCTGGGCGGGGTGATGCTCAGTTTCTACGATCTGTACGCTGATTTTCCGCCGGCCTCTCCCGAAACCTGGGGCGAGAAAACTGACGTTGCCGAGAGCGCCGACTGGTTCAACAGCAAGTATATCGTCACCGAGGGAAGCAACCTCAGCATGACCCGCACGCCCGACGTGCACTTCGTCGCCGAAGCGCGCAGTCACGGAGCCAAGCTGGTCGTGCTGTCACCAGACTTCAGCCAGGTCTCGAAGTTCGCCGACTGGTGGATTCCGGTCAATGCCGGCATGGATGCTGCGCTTTGGATGGCCGTGAACCATGTCATCTTGAAAGAATTTCATACGGACCGCCAGATCCCGTACTTCAGCGATTATCTGAAGCGGTATTCCGATGCTCCCTTTCTGGTCGAACTCGAGAAGACCGATGATGGCTATCGTCCTGGGCGATTGCTGCGCGCAAGTCGATTGGCCCGCTATGACGCGGTCGAGAACGCGGAATGGAAGGTCATGGTCTTCGACCAGTCTGGGGCACCGCGCATGCCTCAAGGAAGCATCGGGTTTCGCTGGCAGGACAAAAAGGGCCAGTGGAACCTCGAGATGAAGGATGGCCTGGATGGTTCAGCGATCGGCCCTCAACTCAGCCTGCTGGGCGGTCACGAATCCACACTGCCAATCCGTTTCCTCGACTTCGGGACTGACCGCACGGTAGGACGCTCGGTTCCAGTTCGCCTTGTGGAAACGGTAAGCGGTCCCGTTCCTGTCACAACCGTTTTCGATCTCCTGCTGGCCCAATTCGGTGTGCCTCGCGGTCTTCCCGGAGAGTATCCCGCCAGTTATGAAGACGAGACTGTCCCCTATACGCCCGCCTGGCAGGAAAAGTTCACTGGGGTCGGGCGTAATACGGTCGTGCAGTTGGCTCGAGAATTCGCCACCACTGCCGAAAAGACGAGAGGCAAATGCACCATCATCGTCGGCTCGGGAATCAATCACTGGTACCACAGCAATCTCAACTATCGATCCGGAATCACTACGCTAATCCTCTGCGGATGCGTCGGAGTCAATGGCGGGGGGCTCAATCACTATACCGGCCAGGAAAAGCTGGCGCCGGCTGCGTCCTGGAGCACTCTCGCGATGGCACTCGATTGGACCGCCCCGCCCCGGCTCATGAATGGGCCCTCCTTCCACTACGTCCATAGCGATCAATGGCGCTACGAAAAAGGATTCCCCGATTATCGTCCGCCCGATGGGCCGTTTGCCCGCGACCATGTGATGGAGTTGCAGGCAGCGGCTGTGCGCATGGGATGGCTTCCGTTTTATCCGCAGTTCAACCGCAATCCGATCAACCTCATCAGCGAAGCAGAACAGGCGGGAGCGAAAAGCGATGACGAAATCAAACGCTGGCTGGTAGACCAATTGCGCACGGGCCGGGTGCGATTTGCGGTAGAGGATCCGGATTCGTCGGAAAACTGGCCTCGCGTGTGGATCATTTGGCGCGGCAATGCAATTCACGCCAGTGCCAAAGGGCACGAGTACTTTCTTCGCCACTACCTCGGAACACACGACAACGCAATCGCGCCAGAGGTAGCGAATGGAAGCCTCGAGGACGTAGTCTGGCGGGACGTCGCGCCGCAGGGAAAGATGGATCTGGTGGTGGATCTCAACTTTCGAATGGACACTTCCGCCCTGTATTCCGATATCGTTCTTCCCTCCGCCAGCTGGTACGAGAAAGATGACCTGAATACCACTGATCTCCATTCGTATATCCACCCTCTGGGTGCAGCGGTTCCTCCTTGCTGGGAATCGAAGACCGACTGGGACATCTTTCGCACGCTGGCGGAAAAGGTCAGCGAGATGGCGAAGGTCCACTTCCCTCATCCATTCCGCGAACTGGTGGCCACGCCCCTGCTGCACGACACACGCGATGAAATCGCGCAACCCGAAGTCAGAGACTGGACGAGAGGAGAGTGCGAACCGGTGCCCGGTGTCACGATGCCCCACCTACACGTGGTTGAAAGAGACTACGTCAACCTGTTCCATCGATTTAATTCTCTTGGGCCGAGATTGAAAGAAGAAGGAGTAGAGGATCGAGGAATCCACATACCAGTAAGCGATCTTTATGACGAGTTTGCCAAGAGCGTTTCGTCCTACGAGTGGGGCGGAAACAAGTATCCATCTCTTGTCGATCCGGTTGCGGCCGCGAATGCAGTTCTCTATTTTGCTCCGGAGACGAACGGAGAAGTCGCCTACAGGGGATTCCGGGCCCGAGAAAAGGAAGTCGGGCTTCCCCTCGCAGACCTTGCGGAAGGCTCGCGAGACGTGCGTTACGACTTCCTGTCGATCACACAGCAACCGAAGCGGCTACTGACGAGCCCCTGCTGGTCGGGAGTCACCAACAATGGCCGAGCGTATTCCCCATATATCCAGAACGTGGAGCGATTGATTCCATGGCGGACGCTGACGGGACGGCAGCACTTTTATCTGGACCACGAGGCATACAGTGCCTTCGGCGAGTCCCTTCCAACCTTCAAGCCGCGAATCAGTCTGGAGGCGAGCGGCAACCTGGTGCGAAGCACTTCTACAAACAAGTCCTTGACCCTGGCCTGCATCACTCCGCACGGCAAGTGGCACATGCACACGACCTATTACGACGATCTCCGCATGCTCACGCTCTCGCGTGGAATTGAGCCTTTCTGGCTGAACGACAGGGATGCGGGAGAAATCGGCATTTTCGATAACGACTGGATCGAGGCTTACAACGACAACGGAGTGATCGTAACCCGCGCCGTCGTCAGCGCGCGGATACCGCGCGGACTTTGCATCTTCTATCACGCCCCTGAACGCACCATCGCTTTCCCGAAGTCGCCGACGCGCGGCAATAAACGCGGCGGCGGCACCAACAGCGTCACCCGTTTGCGGTTGAAACCCGTATTAATGGCTGGCGCATACGCTCAACATTCGTATCGCTTTAACGACTACGGTCCGGCAGCTTCGGACCGCGACACCTACGTGATCGTCCACAAGCTCGAAGGCAAGCCACAGTGGGACTGAGGTTTGGAGGGAGTATGAACGTTCGCGCACAAGTTTCCATGGTCTTCCACCTTGACAAGTGCATCGGCTGCCACACCTGTAGTTTGGCCTGCAAGAATCTTTGGACCGACCGGGCCGGCACCGAATACATGTGGTGGAACAACGTGGAGACCAAGCCCGGGACCGGCTATCCGACTCTTTATGAGGACCAGGAAGAATACTGTGGTGGATGGGAACTCAAGGAGGGCAAGCTCAGTCTGAAACTGGGCAGTCGGCCGACCGAACTGATCAACATCAGCTTTAACCCACGACTCCCCAGCCTTGACGACTATTACGAACCTTGGACCTATCGCTACAACGATCTGATCAATGCCCCTTTGGGCGACGATCAACCGGTTGCCCGTCCGGTCTCGATGATTACTGGCAAAGAAATGGACATCGAAGCCGGACCCAACTGGGACGATGACCTGGGTGGTTCCTCGATATATGCGGCCAATGATCCCAATCTGAAAGCACTCACCGAGGAACAGCGCCAGCAGTTTTTTGCACTACAACACCTGGTTTACTTCTATCTGCCTCGCATCTGCAACCATTGCCTCAATCCCAGTTGTGTAGCCGCGTGCCCCACAGGAGCCATCTACAAGCGGGGCGAAGATGGCATCGTGCTGGTCAGCCAGGACAAATGTCAGGGCTGGCGAATGTGTGTGTCCGGATGCCCATATAAGAAGGTGTACTTCAACTGGTCCACCGGCAAAGCAGAAAAGTGCATCTTGTGCTATCCGCGCCTCGAAACCGGGCAGGCTCCAGCCTGTTTTCATTCCTGTCCCGGCCGCATCCGATATCTCGGTGTCCTGCTCTATGACGCTGGTCGGATCGAGAAAGCTGCATCACGGCCAGATAAGGAATTAGTAGAGGCGCAGCGCGAGATCATCCTCGACCCGTTTGATCGCGAGGTGATCCAAGCGGCAAAGCACAATGGAATTGACGACAAGGTAATCGAGTCGGCCCAAAAATCGCCCGTTCATAAATACGTCAAGGACTGGAGGCTGGCACTCCCTTACCACCCGGAGTGGCGGACCCTTCCCATGCTGTTTTACGTCCCGCCACTGTTGCCGGTGACCGCTTCGCTGAACAGTGGCAATTATGAATTGGCGGCCGACTTTTTCAGTTCCCTCGAGAGCGCACGCCTGCCTATCCAATACATGGCACGTCTATTCTCTGCCGGCGACGAGGAAAAGGTCATCGCTGTCTATCGCAAGCTGATGGCTCTACGAATTTACAAACGTGCGGAAACGGTTGGAGACGTTGCACAGGAAAAGGTTGAGGAGGCGCTCCAGGGAGCGCAAACCACTCCCCAGGAACTCGAAGACATCTACTATCTCTCGGCCATCGCTCCTGTCGAAGAGCGCTACGTGATCCCGCCGATGCTGCGTGAAGTTGCCATTGAGATGACAGGTGACACCCACGCATTTCAGGAAGAACGCGGTGCCGGGTTTGTGCAGTTGCCCACGAGAGGCTGGTAAACATGAAGCTTTATGAATTGTTCGCCACAATCCTAGATTACCCCGGGCCGCACCTTGCGGCCTCGGTTCAGGATTGTGCCGCGCTGCTTACGTACGAATCTGCCGAAGACGCCGAGTTGCTGCGGAGATTCGGTAACGTTCAGGCAGGCGTACCTCTCGGTCAGTTGCAGGAGGCCTATACCAGCATTTTCGACATGCAGCCCGAGTGCACTCTGAATCTGGGATATCAACTGCTGGGAGAGGACTGGCGACGCAGCATTTTGCTTTTCAAGCTGAAAGAAGTTTATCAGGCGCGGAACTTCGACTCTGACAGCGAACTGCCCGACCACCTTTGTATTCTTCTCCGCTTCCTGGCAACCCTGCACGACGACAGTCAGGCCGCCGAACTTGTAGATGACTTCCTGATCCCGGCTCTGTCCCGAATAGCGCCGAGCGTCTCACTCGGCGAAAGTCCTTACCGCTGGGTCCTCCAGGCACTTTTGTCCTGGCTACGCGAACATCGGAAGGCGGTGGAACCGAGCTACGCGAACCGTGATCGCCAGCAAGTCAATGCCGCCATCATCGGTGGGGAGGAGCGGACGGCATGAACGCTTTCCTTTTTATTGGTTTGCCCTATATCGCCATCGTGCTCGCGATCCTCGGCGGTATTTATCGGTTTCACGCGCGCCGTTATTCGTATTCGAGCCTCTCCTCGCAACTGCTCGAGAACCGCCGTTTGTTCTGGGGGTCGGTTCCGTGGCATTACGGCATCACCCTCATTCTTCTCGCGCACCTGTTCGCCGGGCTGTTTCCGCGCGCAGCGGCCTACATCCTGGGCGGTCGCATCCGGCTGCTGGTACTCGAGTTCACCGGGATGTCGCTGGCCTTCTTCGCCTTGTTTGGCCTCGTGATGCTTATCATTCGCCGTTTGCCCAGCAATTCCCTCGCACGCGCCGTCACGTCCCGCATGGATGGCGTACTCTTGATCGTGCTTCTGATCCAGGTCGCCACCGGATTGAGCATCGCGCTGTTCGATCGCTGGGGCAGCCTCTGGTACCTAAGGACGGCGGTGCCGTGGTTCTGGTCGCTGGTCGAACTCCGGCCTGATATGAATACGGTCGCATTTCTCCCGGCATTCGTGAAATTCCACTTTGCTCTTGGGTTCGGCGTGATTCTCCTGTTTCCTTTCACCAGGCTGGTGCACCTGGTGATGTTTCCCTTCTGGTATTTGTGGCGTCCTTATCAAGTGGTCATTTGGCACCGACGCCCACAGGCTGAAAGGAGCTATCTGGAGTCCTAACGCATGACCGAGCAAACCACACTCGAGGGCACCCCGAAGGAAACCACCAGGCGGCGCTTCCTGACACGCTTGAGCATCGCGGCCGGATCTTTGGCGGCAGCGATCGTGGCCTTGCCCAGCATCGGATTTCTGCTGGGTCTGCGAAAGGCCCCCATGGTGTGGCGAAGCGTTGGCAAGGTCGAGGACTTTCAGATTGGTTCAACCGTCGAAGTGAGATTCCTCGACCCATCCCCTTTGCCCTGGGCCGGTGTCACGGCGGAAACGGCGGCGTGGCTTCGCCGCGTCGACGAGCAGCAATTTAAAGCATTCTCCGTGGACTGCACACACCTGGGTTGTCCGGTGCGCTGGTTGTCGACCGCCGACTTGTTCATGTGTCCCTGTCATGGTGGTGTGTTCTACGCGGATGGGCGCGTAGCCTCCGGGCCACCACCGCGACCTCTGACAACCTACCCGGCGCGTGTACAGGACGGCCAGGTTCAGATTCTCACGAGCCCTCTTCCCATTACCTGATACGGAGACTGTTGAGGCAATTCGGTGCGCACTCTGAAGCATCTGTGGAACTGGTTTGACGATATCACCGGAGTTTCCAACTGGCTGGTTCCGATCCTTCGCCATCCGGTCCCCCCGGCTCGCAAGTCGGCGTGGTTCTACGTGCTCGGCAGCGCAACCTTGTTTGTCTTCATTTCTCAGGTGGTCACGGGAATCGCGTTATCCAGCGCCTATGTTGCTTCCTCCGCGCGCGCCTACGAAACCCTGCTCTTCATCCATGGCACTCCGCTGGGACGCATTGTGCGCGGCATTCACTACTACGGAGCCTCGGCCATGGTCATCCTGATCGGGCTTCATGCCATTCGTGTGTACCTGATGGGAGCCTACAAGTATCCCCGACAGATGAACTGGCTCACAGGCGCAGGTCTGCTGTTGTTCACACTGCTCATGGTGTTCACCGGGCAGCTGCTGCGATGGGATCAGACGGGATTCTGGTCCTCGGTCATCGCCGCCGAGCAAGCTGGCCGAACGCCCTTTATTGGAAATTGGCTTGGACATTTCATCCTGGCCGGGGACACGGTCGGCGGCGCGACGTTGAGTCGCTTTTTCGCAGCTCACGTATTTTTCGTACCAGCCCTGATTTTCTTGTTCCTGGGATTTCATCTCTATCTCGTGCTGCATAACGGGATCTCCGAGCCTCCCAAATCAGGCAGGCCGGTCGATCCCCGAACCTACCGTCGCTGGTATCACGAGATGCTCGATCACGAAGGACTGCCGTTTTGGCCAGATGCCGCGTGGCGTGATGCGCTCTTCGGGCTTCTCGTGCTGGCCACAATCGTGTCTTTGGCGACCTTCATCGGACCCCCCGCGTTGGGCAAGCCACCGGATCCGACCATCATCCAGGCTTCGCCACGTCCCGACTGGTATTTCTTGTGGTACTACGCTCTGCTCTCCGTGATTCCGAAATGGACCGAAGACTGGGTCATCCTGCTGGGACCACTTGTGTTCGGTCTCGCACTGATCCTGCTGCCTCTGTTGGCGAGCCGCGGGGAACGCAGCCCATTGCGTCGCCCGTGGTCAGTTGTGATCGTGATCACGATTGTGATCATCATCGCCTACTACGGACAGGTTGGGCACATTGCACCCTGGTCACCGCGCCTCGAAGCCCAGCCATTGACCGCGGAAGTCGTGGGAGCGTCAAGCGGACCAGTCGCCGAAGGAGCGAAGGTGTTTTACGAGAAGGGCTGCGCGTACTGCCACATGGTGGCGGGGGAGGGTGGGATCCGCGGGCCCGACCTCACCTATGTCGCCGACCGCCTAACTCCGGCCCAAATTACAACCCGCATCTACAGCGGAGCCCCCAACATGCCGTCTTACACCAATAATCTGACGGAGGAACAACTGACTTCCCTGTTGGCATTTCTCGATTCCCGCCATCGTCGGCCGCCCAAGCCGGCTGCGCTGCCGGCAAATATCGGCGAAAGCAGCCCGCAACGGATTCCCGGTGGCTCCCACGGAGAGACAAAGTGAACATCGATCCAAACAACTCGCTTGATGCGCTGGTTGCGCATATGCCCGCAGCGATTCCAGTTCTGGACCAATTTGGAATTGACTATTGCTGTGACCGCCACCAATCGCTCGCAGCGGCCGCCCAGGCAGCCGGACTGGCCCTCGATGAGGTTATGCGCTGCCTCATGCAGGCAGAGCATTCCGTTTATGACCCTGCGTCCAACTGGATGCACGCTCCCTTATGCGATCTGATGAAACACATTGTGGACAGGCATCACACCTACTGCCGGCAGGAGTTTGGGCGGCTCGGCCCTCTGCTCAACGAAATCGCGGTGAAGAACGGCGGACGGTATCCGGAATGGCGCAAGATGCACTCGCTGTTTTCCGCTTTAAGCTCTGGGATTACCCTGCATTTGCTCAAGGAAGAGCAGACGTTGTTTCCGATGATTGCCCGCATCGAGGAAGCGCGAATACGCCAACAGCCGCTCCCGCGTTTGCCTTTCGGGACGATTCGCAATCCCATCACCATGATGGGATACGAACACGACGAAGCGGCAGTGCCGCTTCGACAACTCCGTCAGGCGAGTCACGGCTATCAAGTTCCTGCCGATGCGGATTCAGGCCACCGCGAAGCTTTTCAGGCCCTGAAGGCGTTTGAACAGGATATGCACCAGCATGTATATCTGGAGGATTACATCCTCTTTCCGCGGGTCATCGCGTTGGAGAAAGCCGTCGCTTGAACCTGCCGGCTTCGCTTCGGGCCACGTTTTATGGTACGTTGCTGCCGCTAACCGGCTCAACCGGAAGACCGGACCTCTGCCACGCCTTGAAGCCACCTCGCAAAGGATAGACGTTCTTGAACCCTCGATCCATTAACTCTCGCGCCGCACGGGCACTTGTCTTTTCGTGGCTTCAAGTACAGTAGGTCACGAGCGTGCGATCCCGAGGGAGGCATTTCGCCCGCTCGTCGAATTCCTTGAGGGGCACATGGATGGCGGACGGCACCTGCTCGGGATTTCTTTTCAAAGCGGTGGTGCTGCGAACATCCACAAACACCACATCTTCCATCTGGTGCTTCGCATCTTCGAGGGAGATACGTCGAACTGACGTTTTATGCTGACTGGACATCACTAGACCTCGATTATGTGCAACTGCATTCGTCATATGGCCAATTACTGGCACGCGAAGATGGCACGAGACGCGCGCTTGCATCCGAATGAACACCGGTCACTTCGCTCCGGACACGTCGAGCCGCAGTTACCATATTTTCGAGCGCCGGCCGAATTTCCGCCCATCGGCGGGTTTTGAGACCGCAATCCGGACTGATCCAGAGTTGCTCCGGATCAAACACTCGCAAAGCAGCCCTGATCAGCCGCTCGAACTCTTGAACCTCGGGCACTCGCGGCGAGTGAATGTCGTAGACCCCGGGACTGATTCCGTTGTGAAAAGATGCCGGGTCCATCTTCGCCAGCAGTTTCATGCCGGATCGAGCTGCCTCGATCGACACCACGTCAGCATCCATTCTCCTGATATCCGGAAGAATGTCTTCGAAGTCGGAGTAGCACATGTGTGTATGGATTTGCGTTTCGTCTCGCACAACAGCGGTGGCGAGCCGAAAGGCATCGATCGCCCAGCGCAGATATTGAGAGCGATCCTGACGATGCAACGGCAATCCTTCCCGCAGTGCCGGTTCATCCACCTGGATAATGCGGATCCCTGCTGATTCGAGATCCTTGACTTCCTCGCGCAACGCCAGGGCGAGTTGCTCAGAGACCTGCTGTCGCGAAAGGTCGTCTCGCACGAAGGACCACTGCAGCATTGTCACCGGACCCGTAATCACGGCCTTCACTGGCGCCAAAGTGAGAGATTGTGCGTAACTGGACCAGCCAACCGACATGGGAGCGGGACGCGTGACATCGCCATACAAGATCGGTGGTCTTACACACCTTGACCCATAACTCTGGACCCAGCCCTTCTCGGTCGAAGCGAAGCCCTTTAACATCGAGCTAAAGTATTCGACCATGTCACTACGCTCGAATTCGCCGTGCACCAGCACATCCAGCCCGATCTCTTGCTGGAACGAGATGGCATGCGTGATTTCCGTCTTGATAATGTTGTTGTGTTCTTCCCGGCTCAATTGTCCTGCGCGCCAAGCCGCGCGGGCTCGACGCAATGCCGGCGTCTGAGGAAAAGAGCCGATCGTCGTAGTCGGTAAAACTGGCAACCCTAAAACCCGCGCTTGTTTTCGACGTCTTTTCCGGATCGCGCTATGTCGGCGCAGCATTGTTCTCCTGATCTTGCCTGCTCGCGAGCGTGCCGACCAACTGCAAACCCGGTGTGACGATCGTCTTTCCTTCAGGATTCTGCGGTTCTCGGCAAGGTAGTCATCGATCGCAGACGAGCGCTCAGCGACAGCGCGTGCGAGGAAGCTGACTTCTTCCAGCTTCTGTTTGGCAAATGCCATCCAGCTTTTCAGCTTGGGATCGAGGGCATCTTCCGCCTCAAGATCGATCGGAGCATGCAGCAAACTGCACGAAGGAGCAATCTGCAGGCGATCGGGGCCAAGACGGTCAAAGGCGATGCTCAGCAGTGCGAGAGCGCGATCGAAATCGGCACGCCAGATGTTCCGGCCGTCCACCACGCCCAACGACAGGGTCAAGCTTCGGGGAGCACACTCTAAAGCTGGCAGCAACTGTTCAGGCGCCCGAACCAGATCCAGGTGCAAGCCTGAAACGGGCAAGTGCAATGCAAAAGGCAGGTTCTGCCGCAGTCCGGAGAAGTACGTGGCAAGCTGGACCTTGGGCCCAGTGATGGTCGCCAAACGCTGATAGGCGCGTTCAAACATTCTCCGTGCCGTATCGTTCAAATCCATCGCCAAATAGGGTTCATCGAACTGCACCCAGTCCGCACCTGCCTCGGCCAATTTCCTGAGGAGGTCTTCATACACGGGAACGATTGCGTCCGCGACTGCGAGCCGGCTTCGCCGCTTGCCGACACACTTGCCGAGCAGAACAAACGATACCGGACCAAGGACAACCGGGCGCGTCGTCACTCCTAACTGCTTGGCTTCCTGGTATTCGCTGATCACTTTGTTGCTGGCCAGGTGAAATTGCATGCCGGGCTCGAACTCCGGGACAATGTAGTGATAATTCGTATCGAACCATTTCGTCATCCCGAGAGCAGGTTGGTCCTCAGTTCCGCGAGCCATGGCAAAGTAGGCTGAAAGAACAGACTCAGTCGATGCGGCACGAAAGCGCGCCGGGATAGCGTTCACCAGAAAGGCCGTGTCGAGCACGTGGTCGTAAAGCGAGAAGTCGTTGGACGGAATTTGCTGAATGCCCGCATCCACCTGCATCCGCCAATGCGCGTGGCGCAAGTTTCGCGCGACCGTTTGAAGTTTTCCTTCGTCCCAACCGCCAGACCAGAAGCGCTCGAGTGCGAACTTAAGTTCTCGGTTCCGCCCGATGCGGGGAAACCCTAAATTGGCCGTAATCAAGCCGGCAGACGTTGCGTGTTCAGGCAATTGCAACTGGTTCTCCATAGATGCTCTCTCCTCCAGCCCTTTCAACTAGGCAACCTGCTCGCGAGGACTCGAACAAAGCGGACAGGTCTTGATTGCCGCGCTAAGCTGAGCGACTGAACGGTATGCTTCTTGTCCCAAGTTCCCCGCAATCGCGTGGAACGTCTCAGCCAGGACCTGTTGATCCGTGTCGGACAGAATTTTGCTTGCCATGGGAAGCAACAGGTAATCCTCTTTCCAGATGTGGTCATGATAGAGTTCCGCCAGTGAACGCAGGGTGCCCGCTAACGATTCCGTCACCAAGGCGTCCGCTGTGGAGTAGGCGTCCACGGCATTCTTGAGTTGATCGACCAATACTTTCAACTTGTCATTCTCACGTGACAGTCCCGCCATGAGCCAAGTTTCCGCCGGCACACCCCTCTGTCGGAGCATCTCGAACAGCCACTTCTCTTCCTGACGGTGATATTGCTCAGCATAGAGACGGAGGAAAGCGGCGAGACTTTGCAGGATATTGGCAGGTATTTTCGAGCCTTGCTGCAGTTCGTCAGCAAAGATCCCGCATGCATCTGCAACCTTCGCGAGTTTTCGGTGTTCCAGTTCCAACCTCTCGGTAGCCTTCATATAGGATCTCTCCTACTCTCCCTTTTTCTACCTGTCGGTCCACTCGCCACAATAGAGGGAACGTACTCCCCAAAAAGCACACTCGTACCACTGGCTGTCGGACGGTACGAATCGATGTTGTTTCTTATGCTCATTTCGAGTCTGGGACCGTCAGTAGTGAGCGAAGCGGATCAATATTCCAGGGTCCTTTCGAGGGTGGCCACGATTCTCTCCACATTCGGCATGTAGAACTCTTCCAGCGGAGGTGCCGCAGGAATCGCGGGGATGTCTGGGGCCGTCACCCGCGCAATCGGAGCGTCCAGGCAATCAAATGCTTCTTCCGCGATGATGGCTGACACTTCTGCACCGATACCGAGCGTCCGGTTGGCCTCATGGATCACGACGACGCGGCTCGTTCTGGATACCGATTCGAGGAACGTGTCTTTGTCCAGGGGAGCCAGAGTACGCAGGTCGATCACCTCGACCTCGGCGCCGTGTTTCTTGCGAATCTCTTCGGCCGCCTGCAAGGTCAGTTGCAGCGTGTAGCCGTGTGAAATAGCGGTAACATCGGTTCCTTTTCTTCTGATCGCAGCCTTCAAAAGCAGGACCGTGTAGTCGTCAGACGGCACTTCCTCCTTTATTGAGCGATACAGTTTCTTGTGCTCGAAGAAAAGGACCGGGTCATCACTCCGTATGGCGGACTTCAAAAGGCCCTTCGCGTCGTAAGGCGAGGAAGGGGCAACCACGATCAGACCGGGGGTATGGATGAACCAGCTGGTATTGGTTTGCGAGTGGTACAGCCCTCCCCCCACTCCGCCGCCGTAGCAAATACGGATGGTGAGCGGGCAAGTTTGTGTACCTGCGCTGCGATAGCGCAGCCTGGCGGCCTGTTCCGAGATCGAATCCATTGCCGGAGTGATGAAATCCGCAAACTGAATCTCTGCCACGGGACGCATTCCGGCCATAGCGGCGCCGATCGAGGAACTCACGATCACTCCCTCGGCAAGCGGGGAATCGATCACGCGTTCTTTCCCAAACTCCTCCTGCAAACCCTTTGTTGCCTTGAATACGCCGCCCATCACTCCCACATCTTCGCCGATGATGAACACGCGCTCATCGCGCGCCATCTCTTCGTGGAGGGCGGTGTTGATAGCGTCGATATATGTCATTACTGGCATGCGGACTTCCTTCTAAATCTCCTGCCCCCGGCGTGGAATCTGTGGCTCCCACGTCTTGCGGACCAGCTCACGCTCCCGAATGCTGAACGAGAAGACATGGTCGAGCGCTTCTTCTGGTTCCGGGTACGGCGACTTTTCTGCGAACTCGATGGCTTCCTCAATCTCTTTATCAAACTCGGCCTGCAGTTCTTGTTTCCATGAGTCGGCCCAGAAGCCCCGCTCATGCAGATACCGCTCCATAGCCGGGATCGGATCACGAGCTTTCCAGTACTCGAGTTCCTCGACCGTCCGATATTTCGCGGGATCGATTTCAGAATGGCCATACCAACGGTAAGTCTTGCATTCGATGAGGGTTGGCCCATTCCTCTGCCGCGCTCTGTGAATCGCTTCCTGCGTTGCCTTATACACGGCGACCACGTCATTCCCGTCGACCGTAGTGCCGGGGATCCCGTACGCCTGCGACTTCACGCTGAAATCTTCGACTGCGCTTTGTAGTTGGGCCGGGACCGACTCTGCCCAAAGGTTATTCTCCAGGATGAAAATAATCGGGAGCCGCTGCACGCCGGCAAAGTTGAGCGATTCGTGCCACAGGCCCAGGCTGGTGGAACCTTCACCCGAGAGCGCGACGACGACACTCGTTTTCCTTTGCATCTTGCGGGCTAAGGCCACGCCTGTTCCGATCGCTAGCTGGGCAGCGATGGTCGAGGCAGGCGTAATGATGTTGAGGGGAGCATAGCCACAATGCGCTTGGGCACAACGTCCCTGGTCCGGACTGTCTTTTCGCAAAAAGACGTGCGCGAACATCAGCTTGAGTGGAGTGCCCTTCATGATGTGGGTAACGAAATTGCGGTGGGAAGGTGCAATGGTATCTTCCGGCAATAGATCCATGGTCGCTCCCACCTCAGTTGCTTCCTGTCCCACTGCGGCAAAGTAGTTTCCGGAGAATCGGCCCTGCCGGTACAGGCGGCGTATTCGCTCCTCGACGGTCCGGCATTTCAACATGTAGTAGTAAAGCCGCCGTAATGTTGGTTCTTCGAGAGGGGCGTGAATGTCAAATGCCGGCGAAGGTGTCGGACCGGCGGCCGAGATCACGGGTTCGGTTCCAGCTGTTGTCATTCCAATGAAGTCTCCACACTCTCAGTATGTTATATCGTGTCACGATATGCGATGAAGGCATGCAACCATTTCCCGTTCCTATTTTGCGTCACAATCTGCAAGGCCAGGTTTGCTGTGCGCAAATTGGTCTCATCCCTCTCAATTCGAGTCTGTCGCGGTGACCCAAAAGCCGAAATAGACAATTTGTACCTATTGACAGGACAACTATCCCTTCGCGCGGCTGGGCGGCGAGCCACAACTATGCTCGGTGTTCGCCGGTACAAATGGATGATTGCTCTTCAGCTGGCGCAGACAGATAGCAGAAATCTTCGTAACCGACCAGTTCCAAAAAAAACGGAATGTCGAGAGCCGTGCATTCGGCACCTGCTCTTTCGATCCACGCGTGCTTTCGGTCGTTAACCGCTCCCGGTTCAAAAGGGTGAAACTCAGCGGGGTCCTTTGTGGGCGGGCGACATGGAAGGACGGCATCCCTGTCTATCAGAGGATTGGAATGGAAGATCTTCGGCTCTGGCTTAAGGAAGAGGGGGAAGAACATATCACGACTCCATCAGGCTCTTCGGTCCGCTGCGCCGTAGTATGGCATTTCGATCCACTGACCCTGTGTGATAACTGCCCACAGAAGTCCAATATTGGGATGATCTAAACGAGACCATGGTCGGGCCGCAAAAACTATCTTTGGTTAGGTCCTCTCTGTAACGCTTCTCACCAGCTTTGCCTCTAAACGTACCGATGCTGCCCGAAGTGCCAACCGCATTCGCCTACCTTACTAAGGCTGGACATTACTTTGTACTTGACACCGCACACACGAAACAGTATACATCCGCGCTGACAATACACTCTCCGGCCTGAAGACACTAAGTTAATGTATACGAGGAGGTCAGTCGTGACCAATCGCCTCGGAGCAGTGATTCTCCTGGCTTGTACTGGCTTAGTTGCACACTCCACCACTGCCCAAACCGATCCCAACGCGGGAATCCCTCCCTTTGCAACGGTGAGTGGCAGCCCATTCGATGCGCTCGATCTTGCTACGAGCAACTTCCTTGTGTCGATACCTCTCCGAAGTAAGAACGGCAAAATTCCATTTACCGCGAAGGTCGTTGGCCAGGCACACGTCTTTTTCATCCCGGCAGCAAATTCGTGGGGCATAAATTTCGCCACCTTCCCCGTAGTAGTTACCGGTCAAATGTATTGGGGACAATCCTACTACTCGTATATGACCTGCGGGAGCGATCAGAATGATTACATCTATAACAACTTTGTTGCGGTGGACGAAACCGGAGCAAGCCATCCCTTTGCCACAGAACCACAATTAGGCCCATTCGTGGACCAGGACGGATGCTATGCCGTGCCCGGTCCGATGACGACGGTCGATGGGTCAGGCTACACCTTAGTCCTGAGCAGGGCGAACAGAGTCATCAGTGGAGTCGTTTATGATGCGTCTGGCAATTATCTGACCACCACATTCGGGCCGCAGAACAACCCCATCGTCAATACCGTGAAAGACCCAGACGGAACTGCGTGGTCTAGTTCTGACAGCTACAATTCGAACACACAAATATACACGACTACCTATACGGATACGCTCGGTCAAACGGCTCTGACTCAAACTAGTTCTCCTGGAGGGCCAACCGCGTCCGAGAATTATCAGGACATGGCCAACAAGACTGTTGGCTATACTTTTTCGTATTCGTCAATACCCTATGGAAGTAATTTTGGGTGTACCAATAACATAGGAAAGGTCTGGGAATACGGCAATGGAAGTCCAGGGTCCTTCCTGACGGGTATTACCACTCCAGACGGAGGGAAGTACACCATCGGGTACGAGGCGACTCACGGTAAAACGGGTTGGACAACAGGTCGGATTGCTAGCATTACACTGCCCACGGGTGGCTCCATTACCTATCAGTATTCCGGTGGGACCAACGGAATCAATTGTTATACGGGCGTTGTCCCGCAGATCACACGGACGATCAATGACGCAAATGGAAACTCCTCTGTCTGGATTTATCAGAACAATCAGCCCCTAAATTCGTACTTGACCGGGCCGTATACCGTCAATGTGACAGAGCCTGCCAACAATCTCACCGTATATACATTTGACAACTCCTACTATGGCTTTCAAACGCAAAGACAGAGTTATCAAGGCTCGGGCGGTGCGCCGCTTCTCACAACCGTCACCTGCTACAACGGCACTTTTACAAATTGCACGACCAGCAATGCAGGGCCTAGAGCAGCCCAGGTGACTCAGACCGATGTCTTCACATATCTCAATGGATCCTCAACCGCGTCTCTCGTCGAAACCAAGTACGACACATATGGCAATGTGGCTGAGGTGAAGAAATATGATTTCGGTGCTGCTACAACCTACCCTCCATCGGCTGCTCCTTCCGGAAGTCCGCTTTCAGACACAACCATCAGCTATGGCAGTTGGAGTGGCACTTCTTGTGGTAGTTTTTCGAACTATATTCGCAACCGTCCGTGTGTCGCGACTACGATAAACTCCTCAGGGGCCCAGATTAGTCAGACAAGATACACGTACAATTCTGAAGGGCATCCAACGCAAACGGCACGGTGGGTCAGCGGCACGCAGTATTTGACTTCCACCGCTCTGTACAACACCAACGGAACGCTCCAGTACACGAAGGATGTCAACGGAGCGCAGACGAACTTCACATTCGGCGCGTGCAACGGGCTGCTCCTCACATCGGTGAGCCTACCAGTAAACAATTTGTCCTACTCCCAAACCTGGGATCCGAGCTGTACGGGTGGAGTACTAGCAAGCAGCACCGACGTAAACGGGAATCAGACGACGTATTCGTACGTGAACCAGACGACCGGCACCGCCGACCCATATTGGCGGGTTTTGTCGGTGACGAATCCTGACGGTGGGGTGACAACCAACACATACAACTTGACATCGAGTCCACCGAACATTCAGGCGAGCCATTCGATAGACAGTGGCGGCGACGCCGCTACAGAGCAGACAAACCTCGATGGTCTGGGAAGACCGATTGAACATCAGACAACGTCTGATCCTTCTGGCATCAATTATGTGGATACGGCCTACGATGTGATGGGGCGGATCTACTCGGTGTCGAACCCGTATAGGACAAAGACGGACTATACCTACGGAGTTAAGCACTATGCCTACGACGCATTGAGCCGCATTAAACAAATTACAAACGCGGACTCGACCTCACGGAGCTTTACATATACAAACCGCGCCGTGGAGGTAACGAATGAGCGCAATATTTCCGAGATTCAGCAGTATGACAGTCTTGGACGCCTCATCTCTGTGTGTACGGGCATTAACGCCACCAAGCAGGCAAATGGAGCGACGGTGTCGGCTTGTCAGCAAGACATTGCTGCGAACGGCTTTTTGGCGAGCTATAGCTATGACACGTCCGGTAATTCGTTCATAGTTAACTACACAGGTCAGAGCAGAACATATTTATTCGATGGCTTAAATCGCCTCACGAGCGAAACGAATCCTGAAACCGGGACAACGACGCCGACGACGTACTCCTATGATGTGGTAACTCAAGGAGATCTTTATCAGCGAGTGAAGCTGGCACCGAATCAAACTGGGTCGGCAACTACAACTACTACTTATACTTTTGATGCCCTTCACCGCTTGACGGGGGTTTCCTACTCCGGTGGCTATCCCACGCCGTCGGCGACGTTCACGTACGACGTGAACGATCCGACGTGGAACGTGTCGGGACTCACAAATTTGAAGGGCCACCTTGTCAGTGCCTGGGTTGGTTCCAACATTAGCACCTTGTTCGACTACGACCAGATGGGACGCACGGTGGATGTCTGGCAATGTACACCGCATACGAGTTGCAACACTACTGGCTCTGTGCATTCTTTTGGAAAATACGATTACGTCGGCGATTCGACCTTCGTCCGGGTAGGAACTAATGACCCCGTTAGCTATGCGTACGACAACACTCCGCATTTGATCCATGTGAATGATCCCGACAATTCAGAGTTTGCCTACATGTTCAACATCTTGTACAACGGGCTTGAACTGCCGCGAAATCAGAACATGGGGGATGGCAATAAGATCACCCTGCAATATGATCAGCGAGGAGGCCTCACCTCGAAGTCTGTTGTGAACGGGTCTGCGACAACGTACAATCTGGGAGTTGGCTACACCCTCGACCACAACGTTAACAGCGTTAGTGATTCCGTGAACGGGAGCTGGACCTATGTGTATTCAGCTGCTTTTCCAGATCGCTTGAGCAGCAGCACATGCTCTGTAACGGCTCCAGCCGTGTGCCCGAATAGCCAGACATCTGAGTCCCACTCATACTCTTATGACCAGTTCGGGAATCGGTGGGGACAGACAGCCCCTAAGGGTGGCCCTAGCTTTGCATACGTTTTCAATGCCAACAACCAAATCACCAACGGGGGAGTCGTCTATGACGCTGCCGGAAACATGATTGCAGATGAGAACCAAAACACCTACACCTATGACGATGAAAACAGGTTGGTTACCGTAGGAGGCCAGAACTACTCGATTGGTTACAGCCTGGATGCCTTTGGCCGTAGGGTTGAAATCACGAACCCCTCTGCGTACAAGGATTGGTTCTACGACGTGCTTGGCCGCATGTCGTATCAGGGAGGCACGCAGGGTACATTCAACCGGGTGTATGCTGGGAACGACCTGATCGCCACGACAGACACGAATGGAACTCACTACTACTACGGTGACCAGGTGGGCACATTGCGCATGAATACTAATTCGAGCGGCACCGCCACCAACACCTGTACGAGTCTTCCGTTTGGCGATTTTTCTTTCTGCACCAACGCGCTCGGTGATCGCGTCGGCTTCACAGGGCAATGGAATGATCCAGATGGTCTTACCAGTTTTCCAGCTCGGGCATATTCAACCGTGGAGGGGCGCTGGGCATCGACGGATCCTGCAGGCTTGGGCGCAGTCGGCCCGGACATAGTCCAGTCTTGGAATCGCTATGCGTACGTGACCAACAACCCGCTTTCGCTCACGGACCCCGATGGGCGAGGTGGGCCTGGATCGCCATGCGGACCAATGCAGTACGGTATCAGCGGATGCAACACCTCGGGCAACTTCCCCTGCCTAGTCTGTGGGCTATCCAGCTGGGATAGTCTGTCAGAAGTTTCAGTGGTCGTTGGATACACTTCTTCGACCGCAATCGACCCAAATACCGGCCAGATTATTTCTGCAAGTTACACACCAGTTTTTGACACTGCCGTGCTTGACACCTTCATACCCGCAAACAACTATCCAACCATAAGTGCTTTACCACCTCAGCCAAACCAGCCCCCCCTAAAGCCGGGTTGCACTAAGGCCGGGCTTCTAGCCGGTCTAAAAGCCGCTGCGAGTGATTTCTTCACGCCGCCTGGTGCTGATCCACGCGGCGATGTGGGCGACAAGTTAAGAGACAAGGACGTTCAACGAGCAGCCGTGGGGACGTTATATGTTGTGGCAAATTCTGCGAGATACGTGGCTCCTGCGATCGACGTAGCAGCCGATCTCATTCCCGTGGCTGGTGAAGTGCTACTGGTAATTCAAGCAGGCCATGCCCTCTATGAAGGCGGAAAGGCTTACAAAGAATCCATCGACCAGTGCTACGACACTCCTTGATCCATATGAATCACCCCGCAGCAAGACACGATCCAAGACAACACGAGAAGGGATGGAGAAGGGTAAATGTCTGGTCCATCAAGGGGCCCATTCTTGTACTGGCATTGCTTCTCGGCTTTTTCGGAGATGCTCTGCATTGGGGAACTGCACCGTTGGCAGCGGGGGCGGCATTGATAATTCCAATCATCGGCTTTCGTGATTTCTGGAACATGGGCAGATTCTGGATTACCGTCCTCGTCCTGGGGGCAGCCCAAGTGCCGCTCGTAATTGCAGTACGCCCTCTGATCGAACAATTGAAATTTCCTTTTATGTTCACGTTCGGCATGTTCGATTGCATATTAGTGGCCCTCGCGATCTCCTGGGTATGCTCGGAACACGGCGACAAAACCCGATGAGTGACTTCAAACAACGGGTTTACTCTCGGCATCCGCGTATCGGGTCAACTTGGAAGCGGCGCATGGCTGCAAATACGAATAGTTACAGGCATCGGGAGGAGTCTGGTGGTCGAACGAGTTGTCGCTGTTGTCGTCGAAGAAAGTTTGGTTTCATCCCCTGACTGGAGCCACCGGCACGAATACGGGTTGTCAGCTCCTTCCCCCTCGTGGATATTGTAGAACGTCGCTTGCATAGCGCCTGACAGCCGCCACGGGCATTTAATGTGATCTGGCACCAGCTGTGCCACCACCAATACCTGACCCCCCTGATCCGCAACTCCGAGAGGCAGGTCACTCAGTCTGGTGCGGGCCTATCTCCCTGGCGTGGACTCAAGGAAGTGTAGAACACGTCTGATTTGAGGGAAGTCGATACGGCGACCTACGCTGTGGGCACGATCTCGACTGCGCCCTACCATCGCTCGGTTGTCGGTGATGGAAGAGTTGTCCACGGTGTTTTCTGGTGTCAGTTTTGGTGTCAGTTCGATTTGGACTAGGGTGCGCTTCGGTGCAGTGACCTGCGAGTCGATGAGTCTGAAGGAAGCATAATTATTGGGGTTTTGCAACATCGTGCGGCAGCGTGCGAATTGATGCGGCGCGCCAAAAAGGATTAAAAGGGCCTGCCTCTCCGTTCCAGGCGCTTCGTGAACCTCCGAGTCGCGTCATTGTCGTAATCATGCGGAAATTCGATTGCGCTTTCTCGAGTTCGAACAGTTCTCCGAGATAGGCAGTGTCTTCCGGGCGGCGATTGGAGTAAAAGAGAAAAATGTCCCGTTTGATTCGGTCGTGAACAACTTGCCGTAGGATGCTCCGGCGTGGTGCCAAACCAACACCGCCGGCTAGAAAGACAGCCGTCCGCTCAGGATTCTCGTTTAAAACGAAACTGCCGGCCGCGCCGCTGATCTAAATCGGACTTCCCATCGGCAGCGATCTCAGCTCCTCCTTAAATGCCGAATGGCTTAGACGCATGACAAACAGCAGATTGGCTTCGAAGGGCGCACTTGCGATGGAAAGGCTTCGGCTGTTGCCGCCAATATCCCTTCTCTTCGACGTGATTAGTGTCATCTCCACAAACTGGCCGGCGCAAAATTGAAAATGCCGACGGACGCGAGAGAAGCAGAGCAACCATCCCTTCGCAGATTTGTTGGCCCTGCTCGAGCCGGCTGAGGTAGATGGACAAGGGTGATTCCAGGCTCGACCGGCCACTCGATGGAACGGGCCCGGGAGTTGTTCTCAACACTAGGAGGACTTCTCGGCAGAGCAAATGGACAATTTGTTGTATTCGAAGGTACGCACATCCCATTTTGGATTCGGCCTCGTGAACCTACTCTTTACTTGAGGATTAGGAAGAACGACGCGGAGGAATCATGCAAGCAGCAGAGATCAATTCGCAGAGCACAGAAGAGCGGCAGCACCTGAGCGGCAGCGAATCAAGCGTCCCTGTGCTGGATTTTGATATTTCGAAGCAGATTGAGCAGCTATATCACTGTGGCAAATGGCAAAACGGCACCAGCAGAAAGCAATTGGTCCGATTCTCGGACTTTCACATCAGTCTGACGGCCATGAAGGCAGCCACTCGGATTGGATTGCATATCAACTCGGGCAGGGTTTCCGTGCAGACGGTCGATGGACATATTCGGATGCATGCCGGAAGCCGGACTTTCGACTTGCCAAAAGGCAAAATGCTGGTGCTTGATCGTGCTATCCCACATGACGTTGAAGCCCTCGCCGACAGCGCGTTTCTTCTCACGGTCGCACAGCCGGAGGGGACTTCCGCCAAAGGATGAGTCCGCATGCTACAGGCGGTGAACTCACAGATTGTCACGTTCGTCATAGATACAAGTACGGACGATCCATTGCTGCTGAAGGTATGGGCGGACGACCCTTGACTTGTCAACTACGCCAGCCAGCAACAACGGCTGAGCCGGCAGGAGTTGGAATGCGATGGTGCTGGATGCGCGAAAGAGATGGACATCATATGCGGCAATGATTGCCAGAATCGTTCTGGCATCCACGCTGCTGTTGAGCGCCTACCGTTTGATCTTCCAGCCTGGTCTCTGTACGAGAATGGCCGGGATTGCAGAACTGCTTCTAGGTACGGTCATTGCGACCGGCTGGAAGACGCGATATGCGTCTGCACTCGTTCTGCTGGGTACGTTAGCCACGATTTCTTCGGTGATGCCTTTTCACGCGGTCTCAGCCGAAATTCGGCCGTCCGCGGTTGCTTTGATTGTCTCCAGTTGTTTTCTCGTTTGTTTTGGGCGGAACAATGCTTTTAGAGATCGGTTTCTGAGCGGTGGATTCAGCCCGGTCTCACGCTTGGAGCCGAGGGCGACTTGCACCATGCTCGGCGATGCAGACGTCAAAGTCACCATCCGACTCGAAAACCCGTTCTTTCATAGCCTGCACAAGCGAAGGTGCATTGTCACTTTTCACGAACTCAGTGGTCGAACGCGCAAGACGCGGAAGGAGGTGTGGTATGCAAAAGATCACGGTCAGCCGGGTCCCTCGCCCAACGAATGTAAACAAAACGAAAGTCCGAATGGCACGCAGATCACACAAAACGAGAGCCCATAGGACCACTGGAACCCAGGCCGGTCAGAATCGGTTGCTCGTGGTCGTTGACGAGTCGCCATCCTCTGTCGCTGCAGTGGAATACGTTGCGCAGGTATTAGGTCATCGCCGGGGCTTTGAAGTGTGTTTGGTGCACTTTCTTCCGCCCCTGCCGCCTATCTTGATGGAGTTCGGCGGTTCCGAGAATCCGGACGAGGAGAGGCAACTCTACACCCGACTCTACAAGGATCAACAACAATGGATTGAGACCGCCAGAAAAAAAGCCGAGCCTGCATTAACTTCAGCGCGGGTCAGGCTGCGACAAGCAGGACTACCGGCGACCTCTCTAACCACTCAATTCTCTGATCCAGCAGACGAGCAAGCGAGCGCAAGCAAGGAAATCCTCGTCCAGGCACGACGGAACAATTGTCGAACAATTGTTGTGGGGAGGCGATCTCTTTCTTGGTTCAGGAGGATCACCGGCGGAAAGGACCTCGCCGAACAACTCGCCGAGCAGGCGAAAAACCTGACGGTTTGGATTGTGGAGTGAGATTCGGCTGCGTCCATTTCAGTTTGATGCCTTCACGTGCGCTCGATCAGCAAAGAGGATTGCATCCAGCTGCCGGCAAACGATTCACCTCATTCAAACGTCCATTAGTGACTGAGTGGAGTCGTGGCTAACCGCCAGGGAGAGGAGAGAGGAGGTAGAGGAATGTCAGTGGCTATATCAAATCCATCGGCTCGAGCTTCCGTTTGGCGGCGACTTGGAGGACCATATTCAGTAGACACTGGAACTTAAGCCGCCTTAAACGAGCTGCATGATCGTTGGAGTGTGTTTGGTTTGTTTTTGCTCTGCAGGTCAAAAGCGGCTTAAGTGAGGGGGCATAACCCGGCTGAAGAAGGGGACACTACGATGAAAACGAATCCTGAGGCGCCACTTACGAAATGGACCATTGTCGAGCTCTTTCCCGAGCACCACTTGTTCGATAAGACGAGAGACCTCCATAAGTTGATTGCCCGCCGAGCCTACAGGCTATTTGCGGACAGCGGATTTGAGAATGGTCATGATCTCGATGACTGGCTGAATGCGGAACGTGAGCTGCTGCACTCCGCTCCGGTGGAAATATGTGAAACCGGCTCCGAACTTATCGTACGCGCCGAGCTGCCAGGATTTCGGGAGAGCGAGATCACCGTCGCAATCGAACCTCGGAGTATCATTATTGTCGCAGAGCGTGAGGCCGATTCCAAAGAAAAGATGGCGAAGATTCTGTATTCGGAATGGCGATCCAGCACAGTATTCCGCTCTATTAGCCTTCCAACGCCGGTCAATTCACACAAGGTTAGCGGCCACCTCAACAACGGTGTGCTAGAAGTCAGGCTGCCGAAAGCCGTATCCGGAAAGGACCGGCCTCTGGCTGCCTAAGATGCTCCGAAGAACTACGAGCGTGTTCCTAAAACAAAAGCGAAACTGCACGCTCTGCTTTCCACCCGCTCCCGTCTTCAGGCAGCAAATTCGTGGTGTCTTCTGACAAGTTCCATGGCTCTCGAGACAACGTTTTGAACATCGAACCCCAGATTCTTCATCACAACCGGCCCCGGAGCCGATGCTCCAAAACGATCCAGGCCCACGATGTCTCCGCTGCTCCCGACGTAGTCGCGCCAACCCCGCGTTACACCGGCCTCGATGGCGAGTTTCGGCACATCGGCTGGCAATACCTTTGCCTGGTAGTCAGAAGGTTCCCGGTCAAACAGTTCCCAAGAGGGCATTGAAACCACACGTGCGGGCACGACCCGTTTCCACAATTCCGCTTGCGCAGCAAGAGCCAGATGAACTTCGGAGCCGGTGCCGATGAGAATGATGGCCGGCTTCCCTCCGCTCGCCTCGGAGAGGACATACGCGCCATGCGCAGCTCCCTCCTCAACTGGGTAGCGCTTCAGGTCTAGAATCGGCAGCTTCTGCCGGCTCAAAGCCATCGCTACTGGCTCTCGTCTGCTGACCGCGATGCGCCAAGCTGCGACGGTCTCATTCGCATCGGCAGGGCGAATCACGACCAGGCCGGGGATAGCTCGCAGCGCGAGCAGTTGCTCTACTGGTTGGTGTGTGGGACCGTCTTCGCCCAGGCCAATGCTGTCGTGCGTAAAAATGAACACCACATGCGCCCGCATCAGTGCCGCCAGGCGGATCGCCGGTCGCATGTAATCCGAGAACGTTAGGAACGTCGCCGTGTAAGGCAAGATTCCGCCATGCACCGCTAAGCCGTTGGCGATTGCCCCCATAGCATGCTCGCGTACTCCAAAGTGCAAATTGTGCGCGCAGTCCTTGCCAAACCCAAAATCACCATAACCCATCAGAATCGTCTTGGTAGATGGAGCTAGATCTGCCGAACCACCCATCAGTTGCGGGAGTCTGTGGGCCAGGGTATTCATAACCTTTCCGGAGGCGTCCCGGGTCGCCATCGGGCCATGTTCCGAGTGGAAGTTGGCCAGATCGGAATTCCATCCTGTCGGGAGTTCGCCGCGCATCACTTGCTCATAGTGTCGAGCAAGATCGGGATATTTTTCGCTGTATTCCCTGAGCACCATCTCCCATTCGCATTCCAGTTGCTTGCCGTTCGCAACTGCCTTAAGAAAATGCACCCCCGCTTGTTCAGGGACGAAGAACGTGGGCTCGACCGGCCAACCCAGCCGTTCTTTTGTGGCCCTCGTATTTTCTGCGCCCAGAGGCTCACCATGGGCATCAGCCGTGTCCTGCTTTGGGCTGCCATAACCGATGTGGTTTCGCACGGCGATCAGGGATGGTCGTGTGGTTTCCGCCCGTGCAGCATGAATTGCCTGCTCAATCGCATCGAGATCCGTGCCATCCTCGATAGTCAGCACCTGCCAGCCGTAGGCTTCGAAGCGGTGCTGGACACTCTCGCTGAAGACATTGTCTGTTTTGCCTTCGATTGAAATGTGATTGTTGTCATAAAGATAGATGAGCTTTCCCAGGCGGAGTGCGCCAGCAAGCGAAGCCGCTTCGGAAGCTACACCTTCCATCAGATCACCATCGGACACAATGCCGTAGGTGTAGTGATCGACGACAGCGAAACGCGGTCGATTAAAACAAGCTGACAGATGCGCCTCCGCCAATGCCATGCCAACACCCATGGCAAAGCCCTGTCCCAGTGGGCCGGTCGTGCACTCGACACCAGGGGTTAGGCCATACTCAGGGTGGCCGGGAGTTTTGGAGCCCCATTGACGAAACCGCTTCAACTCCTCCAAGGGAAGGTCATAGCCGGTCAAATAGAGCAGCGCATACAGGAGTGCACAGCCGTGGCCGGCAGAAAGGATGAAGCGATCGCGGTTCTGCCATGCTGGATTCAGCGGATAGTGCCGCAAGAACCGGTCCCAAAGAACATATGCCATTGGAGCCGCACCCAGGGGCAACCCTGGATGTCCCGACTTCGCCTTCTCCACCTCATCCACAGCGAGAAAACGCAGCGTATTGACACAGAGATGATCGAGATCGTTCACGGGCGTTACCCTTTTCTCACAAAGCCCTAGGAGCATGTTGAATTATCTGTCGCGGGGCGTACTGCTCGTTCTATGAACCCTCAAACTCAGATGGAGCGTGGTTGCTTCAGGTTGTAATCTGCATCGATGCACCTGGCTCGGTCAGCGGCT
>Ga0126373_10000120_pt1 | contig 56934 bp, 90 predicted proteins | sample PanSoiMetPlot_11_FD_92545 | JGI IMG/M metagenome (GOLD analysis project Ga0126373, IMG submission 92545) | Tropical forest soil microbial communities from Panama - MetaG Plot_11 | ecosystem: Environmental > Terrestrial > Soil > Tropical forest > Bulk soil | place: Panama | collected 2016-02-17 | reverse complement strand
GCACCTGCCGATGCGGCCCGGTGAGACACCCGGCGTCGTCGTCCAGGCGGACATGGCAGCGACCACGGAGGCGCTGGGCCTGGACACGTCCACCTTCACCCCGCTAGGCGACGGGATCGCACGCGTGGTGGAGTTCTACCGCAAGACACACCCTGCGGGCGGCTGAGGAGGGCCGCAACGTCCAACGAGAGAGGAGACTGGGCACCATGATCAGCATCGAGCCCCCGGCACCGAACTGCGTGGCTATCGTGGCCGCTGACGGAGACTACTGGGCGCGCATCGACCTGGACCGCGTGTTCATGGGCGATGAGCGCGCCACCTGGCATGTGATGGGGCTACTGGAGCGCAAGCTGGAGGAGCTGCGCGCCACGCGGCTGTGCGAGCTGCCGGGGGACTGCCCGCTAGGCCCGGAGCCACACACGTTCGTCCCCCCGGAGGGCACCGGCCCGTGCTGCACTAAGCAGCCGTGGGAGGTGACCACCACATGACGGGATCGTTCAGGGCGCTCCTCATCGACGGCCCCGCCGCCGGGGTGGTCGCCGTGATGACGTGGGCAGGCATCAGGGTCGCCGTGTCGGAGGATGAGCCCGCCGAGCACACCATCATCCGCACCGTGGAGTACATGCCGCACAAGGTGATGGTGTTTCACCGCGCGTTCATGGTGGGCACGTGCGAGGGACCGCCCACCGACGACACGCTGTACGCGCACTTCATCACGCACCGCGCGATGGAGGCCGAACGCGCACCCCGCCCGCCCGCTGCCACGTCGATCCCGCGCGACTACGTGTGCAGCCATGGCTCGTTCCAGAACCCGTGCCAGCTCGGATGTCACTGGACCGACGACCACGCGTACGTGACGGGAGAGTCACAGCCCCGTGGCGGCGGCATCGGGTGCCATCCTCCGGTAGACACGGCACCACCGGAACGCTCATCACGCGGAGGACGTCCAGGCTTCCATGGCGGGGCCATCCCGCCGGGCTGGACACCCCTCGGGGTGACAGACGACGGCTCACAGCTCTACATCACGGAGGACCGTAACCTGTCCCGAGCCGAGCTAGATGAGGCAGTGTGGCAGCGGCTAAACCCCGGCCCCGAGGCATACACACCCCCCGGAGGTCGCGCTGACTACTGGCGCGCAGCTAACCAGGCCGATGCGGACGCGCACCACGCGCAGCAGGCAGCCAACGTGTTCAGCGAGGCCGCGACAGCACCCGGCGGCGAGGACGCGCTCATCCCAGGGTGCGTGTGGCCGCTATGCCGGAACGCGCCCGTACAGCACTGCTGCGCGGCGGTGCGCTGATGAGCGAGGAGTGCCGGTCATGCCACCGGGAAATCGACTGGGCATCAAACGAGGACGGCACCAAGACCAACCCCATCGACCACGACTCCGCTGACGTCCCCGGCGGCAACCTCATCGTCTGGCGCGACGTGGGCGGCGTGCTCCGGTACAGGTACCTGCGCAAAGCCGACGCCGGACGCGACCTGAAATCCTTCGAGCACCTGGGCCGCTCCCACTTCGCCACCTGCCCGAACGCACGCCAGCACCGCAAGGCCACGGCATGACCGGGCCGCTGTGTCACGCGTGGAGCAGTGACGCGGACGAGTGGGTGGAGGGCTGCCCGCACCTGTCCTGCTGGTACATCGTGGAGACGATACAGAAACGCGAACGCGAGGACAGGGCATGAGCGCACCCACCGAATACCGCTGGCACCCCTGCGGCGTCTACGTCACCGACGAGGCCATAGTCCGCGACGGATGGCTGCGCGTCACCGCCCACTACCTCCGCATCCGAGACCCCCACGGACACCTCGCATGGCAGATCACCCACCGGTGGGCCACCCTCAACGGCCTCATGATCGCAACCCCGCTGCGCTCCCAGGCACTCACCACCGAAGCCGGCATACCCGACCCGCCGCAGTACCTCACACCCCCATGACCAGGCCACGGCTCACACCCGCCGACCTGGAGCCCCTGCTCCCGCAATGGCAGGCAGCCAGGGACATCCTCCGCACCCACCAGCTAGGCGCGAACCTGGACGACCTCGCCGCGCTCCTCACCCTCAAGATCATCGCAATCACCTGGTCACAGATCGCCCCGCACCTCCCGCACCACACTCCCGCGCCGGAGGCACTCATGCCCGACTACATCCGCATGAAAGACATCCCGCACGACCCGCACCTCACCGCCGACGACAAACTCCGGCTCCTCGCCGGACTCCTCATCGAACTCGGCACAGCCATGATGCTCAACATGTTCCACGGCGAAGCACACGGAGCCGAACTCTACAAGCTGCACGGCGGCGTCGTACGCTACGACAACGACGGCGAACCATGCGTCCCCAAAGACGCATTCACCGACCCCGCCGCCACCACCCCAGCCGAAGACAGCGCCGCCATCATCCTGCTAGCCGAGGAGGACTGGACCGATGACCACCCAGACCTGTGACGGCACCAACCCCGCCACCACCCGCACCATCCGCGCCGAAGACTACGACCCCGCCGTCCACCACAGGCACCCAGCAGACGACTCAGACCCCGCCACCGACCTCATAGTCACCCACTGCAACTGCGGGCGCACCTTCGATGACCGCCGCCGCCAAACCTACTGGCCCCACCACCCCATCGAACAGCCACCCCCCGACACCAGGCCACCCGCCTACGACCCCGCCACCGGACATGACGAAGACACCACCGCACGCCGCACCCGCCCCCCCGACCACACCCGCGACGGCGACGACCACGGCAACCCCAACCCCATCGCATGAACACCGCCAGCCCCTACCCGCCCATCGGATACATCACCATCGGCATCGGCATCGGACTCCTCATCGCCATCACCATCGTCATCACCGTCACCATCACCAGCGACCGGAGACGACGTGACCGCTGACCTCACCGCACTCGCCATCGGCTTCGCCGCCGTACTCATCCTCGGCGGCGCACTCACCATCATCGGACTACTCACCTGGGGGAACCGTGACGACGACACCGGACCCGGAGACACCTGACTGGCAGCCCCCCGCCTGGATGAACCCCGAAGGCCGCGCCATCTGGAACGGCTACCTCCGCGTCATCACCGCAGCAGGCATGACCGCGCGCATCAACGAACACCAGCTCCTCCGCATCGTCGCACTCACCCAGGAACACCAGCGCGCCACCGCCCTGCTCGCACAGACCGACATCCTCATCGACGCAGACGGCACACCCAAACCCAGCCCCGCACTCGACGTCCAAGAACGCACCGGCAGACAACTCGCAGACCTCGAACGACGACTCGGCCTCAACAGGCTCACACCGCTACACACCGGGCAACTCCACGTGCCACCAGAACAGCTCAAGCCACCCAAGCTCGGACGCTGGTGCGAGGAGCACAAACGCCATGAGTGCACTGCCATGCGCTCACGCGGACGCGGCATCTGCCACGGTCCCGCCGTCGCCGGATACGCGCGCTGCAAGCAGCACGTGGGGAAGCGCCTAGCCACCGACCCCGTGCACCTGAACGCCATCGCGCAGCGTGCGAATCCGCTGGCCGGTGAGCCCATGGACATCGGACCTGCCGAAGCGCTGCTGTGGCGCGTCCGCGTCCTCTCCGGCGAGGTGGCGCGTCTCGATGAGCTGATCGGGTCACTCGAAGCCGAGGAGCTGGTCTGGGGCAAGCTCACCGAGGAGGAGAACGACTCCGGTGAGTTCCCCGGCAAGAAGACCGTCAAGGGCGCGCGGATGTCAGTCTGGCTGACCCTGCGCGAACAGCGCGAGCGTGCCCTCCACTCCGCGTGTGAAGCCGCACTCAGGGCGAACATCGAGGAGCGCCTAGTCCGGCTGGCGGAGACCCAGGGCGCGGTGATGCACAAGGTGATCCTGGCCGCGCTCGCTGACTTCGGGATCAGGTCCGATGACCCGCGCATCCCCCTGGTGCTGCCAGGCCGCATCCGCCAGCTCACGATGGGCGAGGTGGCATGACCTGGGCAGCTAGGGTTTGAACCGTGATCGTATCACGGAGCCATATCCGCGCAACGGGACGCAACGGGGCACCCCGGACGCCGTTGCGGGGAAGATCACACGAGAGAGGTAACCATGTCAGCAGACCCGCCGGACGACTATGACTGGCGCGCACTAGCCGGGATGCTCGGGCACGCGCTTCAGCGTCACCTCACCGCCAACTGCGACGAGTCCACGCACGAGGACGCGACCACGGTAGGCGCATGGCGCATCGTTGAGCGCCGCGCCGTGGACGCGGAGAAACGCGCCGCCGCGCAGCCGGACGTGCCTAAGCCACGGGAGGGCAGCAACGGTGCGTGACATCCCCCTGGACTCCGACCGCCTGGTGGCAGCGGTGGACCTGGTAGGACGCGCCGGAGCACGCATGTTCCAGGTCGGCTACCTGCACGACGACGTGCCCTTCGAGCTGGCCGGGTGGTACGCGTACGCCCAGTACAAGGGCGCGCGGATCAGCGCGGACAACTTCTCCTCACCCGATGATGCGGCGGAGGCGCTGGCGATGAAGCTGCTCACCGGGGCGCGGTGCGCGTGCGGGAAGCTAGTCCAGCTCCGGGCGGACGGCGCGGTCGCGTTTGAGCGTCCTACGATGGTGGACGGCACGGTGTGGACTGCGGAGCAGGCAGCCGCCGCAGGGCTGTGCCGGTGGAGGCGCGACGGGCGCACCTGGCACCCCGACCACGAGCCGGTGTCGGTGGACATGCCGCGCGGGATGAGGTGATCGCCATGCACGAAGCCAGCACACCAGACGGCGGGAAGATGTGGCAGGTCTGCCCGTACCCCGACGTCCTCGCTGACCTGGTGGCACGCTGTGACTACCGGGCGCATGAGGGCTGGTCGATGCGCCTGGTGGACATGGAACGAGACCCCGGCTCGCGTGGCCTCACGCTGGTGATCACGCGCAGCGGCCCCGACAGCTATCACCTGGACCGGGTCATGCGCGTGGCGCACTACTTCCCGGTGCCGCCCGCGACGTTCGATGAGCGGAGCTGGCGCAGGTGGCTGTTCGACAGGTGCGGCGACGTGGACACGCACGAGCGCATGGAGCTGTTCAAGATCGACGGCGTGCCGGTCTACCCGCCAGCGCACGGGCCGGGGAACTCCCCGTACCTGGTGCTGGAGTACGGCACGGACGTGGACAGGCGCACATCCTTCCGGGGTGACCTCAACCCGGCGTAGTGTGGTTGGCGAGGTACGGCGGACACCAATCCTCACCTGGCCCGCGTTCGGCGCTGGACGCGGGCCAGTGCCATGCGCGCGATCTCAGGGCGGCGCTCACGGGTCGTTTCCCAGCGGCCACGAGTAATGACACACCCCACTGCTACCATCGCGCCTAGCGCCGTCCCGCACTCCCGTCACGGGAGTCACCTTCCGTCGTCCCAGGCCAGTCATGTGATGACGCGTGGTAGCAGGTGGCGGTGTGGCCAGGACCGCGCCACAGCCGTACGCTCATGCCATGCGGAGCGCGGTCTCACCATGGGAGTACACGGCGCGCATGTTCGAGGCGCGCAGACGCCGGTACGCCAACCCCGGTCACCTCGCCGCCGCGCTCGATCCGCGCACGAACACGTCTCCCGCGCTCGACCTCATCGACGCCGCGCTCACGTCCCTGATGGCAGCGGACTCGCCCGTGAACGCGCTCGCCGTGTTCCTGCCACCGCAGGAGGGCAAGTCGCAGAAGTGCTCACGCCGGTTCCCCGAGTGGCTACTCGACCACGACTCGACGGTGCGCGTGGCCATCGTCAGCTACGAGCAGGACATGGCGCTCAGGTGGGGCCGTGACATCAAGCAGGACGTGAAGCTGTACCCGTGCCGGTCGGTGGCAGCGCACGGTGAGTGCGACCGCGCATGCGGCGGCCTGCACATCAGCATCCGCCAGGACTCCGCTGCCGCCGGGAGGTGGGAGACACCAGCCGGGGGAGGTGTCTACTGCGTCGGCGTCGGCGGTCCTCTCACCGGACGCCCGGTCGATGTGCTGATCATTGATGACCCGGTTAAGGACCGCGCCGCAGCGGAGTCACAGAAGATCCGTGACACCACCTGGGATTGGTGGGAGTCCGTCGCGCTCACCCGTCTCGCGCCGAACGCTCGGGTGGTGCTCATCCAGACCCGCTGGCATGAGGACGACCTGGCGGGCCGGATCTTCTCCCGTCCGTCTCCGCTGGAGTGGCGCAAGCTAGTCATCCCGGCGATCGCAGAAGACGATGACCCGCTCGGGCGCAGCCCCGGCGAGGAGCTGCCTAGCGTCCGGCAGCGCGTGGCCGGGTACTTCCGCAGGCTCAAGGCGACGATGAGCGCCTACGTGTTCAGTGGTGTCTACCAGCAGTCACCCACCGCGCCGGAGGGCAATTTCTTCCGCCGCCAGACGTTCCGCTACTGGCGCGAGCAGGCATCATGGCAGGACGGGCGGGAGCGCATCGACCTGGAGGGCATGCCCGTCACCCTCGCTGACTGCTGGCGGTTCATCACGATGGACTTCGCCGCGAGCACACGCTCCTCCGCTGACTACACCGTGGCCTCATGCTGGGCGATCGACATGTCCGGCAACCTGATCCTCCTCGACCGCGCCCGTGCGCGCATCCCCGACCATGAGCACTTCGCCATGTGCGACCCGCTGCGGCGCAGGTGGGCAGCGGAGCAGGTGTACGTGGAGGCGAACTGGTGGAGCAGCACGTTCGTGCAGGACGCGCTGGACCGTGGCGTCCCGGTCGCGCCGATCCGCGCGGACACGGATAAGGTGACGCGCGCTATCCCGGCGGCGGGACGCGTGCACTCCGGCAAGGTGTGGTTTCCCGCGCAGGCGGAGTGGCTGGACGAGTGGTGCGACGAGCTGGCGATCTTCCCGCAGGGCGCGCACGATGACCAGGTGGACACCCTCTCGTACGCCGCCCGGATCGTCGCGCACGAGTGGACTCCGGCAGCCACGCAGCCACGTCAGGGCGTGTCCACGTGGGAGGCCGCGGTGAACGCTGCGGCGCACTCAGCGACAGGTGACGGGCACGGAGACCTTGACATCATGGGTGTGCCGTACTAGGCGCATCGTCGCAGCGTGCCGTACACTGCCGTCGTAACAGGTGCCCTGCGTGAGCGCCCAGGCCGGGGTCATAGCAGCGTCGTCATCCCCGGATCAGGGCGGGCAGTCATGTGACCACACCCACGCGGGCAGCACTCCCGACACGCGATATCGGCGTGCCGGACCTCGCCTACGGGACGTGGGGGCAGGGGCTCCTCTCCGAGTGGTGGGAGACCACCGCCGACCTCATCTGGCCGCAGTCGGTGATCACGTACGGGCGGATGCGGAACGATCCTCAGCTCAAGGCTGTGCTCGGCGCGTTCATGCTGCCCATCTACCGCGCGACGTGGGTGCTCGATCCCACGGGCTGCCGCGATGAGGTGGTGCAGCTCTGCTCCGATGACCTCGGCGTGTCCGTCCTCGGCGGTGATGACGCACCCGGACCCGCACGCCGTCGCGGCGTGATCTGGCACCGGCACCTCCGGTCAGCGCTAGGCATGCTCACCTACGGGCACAGTATCTTCGAGCGCCGGTACGAGATCCGCGAGGATGGCATGGCGCACCTGGCGAACCTCGGTGAGCGCATGCCGTGGACGGTGGCGCGGATGCACATCGGCCACGACGGGATCATGCAGGACATCACGCAGACGACGCAGGAGGAGCCGATCCCGGCTAACCGCCTCGCCTGGTACGCGTACCAGCAGGAGGGCGCGAACTGGGCCGGTATCTCCATGCTCCGGCCCGCGTTCGGCGCGTGGCTCCTGAAGCACGAGACGTGGCGGGTGCACGCGACGAGCATCCGCCGGTTCGGCATGGGAGTGCCGTACGTGGAGGCACCTCCGGGCGCGTCACAGCAGCAGGTTCAGCAGGCGCGTGACCTAGCCGGTGCGATGCGCGCCGGGGATCAGGCGGGGGTGGGTCTCCCCGCCGGGTTCAAGCCGCTGCTCATGGGGCTCACCGGGTCCGTGCCGGACGCGCTCGGGTTCATCCAGTACCTCGACCGGGCGATGGCGAAGATGGTGCTCGCCGGTCTCATCGAACTCGGCCAGACGGAGACAGGCTCACGTGCGCTAGGCGAGACGTTCCTCGACCTGTTCCTGCTGGCGCTTCAGGCCGTGGCCGACGAGGTGGCCACCACGGCGACGTCCGGGTGGCCTGGCATGCCCGGTATCCTCACCGACCTCGTTGACCAGAACTGGGGTGAGGATGAGCCCGCGCCGCGCCTGGTGTGCACGGACGTCGGGGAGAACTACGAAGTCACGGCGGAGGCCATCGCCAAGCTGATGCAGTTCGGCGGGCTTCAGGGTGATGAGTCCCTCGACCAGTGGATTCGCAAGGCATGGCGGTTCCCGAAGCGCGAGACCCCGTACGTCACGCTGCCCGCGCTGCCCCCGACCCCGCCTCCGGAGTCGAAGACTCCTCCCGTGCTGCCTTCCGGCGGGCCTCTCCCCGCTGCGCCCGAAGGGGCACCATCCCCGCCCCCGGCGCAGGCCCGCCGGAAGGTGGCGGCACGCGCGGCCAGCGCGAAGGTGCGCGCGGAGCAGATCAAGGCTTCGGGGTGGGACTCCACCGGGCACCAGCACGACTGGCAGCACGCACTCGACGGGCTGGTGCTGGCGTGGAAGGATGTCCAGATCACGCAGCGGAACGCGCTCACAGACGCCGTGGTGGAGGCCGTGCGGAAGGACCGGACGGACTGGCTCGCGCTCGCGCCTCCCCCGCTAGGCGACGGACCTGACCTGCTCGCCGCCGCGATGGCGCAGGTGGCTAACAGCGGCGTGTCGTCGGCTATCCGCGAGGCGGCGTCTCAGGGTGTGGTGATCGACCCCGAGCGCGTGCACGTGGACACGGCGCGCTTCGCTAAGGTGGCGACCGCACGCGCGTCCATGCTCGCGCAGGGCATGGCGCAGGCAGCGTCTACCAAGGCGCTTCAGGTGGCGGCTGCTGAGCCTGGAGACCAGCCGCCCTCAGTGCCTCCGGTGCCAGTGCACCCGGCCACACCGAAGGCACCGAAGCCACCTCCGCGCCAGACGAAGCAGCCGCCGCCACCTCCCCCGCCGCCGCCTCCGCTGCCCATCGTGCCCATCACCCCGGATGATGCCGGAGACTTCGTGGACGCGTCGATCCAGGCGATGTCAGGCAGGTCGCTGTGGGATCAGCTAGGCGCGGCGCTCACGATGGCGCAGAACACCGGGCGCGTGGCGGTGATGGAGGCAGCGCCGGAGAGTGCGGGCACGGCTAAGTACGTGGCGTCGGAGACGCTGGATCAGAACACGTGCGATGAGTGCGCGGGCGTTGACGGCACGGAGTACGACACGCTGACCGACGCTGAGGCGGCGTATCCCACGGGAGGCTACGTGAACTGTGAGGGATTCGCGCGCTGCCGTGGCACCGTGATAGCGATCTGGGGTGGTGACGGTGGCGGATGACGTGACGGTCCCGGCGCTGGCGACGGTCTCGGACGTGGACATCCTGGCCGCTGGCACGTGGAAGCTGTCCACGGGCGAGGCCACGTTCACCACCGACGACCTCGCGCATGCGGTGGAGGCCAGCCAGTGTCCCGCTGTGGGCGCTCCCGTGCTGAAGCTCGGGTACATCGACCCGCGCTTCGATGGTGAGCCGGCGGTCGGGCGCGTGGCGAACATGAGCCTGAACACTAGCGGGAACAAGATCACGGGTGACCTGGCCGGTATGCCGGGATGGCTCGGGGAGGTCATCAGTTCCGCGTACCCGAACCGGAGCGTGGAGGGCACCTGGGATTTCATCTGCCAGATCGGCCACACGCACCCGTTCGTCATCACCGCCCTGGCGCTGCTCGGCGTGGCCGCGCCTGGCGTGGGTGTGCTGGGCTCACTTGAAGATGTGGGCTCGCTGTTCGGTGTCAGCGCCTCCGCTGGCAACGGTCGGACATGGATCACGGAGGGAGGGCCGAGGATGGCCGGGCAGGTGATGGCAGCCGGGGTGACCACGGAGGACGTGCGCCGCGCGTACTACGCGTCACCGCAGGTCGGCTACAGCATGTGGATTACCGAGATGCAGATGGACCCGCCGCAGCTCATCGTCGCTGATGAGGCTACGAACAAGGTGTACCGGGTGCCGCTGTCGATCGACAACGGTGAGGTGATGTTCGGTGAGGCGGTGGAGGTGGCCGTCGAGTACGTGGACGTACCCGAGCCGGTCGCTGCCAGCGGCAGGGGCAAGCGCCTCACCTACGCGTCACGCGAGGAGTCACGCAAGGGAGTGCGGGCCGCGGATTCGTGGGACGGGGGGCAGGCGCAGAAGAACCTGGGCGATGACCCCACGTCGGCGCAGCTCAAGGCGCTGTACGCGCTCCCGGCGGACACGAAGTCGGACTCCAAGCTGCCGCACCACGAGGTGTCCACGGACGGGAAAGTAGGCGCAGCGAACACGACCGCGTGCTCCTCCGCTATCGCCGCGATCAACGGCGGGCGTGGTGGCATCAAGGGGATCGGCGCGGCGGACCTCAAGAGCGCGTACAACCACCTGGCGAAGCACCTCACGGACGCGGGGCAGGAAGCACCGGACTACTCGGGGCCATCGGCCAGCGGGTCCGGCGGGCACGGCGTGCTCGGCTCCACCGATGAGCCGCTGACCCACTCGCACCCGCACTCGTCATTCGGGAGCCAGGGCGGGGACAAGACACACACCCACGAGCACACGCACGCGGGTGACGGATCGCACGCTCATGCGCACGGTGATGCGACGGCGGGCAGGACAGGAAAGGGAGGCACGGACGTGGAGTTCACGGACGAGCAGAACACCAGCCTGCGGGCATCGCTCGGGCTGGATGACGACGAGGAGCTGACCCCGGAGGTCATCGCCAACGGCGCGCAGATGCTCCGGCAGCGCGTCGATGCCAAGGGTTCGGCACGCGCCTCGCTGCCACCGGGCACGATGACGGTGGACCGTGAGGCATGGGACGCGCTTCAGCGCAAGGTGCAGGCGGGGGAGAACTTCCGCGCCGAGTCCATGCGCAACCAGCGTGACGAGGTGATCGGGGAGGCGATCCGGCAGGGGAAGTTCTCCGCGTCCCGCCGCCCGCACTGGCAGCGTCTCTGGGACAAGGACCCGGAGGGCACGCGCGAAGTGCTCGCGTCACTTCAGAAGAACGTCGTCCCGGTGGACGACATCGGCTCGCCGGGTGGCTCCGATGAGGAGCTGCTCGACTCCGAGTACAGGTCGCTGTTCCCTCCCGGTTCCACCGGGGCCGAGACACAGCACGCGGGTTAGCCGGTTACGCGTCATGGCCGATTACACGCCGGTCCAGTTCCCGGCCAGGGTGATCACCTCCACCCTGACCGTTGCCTGCTCTGGCGGCGATCTCCTCGCCGTCAGTGGCAGCGGGACGGTGGCTCCGGCGTGGGCTGGCGTGCAGGGTGCGTTCGTGGGTGTGGCGGCGGTGGACGGGCAGCCGGGGGACCGGGTGACGTTCTTCGCGCGTGGTTTCGTGCACGAGAGCATCAGCGACGGCGTGGTGACGGCGGGCGACATGATGACGCCATCGCTGACACCGGGCCGTGGGGTGGCTACCGCAGCAGCGGGGACACTCGGCCAGTACATCATCGGTTGGGCGCTCACCAGCGCACCCGACAACAGCATGGTCAGGTGGATGGAAGCATGACGCTAGGGGAAGTTCGGGCGGGCGTACGCGCCGTACAACAAGAGGGAGTTCTGAGGAGGGACGACCATGGGTGACTACAACCTCGTCCGCGACGACGACGCGCAGAGCTACACGGCAGGCGCAGCGATCACGGGCGGGCAGCTTCTGGAGGTCTCCGCCGATAACACGGTGATCCCGGCAGGCGGGGTGAACCGCGCCGTATTCGTCGCGGCGCATGACGCGGGCACGGGGCAGCGGGTGACGTGCTGGGGCTTCGCAGGGCGCGTGCATGAGACTCCGGTGACGGGGACGAAGGCACTCGTCGCCGGTAACCCGGTGATCGCTGCTGCTGCGGGCGCGCTCGACACGGCAGCGCTGGCCACGTCAGCAGCGGCGGGCACGCTCCTCGGGGTGTGCACGCGGGGCGGAACAGGTCCGGCCAAGGCGCAGTGGGTCGCCCTCTAAGGGGCGGCGCGCTCACGGCGCAGGGAAACACACACTCGAAGGGAGTGAGAGACCATGCCAGGTACGTACCCGGCACCACCGCCGACCTTGTCCGGTGATCTTGAGACCATTAGCCGGTTTCTCCAGTCACCCACGCAGATCAGGCGCAGGCTCCGTGACTACACGGATCTCCGGTTCGTCAGTGACCAGCTCCTCACGCAGCGGTTCAGGACGAGTGGCGGCGCGGCACTCTATGAGATGTCCGAGCCGTTCATCACTGACCGCCCGGTGGAGGCGGTAGGCGCTGGCGCTGAGTACCCATTCGCCAACATGCCCACGGGCACGGCGGCTATCGCGTCGGTGGCGAAGTGGGGCCAGAAGGTGCGCGTAACGGACGACGAGATCGCCCGGAACGTGTACGCGGGGCAGACCGTGGACCGCTGCCTGCGCAAGCTGGTGAACTCCATCATCAAGCAGGTGGACGGCGTGACCATGAGCGCGATGGCAAGCGCGGTGACGCAGAACGTGGCGGCGGCGGGCACGGGCGCGCTGAGGTGGGGGCAGGCGGCGTCGGCTACGCGCACGATGCTGTTCGACATCCTCTCAGCGAAGGCAGCGATCTACGGCCTGAACCTGGGCTACAAGCCGGACACGTTCGTGATCAACGACATCGGCTACGCGCTCATGATGTCCGACACGATCATCACGAACGCACTCCAGCGCGAGACGCGCAGCAGCCCGGTTTACACGGGCGAGATGGATGTCATCGGCGGGCTCGGGATCATCGTGACGCCGAACATCCTCGACCCGTACGTGCTCGACTCCACGCAGCTCGGCGGCATGGCCGACGAGATGGACGGGGCTCCGGGCTATGCCATGGATCAGCTCGCCGTCCAGGTGAAGTCGATCCGGCTCGACAGCAACGACGCGTGGGACCTTCAGGGCAGGCGCAAGACGGTGCCTATCGTGCAGGAGCCAGGCGCGGCGTGCTCGATCCAGAACGCGATCCGGTGAGCGCGACGGCGTACAGGGTCACGGGCGCGTACGTGACCGTGAAGACGGAGACGGCTGACGGCATGCGCATCATCGGACTCTACGCTGGTGCCCCGGTGCCAGCGGACGCGTCCGACGAGTGGGTGAAGCATCACCTGTCGTCAGGTCTGATCGAGGAGGTGGCCTCACCCGCTCCCGCAGCGGAAGCCGCCGAGGAGAAGACACCCGCCAGGCGCACGGCGCATAAGGCGGAGTGAGCCATGACGGAAGTGTGGGCACCCGAGCTGACGGACGTTGCCCGTCACATCCCGACGCGGACGCGCGACAGCACGTCTCCTGGGAGTGACACGCTGCTCGGCACCTTCACCGCTAACACCACGCCCACGGACACGCAGGCGCAGCAGATCATCGATGACACGGTGGCGGCGCTCGTGGCTGACGTTGGCGAGATGCCTACGGCGGATGCCCTCACTCCGGAGATTCAGGTAGCAGCGAAGCAGGCCGCGGAGTGGCGCGCTGCTGCTGACATCGAGATCGCGTACCCGAACCGGGACGCGGACATTCGCACGTACGCGGCGCTCGATGCGCGTGCGGGTGATGCGCTCGACACGCTGAAGCGCGTCCTGGCTGAGCATGGTGCCGGGATCGTGGATGCCTACCCCGAGTGGGCGATGCCGGACCCGCCGCCGTGGGGCGACGAGTCGCCTGGGTCGGGGACGAACTACCTCCTGCGGCGCTGGGGGTGGCAGTGATGGCGGGTGAGGTCAGGGTCGAGTATGACGCCGCCGCGATACGCATGGTGGCGCGTGACCGTGCTGTCCTCGCTGCCATGGACAGGCTCGCGGGGGAGGCGGTCAGGACGATGAAGCGCCTCTGCCCGGTGTCCCCGGTGCTCCCGGTGTACGCGCAGCCAGTGCCTCTCGGGCGCTCCACCGGACCTGTGTACGGCGGGGGAGGCGCACGGCATAAGGGAGTCCGCTACCAGGCGGGGGCATCGCGCAGCAGGCGACGTCTCCCCGGCGATCTCCCGCTGCCAGCGAGCGGCACGCTGCGCACGTCGGTGCACTCATTCAGGCAGGGTGACGGGTCCATAATCATCGGCCCGACAGCGCCGTATGCCCGCTACGTGAACGACGGGACACCTCCACATGAGATCCGCTCGACAGGCCCGTGGCCACTGCGCAACAGGGCTACGGGGCAGGTTTTCGGGCGGGTGGTGCAGCACCCCGGAACGGAGGCGGTGCACTTCGTGCAGCGCACCGCTGACTCGCTCAACGGATGGAGTGCGCACGTATGAGCATCGCCGCCGAGTCCGCTCTCCGTGCCTGGGTGAACGCGCGGGGTGACCTGGTGGGCAACGGTAACCCGCTGTCGCGTGGCGCGTACCTGCTTCACCAGCGGTCCCCTGCCGATGGCTCGTATGCCGTCCTCACGCGCACCCCGGAGCAGCCCGACTCTCCGGTGGCGGAGGATAACCAGGTGGCGCGGGCGCGTCTCATGGCGCAGGTGTACGGGGGCACCACGGACACGGCTGAGACCGCCGCCGCTGCGCTCCGGTCAGCGTGGGAAGACTTGCAGGGCTGCCCGCAGCGCGTGCCGAACACGAACGTCATCATCCTCGTGGCCGATGGCCATGTGGGTCCGGTGTGGGTGCCGATGCCGCCTGACTCCGGTGAGCTGTACTGCTTCAGCGTGGAGGCCGAGTTCGTGATGTGCGAGGACGAGTCATGAGCACCCTGGTACCCATCCCCGTGAGCCGGCTTGCTGGCGCTGACCTTAAGGCACCACTGATCCAGTGCGCTGCCGGTGACATCTTCCCGGCGGGCGGGCACATCTTCCTGCGCGTGCAGAACGGCGCGGCGCAGCCCATCTACATCGTTGCGAACGTGACGCAGCCAGGGCCGAACGGGACGTCGATCACGGGCTTTCAGCTAGCGCCCACGATCCCGGTGGGAGGGGACAGGATGTTCGGCCCGTTCCCTTCCGTGCCCTTCGCTGACCCAACGGACGGATACGTGCACGTCGGCTACTACGGCGGCGGCGTCACGGGGTGCCTGGTCGGTGTCTACGCGCTGGCCACTACGTGAGTTCGGAGGAGACATGACAGCGTATGTGCCAACGGTCGTGTCACGCGTGGCGGGCGTGGACATGACGGCTGCCGGTGTGGCGGTGGCGAACAACGACACGTTCCCGCCAGGTGACCGTATCTATCTTCGCGTGAAGAACGCGGGCGCGGGCGCGGTGACGGTGACGGTCATTAACGCGGGGGCCAACGCGGGACCGTCCGGCACGTTCCTCGCGCCGCTGGCCTTGGCCCCGGCTGTGGCAGCAGCCGGGGACAGGCTATACGGTCCTTTCCCGGCGTCCACCTTTGCCGATCCCAGCGATGGGCAGGTGCACGTGTCCTTCAGCGCGGTCGCGTCCGTGACCGCGCTGGCGTACCAGATGAGTTAGGGAGGCGCGAGACATGCCAGGACATCGCAGGGCAGTGCCACCGGCAGCGCCGGAGCCGGATGAGGTCACGGTGCCTCCGTACTACGTGGCGACGGAGGACCTGTTCGTGTGGCATCCGGAGGCTGGCACGATGCCGGTGGCAGCGTTCCGGAAGGGCGATCAGGTGGAGCCGTCGCTCGTGGAGCCGAACGGGTGGGGTGGGAAGGTGGAGGTGCCGGAGCAGTTCGCCGGGCAGCTCTCCGCGCCTGCCTCACCGGACACAGAGAGCACCCCGGCCAGCGAGGCTGAGGGCGGAGGGAGTGAGTAAGCATGGCACGCGGCAACCCGCAGAACCTCGCCCTCGGGCCGGGTTACCTCTACATGGGAGACATCGGCACGCCGGAGATCGTGGATCTCGTGACGGCATGGGCCACGGTGTCCCCGAACTGGAAAGCACTCGGGTACACGGAGCAGGGCTCGCTGTTCAAGTACGCGCTGGCGACTAACCCGGTGCAGGTGGCGGAGGAGCTGGACCCGGTGCAGATAGCCACCACGGGCCGCACGTCTACGGTGACGTTCATGCTCGCGGAGCTGACTGCCACCAACCTGATGCGCGCGGCGAACGCGCCTAGCTCGGCGCTGACGGCGGGCACGGGGATCACGAGCTTCGAGCCCCCGGACCTGGGCACGGAGGTCAGGCGCATGCTCGGCTTCGAGTCCGAGGATCATACGGAGCGGTGGCTATTCCGTCAGTGCTTCCAGACAGGTGACATGTCCATCCAGCGTCAGAAGGGCGCGGCGAACGCGACGATCAGCGTGGAGTACACGCTGGAGAAGCCCGCGTCGGGGGCGAAGCTGTTCAAGGCGATCCTGGCTTCCCCGCAGCGCACGATCTGAGTCCTGAGCCCGTTCCGTACTCCCATGGCGGGAGTGCCATCCGGCGGCTCACGGGCGTACGGTGGCGGGAAGTGTAATCAGGTGTCCCGCGCCGCTCCGCGAGTCACGGTGCCGCTGCGGGCCGCACGGATGGAGGGCACAGCACATGCGCGAGTTCACGTCACACCCTGCCGGGGACGAGGAACCGGAGGAGCCCCTAGCGCCACGCGTGCCCGACTTCACCTTCACCCTGGACAAGGTGGAGTTCGGGTGCGAGATGCGGACGGACGCGGATGCCATCCTCGCCTGGTCGGAGCTGGCGGGGGACGCGGCTGTCGGTGATGAGATCGACGTGCGGAGCGCTGCGGGCGTGGCGTTCACGGCGCGTTTCTTCCGGCTCATGATGCCGGGTGAGGAGTACCGGAAGTTCCGCGCGCACCTGCGCCGTGAGCGCACCGACCCCGACGTGCTGGTGGCGATCATGCAGCAGATTAACGCGGAGATGGAACGGGCGGTGAACGAGAGCACGTCGCGCCCTACGAGTCGGTCGTCATCCTCCTCAGATGGAGCCGTGGAGACGGCCGAGCGCAGGTTGCAGATCATCTCGCTTCCGGAGGGAGACGTCGAGTTCGCGGACCCGCCGCTGCACCGGGCACCACGCGCATCGGCGCGGCGTCCGCAGGACCACAAGCGCAAGCGGACCCGCACGCGGCGTACAGCGTTAGGGAGGTGTGCGATGCAGCCGAGGTCACCTGGGGTGAGCTGGCGGACAGGCAGGACATGCTCCGCCTGCTCGCCGGTCTGTGCCAGGGTTTCGGCGCGTCGGGGCTCATGGAGTACACCCCGCCGTCCGAGCAGCTTGCGGAGCTGCTCCGCCCCGAGGATGAGCCCGTGGCGGGTGACCCGGAGGCGAGGCGCGCTGAGGTGGTCAGGCTGATGAACGCGGTAGGCGGGGAGGTGAGCTAGTGCCCTCGATCGCTGACGTGTTCGTGCGCCTCCGGGTGGATCAGAAGGTGTTCACGGAGGATGTCCACACCGCTGTCAATGAGGTGGTGACGGAGGAGTCCGCGAGCATGCGCGAGCAGGGCAAGGTCGCGGGCCGTGAGATGGCGGGCGGCGTGTCCGAGGGTGCTAAAGAGCACGTCGCCACGGAGGGGAAGAAAGCGGGCGCGGAGGCGGGCGGGGAGTTCGGGAAGTCGCTGGGCGAGACCATGGCCTCCGCGTCGATGGCGGTGTTCGGCGCGGAGGGTGTCTTCGAGCTGTTCAAGGACGGCGTGAAAGAGGCGCGCACTGAGGGCTGGGCTCCGCTTCAGCAGGCGGCGAAAGACGCCCGTATCGAGTGGTCTAAGTTCCGTCCCGAGGTGGAGGACACCGGGGCGAAGATGGCGAAGCTCGGCTTCACGCAGGGTGAGGTCAACGCCGGGATGCTGCGCCTGGTGACGTCCACGGGCAGCAGCGAGACGGCGATCAAGGCGATGAGCGTGGCGGCGGACCTGGCGCGCTATAAGCACATCGATCTCGCGCAGGCGTCGGACACGCTGGCGCGTGCCGCGTCGGGGAACACGCGTGCGCTCGCGCAGCTAGGCATCTCGGCGTCGGCGCTGCCGAAGCACTTCAAGTCAACGGGTGATGCAGCCTCACGCACCGAAGAGGTCATGGGGCTGATGGAGAAGCGGATCGGGGGGCAGGCGACCGCGTACATAGGCACGTTCGGCGGGAAGATGGACGCGCTGCACGCGCAGCTAGCGAACACGTCCGCGACCGCTGCCTCTCAACTGCTGCCCGCATTCTCGGCGCTGGCGGGGATGCTCACGAACACGCTGCTCCCGGCGTTCACGAAGGTGATCGGCTACATCACGAACGATGTCGGCCCGGTGATCGCGCGGATGTACGACTGGCTTAAGGGCACGTCGATGCCAGCGAAGATCCTGTCGTCCATCCTCATCGGCCTTGCTGCCACGATCGGCACGGTGGTAGTGGCGATGAAGATCTGGGAGGCGGCGACTAAGGCATTCACGGCGGTGCAGGAGGCGCTCGACGTCGTGCTCATGGCGGACCCGCTCGTGCTCGTGGCCGTCGCCATAGCCGCGCTCGTGGTCGGGTTCGTGATCCTCTACAAGCGCAGTAAGGAGTTCCGCGACTTCATCCAGACGGCGCTTCAGGACATCAGCAAGTGGTTCTTCGACGCGTGGCACGCGATCGACCGTGACCTCATCCAGCCGCTAGTCAATTTCTTTACGAAGACGATCCCGCACGTGTTCGGTGACGTGCTCACGTTCCTGAAGACATGGGGGCCGCTGCTCCTCACGTTCATCATCGGGCCGTTCGGCGCGGCGGTCGTGTGGATGGTGCTGCACTGGTCGCAGACGCAGAAGTGGCTCACCGCCGCGTGGAATGCTTTCCTCGGCGTGGTGAAGACGGTCTGGAACGCGATCAGCGGCGCGGTGATGCTCATCTGGAACAAGCTGTGGGCAGCGGCGCAGGCCGCGTGGGACGTCATCAAGACGTTCTTCCATGACGAGTGGACGGGCTGGGTCCGCATCGTGCAGGCGCTCTGGCAGGCGGTGTCGGACGCGATCATGCTGATCTGGCACGCGCTCATGGACGTGGATAAGGGGATCGGCTGGCTGTGGTCGCACCTCAAGCAGTGGTTCCATGACGAGTGGACGGGCTGGCTGAACATCCTCCACACGCTCTGGAGCGCCATCACGGGCGCGGTGATGTGGGAGTGGAACGGTTTCGTCAACGGGATCAAGGGCTCGTGGAACACGCTCGCCGGGTGGTTCTCGACGGTGTGGAACACGTTTAAGACAACGGCGTCGGCGGCGTGGGGGCTCATCGTCGGCGCGATCTCGACGGTGTGGACGGGCATCAAGGACGTCATCGAAGCGCCGATGAAGATCATCGTCAAGTACGTGTGGAATCCGTTCGCCTCGGTGGTCAATAAGGTGCACGATTTCCTCGGCACGCCGACACTGCCCACGGTGTCGATGACGGGCTGGCAGACGGGCGGTCGCGTGGGCGGTGGCTATGGCGGGGGTGATGTGGTGCCCGCGCTGCTGGAGCCCGGAGAGGCCGTGGTCGATAAGGTGACGACGGCGCGGAACGCGTCCACCCTGGCGCGCTGGGGGGTGCCCGGATTCCAGCTCGGCGGCATCGTGCACTTCGCTAAGTCCGTCGTCGGTGGTGCGCTTCACGGCGCTGAGGCAGCGGGTCACTGGGCGACGGAGAATGTCCCCGGACTGTCCACGCTCGTTGGCCTCATCCACTCGGCGTCGGAGCTGATCGGGCCGATACGGAGCGCGGTGGAGACGCTAGTCGCGCTCCCGGCGAAGCTGGCGCAGACGGACAAGATGAAGTTCAACATTCCCGAGAAAGAGATGAAGAAGATCCTGTCCGGCGCGGTGCACTACGTGACCTCGCACATCGAGTCGATGTTCTCCGGTGGCAGCGGTGCGCTCGGGGGCTCGTACGGCGGCGGGCAGGCGCTCCTGAACTACTTCCTGTCCAAGCAGGGGCACCCGTACTCCCAGACGCTCGGGCGGTATGGTCCCACCTACTTCGACTGCTCGGGGCTGCTCTACACAGCGGCACGCGCCGCTGGCATTCCGCTGCCGCAGTCCTCCAGCGTGGCCGCGTCGGAGGCGGACTGGTTTGCGTCCTACGACGGTGACAAGCTCATCCGCACGCAGGCGCAGCTCATGGCAGGCGACATCGTGTTCCAGCGGGGCGCAGATCCCGGCCCGTCGCGTTTCGGGGGCATCGGGCACGTCGGGATGGCCATGGGTCCGAACCGCCAGGTGAGCGCGCTGGGCACCGCGTACGGGGTGACGCAGAGCAACATCGGCGGCTTCGTCGTGGGTGTGCGCCTCCCGCCGCCGCCGAGCTTCACCGGAGTCGCCGGGGCGACGACGATGGCGCACGGAGTCCTTCCGGCGAACTGGAAGTACATCACCGATTTCCTGGTGGCGCACGGCTACTCCCCGTGGGCCGCTGCGGGCATAGCCGGGAACATCATGGCGGAGTCGGGAGGCAACCCGGAGTCCACCGAGATCGGGGGAGGCGGCGGTCAGGGGCTCATCCAGTGGACGGGGACGTGGCCGGGGCCGGGTCCGTCGCCCATCACGGGGAACATAGCGCGTGACCTGTTCACGCAGATGAACGCGATCCTGACGTACAACAGGCAGCGGGGTCCGGGCGCGATGGCGCAGCTCATGCGCTCCACCTCACCGAAGCTGGCGGCGGACGCGTACCTGTACTTGTTCGAGGCACCGCGTGACCCGTCGCAGTCCATCGGCTTGCGTGAGTCGTCAGCGAACGCGGTCGCGGCGGCGATGCACCTCCCCGGTTACATGCGGGGCGGTAAGGTGCGCCATTACCAGTTCGGCGGGCCGATACCGGAGCCTGTGGTGGGGCTCGGTCCCTCGGGGACTAACTACACGTTCGAGGCGGGCGAGTGGGTGCTTAACACGCAGGGCGGCGGCGGTGACGTGATCATGGAGCTGCGGAAGCTGCGCGCCACCATGGAGCAGGTGCCTGGCAAGGTGGCGGCGGGCGTGACGAAGGCGATGAACGCTCCGTCTAGCGCACTCGCGCAGGCGGCGAGGCTGGGGGCGAGGTAGTGGCTACGGGGTACAGGTACGCGGACGCGTTCTGCCTGGTGACGTACACGAGCGCGGACGGGGGGACGACGGCTCAGGTGTGGAACGGCCAGGACGGTCCTGCCCCGTCGTCAGTGGTGGTGTCGGGACTGGTGTGCGGGAAGACTTCGAGCGTGTTCCAGGGTCCGGCGTACAGCCCGCCGGGAGGTGTGCTCGGGGTGTATAAGACACCCTCCGCCCCGGTCGTCGTGCCTGGCGTGGTGAAGCACACGCTCGGCTGGCCCGGTCAGGCGTACGTGAGGTGAGGCATGGCTGACTCGCTGCTGCTGGCGCATCACTTCGAGCTGCTCGGCGGCGGGGTGGTGTCTAACCTGCCGATGTGCGCGGGCGCGATCTTCCGGCTGGGCACGCAGTACACGTTCGGCAGCCCGCAGCCCGTGATTGACTTCACGATGTCGCTGATGGGCGACGGGGAGCGGCCCGTGGGCTGGCGGATGTCTAACCGCAGCTTTGACATTCCCGTGGTGATCATCGTGCCGAACACGGGCGATCCTGTGGCCGACAGGCTCACCCTGGCAGGTGCGCGCGAGGCGATCCTCTCCGCGATCGACGTGGATGAGTTCCAGCTTCAGTGGGCTCCCGATGGGTCCAACGGGGCGCGGAACACGGTCTTCGAGTGCTGGCGCGCGAAGGCGGCGACGGTCACGTATGACGTGAAGAACGACAAGCAGCGCCTAGCCGAGCTGGTGCTCTCGTTCGACGCCATGCCCTACGGGCGCTCCGATGACCTCTCGTACCTGTACTTCGATAGCCCGCTGGCCGGTGACCTTCAGCCTCTCGTGCCGGTGGTGATCGATGACTACTCCACCGTTGGCAGCAGCACGCAGGGCGCGTGGTGGAGTCAGGCTCCGGTGAGCGCAGCGGCGTACGGGACGCAGGTGGGGAACTGGTCGGCCAAGTGGGACCACACCCTGTCCGACCAGAACAGCCCCATGGTCTACACGAGGACGCTGCCGGTGCCGGTGGACATCACCGGGCGCACGCACCTCACGTTCTGGCTGGGGCTCGGGTGTGATCCGGGGTCGTGGCGGAAGTGGCATAAGGGGCCGGTGGCGTTCCAGTTCACGCTCACGGACGGCAGCGGGCGCACGGTCACGTGGGGGATGAAGCACCAGGAGCTACAGGCCGCGGCGAACAACAACTGGCCGAAGTGGAACCGTCTCTCGACGCTCATCCCGGTGGGGCCGGTGTCGGGCACGATCACGACGGGGGGTGCGCCACGGGGAGGCGCGTTTGATCTCACGTCGATCAGCGCGTACTCGATCCGGGTGTGGAGTGAGACGCGCTCGTGGGTGCGCCAGGATGTGCACGTGCTGTCCGGTTTCCTGTCCTGGCTCGCTGCCTCTCCTCATGCCGCGCCGCGCCGGGTGGCTTCGGAGCGGGGCGGGGAGTACGTGCTTCAGGGCATCGTGGGCACGGCTCCCACGCAGCTCAACATCCACGCGCAGCTCGGCTTCCAGACGCTAGTGCCCTCCACCAAGACGTACAACCTGCCGGGTACTCCGGGCTCGACGCACAACTACATCCCCGGCGCGACGACGGGGAACAGCGGCGCGCTGGGGCCGAATCCCAACTGGCTGTTCGGTGACACGGCGAACTTCGAGCATGGCACCAAGGGCACGTGGACCGGGAACGACGGGCTCGCTACGAACTGCGGTTTCTACCTGTGGAACGGGGACGCGAACACGGGGCAGTACAGCCTCCAGATCAACCCATCGGCGGCGGGTAACGTCACCTGCGCGTCGTGGCCCGCGTCCTCTAACAGCACGCTCGGGGTGCCATGCCAGGCGGGGGATAAGATCCGGGTCGGCCTGTCGATGAAGGTGGGCACGTCGGGCACGGGACGCGTGGTGAATGTGGGCGCGGAGTTCTTCAACGCTGCGAACGCTTCACTGGGCGCGGTGTACGCTCCGGCGGCGACGGGCTCGGCTACTGCGGGCAGCGCGTGGCAGCAGCTTTACGGGACGGTGACGGCTCCGGCTAACGCGCAGTTCGCGCGCCTGCTTCCGCAGGTGATCGGGATGCAGGTCACCCCGGCGACGGACACGGTGTTCCTCGATGACCTCTACATCGCGCCGTGCCTGATGGCGTCGGTGATCACGGAGGGCGGGGGAGGCGCTGGCGGTGGCGTGTCCCCGAACTGGACGACCGCCGGGGGCGGAGGCGGGGGTGAGATCTCGTGGGAGACGCAGGTCGAGCTGACTCCCTACGTGCCCGTCGCGGTACCGGGTTACCCGGTGTCCAGCGGGCAGCACCAGTACGGCAGGGGGTCGGGCGGGATGCCTCTCCCGGCGTCGGACATGCCCGTGTGGTATGACGCCGAGCCTGGTGCGCCGGGGGTGACGTTCGGGGGTTCGTGGGGTGCGTTCGGCGGGACGGGCTACCTGAACCGGCAGATGCGCGCGACGACGACGACGGGGAACACGTGCACGTTCAAGTTCAAGGGCACGTCGGTCGCGTGGCTGGGGACGCGCGGCCCGTCGCGCGGCATCGCTAACGTGTCCCTCGACGGCGGCGCGGCGGTCGCGGTGGACTGCTACAACACGTACGGGAGTGACGGCCCCGGCTTCTGCTGGCAGGTGCAGGGGCTCAGCAACACGGCGCACACGCTGAAGATCACCTGCACGGGGACGTTCAACGGTTCCGCGACCGCGCCGTGGGTGGGTGTGGATGCGTTCGTGGTGAACCACAACCTGATCATGACCGACGACACTGACCCCGCCATCACGTACACGGGCGGCTTCACGGCGTTCAGCATGGGGCCGTCGTACTGGCAGCAGACAGACCACTCATGCTCGGCCAGCGGGACGGCCAGCTTCACGTTCAACGGGACGGGGTGCGTGTGGTACGGCTTCAAGGGCAACAACCACGGGATAGCCACGGTGCAGGTGGACGGCGGCACTGCGGTGACGGTGGACACGTACGCGGTTAATCAGTACATCGGCCCTATCTGGCAGGTGACGGGGCTGGCTCCCGGTAACCACACGGTCCTCATCACGGCGACGAACACGAAGAACGCGAACAGCTCCGCGAACTGGGTGGACGTGGACGCCATCGGCTACTGGGGTCACGGCTCCGGGGGCAGCGGTGGCAGGTCGTGGTTCCAGGGCACGACGATGCTGGTGCAGGCGGCGGGTGGCAAGGGCGGGGCTAATGTCCTCATCGCTGACTACTCCTCCGGGCCTGGCGGCGCGGGCGGGAACCTGGGCGCGAACGCGCACCACTACGCGGGAGGGAACGGGGGCGCGGGAGGCGCGACGAATAACCCGACGCTGAACGCGGGCGGTGGTGGTGGCGGTGCCAGCGATGGCGGCGCGGGGAATGTGGGCGGCACTCCGGGGTTCGGGCTCGGGGGGAATGCGGGTGCGTTCCCGGTGCAGGGTGGTGCCGGTGGCGCGGGGCAGCATTCGGGCGGCGGTGACGGGTACAAGGGCGAAGCGCCTGGCGGCGGCGGCGGTGGCGCGTCCTGCCAGATCTACCCTCATGCGGGCGGGCAGGGTGGCTCCGGGCTGGTGCAGGTGAGGGTGACGCACTGGAACAGCGTGCGGAATACGCTGCCCGCCGTGATCGTGCACAAGCCGCGTCACCCGAACGTGCTCGAAAAGCCGGTGCTCCAGGTGGGCGCTGGGCTCGACGTGCCGAACGGGCGCGAGTTCATGGTGCCTCGGGTGGCGGGGTTCCATGCGCGTTACCGTGGCACGTACACGGTGCTGCTGGTGGCGTACGCGTGGCATGGGACGGCGGCGCGTCAGGTGACGGTGACGGTCAGGCAGTATGAGGCGGCGGGCGGCGCGGTGTCCCTGGCGTCGGTGGCGCAGTCGATCGTGCCGGGGGGTGTGGCTAACCAGATCTGCAACCTGGGTGAGATCACCCTGCCGGTCAAGGACATGGCCGACGACAACACGGACTCATACTTCACGGTGGCGGTGACCAGCGGTGACACCGCTGACCGTTTCCTCGACGTGCTGCTGCTGAACACGGAGGGCTCACTGGCGTGGATCAGCCTGCCGGGTGCGGGGTACGCGGATTACTACGTGGACGCGCCGGAGCTGGGCGTGAACGTGGGACGCGTGCTCGGCTCGATGGATGACAGGGACAGGGCGGTGTCGGTGCTCGGCTCGACGCTCCTCACCGGGGGTCCGTTCCGCCTGGTGCCCGGCGAGAACATCTTCACGGTGTACTCGCCTTCGGGGATGCCCGCGCTTCAGGGTGAGTACTGGCCCCGCTGGTGGGCGGAGCGGTTGTCGTGACCGGGGGCGGGTGCACGGTGTTCACGCAGGCCGTGGACGGTACGGGCCAGTATTACCTGGACGCGCTGGGCACGGTCACGGACCTGAAGTACGACGACACCATGCCGGGTGGGTCGAACGCGCTCACGTGCACGTTGCAGGCCGATCCGAGGTGGCGTCATGTGGCGCTGAATCCGGGGCGCAGGCTGCTGGTGGCGAAGGGCGGGTCTATCCAGTGGGAGGGCAGGCTGGCTGAGCCGACGCCGGGGGATGGCGGCTGGGCGCTTCAGGGTGAGGGCGCGGGGACGTGGGGCTCAAGGTTCCGCGCGTTCTACCCGACGACGGGCAACCCGCAGCAGCAGAACACGCCGGCTAACGTGCTCGGGGGCGCGATCCAGCGTGGCCTGCGGTGGGTGATCGGGACGGTGGTGCCACCGGGGCCGAATCCGTACTACGCGTTCGATAACGCGTCCATCTCGATCACGGACTACATGAACGCGCTCGCGTCCCCGGCAGCTTCGACGTGGCGGCTCACGCGCACCTGGGCTGGCCTGGAGGTGGACCTGATCCCGATCCCGACGACGGTGACGCGCCTGCTCATCACGGAGGTTCCGGCGACCCGGACGCTGGCGGGGTATATCAACTCGCTGTACGTCAAGTACATGTCCCGCCCGGACGGGGGAGGCTACCAGGCGGCGTTCGGGCTCCAGAACGTGTCGAATCCGACGAACATGGCGAAGCATGACGTGACGGAGGATTTCTGGGACGTGTCTTCGCCGGGGGTGCTCACGCAGGCGCAGGCGTCTCAGGTGGGCTCCACCGCGATCTCGAAGTACCTGGCGGCGTCGTACGCTGGCCCGTTCGTGGTGCAGCCTGGCCAGTACCTCACGACGGGCGGGAGCCCGGTGGACCTGGCGTGCGAGAACGCTGCGGAGGTGGTGCAGCTCGTGCTGGCGGACGGGCCATACGGCGGGGAGGTGGCCCCGGCTCCCCCGGTGACGTTCCCGGTGGGCTCGGTGCAGTACAGCGACAAGGACGGGACTCTCACGGTGACTCCGTTCCAGTCTTACCGTGCTGACTGGAGCACGCTGCTCGGTCTCCTCATGCCTCGGGCTCCGGCATGACGGACATCCGCACGCTTGACGCGAAGGTGGACGCGCTCGCCAGTCGTGTCGGTTTCAAGCTGAATCAGGACGGCGGGCAGATCTCCGGGGACGTGCAGATCAACGGGAACCTCATCGTGGCTCCGCAGGCCACGGACACGTCCCCGAACCTGACGTGCGAGGGTGACCTTCAGGTGTGGGGGATCGGGTGCGTGGTGGGGTGCTGGAAGGGCGCACCGACCGGGCGCACGGCGACGGCGCGGAGCGTGGACCCGGACCTGGCCATCTCGGGGCTCGGGCCTAACGGGTCGGTGTGGAAGGTGGACGCGTACCTGGACTTCGGGTCGTCGGGGACGTCGGGGATAGCGTTCGGGTGGAACGTGCCCACGGGGTCTAACGGCAGGTGGGGCTACGGCTGGGGCAACTCGCAGACGGGGAACTCGAACACGTGGGGCACGGCGGTGGCGGTGCCCGGTACGACGGGCGTGAATCAGGGCATTCACTGCACGGGCACGCTGTTTCCCGGCGCGACGGGGAACTTCAACCTGAGCTGGGCGGTGACGGTATCCGGGGTGAACGGGAACCTGAACCTCGGCTCGTACCTAGTCGTCACGAGAATCGGGTGAGCGCACATGCCGCTAATCGATCAGTCCAGCTACTCCACGGCGGCGCTCATGGCGCTCGCACGCGCCAAGGTCGCGGCGGTGATGGCGGCGCTTCAGGATCTCGACAACTTCTGGCAGTGGCTCAGTGGCGTGGCGGACGCTGACCTGCTGGCGCTGGACCCACCGCCCGCTCAGGGTGATCTCGACGCGATGCGCTCGGCGGTGCATGACATGGACGCGTTCTGGGTGCTGTTCAATCCGCCGGGTGACCTCCCTGACGGGATGACGCTGCCCTACCCGTTCGGCTCGTCGGCGCGGCGCTTCATCGGGCCGGGTGACACGAGCACGCGCGTGCCCGGACGGTGATGATGTGCCCGCCGCGTGGATAGGGCTGTGCGGCGTGGTGTTCGCTGCCATCCTGGGCTATGTGGGTGCGCGGCGCATGGGGAGGGCGCAGCAGCAGACAGCGGACGTGAACACGCTGCGGCTGCTCATGGAAGAACTGCGCGCCGAGCGTGATGACGCGCGCAGGCTGCTGGCGGAGTGCCAGCGGAGGCTACTGGGAGGCGGGCCATCGTGAAGGGGCTGAGCCCGTTCCTGCTGGTCGCGGCGATGCTGCTGATCGGCGGGGCGGTGGCGTTCTTCGTCGCGGTGACGTCTGCGCTGCATGACGCTAACCAGGCGAAGCAGCAGACCTGTGCGGTGCTGGTGCTCATGCGCAAGGACCCGCGCGAGGTGGCCGGGGCTGTCGTCCTGTTCCACGAGTTCGGGTGCAGGACGTGAGGCGCTGAGCGCGACCGTGAGGCGGGATCTGCCATCGGGGCTAGTCTTCACCCCGTGATGGCAGGGGCGGGCTGGCAGCGTGGATCTGGTACTCCCGACACGGGAGTGTCACCTGCCGTTCTGCGCTGATGTCACATGGACGTGCGAGACTAGTCCCGTCACCCGGCAACGAGAGGACGTGATCGCTTATGCGGGGTATCGACTACGCCTGGCACGGTGGCCTGAACGTGGCGGCGATGAAGACAGCGGGCGTGCAGTTCGTGTGCCGTTACCTGTCGCATGACGGCGGGAAGAACCTGGGCCTGAACGAGAAGAACGCGCTGAACTCCAGCGGCATCGCCGTGGTGGTGGTGTGGGAGTCCACGGCGAACCGCGCGCTTCAGGGTCATGCTGCCGGGGTGGCTGATGCGGCGGAGGCCAGGAAGCAGGCGGACTCGCTCGGCATGCAGGGGGTGCCCATCTACTTCGCTGCTGACTGGGACGTGACGGAGGGGCAGCAGGCGGCGGTGGACGCGTACCTGGATGGTGCGGCCAGCGTGATCGGGCACGCGCGCACCGGCCTGTACGGAGGGTACTGGCCGGTGAAGCGCGCGTTCGATCACGGGAAGATCGCGTACGGGTGGCAGACGTACGCGTGGAGCGGTGGCCACTGGGACGGGCGGGCGCAGCTCAGGCAGACGAAGAACGATGTGAAGGTGGCGGGCCTGTCGTGCGACTGGGATGAGTCCACGCACAGTGACTTCGGGCAGTGGCCACGTCCGGGCGCTGCGCCGCCTCACCCCCCGGCACCGAAGCCGGCTCATGCTCAGCTCTCGCTCCACACTCCCCGCATGTCCGGGGCTGACGTGAGGCTGTGCCAGGAGCGCCTGAACACGCATGGCGCTGGGCTGAAGACGGACGGCGTGTTCGGTCCTCTCACGCAGACGGCGGTGAAGAACTTCCAGCGCGGGAGCCACCTCACCGTGGACGGTATCGTGGGGCCGCTGACGTGGGCGGCGCTGCTTCGATGACCAGTCCATCGGGGCCGTCCCCAAACGAGCCGTCCACGCCAGCTCAGACGATGCCCCCGGATCAGATTCCGGGCAAGGTCAATGCCATGGCCGCGTCGTTCATCCGCACTGGCGCAGCGATCGTCGCGGGCGCGCTGCTGACGTGGCTGGTGCGCCAGGGTGTCACTCTTGATGGCGGGTTCGCGCAGCCTCTCACTGAGGGGCTGGTGGCGGCGTTCACGGCGGTGTACTACGCCGTGGCGCGTGCCCTGGAACACTGGGTGAATCCGCGGTTCGGGTGGCTGCTGGGCCTGCCCTCACAGCCGCAGTACACACCTCCGGTAGCGCCTCACCTGGGCCTGCCTGGTGATGGCACGACTCAGGGAGGCGCACCGTCGTGAGGACACGCGTTGCCATGCTCGGCGCACTGCTGCTGGCGGTGTTCACGCTGACCGGGGTGATGAGCGCTGCGGCGTTCACGTCGCCTCATCCTCCGTGGCACTGGGTGCCGTGCGGGTTCAGGTCTCATCACTGCCACACGAAGACACCCACCCCGACGCCGACGCCGAGCACCACCTCACCCTCGCCGTCGCCTACTCCCACCACGACGAGCCCGAGCCCCACGCCGACCGTGACACCTCCCGTGTGCACCTCGGCGCTGAACGGGGGTGCGTGCGGCCCGTACACCTTCGCTGGCATCCCGATGTCCAATGGCTTCGACACGTACGTGGAGCCGCAGAACGTGGGGGCGAACGCCGGGGACACAGCCGTGGCCACGGTGGCTGATCCTGGGTCGTGGAGCGTGGCCGCTGACGTGGGTCCGGCGGGCGCGGAGAATGTGCAGGTGTTCGCCAACGTGCAGCAGCTCACGAACGACTGGTGCGGGAACGGGTGGGACGCGCATGGGCATGTGTGCTCCGGTGCTGACGGGGACACTCCCCTGGACTCGCTGTCGTCGCTGACGATCTCGTTCGCTGAGACGTCTCCGGGTGGCGGGGTGTGGGAGTTCGCCCCGGACATCTGGTCCGCGAACTACCCGTCGGATGTCATGTTCTGGACGGACACCATGAACCGCTGCAACACGGGCGCGTTCGGGGGCACGGTGCTCGGTCACATGACGATGGACGGGCAGGGGTGGACGGTGCACCGGTACGGCGGTGCGGGCGCGGAGATCATCTTCGTGCTCGACGGTGCCGGAGGGCAGGGCACGTGCGCTCAGGAGACGTCGGGCACGGTGGATGTCAAGGCCGGGTTCGACTGGCTCACCTCCAACGGGTTCGTGACCGGCCCGGAGGTGGTCACGCAGATGAACACGGGCTGGGAGATCTGCTCCACTGCTGGCACCACGGAGCCGTTCGCGGTGACGTCCTACTCGATCGGCGCGGTGGCGGGGTGAGCTGCCATAAGCGCACTCACCACGCTCACGTGCAGCACTCCCGCGCGCACCGTGGAGGGCACCGGCGGAAGGGGCAGCCGCATCCGCATGCGGGGGCGAACAAGGCGACCGCCGGGCAGGTGCACACGCTCAACGGGTCGGGGTGCCACCCGAAAGCGCGGCGTCATCTTCACCATCGCAGGCGCAGGAAGCGGTTAGGCCGTGTACGGCCCGGAGGCGAACGCTGCGGGCCTGACACCCCGTGGGTATGTGATCATCCTGGCCACGTGCTGTTCGGCCCGGAGCTACTGGCGTTCAGCCGTTTTTGGGGCCTCTCCCGAAGTATGGCCTCGCGTGCCCCGCCGCGATCATGGCATCACCGAAGGGCGCGGCACTGGGCAGGGTGATCTCTCCCAGGAACCTGCCGCCGTACTTGTCCCACCCGTGGGAGAGGACGCGCACCGTGGTGCCAGCGGGGGCGAGTGAGCGCGCGTAGTCGGTGGCCTCACGTCCCCCGGCGTCATGCAGCTCGGGCGCGTTGATGCCGTAGCACCGGCAGGAGAGTCCCAGCACCAGGCCGAAGCCCAGATCGACGTCCAGGTGGCATGTGTCCCCGTCGTGCCAGTCAACGACGGTGGCGGGATACGGGCCGTAGGTAGTGCTCATGCGCCTCATCGTAGACGCGCAGCAGCCCCGGACACGGTACGGGTGCGTCCGGGGCTGCTGTGGTCTGCCGCTGGTGTCAGGGGGAACTGACTGATGGCAGCTCCGATCGTAGCAGGTCATGCGCGCTCACGGGCGCTTCAGCTCCTCTCGGATCTTCACGGCGATCTCGCCCAGGTGGATGTTCAGCGTGTCCGCGTAGGTGGCGATCTGGTAGGGCATAGGACGGTCGGCGGCGTGGGTGTCCTTCAGCGTGTCCCATTCGCCTTCGGCGTACATGTGCGCCTCCGCGAGTATGAACGCGCGCTGAAGCGCCAGTCTCACCTTGCCCTTAGTGATCTTCTCCGGCTCACGCAAGCGCGCCTCACTCAGCTCCGCTGCTTCCCGGCACGCGGCGGTGATCTCGCGGCGCAGGTGCTCCATGCCAGCGGTCGTCATCACAGCATCTCGCTCAGCCTGGCGCGGAAGTAGCGCGTACCCCCGGTGTGTGTCTTCACCCGGATAATGATCTCCAGCGCCGAGGACGCCGTGCCCTCCACGGACACCACGCCGAGCACTTCACCCCGGTCAGGCTGGGGGTGAGTCACTCCGCCGAACGCGCGGTGCAGGGTGCGCGCGAGAGCACGCTTAACCGGGTCCATCCTGGCGAACTGCTCATCGACCGAGCGCTGCTGGTGAGAGGGTGACTGATTCATCGCTGCCATCACTTCACCCCGGCCTTCGCACGCCGCGCTAGCTGCTCCGCGCGCTCGTTGACGCGCACCTCGACCGTCTCCTTATCGTCGTGGAGCAGCCGGTAGGTGAGCTGGAGCACCTTCCGCAGCGCCTCCCCGTCCCGGTATGCGACGTACGTGTACTCGAAGCGGCCCTCCTTGGAGGCGACCGCTTTCTTGTAGTACATCGCCACGTCGCGGGGCTGGTCCACCGCGCGCTCGTTGACGCGTGCCCCCGTGAATGTCAGGGTGACGTAGTTCGGCTGGAAGTTGTACCGGATCACTAGGGCCGTGTCCAGCCCCTCCTGCGCGAGCCAGATGCCCGTGTTCGCTGCCTCGGGTGAGGTGATGAACTCCCACCCACCCGCCTCGATCATCGCCTGGAACTCAGCGGTCAGCTTCGCCTGCATGGTGGTCATGATGGCGCGTCCTCTCTCGTAAAGTGCGGGACGGAGTACCCGCCCCGGTCGGTCTGCCACAGGTGGAAGCAGTGCTCGTGCTCGTTGATCCACAGCTCCTCCGGGGGCAGCAGCATCGCCACGGTGATGTCACCGGGCATGAACCTGAAGCGCGCCTCTTTGATCTCCTCCCAGGTCGGGTGGCGCGTGGGGTGGCTGATGGACAGGTGCCACCGCGGCCCATCGGTCCCGGTGCGCGTGGCGAGTGCGACGAGCACGGTCAGGTAGCCGTACCCGTCGTCCGCTGGTCTCCGGTACAGGCGCAGTCCGGGCTCCAGCTCATGCAGCCCCAGGCGCACCAGCGAGCCGGGGTCTCCGCGCTTCCACGCGCCCAGGTCACGCGGCGGGGTCATGACGTCACGCATCCTGGGCACGGCACCAGGCCAGCGTTCCAGGCGACCCCGGAGCCATGGCAGCATGTGCACGTGGGGTCCGCGCCCGCGAGCCCGCCGAGCCGCGCCAGGTGCGCCTGCGCGTGCTCCACCTGGCGCTCGCGCTCCTGGCGCTTGCGCATCGCGGGGACGTCCTCGCCCGGTAGCTTCTGCTGCCAGTACCGGGGATCTAGGACACCCCCGGCGGCGGCGATCTCCTCTATGGAGACCACCGCCGTCCAGGGCCGCCTCATGGTGTCAGCCCTCCTCGTCTGCCGTGAAACCGAAGTAGACGCGCGGGGAGTGCGTGAACTCCAGCGAGCCGCGCACCCCATCGGACTTGCGCACCACCACGACGAAAGGGGCAGCGAACCCGACGAAGTCGAACTCCGCGACCGCCTCGTCCGTCGTCCACTCCTGCTTGCCGAATGCCCTGTCGTGCTCCAGGTCGCGCGCGGGCTGCCCGTTGTCGATCATGAGTTTCCGGTGCGCCTGCGCGTGGAGTGATTCCAGCTCCGCGAGGCGGCGGCTGGGCAGCTCCGTCACCTGGTGCCCCAGGTACACCATCTCGGGGCCGTGCAGGTCGGCCAGGTGCTCGGCTAGCTCGGCGTGGGTGTCGATGTCGGTCATGGTCTCATCCTCCTGTGTGTGATGATCCTGCGGGAGTGGCGCTGGCGCGTGAGTGCGCGCCACCATCCTCGCCACGTGCGCTGTCCTGCGTGCTTGCCCTTGGTGCTCATGCGCCTGTTGCCCATGAGGCCGGGGAGACCTCCCCCATGCCGCCTGATGGCGTCCACACCACCGTGGCCACCTTCTGCCCGTTGGGCACCTCGAAGGTCACCCACCCGGTCGCGGTCATGCCGGGGGCCAGGGTGACCTGCCCGTACTGGAAGTTGCCGCCGAGCGTGGTGTCATCCATGGCTGCCGAGTACGTGTTCGTCGCCGTGTCCGTCACGCTCGCATCGCTGTTCACGTCATCGGAGAGGACACCCGTCACGCCCTTCAGGCTGATCTGCGCGGCGGCGAGGTGGAAGCCCGGAGGCACGTCCTGGTAGGCGGCGACGGGCGCGTTCTGCACCACCTGGTCGATCTTGATGTGGTACGTGGCAGCGGTCCCGTTCTGCCCTCCTGACGGGTCCGTGACCGCGACCGGTGAGCCCATGGCCATGTTCAGGAATGAGGACTCGGACGTGTCGGAAGGTGCGGGCGTGGACGGTGGCGCAGCCGGGGGGGTGTGGTCCGCCGGGGGCACGGTGATCTGCTGCGCTGGCGCGGTCACGGTCTTAGTGACCACGGGCACGGGCTTCACGCTCCCAGCGGTGCCGCACGCGCTCACGGCGGCGATGATGGCGACGGCTCCGGTGATCCCGGCGACGGTCTTGGTGGTGCTCATGGGGTGTACCTCTCTCGGTGTGATCGGGGGGTGGTGGCCTCTCCACCACCCCCGGCGGGTTGGGGCTACAGCTCGTCCTTGACGCGCTGCGCGAGCGCGGCGGTGTCCACGTCGAGCTTGGTCTTCGCGTAGTCGTCCAGCGTGGCGCGGATCGGGAGCCCCGACTGCTGCCACTCGCCGGTCGCGTACATGTGCGCCTCGACCAGCGTGTAGACGCGGGCCAGCTCATCCCGCACGCGCTGCTTCGAGTAGCCGTACGTGGGGTGCGCGCTGCGCATGGCCAGCGAGTTGTTCGCCACGGCGACGGCGTTCCGCACTTCGGTGTGGAGACGCGCGAGACCTTCGGAGGTGGCGCTCGGGGGGGTGGTGGTGCTCATGATGGTGATTCCCTTCCAGGTGGTGAGGGGCTTCGGTTTAGACCCCGCACGTGCCCGCCCCTCCAGGGCACGTGCGGGGGGTCATGGGGGACTAGACGGGGACGCGCTGAGAGGCCATGCGCGCGGCTGCCTGCGCCTGCGCCACCTCGTCAATCGCGGTGTCCAGCGCGTCCAGTAGCGCGTCACGCTCCTCGGCGTGCAGCTCGCCGTGGAGGTGGCGCAGGCCGGCGATGTCGGTGCGGGGGATCTCGACGTCATGGTCGGCGGCGAGGTGCAGCTTCAGGGTGTACGCGGAGGCATACGCGTCCAGGTGCATGTCCAGGTCAGCGAGCGCGTCGGCGGCGGCGGTGATGGGGTAGGTGCTCGTGCTCATGGGTGGTGTCCTCTCTCGGCGGCGGGGGGCTCCGGGGGGGTGCCCCCCGCCATGGTGCAGTCTACACGTGTGCGGGGTGGTGCGGGTCAGATCACAGGGTGGGTGTCGTGCCAGCGGGCCACGTAGGGGTGAGCGCCGAACGCGTACCCGTTGGGCTGCGCGCCTGGGGCGCGGTTCTTGAACAGGTGCCAGAACAGCTCGGTCGCGGCCTCCTCGCGTGTGGCCGCGTAGGCGACGGGGTGAACCTTGAACGTGTTCCCGCCCTCCGCGCGGCACAGGGTGTACGCACCCTCCGCGATGTCATCGAGGATGTAGCCCTCGTCGTCCGGTCCCTCACCCATGTAGGCGCGGGAGTTGACGCGGGCCTCCCAGCAGGGCTTGCCGTCATCGAACTGGCCCGTGGTGAGCCACCCCAACTCGCGTCCGTTGTCCTCACGGACCACCAGCCAGCCGCCCCACTCACGCTTGCGGAAGTTCACGGCCAGCTCCACGGTCGGCCATGAGCCATCCGCCTGGCGGTCCTTGTCGAAGTCGGTGGTGGTGAGCGTGTATGTCCTGGCGGTTCCCATGGGGGGTGTCCTCTCTCGTGTGCGTCGTGGCCTTGCAGGCCACAGCTTACCCCGCGCCACCGCTCACGTGTGCATTGTGAGCGGTGGCGCGGGTGTGGGTTACGTCACGCGCCCTTGCGGCGGCACTCGGGGCCGATGCCCAGCTCGCGGGAGGTCTCATCGGTGAGGTGCCGGTTGCAGCAGGAGCAGCGCCCGATCTCCACGCCATAGCGCCTGCGCGCCTCCACGGGAGCGTCCTCGGCCAGCTTCAGCAGCTCACGCGCCTCACTGCCCCGGATGGCCTGGTCGGGACGTCCCCCGATGACGCGCTTCACGAACAGGCGTCCGGCCCACTGGCCCTCGGCGGGGGTGTCCACCCGGAAGAAATCGAGGTCGTTGTTCCCGGTGTGGGAGGTCACGGCGTAGTGCCCCTCGGTCACGGTGGGGAACTCGGACGCCATGATGCGTGAGGTGCTGCTGCCACCCTGCGCGCGTGGCGCGGCGGCGGGGATCTCGCCTAGCTGGCGCGCGGCGTAGATGTCCGCCTTCAGGTCATCAATCCACTCGGACATCACGCGGCGCGTCACCCATGAGGGCAACGGGTCGGACAGCGCCTTACGTCCCAGCGTGGCGCGCAGCGAGTTGGCGAACTCGATCTGGCGCTCGGTGGGGCGCGGCGTGGTGGTGGCAGCAGCGATGCGCCTCTCACTCGGCGTGGCGGCGGGGCTCATCACGCTAGGCGCAGCGATGGGGCCGGTGGCGCGCTCGAAGCAGGCGCGCACCTCAGCGGCGGTGGGGTGGGTGCCACGGCAGACGCCGCACTTGATGGCGTGCGCGGTGGTGGTGGGGGTGCTCATGTGTGCTCACTCTCTCGGTGGGGCCTTGCAGGTGCCAGCTTACGTCGTCCTATCCCTCACGTGTGCATAGTGGGGTGTGGGGTGCGCCACATTCCTGTCTGCCCTGGACTTACTCCCGACACGGGAGTCCCGTTTCCACGCTCCGGCGGTCCCATGGGAACGGAGGGTGAAGACATGCCCGCCCCACACGCGGCCCGCTGCGGCCCGCTCACAGAGGCGGGAGGTCATGCACGGGACGTGAGGCCGGACCATGCCACTTGGCCTTGATCCAGTCATCAGGTGGCCTCTCCCCGTTCAGCATGGCGTCATCGAGGTTGTCGAAGCACTGCGCCATCGTGGCCACCTCCCCATCGGTGAGCCCCACGTCGATCCAGCGCCGGACGAATCCACGGAGGATGGCCAGCAGCTCATTCGTGGACGCCGGGGGCTCGTCGTCATCCATGCCGGACCACAGCGAGAGCTGCCCCGGCAGCTCCATGCCCTCATCGTCATAGCCGCCGTCACTCATACGGCCAGCCTCCGGGGGGTGGCCACAGGATGAACCCGGCGACGATGAGCGCCACCGCTCCCGTCAGCGGGCACATCACCACGGAGGGCACCCAGCCCAGGTAGCGGTAGACGAACGCCGTGCCGATGACGACGATGCTCCAGGCGAGGGCGATGGCGCACGCCCAGCGTGCCACCCTCACCAGTACAGCCCTGACGGGTTACGGGTGGTCAGCATCCCGATCCGGTCGATGGGCGCTACCGCCTTCAGCTCACGCGTCTCCAGCATGGCCTCCAGTATCTCCCCCGCAGGCCAGCCCTCCATGGGGCCATGCGCGAGTGCCGCCCAGCCACGGTAGTCCAGCGGCCCGCACATGGACAGGAAATGCTGCGCCTCACGTGATAGCGCCTCCACACCTTCCAGCGTGATCACCGGGCCTGTCGGCTCGGGTGGCTTCCCGTTGCGCCAGATGGAGCCAGCCCCGTGCGGGGTGTGCCCGTTGCGCGGCGACCCGACCCAGATGTACGGGCGCTCGGGGGAGGTGTACCACCACCACGTCGGGTCGATGAGGTCGCCCTGCTGCGCATACACGTTCGTGGTCTCCGGGGAGTCTCCCAGGACGATCCACGAGTGCTGCGACATCACCCCGCGCGCACTCCCGCGCGCCACGCGTCCCCGCCCGAAGATCCCGGTGCGGAGGATCGCCAGCGACACCCCGTGGCACTGCCCCGCCCACTGGCGTATCGGCATCCCGATCGCGTCCTCGATGCGGGGAATGTCAGCGGCCAGCCTGGCTAGTTCACGCCTGCTCGGCACGGCGGGCCTCCGGCAGTAGGGACGTGGCTAGCGCATGGAGTGCCACCCTCGCGGCGGCGCGCTCCTCCGTGGGCTGATGCGCGCTGGTGCCCAGGCTGCACCCATGGGGGCAGGTCACCAGGAAGCCGTCCCCGTCCGGCGCGTACGTTGCCTCGTGCGGCATGGTGCATGTCTCCTCTCTCGTGACGCGCCTAGCGCGCCAGCTTCATCAGCGTCCGGCTCACCTTCAGCGGCTTGCCGTCCGGTCCTTTCAGGTAGGGTCCGACCCACGTGAGCCGGCCCCCGCACACTCCGCAATGCCTGTCAGCGCCCACCGGGAAGCCGCGGTGCGGCCTGTGCCCTTCCGGGGGCTCGATGTGACGGTAGTGTCCCTGCACCACCCAGCGGCACGTCCAGTCGATGCGTGTGTGCCCTTCCGGGGGCTCGGTGACGTGCGCGATGCGGCGGAGCAGGACGACGTGCACCTCCCCGTGCTTGAGGGACCGCTGCGCCCTGCGGCGGAACGGGCGGGGGAGGTGGGCGCGTGGCGTGGCGGTGATCTCCATGCCGAGGAACATCCACAGCAGGTGCACCAGCCCCAGGAATGAGTCCACGCCCTTGCGCGCTTCCGCGTCGGGTACCTGGAACCGGAGCCCGAACGGGACGACGGCGGTGTGCATAAGGCTCAGCGCGCCGATGTCCAGCCACTCCTCGTCGGGGCTGAGACGTCCCGCGTCGATGTCGTCCTGCACGTGGGTCCATAGCATCACCCGGAAGCACGGCACCACCTGCGGGGATGGCAGCGGGTCACGCTCACTGCCCGTCGTCATTGCCTCCGTGGCGTGCCAGGACACGACGCGCACCGGGACACCCAGCCCGTGCGTGTCCGTCATCACCCATGGCTCGTCCAGCCAGGCCCAGCCAGCGGGGACAGGCATCTCGGGCTCGTCTATGTGCTCGATGCGGCGCATGGTCCCCGTGTAGGTGTCCCGCATCACGCGCACCATCTCGGCGGTGACCTGGTAGCACACCGCGTCACGCACCCCGACGCCGAGGAGCCGGTTCAGCTCCCGCGCGTGCCCCTCATCGAACAGCCTGCCGCGCGGCGGGATGAGCGGGTAGAACATCCCCCGCGCACGCCCGGAGCTGTACATCTTCTCGTTGGCCGCGTGGCTCTTGGCCCACGCGTCACGCATGAACCCGACCGTGAACGCCATCAGGTCAGCGGACGGCTTGAGCAGCCCCTCCGCTAGCCGGGTCTGCGCGTCCAGCACCTCACCAGGTGCGCGCGTGATCATCTCCGGCTGTCCTTCGACCTGTTGTGGTAGCGCACGCCCTCGACGGTGACGCGGTAGCCTACGCCGCGCGTGGCGCTGGCAGGCTGGCGTTCCAGCATGCCCTTGCGTACCAGCGATCCCGCCGTCTGGTGCGCGCCCTGCGGGGTGGTGTCAGCGGCCCTGGCCATCTGCGGCCCCGTCACGTGGTGACGTCCCGAGCGCAGCTCCAGGGAGAGGATGACGCCGAGCAGCACACGCTCATTCACAGTCAGCTTCGGCGGCCTCCCCATCGTCTTCGCTGTCTCCGGTTTGCAGAACTTGCACGCGGTCATGACGGCTCCGCCCGTGGCCACGAGATGTCCCCCGACGCCTGATCCACCATGGCCCGCGCGGACTCCAGCAGCGCGCGGAGACCATCGGTGCCGCGTAGTGGCCCCTGCACCTCCATCATCATCGCGCCGTTGCCGGAGGCCAGCTCCTCAACGGTGATCACCACGCGGATCTGCCGGAGCACGGTCAGCTCACTCACGCGCTCGGTCGTCTTCGGCGGGGTGCCCTCATCCCAGTGGACGCGCACCAGCAGCGGCATGCTCGGGCCATGCCGGTACGGGTCCTCAAGCGCGGTCCCGTAGCGCGTGCCCCTCCGCACGCGCGTGCCCTTAACCACCTCAGCCACGGTCACCACCCCCCGATCAGGCGCATCATCACATGCGCCACGAACGCGTCACGCTGAGGACCGTTGGGCACCTTACGCGCCAGCTTCAGCAGCGGCTCCAGAGCGTCATTAAGCGCCTCCTGCGCCTGCCCCTTGTCACGGCGCGCGAGCTGGATGCCAGCGACTGCGCTCCAGGTGGCCAGCAGGTCAGCGTCCTCTATGCGCTCACGGGCGTAGACGGGAGCGCCGTGGCGCGTCGTCTTCCCGTCCGCGCGTGTCACGCGCACCTCGTAGACGCCGCCCAGCACCAGCGCCGCTGTTTTCCCGTCCCCGTAGAACACGGCATCGCGCTCATCAGGCGCAGCGGCCCCGGCGGGCTCACGCACCCACGCGGTCCAGAGTGAGGTGCCCTCACCCTGGCGCACGCCAAGGTAGATCCAGCGCTCCAGCTCGCCCTTCGGGGCGACGGTCCCGGTCTCGCTCATGACTGCTGCGCCTCCATGTCCTTGTACGTGATGATGAAGCCGGGGCGGAACCGCTCGACCGACGTGATGGTTCCGTGGTCCGTGTAGTACGCCCAGCGCCGGATGCGCCCAGCGCAGCGCACCTCAAGGGAGGTGGCGGCGGTGATCTCCTCCGGGGCATAGCCCGCCTCGGCCATGAGGATTTCGACGCGGCGCTTGGTGAGCTGCGACTTAATCGTGGTGCTCATGACGCTCACTCCTCTCCGCCGAATGCCCACTCGGGCGCGTACGGGTTCTCGTCGTGGGGTGCGTTACCCACGCCGAGCCACACGGCGCGGCGGTCAGGGTCGGCATCCTCGGCGGCGGTGGGGTTAGGGCTCATGAAGCTGGAGACCACACCGCGCAGCGGCCACGAGGGCTGGTACGCCACCCGCACGGGCGCGTCTCCGCCCAGGTCGTCACGCGCGTCGGCCAGCAGGTCGATCAGCTCGTCAATGGTCAGTTCCATGGGGTGAATCCTCTCTCGGTTAGGTGGGGTGCTCAGCGGTTGCGGAGCATCGTGTCGGTCGCGTCCTCGGCGGCCCAGGAGCGCATGTCACAGCGCATGCCTCGGGCGGTAGTCATGAAGGTGAGCCTGTCACGCCCGAACGTCACCAGCGCCGTCTGGTCGTCGCGCACGGCCACGTCAACGGGGGCATAGCCTCCCCGGCCCTCAAGGGCGGTGGCGTACTCAGCGGCCAGGGCTAGGGTGATCGGCTTCAGGCTCATGGGTGGGTGTCCTCTCTCAGATGGTGGGTTTTTTTACTCGGCCTCGTAGCCGAACAGGCGGCGGACCCTATTACCCTGCACGCGCACCTGCTGCGACACGAGCGCGACCTCGGCGTCGGTGGGCTCACGGAGTAGGTGCGCCTCCAGGATCTCGGTCAGGAACTCCGTGACGATGTGTACGCCCTTGTCGATGATCAGGTCTTGCGCCACCTCACGCGCCTGCCGCGCGTTCACGATGGGGGGCAGGGGGGTGATGTCTGCCAGGGGGTGTCCGGTGATCATGGGGTGTGTCCTCTCCTCGGTGGGGTGGGGTGTGCCTAGTACGCGCGGCCCGTGCGACCGTCCAGGTACCAGGTCCGGTCACGGCGCGTGCCATGTGCCTTAGTGGTCTTGAACAGCTCAACGTGAGCGTCCACGGCGAGGCCAGCGGCGATGTACTCCATGGCCTCACGTAGCGCGCTCCTGAGCTGGTCGCGCTGGAGGTCATAGTCGCTGGCAGTGGCGTCCACCACTTCGATGCGGCGTCCGGTCTCGGTTAGGAACTCGATCCTGGCGCTCCAGCGGCGGTCAGTCTCCATGGTGGGTGTCCTCTCTCGTGGTCGTGCACACACACCATACCCCCCACGCGTGCATGGTAGGAACATGGTCCCGTGTGGCGTGCGCCACATGCACGCGTGGGGGATAGGCGCACCCCGCCGCTCAGGGGGTCTTGAACGTAACCCCAGGAACTACTCCCGACACGGGAGTCCCGCCCTGCGCCTGAGACGCGGCACGGGGTGACCCCATGTCATCACCCCCATCACCCGCCCCCGTGGGCTGGCGGGCGCTGGCAGCCGCGCTCATCTTCGCTATCGTCCCGTCCTCATCCATGCGCCGCACTGTCTCCGCTAGCGCCATGCGCCCGGTAACACCGGAGCCCTTCGGGGACCTGTAGCGGGGGTCCACCCGGTAGCGCCACTTAGCCGGGAGGTCGATCGAGCCGCGCGGCGCGGTGACCATGGTCCGTTCCACCATCCGGCAGTCAGGGCACGTCTGCACGATCATCACCACGCCGTTCCGTGACCCCAGCACCGGCATCGTGTGCGTGTTAGTCATCGGCCTGTTGCGCCGCAGCTTGTCGAAGCCGTGTCGTCCCGCGCCCCGGCAGGCCAGCACGTCATCATCGGCGGCGTGCAGCCAGTCCCGCGCCTCTACGCTCATCTCGCTCATGATCGGTTACCTCTCTCGTTGCCCCGCCTCCTGCGACGGGGGGTCTCGCGTCACACCACGCACCGACAGCCTCGATGATGGCCTCACGCATCGTCTTACCTTCCAGCGCCGCCTGCGACTTCACGCGGCGGCGCAGGTGCTCGGGGAACCTGTCCACCCATAGCTGACGCTCGGTCACTGTTCCCGCTCCTCTCCCATGTAGCGCGACACGATCACGCCCTCGTCCCGTGCCTGCGCCGGGTGCCGGTGCGCCCACTCATGGCACTCCGGGCACAGGTACAGCAGGTTATCCGGCTCGTGGTTGCCGAGTGCTCTCGTCTGCTTATGGTGGATGTGGCCGCCACTCCAGACCAGCGGCTTACCGCACCGTTCGCAGCGCATCCCTGCCCTTGCCTGCACGAACTGCCGGGTCCGGGGTGGCACGTCATTGACTTTCCGGGCCGCACCCTGCCTGCGTGGCAGCACTCCGGCAGCACGCAGAGCCCTGCTCACCGTCGCCGGGTCACGGCCCACCTCCGCCGCAACCTGCTCGTATGTCTCCACGTATGATGCTGGCCCGACCTTCCACCTTAGCCGTACGTATCCGCGCTTGTCGGATGTGTATCGCTTAGGCTCACCGGGCGGCGGCTCCTCACCGGGCCGGAGCTGCCGGTACTGCGTTCGTCTCATCTCGGGGTCACCGCCTCCCACCTCCACGGCCCGTTCGGAGCCTGCCACCGCTGCGCGCGTCCCGCCAGCTCCAGGCGCTCCAGCACCATGAACACGGTCCTGTCATTCGGCACGTGCAGCCCCATGGCCACCTCACGCGCCGACGAGTGCGGGTGCTCACCTAGCCACGTGTGCACCAGCTCCGGGGTCGGGTCAAGGTTCACGCGGCACCGCCGTGAGAGGTGGCTCCGCGTCCGGGTCCACCGTGATCCACAGGAACGGGCCGCGGTGGTATCGGATGCGCCTCACCCTGCCCTCGTCGCTGAGCCGGCGCAGCATCACGAGCGCCACCACCTTGTTGCTGATGCCGGTGGCGTCGGCCACCTCACCAGCGGAGGCCATCGGGTGTTCGCGCAGCCACTTGACGATCCGGTCATCGAAGTCAGCCGTGGTCACGACTCACCACCTGTAAGCGCTCGTGGTGGCGCGAGGCATGTCTGCACCGCGTGCGGTTCGACCACACGCCGCATCACGCCCTGTGGCAGCGGGTACTCGTGCGCGTACCGCAACGCCAGCACCTCGTCATTGAACACGCCAGCCACGGACCTGCCGAGCAGGTACGCGTCGAACACGATGTAGATGGTGGTCACCGCTGCGCGCCTAGCCTGGCCGACGCGAGCTTCACCAGCGCGTCGTGCACATTCTCCTCGCGCACCTCGGCCTCGTCGCAGAACCGGGCCAGCGCCTCCACGGCGGCACCCATCTGCTCGGCGCTCAGCTCCGCGCTGGAGGTGGGCACGTCCAGGTTCAGCAGGCCAGCGATCACAGCTCCGCGCACCTTCGCGTCCGCCTTGTCCCCGAGCCCATGGTCACTGAAGATCGCGTGTATCCTCCTGTTGGCCTGCTGCCGGGTCGGAGGCGGCGCTGGCGGCTCGTTCTCCCCGTCCTGGGTGTCATCATCCCGTTCCGTGTCCTCATCGTCCTCCGGGGCTGGTGCAGCCGTACGGAGCGCCTCCCCCTGTACCACGAACTCATCGGCGGTTTCGGGGTCTCGCCGGTATCCCTTCAGCTTCGGCGGCGGGGTGTGCTGTAGTTCCTCCTCGACGTACATGCCGCCCAGGTCATGCGGGAACGCGCGGCGCAGCGCGAACGCTTCGGCGCACTTCTCGATCATGTGATCGGCCATGACACCCCACTGGCCCTGAAGGTTCCCCTCGCGTGTCCACGCCGCGTAAGAGGAGAACCGGGCGATGCCGGGGAACCGCAGCACCGTCCCGTTCGGGAGGTGCTTCACCACCACGACGAGCGCAGCGAACGGCGGCTCAGCGCCTAGCCACACATCGTGCCTGTTGCCCTTGGCGTCGAACCATATCGTCGGCTCGTACTCCAGGTACACCTCCTCGTTGCGTGCCGCCCGCTGGCCGATCACCCTGTACCCGTCGATCCCCACCTGGATCGTCTGCGCGTACTCCCACTGATTCGTGTCACGGTTCTTAGTGCGCCGCTCCAGCATGTAGATCTGCCGGGAGAACGGGTCCAGCTTCGTGCGTGCGCAGTAGTGGAGGAACAGCGCCAGGTCCGCGTTCGTCGCGTGGGTGATGCCGAGCGCGCGTAGCGCAGCGACCTGCCGTGCCGTCCAGAAATCCTGGTCGGGGCGGACGGCCAGCTCAGCGCCGCCGGGGTCGGTCGCTGTCTTAGCTCCCGTGCCCTTCCGCTCCTCCATCGCGCCCCGTACCGTGCGCTCACTCATCGTGCGTCATCCTCTCCGCTCTCATTCCTTGGCCCACTTACCCGGATACAGCGCCGTCACGTTCGTGTGACGCGTCACTGCCTTAGCGATGTCGGGGTGCTCCTCACGCAGCACAGCCGCGTCGATGAAACCGCGCGGGAACTTGGTGCGCGTGGCCACCTTCACGTCTCGGCCTCCGGTGTGCGCCGTGATGGTGCGTGCGCCTCCCGCCGTCGCCAGGATCTCGTTCACCGCTAGCGCCAGGCGGCGCTCCGACCTGGTGTTCGCGCGCCTCGCCGCACGGTACCGCTTGGCCAGCTCCGCGTTAATGCGCACCTCACCCTCGGGCGCATCGGTGTGCAGCGACTTCAGTGCGCGCGTCGTCGCCGGGGTCCAGTCCACCGGAGGCGGGTCATCGTCCTCCAGCCTGCGCATGAACGCTTCGGCCTCGGCGCGCATCACCTCCACGTCCGCGCGTGAGTCCTCATCCATCTCGATCACGTACGTGGCGAACTTCCAGTCCGTCATGAACAGCACCGGCACGAACCCGGTGGACGCGCCGCGCACATCCATCTCGTAGAGAGTCTGCGCCCGGTAGTGCACGGGCACGTCCGGGCTTCCCGGCTCACCCCACCCCTCGCTGTTAATCGATGTCTTCGCCTGCACCGGAAGCGCCAGCGCGTCCGGCCTCCACCCGTTACCGGCGATCACCTCCCGGTCGATGCCCACCGTGGCCGGGTCCACGGCCAGCGCGTCATGCGTGGCCATCTGCCACGGCCGGTCGGTGTTCACGTACAGCCCTCCCGGCAGCACCTCCAGGTCAGGGTGAGCGTGCGCGAAGCGCTCCAGCACGTAGGGCTCAAGGTGCCTCCCGCGTGTCATCTCGTCCGTGTCCTGCGGTATCTCACCGACCTGCTTGGCGATGAACAGTGCCAGCGGTGAGCCATGCTCCGGGGGGCAGATGCCCAGCACCGCCGATATCTCGCTCGCGGTGACGCCCGTGCGCCTCCACGCCTGCCACATCTCCCTGTCCGCCGTCACCTGATCCTGCGTCATCAGTAGCTTCGCTGCCATGCGTCCCGCGCTCCTCTCCCGCGTTCATGAGGTGCCCCACTAAACCACGGCCCTCCGACATTCCCCAGACCTGGAGAGGACCGGGAGCGCTCGGGGGAGACGCGGCCCGGTCCTCTACCAGATGCGACAACGGCAGGGTGCCGTGTTGGCTGCCGGTGCGCTAATTGGGGTGGCACCCGCCGTCCGCAATCCAACGGCATCACTGGTGACTCGCTCGCTGGTGATCGGCGGGGCGGCGCTGGCAGCCCTGCGTCCATGCTCATCACCACCTCTCTCGTGTGCCCTAGAAATACCACACTTCCCTAGCGCTCAGGAAGCATTCCGGAAGGTGGCCACCAGGGCGAAGCGCCACCCGATGAGCCCGCCGATGTCGGGTAGCTGCGAGGGTGGCTCATCCGTCTCTAGCTGCGCGTCCCCGCTGCCATACGAGACGATCTTCGGCATCCCGACCTGCGGGTGTCCCAGGTCGTGATTCTCGTACACCGCCGCGCCGTCACCACGCGCCAGCCACCGCCCGATCTGCTCCATCACGGCGGGCGCTTCATCCTCCCACTGGCGCTGCACGTACGCGCGGAGCTGGTCGATCGTCCACGTCTCCGGCGCGCTCATGGCAGCGTCCAGGTGGGGGTGACGGTGGGCAGCGGCCCAGGATCATCCTCACCGCCGAGCAGCCACCCCGTCGCCAGCAGGATCGTGATCAGCCCTATCGCCAGCACGATCACCACGGCCACGCGCTTGTCATACATCCCGTCCCCTCTCGTTGGGACCACCCACCCTAGCCAAGCGCACGCGGCGTGTCATGGGGTATGGGCAACCGCCGAAACCATGCTGTACGCTGTGCCACATGGGGCTGTGACCGACGCTCATCGGGACGGCTCCTCTCTCGGACGGGAGCCCCGCACCAGCAATGGCGCGGGGCTCCCGTTGGCGTATGTCCCTGGACATGCTCCCGCTTCGGGAGCCTGCTACGGCGCGTGTCACCGCACCCGGCCAGGGTGCATGTTCCCATCAAGGGGCATGTCACAGTCGGGCTCAAGCAGCCTGTGGCACGTGGCCGTGTACCAGCGGATGATCCCGGCGTCCAGGTCGCCCTCGTGATGCTCCATCCACCGGGCCAAGCGCTCGCACAGCTCCTCGCTGCCCCCGACGAAGTGCATGAGCACCCCGGCGAAGATCACGGCGTCACTCACCCTCGTGGGCTCGGGCACGTGCTCCGCGTTCGCTGGCCGGTTCACGCGTCCACCTTCGGCGCGTCCCACAGGATCGTGTACCGGCCACGGCTGCCCGCGCTCGGGCTGCCGGAGTAGTCCAGGGACCATTCACCGTCCGGTGCCTCGTAGCTCCCGTGTGCGTGCGCCTCCCGGCACGCGGTGCGCGCGACGGCGCTTCCCACGCGGAACAGCGCGCCTAGCGCACGCACCGCGTCAGCCTGCGTCAGCGGGGACGTCCAGAGCGTCCCCGCCTTGCCACCTGTGGCCCAGGTCACAGCTCCGCCTCCGTCCCGGCGTGGAACACGTCCACCACCAGGTCGCGCACCGCCTCCGCACCAGCGGGGCCAACCAGGTCCAGCACCCGCCGCATAAGGGCACGCGTCTCCGGGGAGAGGTGACGCGCCACCACCTCCGCGTCTGACACCAGTGACGGGTCATAGCCCAGCGCCGCGGCGATAGCGGCGTGGTAGTGGGTAACGTCCTCACGGACGCGCGAGCCGTTGTCCACGTGGCACGTGCAGCTCTTGTCCAGGCCGCTGCCCTGAAGGCCGCAGTCCGGGGTGTGCACGTTCGGACGCCAGTCACGTCCCGCCGCCAGGTCGGCGGCCTCCCAGCGGTCCATCTCGGCCTCGAATGAGTTCGGGTAAGTCATGGCGTGAGTCCTCTCTAGTCGTTGAACACGCGGAGCTTGAAGTTGACGCGGTGGGCGATGCCCCGGTCCGCTGGCACCAGATCCCACCACAGCAGGTCGCCGTCGCTGACCTCGGTGTGGGAGACCACGAACACGATGTCCTGGCGTCCGGAGTAGCGCGACACCAGCGTCAGCCCCTCATCGCACGCGTCGGCGTAGACGCGCCCGAACGGGGAGGTGCCCGCCCGCGCGCCGAGGCTGCTCGCCTCCGCGACGAACGTCTTGGTGTCACCGTGCCAGGTGAACAGCTCAGCGCGGGTCGGCTTCGGGGTCAGGATGTTCGCGGGAACGTGGTGGCGGTTCATGGGGTGTGTCCTCTCTCGGATGGGGGTGGGGGCAGCGGCCCCGGAGGTGGTCGTTCCGGGGCCGCTGGTCTAGTGGGTCAGATGGAGTACGCGAAGTAGACGCTGCCCTGGCTGTACGCCCATGACAGCGGGTTCTCGGTGTCCTCCACGAAGCAGGCGTAGGACTCAACGGCGTCGGTCCACTTGGCCGACTTCACCAGGGGGGCCAGCGTGCGGATGGTGGCAGCGGCCTCATCACGCGTCACCGTGATCGCCCCGAACTGGCCGGAGGTGCACACGCGGTGGACCGCCTTGATGGCGCGCAGCTTCCGGATCGCGGTGGAGGGCGCAGCGGTCACGACCTGCGCGTGCACCATGCCCTTCCGGCGTCCCGCGCTCTCGGCTGCGTCGGCGGCGTCCTCCCACGTGGCGTAACGCGCGGCGCTCGTCTTCCGCACCAGGTCCGCGCCGATGGTGAGCACGGCGTATGCGGTCATGTCGTCGTTGAACGCTTCGGCGGCGGTGGTGGTGGCGGTGGTGCTCATGTGTGGGTGCCTCTCTCGGTGTGTGCTTGCACGCACAGCCTACCACCCGAAACCTGCACGCGTGCATGGTAGCGGGTGGGTGGCGGTGTGGTGTGCGTCACTCGGTGGGGGTGGTGGGTTAGGCGGCGGGGGTGAGGGCGCGGATCTTACGCTCATAGCGCTTGCACGCGGTGGTGGCGGAGATCCCGAACGCCATGCCGATGTCCGTCCACGTGTACCCCACCTCGCGGAGCCGCGCGACGACCTCAACCACAGCGGCGTTGATCTCCTCCGCGATCTGCGCCATCTCCGCGACGGCCCACGGGTCCTCATCCATGGCCCGCAGCTTGATGGCCTTGACCTGCCGGTGCAGACCGGACATGACCTCTTCCAGGTCCTTGCGGGTCTTGGCGTAGTTCGGCTTGCCGTTCGCCGCTAGGGTGATCTCGCTCATGGGGTGCGCCTCTCTCGTGGCCCTGTCGTTCGCTTGCACCTTGAGCTTACCCCGCCATTCCGCTACTGTCCACACGTGGAGGGAGAAAAAGGCCAGGAATTTCTCCCGAGTCGGGAGTACGGATTCCACGGAGAGACGGTTTCTCCCGCGCCGGGGGAAAAGACGCGCCACCGTCTACGCGTGGCCTCTCCGTGGCGCTGCGGGCCGCGCCTCACCCATGGGTGAGATTCCGCCCCTGACCTGGCCACACGTGGAGGGCAGGAGTAGGTTAGGCGCTACACGTGCATGAACGTGCGAAGGCCGGGTCAGCCCCCCGTGCCTGACCCGGCCTCGCGGATGTCCACCGACCCATTACCGGGGGAGGTGGGCGCGGCTACGTCTGAAAGGAATGCCGTAGCGATGGCCACGATACCAGGCCCAGACCCCCCGTGGGGTGAACGCCAGGTAACAGCGTCATGACGTGGGCACAGGTTGACGATCAGTTCCCTACTCACGTTAAAACCATCCGCCTGCTCCGTCGCCCGGAAGGTCTCGCTGCGGTCGGCCTGTGGAACCTGTGCCTCGCCTGGTCCCATGGGCACACGCGGACACAAGCACCCATGATGCAGGGGACCGTGCCCGCTGACATCGTGGAGACGTACGGCGGTGAGGACTGGAAGCGCCTCGCCGCCCTGTTGGTGGAGGTGCGCTTGTGGGACATTGTGTCCGAGGGTGTGTGGCGCTTCCATGACTTCCGTGAGTGGCAGGGGCTCGCGCTGCGAGAGCGTAAGGCCGAAGGCGGGCGGAAAGGTGCCCGGACGCGCTGGCCTGACTCGCCACTATGGGAGGCGGATGACAGTCCTAACGGCGAGCTAGTGGGTAGCGCATCAGACTCCCATCCGACTCTTAATAACCCCCACCCCACCCCCCCCCACCCCACACCCACCCCACACCCACCCCCAACTAACGCGCAGCCTGACGGCTTCGCTGCGTTTTACTTGGCATACCCGAAACATGAGGAGCGGCGACGAGCTGAGCGTGCGTGGCCACGTGCAGTCGAGCGTGCGGGTGGTGTCCCGGTGATCATGGCTGGCCTAGCGCGCTATGTGGCGCACCTGGAGGCGCGGCGCACGGAACGGAAGTTCATCAAGCAGCCGCCGACGTGGCTGAATGGCGACTGCTGGCAAGACGAGTACGACGATGACGAGGACACCACCGGGTCAGTTGACCCGCCGTGGTTGTGAGACCGAGAGAGGACGACGATGGATTACGAACCTGATGAGCACGACCGCGCGGCGGTGGGATACTGCGCGGGCAGGATGTGGGGCGAGCTTAAGGAGCGACTGTCCTCCGACCCGGCATGCGTCCCAGCGCAGGTGCTCCAGCGCTACATCGAGCAGCTTGCCGCGCAGGCCGAGTGGGGGCCGCTGGAGGCGCTAGCTGACATCTGGGCTATCCGCCAGAGTGAGATCGAGGAGCGCACAGCCGAACTGGAGGCGATCGATCATGCCCGACGACCCGCATGACATCGAGGCCGAGCGTTACGTGTTGGCGTCGATGATGCAGACTCCCGCCGCGATCGGTGAGGCAGCGGAGCTGCTTGAGCCCGACCAGTTCTACCGTCCGGCGCACCAGGTGACGTTCCGCGCGATGGTGGTGATGATGGCTGCCGGTGTGCGCGCCGACCCGGTGACCGTGCGGGACTGGCTCACCCAGGATGAGGACATGCGGGCGCTAGGCTCCGATGGCGCGCTGTACCTGGCGGGGCTGATGGAGGTGCCAGCGAACGCGCAGTCCGTGACGCATTACGCGAGGCTGGTCCTCGCGGCGGCGCGGCGGCGCGTCATCCTGGCCGAGACCGCACGGATAGGCGCGGTGGTGCGCCAGGAGATCACCGACCCGGATGAGGTGCTGGGCCGTCTCGATGAGTGGATGGAGGACGTCCGGCGCGGCGGGGTCGCGGGACGGCTGCACTGGGGCATGGACCGTAAGGCCGTCCATGAGCGCGTGAGCAAGCTACCGCCCGTGGTGCCGGGGCTCATCCACGCTCAGGACCGCGTGGTGGTGGTGGCCACGGAGGGCCGGGGGAAAACGACCCTGGCGCACCAGGTCGCGTTCGCCGTGGCCGCTGGCATCCACCCGTTCCAGTGGCAGACGCGCATCGAGCCGCAGCGCGTCCTCATCGTGGACCTGGAAAACCCGGACGAGCTGCTAGACCGGCGCTTCGAGTACCTGGCCACGGTGGCGGCGCGGTACCCCGGCTGGTCCGAGGATCACCTCGCGTACCACCTCGACGTCGGCGGGATTGACATCGGGCGGGCGAGTGACGCGTTCGCGTTCAATGACCTGATCCGGCGTCATGCTCCCGCGCTCGTGGTGTGCGGGCCGATCTACAAGATGATCCGCCCGCGTGATGAGGGCGACTCCCTGAGCGCGCACCTGCGCCTGTCGGAGTTCTTTGACCGGATGCGCTCCCGCCATGGGTGCGCGATCTGGCTGGAGGCGCACGCACCGATCGGGTCGGGGGGACCGAACCGGATCATGCGACCGGAGGGCAGCAACATCTGGTCGAAATGGCCGGAGTTCGGGCTGGCACTCCACAAGGGCACCAAGGCGCACGGAGGCGAGTCCGGAGTAGAGATCGGCAGGTTCCGCGGCCACCGTGACCAGACGCGCCAGTGGCCGGTAGCGCTCATGCGCCACGTGGGAGGATGGCCCTGGCAGGCGGTGTGGGGGCCGCACACACTAGACGTCCCGCTACCCGGCGGGGTCGATGAAGACACGGGAGAGGACACCCGATCATGAGTGACGAGTCAGGCAAGAACTTCCAGGCCACGCTGGCGGACGGGATGGCGATGGGGGTGTGGCTGGAGCGCGAGGTCCGCCCCGCGCTGAAACGGTGGGCGCGCAGCGGGGACAAGCGCGTGCGGATGCTCTCGGGCATGTTCCGAGACCTCATCGAGTCACGCGTGGAGTCGGGCGACACCGCGTTCCTGTCGGAGCTGTTCGACTCGTGGGAGAAACACAACGTGCCAGGCGACACCGCCGAGGACACGCCGGACGCGTGATGGAGTTCACCGTGTACGCCAGGCCGCACCCGCAGGGCTCCAAGACGGTCATGGTCACCCCGCAGGGCAGGCGGAACGTGGTGGAGCAGAACGCGAAGCAGGTGAAGTCATGGCGCGGCGCGGTGGTCGAGTCGGCGCAGGACGCGATCTGGGAGGAGCACGACGGACACGACCAAGGCAAGTGCCCGCTGCCGTACTCGGGGCCGGTCGCGCTTACCGTCGTGTTCACCCTGGCGCGTCCTGCGTCCCACTACGGGACGGGGAAGAACCGGGGCCGGCTCAAGCCATCGGCTCCGCTGGCACCCACGGGGAAGAACCTGGGCGACCTGTCCAAGCTGGTGCGCGCCACGGAGGACGCGCTGACCGACGCCGGGGTGTGGGGTGATGACTCGCAGGTCGTCTCCCTGACGGCGGTCAAGGCATACGCGAACACGCACCAGAAGTCGCTTCACCTGCCGGGAGCGTGGATATCCGTGATCGAGATCGAGAGGGGCAGCGCATGAGCGTCAGCCTGGCCGGGAACCTGCCATCGGGCGACGGGAACGGGCTACAGGCCATCGTCCCGTCACTGATCCGTGAGCCGAAGCAGCTTCACGTGTGCATCGCGCTCGTGGACTGCGTGAAGATCACCACGAACGCCGACAGCGGTGACGTGGTGCCCACGGTGCGCGTCCGCCGCATGGAGGTGATCGGGGACGCGGAGGACATGAAGGTGGCCGAGCGCCTCATGCGCAGGGCGCTTGACCAGCGGACGGGACGTGAGGCGCTGCCCTACGACCTGGAGGATGAGATCCGCGCCGCGTTCGACGCGGTGGACCCTAACCTGCCGGAGCCCCCCGAAGGCGGCGTGCCGCTGCCACCAGAGGACGGCCCGGAAACGGGCGACACGCCTGATGACTAGCCACCCCCCACCCATGTCCGTCCGACCGGCGGTCGCCCCGCAGCCGCCGGATGGCACTCCCGAGTCGGGAGCATGTCCTGGGCGTATGCCCACAGGGCGGCTTCCCTCACACGTAGGCGCGTACGGGCCAGGGCCAGCCCTCCACCGTGGCGGAGGCGGAGGCGCGTTAGACACACCCGCCAGGGCAAGCTACACTGGTGCACGGTGGGACAAGCCCGCCGCACCGTTCCGAGAGAGGACACCCCGTCATGACTAGCCCGATCACCATCACCGCCCGCCGCACCGACCTGGGCTCGCTGCGCGAGATCCTGGAGACCCAGCGGGTTCGCCGCCTGGACGTCATCGCCCCCGCGCACACGCTCAGCTTCGTCAACGGCACCCTCATCGTGCCCGACACGAACGAGCCCCTGGTCACGGAGGACGGGGTGACGCAGACGGGAGGCCAGTACGACTGCCTCGGCACGTTCGATGACCTGCTGGCATACCGGCTGAACATTCCCACCGCCTACGTGCGCTGGCTGCGTGAGCACCGCCTCGACCTGTTCGACGCGAACGCGAACGCACTCCTGCACGGCCTCCAGGGTGACCCCATCTACGCCGACGCTCCGGCTGACGACCGAAAGTTCATGATCCGCCTGTTCCGTGGTGATGACGACGGGCGCGGCGTGGCGCGCGGGATCATGTCCGACTCGTTCAAGCCGGTCGATAACCTGGACGTCCTCGTGGCCGCGTTCGCTGGCATCCGCGAGGCGGGCATGGGTATCGACCCCGACCTGCCCGGTGACAAGCGGATCACGATCTCACGCTGTGACCTCACCGAGCGGAACATGTACGTGGCCATCGACGCGCCTAGCATCCGGGCGCTGGCCCCGGAGCTGCTGAAGGGATACCGCAACCCGCGCACCGGCCTGTCCGCTGACGCGGACCCGTCCATCTCCGCTGGCATCGTGATCATGAACAGCGAGCTTGGCGGCGGCGCAGTGAAGGTGGTTCCCCGCATCACCGTGCTCGCGTGCTCGAACGGGATGACGTTCACCAAGGACGCGTTCCGCGCCATCCACGCCGGGTCGAAGCGCGAGGAGGGCATCGTCCGCTACAGCGATGACACCATGCGCAAGGAGCTGGAGCTGATCACGGCCAAGGTGCGTGACGCGGTGGGCACCTACCTCGACGCCGACTACGTGATGACGAAGGTGCGCGAGATGGAGCGGCTGGCCGGGGTGGAGGTCACCAAGCCGGAGGAGACCATCAAGGCGGTCGTGTCCGAGGCGGGCTTCCCGAAGGGCATGGAGGACGACATCTTCGCGGCGTTCATCAAGGGCGGGCAGTGCACGGCGGGCGGCGTGATGCAGGCGGTCACGTACGTCGCGCAGGACGTCGAGAGCGCGGACACGGCCTATGACATGGAGGACAAGGCGCAGCGGGTTCTGGAGATCGCTGCGCGCCGCGCGTAACCCCTACAGGCTGCTGCCCCGGCGCGTCGTCCCCTCATCACTGATGAGACGCGCCGGGGCAGCCCACGGAGAGGAGACCAGGAGACATGAGCGAGATGAGCGTGACGAACGCCGATGGCACCACGACGCGCCTGCTCTACATGGACGAGATCGCGCGCCGCGCCGGGGTGAAGCCGGAGTCGATCCGCGCGTACAACGCGGCGGGGCGCAAGGCGCGCAGGAGCCGGAGAGGCGCGCTCGGGGACATGCCCGCGTACGCCAAGCGCGTCCGGCGCACGGTGGAGCGTAACGACGGGGTGCGCGTGGTGGTGAACACGCCAGTCTGGCGCGAGGATGAGATCACCCACTGGCTAGCCAACAGGCGCGGGCCTGGTGGGCGCATCAAGGCGGCTCCACCCCAGCCACCACAGGCCGAAGCGTGTTAGGGCGGCATGATGAGATACACAGGCGGACCCCCGCGTCTCTGCGAGAGATGCGGGGGTCTCCTGCATATGGCGCTAGTCACGGCGGGGTATGCCACGCACCCGACGTGCGATTGGAACGAGACGCCGTGGCGGTGGAAGCGGAGGCTTGATGGTCAGCAGGGCGGAGCGGGAGAGGCGCGCACTCCTGGTCAGGTGCCCGTGGTGCGCGCGGGACGTGGGGCAGCGGTGCATAAGCGCGCGGACAGCCCGGAGCCCGTTCGGGCGCGAGCTTCAGCAGCCCCACCTGTCACGCATGCGCGCAGCCGATGACGCCGGAGGAGTACCGCCGCGAGGCGAGGGCGTACCTGGATCATGACTGCCCGTACTGCCACGCCTGCCGGGGCGAGTGGTGCCGCAGGGTGCGCATCCGCCGCGTGAGGCGCTACACGATCCTGCGCCACGTGCACGCTGCGCGCCTGGCGCTGGTGACCGATGATGGTGGGAACACACCGGAGGTGAGGACGTGAGCGAGACGACACCGTTCCGCATCGCAGACCAGCAGTTCGACCCGGACATCCCCATCGCGTCACTCCGTGAGCACCCGGAGAACTACAACCGGGGTGACGTGGGAGCGATCAGCGAGAGCATGGACGAGCACGGGTTCTACGGTGCCGTCCTGGTGCAGCGGTCCAGCGGGCGCATCCTGGCCGGTAACCACCGTTACCGGACGGCGCGTGATAAGGGCGCTACCACGCTGCCGGGATTCTGGCTCGACTGCGACGACGATGAGGCGCGCAGGCTCCTCGCCGTGGACAACAGGACTACGCACCTGGCGACGTTCGATGAGGCGGCGCTGATCGCGCTGCTGAAGCAGGCGCAGGACTCTCCCCGTGGCCTGGCCGGGACGGGCTATGACCAGGGCGCGCTGGCGATGCTCATCCGGCACCAGGCATCCATCACCGCGCACCCCGGCAACCCGGACGACGAGTGGGAGGGCATGCCGGACTTCGACCAGCCGGGGCTGAAGCCCGCGTACTCCATCGTGATGCACTTCCCGTCCACGGAGGACGCGGATAATTTCTTCCGCCTCATCGGGCGCGAGTGGCCACGTACGCGCTTCCTGTGGTGGCCGAACAACGACGGCTGGAAGGGATCGGTCGGGGACAGCGTGGAGGTGTCCGGGGAGGTGGGAGACGGTGAGTCCTGAGCCCCGCTTCCCGGTCTACATCCCGTCCAAGGGCAGGGCGGACGTGGCGCTCACCCCGCACGCACTGGACCGGATGGGAGTGCCGTGGCTCATGATCGTGGAGGAGCAGCAGCGGGCAGACTACGCGAGGCGCTACCCGTCCGAGCGGCTGCTCACGCTGCCCCGTGAGTACCAGGCCACCTACCACACCGGAGACGATAAGGGCGACTCGCTGCCGAAGGGCGCGGGACCGGCGCGGAACTTCGCCTGGGACCACGCCATCGCCTCCGGCGCGGAGTGGCACTGGCTCATGGACGATAACCTGCGCTGCTTCGCGCGCCTCCACCAGTCACAGCGGCGCACGGTAGGCGACGGTATGGTGCTCGCTGCCATGGAAGACTTCGTGCTCCGCTACGAGAACATCGGCATGGCGGGGCCGCAGTACCTCAAGTTCGCGCCGTCGCGTGAGGCCATGAAACACCCGTACGTGCTGAACCGGCGCATCTTCTCGTGCAACCTGATCCGCAACGACATAGGGCTCCGCTGGCGGGGCAGGTGGAGTGAGGATCTGGACCTGTCGATACAGGTGCTCCGCGCGGGCTGGTGCACGGTCCTGTTCCGTGCGTTTCTGGCCGACAAGATCACCACGCAGAAGATCCCCGGCGGGTACACAGACGGGTACCTCACCCTGTCCACGCTGCCGAAGTCACAGCTCGCGGCGGCGATGAACCCGGACATCGTGAAAGTGGTCTGGCGGTATCACCGCTGGCACCACGAGGCCGACTTCAGCGAGTTCAACGACATGCGCCTCATCCGCAAGGCCGGGTGGGCACCTCCCGAGGTGAACCCGTACGCCAAGACTCACTTCGTGCCCAACCCGGCGTTCCGCCAGAAGGTGAACCCGCCCGTGAGAGGATCAGGCGCATGAAGGTACTCGTGACTGGCGGGAACGGATTCATCGGGCAGGCAGTGCGCGCGGAGCTGCACGCGCGGGGACACCGGGCGATCATCTACGACCGGCGCACCTACCCCGTCGAGTGGCCTGTCATCCTCGGTGACATCCGTGACGCCACAGCGGTGACAGAGGCGGTCGCGCAGTGTGAGGGAGTCATCCACCTCGCCGGGGTGCTCGGCACGCAGGAGACGATCACCAACCCGTACCCCGCAGCGGAGACGAACGTGCTCGGAGGGCTGAACGTCCTCACCGCGTGCGCACAGTACGGCCTCCCGCTGGTGAACATCGCGGTCGGGAACTGGTTTGAGGCGAACACCTACTCGATCACGAAGGCCGCGGTCGAACGGTTCGTGCTCATGAACGCCACGCACCGCAGCCAGCCCCAGGTGTCGGTGCGCGCGTTCAACGCGTACGGCCCCGGCCAGTCGGTGAGCGCACCTTACGGCGCGTCGAAGGTCCGGAAGATCATGCCCTCGTTCGTGACCCGCGCGCTGCACGGTGAGCTGATCGAGGTGTACGGCGACGGCGGGCAGATCATGGACATGATCTGGGCCGCTGACGTGGCCACGGTGCTAGTCGCCGCGCTGGAGCACGTCGCGGAGCACGGAGCCCCGGACGCCATCTGGGAGGCCGGCTCAGGTGAGCCCACCACCGTGCTTGACATCGCGCGGCGCGTGCAGGCGGAGGTGGCGCACCAGGCGCAGATCTGGGTGGACATCAGGCACCTGCCGATGCGGCCCGGTGAGACACCCGGCGTCGTCGTCCAGGCGGACATGGCAGCGACCACGGAGGCGCTGGGCCTGGACACGTCCACCTTCACCCCGCTAGGCGACGGGATCGCACG
>Ga0126373_10000119_pt1 | contig 57377 bp, 48 predicted proteins | sample PanSoiMetPlot_11_FD_92545 | JGI IMG/M metagenome (GOLD analysis project Ga0126373, IMG submission 92545) | Tropical forest soil microbial communities from Panama - MetaG Plot_11 | ecosystem: Environmental > Terrestrial > Soil > Tropical forest > Bulk soil | place: Panama | collected 2016-02-17 | reverse complement strand
TCCAAGGACCCCCTTCCCCTGCACCCCATCCCCCAACTGCAGATATCCACAAGGCTGGTCGACCAATACGTTGTGGAAATAATTTCCTGAAATCTATCGGCCGGGAGCCACTATAAGGCCATTACACTCAAATTCCGAGTTCTTTCGATTCGATTCACATCTAAGCGCTTCAGTGTGACAGATGGGGAAACGCTCATGCGAACAACTGATGTTGCGTCGGCTGATCCAGCGGATCGGGCAAGCCGAAGGAATTCATCCCAACTTGATTTCGAAAAGTTAATCAGGGTGCGGGAAGTCCGTCCGTGGATCAACAGCGGTAATTTCGGTACCAATCACAAACGGGTATTTCTAGCGAACAAATAATTGACCTTGCGGTGTGGGCGGCGGCAAGAGCAAACTCTTCGGAGAAAGTCCGGCACTTGTGGAGGGTGTGACATGGGCAGAAAAAGGAAGAAAATGAAAGGTACTGTTCAAAAAATCATCCAGCCTCTTAGCCCACAACAACCGGAGAAGGCTCAGATAGACATTCACGAGGCGGATGACCTTTATCGAGAGATTCGCGTTGAAAACGTGCTGACGGACGAAAAGGGAGCCAAAGCTAAGCTCAAACCAGGGGCAGAAGTGGACGTGATCGTCGAGGCGGATTCAAGCGCTACCATGAAGAAACCCGAGTAGCTAAACAGGGAAAATCGTTTGCCAAACGGGTCATGACGGGTTCTCCTTCAACAACGCTAGCAAGTCGGCAGATACTTCGCGAATTCTTTTGAGCCTTTCGTCCTGATTGCGCAACTCCTCTTGGCTAATGCCAATAAATGTTTGCGCTTTCAGGCTATCAACTTGCTCCTCCATGAGGCGTCGCAACTCTTGTTGGAGTCTGTTGCGGCGAGTGTCGAGGGCCTTCCGCGTAGCGGCAATCATTGCGCACCTTCCGTCTTTTTCCAAGCATCAATGCCCGAGCAAGAGATTTCCATCGGTCAAACATGGTACAAGCTGTTTTGAAGACCAAACTGCACCTTCGCCTTGTTTTCGCCCGGTATACATGGTACGTTCTTCGCTGATGATGCACCGCAAGAAAATAGACCTCAACAAGGTTCTGCAAGCGATGAACACGACCTGTCCGTCATGCGGATATTTAATTACGCCTGCCGAAATTCAGAGGATTGATTTCGAACGGATGATTTGCCCGAAATGCGGGCAGATTTTTGATGCCGCGAAGGTACGAAAAGGGGATTAGCCCGGTAGCTCCATATTTGCCCAAGCACCACGGACGGCAGCTTCCAGTTTTGCTTGTCGCTCTGGAATCCATGCCGAGTAGTGCTTCTCTGTGACAGCGGTCGAACGGTGGCCCAACAAGCGCGAAACATCTTCAAGCTTCATTCCTGCTACAAGATTCTCAACCGCGAAAGTGTGCCGAAACTGGTGGGAGTGTCCGTCCTTGATTCCAGCTTTCTCGAAAACCTTCAGCAGAATCTTACGGTACTCGCTGCCGATCTGGCTCTTTTGAGGCGACATCCAAGTGAAGAAATATGCCGGCTTGTCCTCAGGCAATGCTCTGAGCGATTCTGCTACTGCGGGCGGGAGCAAAACGGCTATTGGAGTCTTGGTCTTAGTCCGGGCTGTTCGAATGCGGCCTTGCTCGTCCAGAGCACTACGCTTGAGACATACAGCGTCTTGGATAGCCAGTCCGCTCCAACGCATCGTCTGAACGAGCGCAACGATCCTCTGAGTCTTAACCGCATCCCAGCCACATTTTGGAACCGCTGCTAGGATCGCCGTCATTTGGTGCTTGCTGAACGGTTGAACCTGTTTGCTTGCTGTCTTGAAGCCGTTGAGCATTGCCGCGATGTTCACCGGAATCCAACCGAACTTGTGGGCATGTGTGAAGAAACTCTTGACTATGGCCCAATGCACCTTCCAGCTAGCGGACAATTGTCCATCATCGTATTTCTTGAATTCCCATTTTCCGCGCCATTCCGACAGCAGATCGGCGGTAACGTCCTTGAGGTAAAGAATCCCTCGGGACTGAAACCAAGCGTCCATTCGCTTCAACAGGCCGGACTGCTTTGTGTATGCTGAATCCCCGAGGCCCGCTGACTTCTTTGCCTCTAGGTATCGGTCAACGCAATCAGTAAGGGTCTTGGCGGTCGGCTTCTCAAGCGGGAGCCCGAACTCCAAGTTATGCTCCTTCTCGCGGGCTTTCTTTGTCGCCGTCTCCCAAGAGCGGGTCTTGGCGCTCTCTCTAACCTGCTTCCCGTTCTGTTGATACTGGTGCCACTTCGGGCAGTCACAACGCCGCCAATACCGATCATCCTGCTTCGGGCAGGTGATTGCGTGCCGGACGACGGGCGAAAACCTGGAAGGATTCTTCGTGTGATTGGGCGAGCTTTTGTGGTTCCAGGTTTTCCCTGGCGGCTCTGCCCTACTTCCGTCCCGGATGCACTTCCGCCGCGTCAGAAAACAAATTGTAAGGCCATTTCTTCTTCTGCACAGAGCTTTTGGGCACGCTGGGCGGTGCGGGGGGCGCGGCTACAGGTTCATTTTTCGTGGCCGTGTTCCAGTCTTCCGGTGCGTCCGCAATTCCCCAAACATTCCCATGGTTGTAGAGCGCAACTCCGACAAGGAATCCATCGCTGCCCAGCGGAACGCAACTGGCCACCCGCCCGGTCACGTTGTTGCCCCCCGGCAGGTCAGCCATCATGATAGGCGTTTCCAGTTGAAGTGCCTTGGTGCTGCGAAAACCGCACCCTTGCGCGCTCACCACTAGGACCATGCAGCGCTCCGCGAACGGCCGCATTCGATCCAAACTCGTCACACTGACCGGAATCTCGACCCGCAGCCGCGTGCTGCGCCGTGTCGCTTTAGGCGTAAGGACTTCCATAGGAGCAAAGCGAGCTGCGACCATCACAGCCCAATCTTTTGCTTATTGTGTCAGATTTAGGAGCTGGGGAGATGGTGACCAAGGTAATCGCGGCAGCTTGAGGGTTATAGGTACGAATGTCATACGGGGCTCGGTTCTCCCCGACTTTGATGAGGCGTAGGTATTTCTGCTGACCCGGTTGGGGTCTCACCGTTCATTGCGAAATGGACTCAGAACTGGCTACTGCTTTTTGCGTTCCGCCGGGCCTGAGCGATCCCCGCGGCCAGCCCTTTCTGCAGAACACGCGCATATCCTGCTCTGTCCATCGCTGTCATGGTCGCAGCAGCAATACCGCCGGGCGTAGCCGCCTCATGCAACAGCTCCTCCAAACTCAATCCGCTCTCCCGCCAATACCCAATTCCGTCACTCAACGCATGCCCGGCCGCGATCAAGGCCGCCTTGCTATTCAGCCCGGCGCGCTCCGCAGCCTTGGCCAGTCTCGCCAGGGCATGATATCCATGCGTCGGGGAATGGGTCGCTGTAATGGCATCCATCTGCGACTCCGGCAAATCGAGGACCGCACCCACTCGCGCCAACCATTCCCGCACACGCGCACGATCGCTCTTCGCTACGCCGCGATCAAAGCTCACCGGAGTCAGCCCTCGTCCGATCCTGCACACCGGGCTCGGCATGGCTCGCGCCCACCGCGCTGGCGAACCGAGCCACTCCCTCAGATTTCGAAAGGGAATCCCCGCCGCCAGACTGACACACAGCCGCGGAGGCATAGCTCCGGATCGAGCAACCTCTGCGAGCATCTCCCTCACCGAACTCGGCCGCACCGCGACGATCAGCATCTTTGCGTCTTCCATCGCAGACTTCAAATTCTGCGCGATTTCTATGCGGGACTCTTTTCGCAATGTTCGCAACTTATCCGGATGCCGGTCGTACACCAGAATCTTCCGCCGATCGCCCGCGAGGCGCAGACCGGCGCACAGCGCACTTGTTATCCTTCCGCCACCGAGGAAGAGCAGGTCTGCCTTGCGCTTCTGCATCATGCTGGTCATGTTTGTTATGGACCATTTCGGCCAGCAACGTCAGGCAGGCCTGCGGCGCAAATATGGCCGTACGTGTTCAGTCTGCTGTTCCCCCACCATCCACGACCAATGCGGCTCCTGTCATGAACGAAGAATCATCCGACGCAAGAAATAGAACTGCCTTGGCAATTTCTGCCGCAGTACCGACTCGACCCAGCGGACGCTGTGCGCATCCCGCGATATAGTCGTCCCACTTCAGCCCACGCATTTTCGCGTCTGCTGGAAGCATCGGCGTCTCCACGTCACCCGGACAGATACAGTTCACCCGAATCCCCTTCGGCCCGTGATCGATGGCCATGGCTTTTGTCATGAGCACAACGCCACCCTTCGAGGCGCAATACGCGACCGCATGATCTCCTCCGACAATCCCCCAACCGGAAGCGTTGTTGATAATCGCCCCGCGACCCTGGGCAATCATCACGGGCAGCGCAAACTTCGACATCAAGAAAGTTCCCTTCAAGTTAATGTCAATTTGCTCGTCCCATTCCTTCTCTGAACACTCCAGTGCGGTATGTGGGTAAAACACCCCCGCATTGTTGAATAGGATGTCGAGCCTTCCGAAGGAAGCTACCGTCTCCTCGACCACGCGCCGGCAGTCGCCTGCCATACTCACGTCCGCCTGCAAGAACATCCCTTCAGATCCAACATCTTTGATCCGCTCCAGGACGGCCGCCCCGCGCTGGCCATTCCTTCCGGTGATCGCAACTTCAGCTCCCTCCTGCGCAAAGAGCAGCGCTGTGGCCTCGCCAATGCCTGACGTCCCACCCGTGATCAGTACCACCTTGTTGTTGAGTCGCATCGTTAAAGCCTCTCGCCGTAGCCCTGTCATGTTGGAGGCGGATGATTCTTGTCAGCCCATGGACCTCTGCTCCAAGGCTCTGCACCGACCTCCAACAGCCAGCCGACGTTACCGGCTGGCCAATCCCCCCGCTGTCTCCCCACCATCGAGCGTAAAAACCTGCCCGGTGGCGAACGCCGCATCCTCGGAAGCCAGATATGCAAATAGCGCAGCAATCTCTTCCGGCGACGCATGCCGCCGCAGCGGAATCTTGGCATTCACCTCGGCCAACATCGCTTCGCTATATTCTGCTCGTTGCATCGGCGTCAGCACGTACCCGGGCGCCACCGCGCATACGCGTATCTTCGGTGCCAGCTCCAATGCCATTGATTTAGTAAGTTCTATAACTCCGGCCTTCGTCGCGTTGTAATCGGCATAATAGGGATACCCCATAACGCCGTTTGTCGAGGCCGTTTGTAGAATCACTCCACTGCCCTGCTCCCACATGTGACGTGCCGCTGTCTGCGCCACATAAAACACTCCAGTCAGATTAACGGCGATGACACGATCCCACTCCTCGGGCGTGATATCGAGAAACTTGTGCCGAATGCTGATGCCGGCGTTATTGATCAGCACATCGACGCCATCCATGAGCCGGATCGCCTCGGCAAATGCCGCTTCCACCTGCATGAGATCAGTAACGTCGGCGATGATCGCTTCACCCAATCCTGGCAACTCATGCTTGATGCGCGCGCAGGCCGCGTCGTCGCGATCGAGTACGCAGACCCGAGATTCCTGTTCCAAAAAGCGGGCAGCAGTCGCCGCTCCAATACCGGATGCCCCGCCAGTAATCAGCACTCGTTTGTCCTTCAATCCACGCATGGAATCTCCTCTGCAAGTGTAGCGACGGACGCATTCGTCCGTCCCGCCGACGCGAAGCGAGGCGCACTCCAACTAACCACAAGGCGGGTCGCAGCTTCGGCTTCAAACTTCGCCCCGGACGAATGCGTCCGCGGCTACACAATCAACATCCCGCCGCACGTACGCTGATGGTGTGAGGTACGGATCGCAACAGCCCCATCAACTCGGCGTCGCATGGGCGATTGATGTCGTAGATGGCATATCCCATCGTCCCGCGTGTATTCAAAGACTGGCGTTCAATGTTGATCCCACGATCACCGAGTATGTCGTTGATGGCTCTTAAAATTCCCGGCACATTCTGATGGATATGCATCAAGCGATACGATCCCTCTTCGTACTCCAGATGACATTGCGGCAGGTTCACGCTGAGAGTGGAGTCGCCCGTCTTCACGTAATCAAGCAGCTTCGCTGAGACGAACTCTCCAATATTCTGCTGCGCCTCTTCAGTCGAGCCGCCAACATGCGGAGTAAGGATCACATTGGGCAAACCTTGTAACGCGCTCTTGAATTCCGCGCCGCTTTCCGGCTCTTTCGGAAAGACATCAATCGCGGCGCCCGCGATCTTGCCCGATTTTAGACAGGCCGCCAAGTCATCATGATCGACAACAAACCCTCGGCTCAGGTTGAGGAAACATGCCCCATTCTTTATGGCACGGAACTCTTCGGCGCCAAACAAGTCTCGATTCTGCGGCTTTCCGTCGACGTGCAACGTGACTACATCGGCCGTTTCAAGCAACTCTCTGAATCCCACCGGGCGCGCGTTCCCGCGTGCAAGCACCTGTGCGCTGTCGTAAAAGATCACACGCATGCCCATAGCCTCGGCCAGATCTGAGAGCTGGGAACCGATCTTCCCGTAGCCTACGATGCCAAGTGTGAGTCCGCGCACTTCGTGCGCGCCTGCCGCTGACTTGTTCCAGACACCGCCATGCATTTCTGTTGAGGTGTGAAACGTGCGGCGCAGCAGTACGATGATCTCGCCGATCGCTAGCTCAGCGACAGAGCGTGAGTTGGAGTGCGGATCATTGAATACCGCCACCCCGCGCTCGTTCGCAGCGGCGCGATCGATCTTGTCTACTCCGATACAGAATGCTCCTACCGCAACCAGCCGTTCAGCGGCTTCTATGACGGTGCGCGACACAGGGGTCTTCGAGCGTACGCCCAGGATGGTGGCGTCACGGATTTTGGCAACGAGGTCACGCTCGTCGAACGCGGGCTTGTGTGACTCAACTTCGTATCCGGCAGCGCGAAACTGCTCCACGGCGACCGCGCTGATGTTCTCGAGCAACAGAACCTTCAAGCATCCTCCAGGTGGTGAGGTCACCAAGGATTATCTCAGACGAGCACCCAGGTCAGCCGCGGCAAGACGCTCTCGTCGGCGGATCCGTGACTTTGTAACGGTGCGTCGAGGAAACATCCGGGAGAGGCCTGCCCAAGCCTAAGGTCCGCCTGCCTGTGGTCCCCGGTGCTTGGTTTGGCTCGTACGGATTCTTTGTATACCTCCTCCTCCGGCGCTCATTTAATTTACGAATTTTGAACGGGCGAGTTTTGCAGCCGGAATGGTTTCCCGCGCCGACTCCACCGATGAGAGAACACACCGAATGCGGGATGGAACTTTGCGCGAAAGCCGCCGTAGAGCAGGATCCGGAAAAACTCATGCGACTGGTGAGTGAGATCGTTGCACTGCTCGAAGCAAAAGAGAGTGCGGCTGGACATTCTCCCGCCGGAAGCTGAATGCAAAGAATCTTGGATATTAAAGCCAACCAAGCTGCCCATTCGAGTACTTGCGGCCGAGCAGCACAATACTGATTCCTAGGCCTCTGAATTTATCTTTAAAATGAGACACGACCCTTCTAGCACCAGAAAGCTGGGCTCAGTTCGGAATCTTGAAATCAAAATTGGCAATCTCGCGCACCAATTGCTCTCCACCAGCAACGATGAAAAGTCGGTGGAGATCGCGACCGGCCTGATTTCGGCGATTCGGGATCTTGTCGACGAGCGGCAGCAGCCTGCCTAGATGGCGCGACCCACTTTTGTTGCAAGCCGGCGAGAACTGTACGCATCCGGTGTTTGCCGTGTCTTTTGGCCGTAGCAGATTGGTCCGACTGATTCCCTACACTCATCAGAATCGCAGGAAAGTGCCGACAAAGGCTTCTCCCTGCGAAACCGCTGCCCCCCCGACGTGTACGATGCAGCCTCCACCGCACACGACAGCGATTTGCGGGGAGGCGAGAGTTGCGAGCCATTCACTCTGAAGCTTGAAACCCAAATGGTGGCTTGCATAAAATCGGATGCCGCCTCCGAGGCCAAAAGAGAAGCGGGTGAAGCCGATGCTGGAAGTGACGGAAACGTGCGTCGCGCCGACGCTGCCCAATACATACGGCTTGATCCAGGAAGGCCATTGCTCGATGTAGGGCTCGTGGCTGAAATCCCCGTGAAACTGATCGAGAAGGATCCGGGTGCGAGGAACTTCAGGAGTGATCTCCTCGCTGTGCAGGTAAGAATCCTGGCGAGCCCAGCGCACTTCGATGAGATCTTCTTCGCGTCCGGTGAGGCGCGCGCCAAAAGAGAACCCATAGGTCGGGGCCGCATCGAGCACCACGCGTGGGTTGGTGCCGCTGACATGCGGCTCCACCGGAAAACTCATGCTGGTGCGGTAACCGACGAATGGAGTGAAGTCGAAGCGGAGAGGCTTCGGTTCCGCTTGCTGTTGGGCGCGCAGACAAACCGGTAATGCCAGCATGAACAGCATCGTCATGTGGGACAGCACGCCGACGGCTTTCATTTCAATGTTTTGCGGTCAATCGCGGCGCTTGTACCGGTGCTGGCTGAAGAATGCCCTCGTCGCATTTATTGGATCGATCAGGGGAACAAGCCCTTGCATCGCGTTGGGAGCATTCCTCGCTCGGAGTGTCAATGACCCCCGTCCGTACCAGTATGCCGTCCAGATGGGAAATAAGGTACAGGTTCGTTTCGATGCGCACCTTCTTTTCCTGACGAAGGTAACCAATGGAGGAGACAATGGGGGCAGACTGTCCCCAGCCTAGGCGAATATCCGGATCCCCCATACCCGGTGCACTCGTAGGAAGCGATGCTGGCCCAGGAACGATCTGGTATTGCTGGTTTTGCTAGATGGGGTGGCCCTTGAAGAAATAGATGAGCTCGATAATCAGAATCACGACTACCATCAGCTCAAGAACAAAAGCCCGTGACTGATTGAACTGCTCAATCATGAACCGGTACAGGTCTTCGGCCGTGTGGAGTTTTTCCTGGACCAGGTCTTTGTAATCCGGAACGCCGACTTTTTGGGCACAGAGCTTATAAAGGCGCGCGGAGAACATATCGCTAAGGAACTTGATCGCATTGTCGGCGCGCTCGGTGAGTTCGCTGACGTCGAGCAAGACGGTATGCAGTTTTGACGCGGCTCGGGCCGTGCGCCAGCGGGCCCACGTCCCGGTGCCTCCTTTTTCCAGAAAATCGTAGACATTTTCCAGTTCGTGGGTCAGGAACTCGTCATAGTGGCGAAATTCCAGAAGCTGCGAGTTAGCGTATTGCAGCAGCTGAATCGCGGTTTCGGCGCCCGCCTGCGTGTCGTAGATAAATGCGGCATTCCAGCCAATGACGGCGAGATCGTTCGGGTAGTAAGAGATGCGGCTCTGCAGGATCTCTTGACGCTCGCCTTCGCTGAGCGTGGCAGTTTCGCCGCGGACAACCTGGGAGATGCGGCTGCCATGCGTCGCCAGGAGTTCTTCGGCCGTGGGAGCGCCCTCGATTTCGCGGAGGTGAAAAATGAAATAATCCTCTTGCAGCCAGTTCTCTTCTTTATAAGGCTTGATGAGTGCGGGGGCGGCACGTTCCAGACGCTGGTGGATAACCTTGCTGGCCAGCTTTTCAAAATTTGTATCCGCGCTCCACCGCGCAGAGAGCTCCACCAACTTGTCCCAGTCGCCCGAGAACGGAAGTTCGAAGACCAGGCTAACGACGCCATAATCAAAGTACTTGATTTCTCCGGTAAGGCGTTCCCCGGAGTCAAGTACCAAGGGCTCGAGTCGATCGGCGACTGGCGGACGCTGATATCGGACATACGACGGGGCTTGACTGCTCTTGAACGTGGCCTGGGCGTGGCGGGCCTGCAGGAGCTGCCGGATGACGTCGAGACGGATCTCCTCACAGATGTCGTACTGGATCAGAACCACTACCGAGCCGCGAAGGGGAGCCTCTTTCTCGGCGTGCGTTGATTCCTGCACCTTAACCGAAAGGTCGTGGGCGACTTCGGCGGTAACAACGGTGGTCAGGTCGCGATCCATGGGGAGTTCTCAGGTCGTCAGTTGCCAGCTCTCAGTTGGTGAGACCTATGTGGCGGAAGCGCGGGAACGGGAGAAATGCCTGCTCCTATCTATTCTCCCAGAAAAGCGTGAGTTGGGATAGGGAAGGTAAGCTGCTGATTACATTAGGCTTAAATTCGCAGCTCCGGTGACGCCCTTTTCGCCGTTACGCCGCCGGCCAGGCCGATCGGGGCTCTCTCCACCCGCCGAGTTCAGCGGTTGCGTATGGACGCCCAGAATAAAAGTCCGGCGACCGCGATCGCTCCCGCTGCAACTCCGGCTTGCTTCATCGAGGCGCGGATTGCGGCGTCGTACTCCCTGACGGCGCGGGATTCGGGGTAGGGGTCATCTTTGTCCAATGCGCTCGGCTGAAGGGCCATCTGGAGGACTTCGGCCACGTGCATAGCGCGGCGATCGGTACTCTGGGCGATTTGCTCGCGGCAACTGAAGCCGTCGGCGATGATAAGCCAGTCACCGGGAGCCTGGCGTACCGCGGGCAGGAGTTCGAGTTCTCCAATGGCTTGGGAGATTTTGTAGTGCTCGGCGTGAAAACCGAAGGATCCGGCCATGCCGCAACATCCGGGGGCGGGAGCGGTGAAGTCGACGCCAAGACGGCGAAGGAGAGACTCCTCAGCTGTCATCTTCATCAAGGATTTGTGATGGCAGTGTCCGTGAAGCAGGGCTTTGCGGTTCAGTTGCGGGAGCATGGCTCCGGGCTGAAGCTTTTGTTCCAGGAATTCACTTAATAGGAAGGTTTGTCGGCGTAGCGCCTGGGCTCGCGCATCGTGAGGGAACAGGTTGGTAAGTTCGTCTCGGAAAACCGCCACGCAGGAAGGTTCCAGGCCGACGACTGGGATGCCTGCTTCGATTTCGGGTTCCAGTTCGTCAAGGATTTCCAACAGCAGGCGCTCGGCGCGGTCGAGCATGCCGAAGTCGTAGAGAGGGCGTCCGCAGCAGAGGTTGGCGCGCGGGATGCGGACCTTGAATCCGGCGGTTTCCAAGACTTCTACCGCGGCTCGGGCGGTTTGGGGAAGAAAGTAGTTGTTGAAGGTATCGGGCCAGAGGAGAACCTCGGGGGCTGAAGCCCCATCCTCGTACTGATGGAGCGGTGAGGATCCCGGCTCTTGTACTCGCTCTCGCTCGATGGACGGACGCATGCGTCCGCCCCTACACGTTCGCAAGAACCACTCCTTAAATGCCTCTGGGGCAAAAGGCGGGATGCGCCGCGGGCCCGGAATTCCCGCCACCACTTTTGCGATATCGCGCAGGAACGGGAGTTGCGTGGTTAGATTCACCAAACCTGGCGCCTTTGACGCTAAGCTCGCCCAGAAGTCTATGTTGCCGAATGCGTAGGCGTTGAGGGGGCGCAGACGGCCTTCGTAGTAGTGCGACAGGAATTCGGACTTGTACGAGGCGACGTCCACGCTGACGGGACAGTCGCTTGTGCATCCCTTGCAGGCTAGGCAGAGATCGAGGCTATGTTTGACTTCTTCGCTGCGCCACCCATCACGGATGACTTCTCCTTGGGTCATCTCCCAGAGCAGATGGGCACGGCCGCGGGTGGAATGTTCCTCTTCGTGGGTAGCGCGCCAACTGGGGCACATGACGCCACCTTCCTCGCGGCGGCACTTCCCCACGCCTACGCAGCGCAGAGCAGCGTGACTCAGGCTGCCGTGATCTTGCGGGAACTGGAAATGCGTTTTCGGTTCCCATGGGGCATAGTTCGGGCCGAGTCGAAGATTCTCGTCCAGCTTGTAGGGCTCAATCAGCTTGCCGGGATTCATCTTCCAGTCCGGATCCCAGGCGTTTTTGAATTTGCGGAAAGCCTCCATCAATTCTGGCCCGAACATCTTAGGGAGTAGTTCGGCGCGGGATTGTCCGTCGCCGTGTTCTCCCGAGAGCGATCCGCCGTAACCAACGACCAGGTCGGCTGCTTCCTCCACGAACTTGCGGTACTTTGCGATACCCTGTTTCGATTGCAGGTCAAAGTTCAGGCGGGTATGCACACAGGCGTGGCCGAAGTGTCCGTAGAGCGAGCCTTTGTAGCCGTAGTCCGCCATCATCTTGCGGAGGTCGCGGAGATACCCACCTAGCTTTTCGGGGGCCACCGCGGCGTCTTCCCAGCCCTCCCAATTAAATGGCTCGCCGGGAACGTGCGACGTCGCGCCCAGGCTGGATTCGCGCACTTCCCAGATGCGCTTTGCGTTTGCGCCAGAGTAGAGCTTCACGTTGGGAGGATTCGGGTTTCGGCGGAGTGCGTCGATGAGGCGCTGGGCCTGCATCTCGGCGCCGGGGATTGATTCGGCGCCGAACTCGACCATCAGCCAACCTCCCCCTTGCGGAAGCAACGCCAGGCCTTCGGTGTTGATCCCTTTTGTGCGCTCGTAATAAACCAGGAGATCATCGAAGCCTTCCAGTCCGATGGGTTTGTACTCGAGGATTTCGGGGATGTGGTCGGCGCATTGATAAATGTCAGGATAGGCAACTACCACGAGAACTCTGCCCGGCGGGCTCTCGATCAGGCGAACCGTCGCCTCAAGCGTCGTGACGCAAGTGCCTTCCGAACCCACTAGCGCGCGGGCTACGTGGAAACCGTTTTCTGGGAGGAGATAGTTCAGGTTATAGCCTGAGACTCGGCGGGGGATGTCGGGGAACTTTTGGCGAATTTGATCGGCGTATTGGGTGGCGATTTCTCTTAGCGCGTCCTCGATGTGGGCGGCAGGTTTATCCTCGAGGTCTGATGCGCTCCTCCTCGCTTCGCTCGGAGTCGCGGGGCGAACGAATGCGTCCGGCCCCACACGAGCGTTCATGAATCCCTGCCCTACTCTTAGCAGGACGCCGTTGTAGGTAAGCACCTCCAATGCTTCGATGTTGTCATCCGTCTTGCCACCCATGATGGAGTGGACGCCGCAGCTGTTATTGCCGATCATGCCGCCGACGGTGCACCGGTCATGCGTGGCGGGATCGGGCGCGAAGGTCAGATGATGCTTCTCAGCGGCGTTGCGGAGATGATCGAGGACCACACCCGGTTGTACGCGGGCGATGCGGCGTTCGGGATCGATCTCAAGAATGTTTCCCATGTACTTCGTGAAGTCGAGAACCACCGCGAGGTTGCAACATTGTCCTGCCAGGGATGTGCCGCCTCCGCGACAGAGCAGGGGCGAGCCGAATTCGCGGCAGACTGAGACGGCAGCGATCACGTCATCTGCATCACGCGGGAGAACTACGCCGATGGGGACCTGGCGGTAATTGGAACCATCGGTGGCATACAGCGCGCGGCTGCCATTATCGAAACGAACGTCTCCGCGGAGGTTGTGGCGTAGGCTTTCCTGAAGCCCCAAGAAATCAGTTAGGGATGATTTTGAGGAAGGCACGGAGTCTGCGGCGTCAGTAGGCATCAACCGGGGTCTTTCACTTCGAAGACTTCTTCACGACCACGATTTCAAATCTGGAGCCATCACCACGGGAGTGAGCGTTGATGGTCGTCGAGTTGCCATCGCCAGTCGCAACGATGGTGCACTGGGACTGATCGGAGCTCTGTACCGTGGCATTTGGCACTTTTGAGCGGTAGAAGTCGCAGACTTTGTCGACGGAGTCGTTGCTCTCGAACTTGGCCGTGACCGTGTGGAGGCTGCCGAACGTTACCGCTGCCGTTCCCTCTTTCTGTACCTCGGCTCCGGGGTAGATGTCGATACCGAGTTCCTCGGCAGTCTTCTGGGGGTCGGTTGAAGTTTCCATGCTGCCGAATGGAGTTTCAACTTTTACGTTCTCACCTTTCTGGGAGACTTTCGAGCTTTTGGCGATGCGATATCCGATGATACCGATGGTCGCTACGCCGAGGACGCCGATGAGTACGATGACACCGACGATTAGGAGGACAATTTTCAGCGCGCTGCTGCTGCCACTGGAGGGCGGAGGAGCAGGAGCGATCGCCTGCGGACTGGCTGGGCCGCCCGTGATTCCCGCGCCACATTTGCCGCAGAATTTTGTTCCTTCAGCGAGCTGCGCGCCGCAGGAATTGCAGAAGGCCATGCTTCACCTCGCGGTTTACTGAACGGGCGAGTATAACCCGCAGATCACAGCGTGCAAAGAGACAAGTTTCAAGGTCACGAGATTGTGATGAAGCAGCGGGCGATCTTGCACAACAGCCCGCGCGCTTCGCCCGCGGGGCGAACGAAGGCGTAGGTCGCTACACAAGCAAGCTAGGACGCGACCGTCCAGGGACGGCTGATGTAGTCCGTCATTGTCAGGAAAAGGAGAATCATCAGGAAGAAGACAGTCGAGGCGACTACCAGCTTCAGCAGGCGCTCACTGGCATTCTTTAGGTGCATGAAGAACAGAGCGACCAGGAGAGCTTTCGTGGTAGCGATGACTAAGGCCACTACGGGATTAAAGGGGCCGAGATCGATCAGGGCAGCTTCATAGGTAAGAAAGGTCCCCAATAGCAGAGCTCCCCAGACCAGGAAGTAGGTTTTTAGCGGCGACGATTTGGAGTGGTCATGCATAGGATGCTCAGGGGTGCCGGTCGATCAAGTATAGCAACGGAAATAAATAGATCCAGACGATGTCGACGAAGTGCCAGTACAGTCCACCGATTTCCAAGGGCGTGTGATACTCGGGAGTAAAGCGCCCCTTCCAGGCCGCCCAAAACAGCCAAGAGAAAATCCCGAGTCCGATCACCATGTGCAGGGCGTGCAGGCCCGTCATGACGAAATACAGCGCGAAGAAGATCTGCGCGTGCTGGGGATTGGCGTACTGATCCGGGTGGCGCGGGATTGGAACTTTTTCGAAGCTGAATGTCGCTCCGGGGACGTGGTGCTCTTCGAATTTGTCTGTGTATTCCTTGCCTTTAATGCCAAGGAAGGTCAGTCCGAAAAGCATGGTGAGTGCGAGCATCGCCAGCATGATTCCGCGCCGTGACGTCTGAGCAGCCCAAATCGCCAGCACGACAGTCAAACTGCTGCAGATGAGAACGGCGGTATTGATGCCGCCGAGCAGCGCGTCGATGGATTTGCTGGCGGCGCCGAAATCTCCGAAGTACCAGTGCCGGTATATCAGGTAAGCGCAGAACAGCCCCCCGAAGAACATAACTTCGGTGGCGAGGAAGATCCACATGCCAAGATTGGAAGCGTCTTTCTGCTGCTCTTCGGTGGCAAAGTGATGGAGCAGCGCTGGGCTGTGGATGTCGTCGTGGGACGCTGTTGGCACGACCGCTTGGCTATCCGACAACTTACGCCTCCTCCTGATAATTTTTGTCGATCTCGTCGTAGTTGTAGGCTTCCCAGGTTACGACGGGCTGCTCGGGAAAATTGAACGTGGTCGGCGGAGATTGCACAGTCCACTCCAGACCAGCGGCGCGCCACGGGTTATCGGGCGCGGGTTTGCCGTAACGCATCGACCACAGGAAATAGATCATCGGCAGGAGATAGCCCACGGCAAGAACCGTCGCGCCCGCGGTCGAGAGCACATTGAGCACCTGATACTGGGGCGGATATTGCCAGTAGCGGCGCGGCATGCCCAGATAGCCGAGGACGAATTGCGGGAAGAAGGTAAGATTGAATCCGAGAAATACGATCAGCGCAGCCAAACGGGCCAATCCTTCGGGATAGAGCCTGCCAGAAATTTTGGGCCACCAGAAATGCATGCCACCTAAATATCCCATGAGCGCACCGCCGACCATGATGTAGTGGAAGTGCGCGATGATGAAATAGGTGTCGTGAACATGCGTGTCGATACCCAACGCGGCGAGAAAGAGGCCGGTCAAGCCACCCATGGTGAACAGTCCTACGAAGCCGAATGCATAGAGCATCGGAGCATCGTAGAGAATCGAGCCTTTGTAAAGAGTCGCCGTCCAGTTGAAGACTTTGACGGCGGACGGAACCGCAACGGCATAGCTGAGGATAGAGAACACCAATGCCGCGTAGACTGAGATTCCCGCCACGAACATGTGATGCGCCCAAACGAGGAATCCGAAGACGGCAATGGCGATCGACGAAAGCGCGACGAACATGTATCCGAAAACTCGCTTGCGCGAGAAGCAGGGGATGATTTCGGTGACGACTCCCATTGAGGGCAGAATCATGATGTAGACGGCGGGATGGGAGTAGAACCAGAACAGGTGCTGAAACAGAATCGGGTCTCCGCCGAGTTTTGGATCGAAGATCCCAAGGTGCAGGGCGCGCTCGGCAACCACCAGCACCAGCGTGATCGCGATGACCGGTGTACCGAGAATCTGGATGATGCTGGTGGCGTAGTGCGCCCAGACGAATAGAGGCAGGCGGGACCAGGTAAGTCCCGGGGCACGCATCCGGTGAATGGTGACGATAAAGTTCAGACCAGTAAGAATCGAAGAAAATCCGGCGACGAAGATCGCGAGTCCGGCTTCGATCACTTTCGTATTGCTGAAGGCGGTGCTGAAGGGCGTGTAGAACGTCCAGCCAGTGTCAACGCCACCGGTCAGCATGCAGTGCAACATCATGATGCCGCCGATGACGTAGATATACCAACTCAGCAGGTTGATACGCGGGAACGCGAGATCCCTCGCGCCGACCATCAGCGGAATGAGAAAGTTGCCAAGCACAGCCGGGATGGATGGGATCAGGAAGAAGAACACCATCACCTGGCCATGCATAGTAAATAGCTTGTTGTAGGTATCTGCCTGGACAAGGTCGCCGGCGGGCGTGAGTAGTTCGAGCCGGATGAGGAGAGCGAAGAATCCGCCGATAAAAAAGAAGAACGTAATCGAGATCAGGTAAAGGAGCGCAATCCGCTTGTGGTCGGTGGTCAAGAGCCACGAAGCGACGCCGTATTCCTTGTTAAGGTAGTCTTCCCGTTCGACCGCTGGAACTGTTGCTGTTGCCATAATGCTATCGCACCTGATTTCCCTGCCCCGGAGCGCTTGGCGGCGCGCTCATGGCAGCATTTTTTGCCCCGGGCGCGCTCGGGGGCGACAGCGACTTCACGTAAGCCACCAGCGCGTTGAGTTGTTCTTCGCTTACCAGTCCCTGGAAAGTGGGCATGACCGGCTTGAAGCCTTTTACGACTTTGGCTCCCGGATCGAGAATCGATTCGCGGATGTAGTTCTCGTCGGCGGTGACGATGCGACCATCTTCCAGCTGCACCGGCCTGCCAAAGGCTCCCTGAAGATTGGGGCCGCGTCCCTGCGAATCGCTTCGATGACAGGTGGCGCAGCCGAGTTCGGCAAAAATCCTTTCTCCCGAGGCGGAGAGCGGGCCGGTGGAACCTCCGCTCATCCAGGCCTCGTATTGCGCGGGCTCCATGACCTCGATGCTGCCGATCATTCCGGAATGCTGGGTACCGCAATATTGAGTGCAGAACAGGTGATAGCTGCCCGGCTTCGTCGCGCGGAACCACGCGACCGTGTAACGACCGGGTACAACATCCTGCTTGATGCGGAATTCAGGGACAAAAAAGCTGTGGATGACATCTTGCGAGGTCAGGATCAGCTTGACGTCGCGGCCGACCGGAACATGGAGCGAGTTGATCTCGCGCTGGCCTTCGGCGTGTTCCAGCTTCCACATCCATTGCTTGGCTACGACATACACTTCGGTCGCATCGCGTGGCGGAGTCCGCTGCTGGAAGTAGACGACGGCCCCCCAGGCAAAGATCACCATGAAGACCCCGAGCGGAATAATGGTCCAAGTCAGTTCGAGCGGAGTGGAACCTTCGATCTGCTCGGCGAGGACGCCCTTGCGATGACGATAGCGGGCAGCGAAATACACCAGCGCCGTAAAAATCAGAAGCGTCATCATCCCGGACAGGATGAGCAGGAAGATGAACAGAGCATCGACGTTGCCCGCCATGCTCGAGGCCCGTTGCGGCCACAATGGAAAGTTATCGAACATATCGCGTTTGAGCTAGTCCTGGCTGACCCGACTTCGCTCGATTCCACACCCTGCGCTGTGCAGCGCGATCGAGGCGGATCAGGATCAGAATCAGTCCACCGAGAAGCACTAGGGTGACGGCCCCTCCGATTTTCAGAATGTTGCTGACGACTGCGCCATATCTTCCGGCCGCGGGATCGTAGTGATAACAGTACAAGAGCACCTGATCGACGGCGTTGCCGATCTTGCCTTGCGAGGCTTCGACAAGCCCCATGCGGAGATCTTTGGGTGGAAAATCTACACCGTAGAAGTACCGCGAGATGCGGCCTTGCGGGGTCAGGACCATGATCGCCGTCGCATGCGCGTACTGGTTCTTGGATTCGTCGTACTGGTACTGAAAGCCTACGGCCTTGGTGAGTGTGTTGATCGACTCGGCCGGGCCGGTCAGAAAATGCCAGCCCGCCGCCGCATTGGGACGTCCGTAGCGCTTCACATATTCCTGCTTCTTGGCGGCGGCGAGTGTCGGAGTTTCCTTTGGGTTGAAACTGACCGTCAGGATTTCGAACTCTTTTCCGATGTCGAACTTCACCACCTTCATGGCGGAGCTCAGACCGGCCAGTTCTTCGCCGCAGAGCATGGGGCAGTTGTAATACACGAGGTTCAGGATCAAAGGCTTTTGCCCGAAGTAGTCGCCTAGTTTGACAGCGCGGCCTGCCTCGTCGACAAAAGCGAGATCTGGAGGGATCTGGCCGTCCAGGCGCTGCTCGATGCCAACGTTCGTCAGGTATGGCGGACGGACGTTGGCGGGCGGAGACATGACCCCCTGCGTCATACCCTGGCCCCACGCCAGCGAGGCCAGAAGCAGAATCTGGCAGGCGATTACAGCGGCTGATACTGCAAGCGAGATCCTCCGCGGCGCCCGAATACACAATTTCGAATTTTCTTTCTGCTGCATCACTTCTTGTTAGCTTCTTTCTCTTCGCCCTTGGCGCTTGCTGCCGGGGCCGACTCCGCGGATTGGCTGCGCGTTGGGAGTCCCCGTTGAACCAACAGATCCATCGCGCGGTCGATGGGGATGCGAACCGTACCCGCATCCTTGTCGACATAGTCGTACGTGCTCAGCGTGTTCTCCTCGTAGAGGCGGATCTTGTACAACTCGGTGCGCTCGTCGATCTCCAACTGCGGCGTCGGAAAACTTTTCTGCAGATATTTTTCGTAGTCCGTGCCTTCGGAGTCCGTCTTGAATTGCGGCGGCAGACTGCGTGTGTCGCGGACCGGGTTCGTCACCAGCGGACTGATGGCCTTCTGCTGGGCTTCGGAACGGTTTTCCAGGTATCGATACAGTCCGGCGATGACGAAATGAATGATGATGGCGGCGACCGCGAGGCCGGCCATGAAATACAGAACTCCGCCGATGCCGATGTCGCGGCGCTCGTAGTCGGGATGTCCGTTGCTCTTCACGGGATGGACGTCGTTGGTCATGCGTTCTCCGGAATCCCCGGCGGATGAGTGGAGTGAGGATCGAAGACATCGTTGGCCGAGACGTCATAGGCCGGCAGTAGCGGCAAGGACCGGAGATTGCGGCAGAAGAAGAAAATCCAAATAGCTCCAATCGCAATGGGCACCACGATGTCGGCGATGGTCACGCTGAAATTCGTCGAGAAGTTCGGTTCGATGATCCAGAACAGGTCGACGAAACGCATGAACATCAGCCAAATGGCGAGCCATACCAGCTTGCGGATGTCGCGCTTGAACGGCCGGGACAGCAAGATCACAAATGGAATGCAGAAGTGAAACAGGGCAAGGAAAACGGCAACGTATCCCCAGCCATGATTGATGCGCTTCAGGTAAAACGTGATTTCGTGGGGCAGGTTGCCCGCCCAGATGATAAGCCACTGCGAAAAGCTGAAGTAGGCCCAGACCATGATGAAAGCGAGGGTCCACTTGCCATGGTCATGGACGAAGTCAGGCCGGAGCATCTCGGACATTGGCTTATAGTCGACGAGGATGCGCTCGACCAAAATCGCGAAGCACATGGCGGATATCAACTCGCCGATGAGGATGATCAGACCGAAGATGGTCGAGATCCAAGTCGGGTCCAGCGACATCACCCAGTCGATAGCTGCGAAGCTGATGGTGAATCCGTAGAGAATCAGGCCCGGGCCGGCAACGGCTTTGAATTTCTGCGTGTTGTCGGGCGCATTGGGATTGTCGGTCTGCTTGGACCACATCGACAGCAGGAATGAAAGCAGGTTCCAGATCGCCAGATAGATGATGGCGCGGATGATGAAACCACGGGGATTCAGATACGCATCTTTGATGAAGCCATGCTTCTCCAGGTGTTCTTTGATATTCGCATCAGTGATCAGGTCAATCGGCTTGAGCCAGGGGTACATCTGGTGCTGCAGCACGCCGATGGCAATCGGAATGAAAAGAACCAAGAGAACTGGCAGGGTCCGCATGGCAGCGCCGAGGACGCGGCGAATGACCGTGCCCCATCCACCCCCGGTAAGGTGCCGGATCATGACGATGGCCATCGAGCCGAGTGCGACGCCAAGCCAATCCATGTAGCCCAGCAGATATCCGCGATAGAACTCTTCGGGACGCAAAAAAGCGAGCGCGATCGAACCGAGAGCGAAGACGAGGCCCACGACAAGGGCCTGCTGGCCGATCGTCTTTACGATTGGCGGCGTGGAAAGATCGAGATGTTTAGGCGCCGCGCTCATTTGCTTTCTTCCTTCATTTCCGGCTTGGTCTCGGGAGCCAAAACCGGCAATGTGGCGCCGGATCCGGGCTCGCGGAATTTCGGGGGCTCGGAGGGAATTTTTTGTCCTTCGGGAACGTCGGCCGCCGTAGCGTTCTGACTTAGCTGCAGGGCGCGAATGTAGGCGACGATGCTCCAACGATCCTGCGGCGTGATTTGTGACGCGTAGTCGGGCATGATGCCGAAACCCTCGGTCATCACATCGAAGAAATATCCTACCGGCGCCTTTTGCAGGCGTGGGATGTGATAGGAGGGCGGCTTGCGGGCGAATCCGCGCGACGGGATGACGCCGTTGCCGTCGCCGGTACGCGAATGGCATGGGGCGCAGTAGATGTCGTAGCGCTCGCGTCCGCGCTCAAGAACTTCTTTCGTGACGGGAAACGGCATCTCCTCGCCGGGATTGTTGCCGATTTTGCCGGTGTAAAAATAGGTGTCGGCCAGTAACTGACCGCGGGCGACTGTGCCTTCCACAGGAGCGCGAGCGGAGCGATGGTCCGCGTAGAAATCGCTATAGGAGAGCGGATTCTGGCGCGGCTGGACGTGCATATCCAGACGGCAGGCGGAAGTGAGCACCACTGCCAGTACCGGAATTAACGCAGCCGCAGGCTTCAACCGCACAGCGCACTGGCGTTCCCAGAGGAATGCACGCTTTGAGATGCGCAACATCAACTTGGCACCTCCGAGAGGGAGCGCGGGGACAGGCTCTCCAGAAAACGGCGCGTTTCTACGGCGTTGTATTGCTTGTCGGACGAGAACACGATCAGAAAGAATCGGTCTTTCGAGGCGAAAGCGAAGCGCGGCACGTTGAAGACCGGGTGATAAGGCATGGGCAGGCCATTCAGGGCGAGCATGCCGAGCACTGCGGAGATGCCAGCAAACAGAATCGTCATTTCAAAGGTGATAACGATGAAAGCCGGCCAGGAGTGCGGTGGCTTGCCTCCAATGTTCAGCGGATAATCGACCGCGGCCATCCAGTACTGCATCAGGTAGCCCGTGCATCCGCCGATGATGCCGCCGACCAGCACCACCAATGGAACTTCATCGTGATGGAATCCGATTTCTTCCGCGAGGCCCTCAATCGGGAACGGGCTGTAGGCGTCGATCTTTTTGTAGCCTGCTTGGTGGGTTTTCTTCGCGGCGTCGACCAGAGCCTGCGCCGAGTCAAATTCCGCCATCAGGCCGTAGATGGGATCGCGCTTCGCCATTATTCCTTCACCTCCGCTTCAGGCAGGAGGGTGCGCATTTCGAAGATCGAGATGGCAGGCAGGAATCGCAGGAACAGGAACATCGCGGCCAGGAACATGCCGATCGTACCGAAGTACGTCATGTAGTCCCAGCGCGTGGGGTAGTACATGCCCCACGATGAATTCAGGAAGTCGCGGTGCAGACTTACCACCACGATGATGAAGCGCTCCAGCCACATACCAGCGAGAATCACCAGCGAAATAAAGAAAAGGGCGACCGGACTGGTTCGCAGCCGGCGAATCCATAGCACCTGCGGAATGAAGATATTGCAAGCAAGCAGGGAGTAATACCAGAAAGCATAGGGACCGTGCAGACGGTTCCACAGCGTGAAGGCCTCATATCGGTCGCCGCTGTACCAACCCATGAAGGCCTCGATGCCATATCCGTAGGCGACGATCAATCCGGTCGCCAGCATGACCTTCGCCGAGTTCTGCAGGTGGCGCTCAGTAATGAAGTCTTCCAGGCCGTAGATCTTGCGAATCGGTATCGCGAGCATCAGCACCATCGCAAACCCAGAATAGATAGCCCCCGCGACAAAGTAGGGCGGGAAGATGGTGGTGTGCCAACCGGGGACGATGCCGACGGCAAAGTCGAAGCTGACTACGGTGTGGACGGACAGTACCAGTGGAGTCGCGAGTCCTGCCAGCAGCAGGTACATCGTTTCATAACGATGCCAGTGACGAGCCGAGCCGCGCCATCCGAACGAGAGCATGCCGTAAATCATCTGCACCCATCGTTTTTCGGCGCGGTCACGAAGAGTGGCGAAGTCGGGGATCAGCCCAGTGAACCAGAACAGCGCCGAGATCGTGGCGTACGTCGAGACGGCGAATACGTCCCACATGAGCGGGCTTCGGAACTGCGGCCACATGCGCATGGTGTTGGGATATGGAAAAAGCCAGTAGGCAAGCCAAGGACGTCCGACGTGGACCGCGGGGAAAATTCCAGCCGCGGCCACGGCGAACAAAGTCATGGCCTCGGCGAAACGATTGATCGAGTTACGCCATGTTTGCCGCAGCAATAGCAGGATGGCCGAGATCAGAGTGCCCGCGTGCCCGATACCGATCCACCAAACGAAGTTGACGATGGCGAAGCCCCATCCGATGGGGATGGTTACGCCCCAGATGCCTACACCCTTAAGAAAAAGGTAGCCCAGGGCGAACAGCAGCATCATCGTGGCCATGAATGCGAGGCCGAATCCGATGAACCATCCATTGGTCGCCGGGCGGGTGAGAACGATCGCGCTGATCTTTTCGGTGACCGTGCCGAAGGTATGGCCAGGTACGATAACCGGAGCGGGTTCGAGTTCGGTCGACGATTTGTAGGGCTCTGGCATGATGCAGCTTCTAGCTTCTGGCTTCTAGCTTCCCAACTCCGGATTCGGATTTTTCACTTCCGCCAAATACGTCGTGCGCGGCCTTGTGTTCAGTTCGCCCAGGAGGCTGTAGTTTCTTGTCTGCGACTTCCACTTGGAAACGGTGCTGTTTGGATCATTGATATTCCCGAAGACAATTGCATTGGCCGGGCAGGATTGCTGACAGGCCGTCTGCAACTCGTCTCCAATGCGGATCTGTTTCCCTTCGCGGACCGATGCCGTCTCCGTGTCGATGCGGCGCTCGTTGATGCGCTGCACGCAGTAGGTGCATTTTTCCATGACGCCGCGACTGCGCACGCTAACGTCGGGGTTGCGCATCATCTTGTATTGCGGCGTGTCCCAATCCTGGAACAGCAGGAAGTTGAAATGGCGGACCTTGTACGGACAGTTGTTCTGGCAATAGCGCGTGCCGACGCACCGGTTGTAGACCATATCGTTGAGGCCTTCGGTGGAGTGGCTCGTCGCGGCCACAGGGCAAACCACCTCACACGGCGCGTCCTCGCACTGCATGCACGGGACGGGCTGGAAAAAGGCTTTCGGATTGTCGCGATCGCCCTGGTAGTAGACATCCACCCGCAGCCAGTGCATATGCCGCCCGAGAAGCGTCTGATGCTGGCCGACCACCGGGATATTGTTTTCCGACTGGCACGCGAGAATGCAATTGTCACATCCGGTGCACTTGTTGAGGTCGATCGCCATTCCCCACTGGTAGTCGAACTCCTGATAGTCGTAGTTGGGATAGAGCGTCACGTCTTTTGCCGGGGTCTCTTCTTCTTCGTTCGCGAAGTTCGGATGCTTCTGGTATTCCTCGAGGCTGGCTTCGCGAACTAGCGGACGATGCTCGCCGTCGGGCGTGTCCATTGATTGCATGCCTTGCGTAGACGCGAGCTCGTAGGTGCGGCCGGTTGGGGTGATCTTCACGCCGGAAGCGACCCACGGGTTGGCGCTGGTGCGCAGTTCGTACGCGTTGAAGCCTTGCTCGGTGCCGACGCGTCCGGCGCGCTTGCGGCCGTAGCCCAGCGTGATGCTGACCGAATTATCGGGATGCCCGGCTTGAATCCAGACGGCACCCGTGACTTTTTTGCCGTTCACTTCGAGGTCTACGACGTCTTTGGTCTGCAGGCCGAGGCGACTCGCCATCGCGGGGCCGATGAGGACGGCGTTGTCCCAGGTGAGCTTCGACATCGGCTTGGGAAGTTCCTGCAGCCAGCCGTTGTTCGAGAAGCGGCCGTCCCAGATCGTGGGATCGCGGCGGATGTTGAGCTCGACGGCGTTGGGATCGGCGGTCTTTGTCTCCGGAGCGGGTGCAGGAGATAATTTTGCCATGACCGACTTGGGCTGAAATGCCGTTCCTTCGATCCAGCCATCGTGCAGCGATTTGCGCCAGAATTGCTCGAAGTCGGCGCCCTTGTGTTGCTGTTGCCAATACCCGCGAACCAGATCGTATCCGCTGGCTTCGGCTTGACCAGAGAGCAACGCGACGAATTCGATTGCGCTCTTGCCGTTGTACAGAGGAGCAATCAGCGGCTGGATGAGGCTGACTGTCCCGTCGTAGGCACGGGCATCGCCCCATGATTCCAGTTCGTGCGTAGCCGGGACATGCCATTGGCAGAGTTCCGCGGTTTCGTCCTGATAAAGGCCGTGATGAACGCGCACAGGAACAGTTCCACCTTTCAGAACATCCGCGAACTTCAGATCGACGGGCGCGTCATAAACCGGATTCCCGCCGAGAATGATCAGCAGACTTACTTTGCCCGCCTGCATGTCGGCAACAAGTTCCTTTAGCGACTCGGTTTGGTTGACCGGATTTGCGTCGATCGGGTCCGAGTAAAAAACAGTCCTGCCGACATTCCCCAGCTTGGCGTTGATCTCATGCGAGAGCGCATGCACCACAGGGGACTGATGATCTCCGGCGATGACCATGGAAGATCCCTGATGCTTCTGAAGGTCGGCCGCAATGAAGCGATCTACATACTCCGAGCCTTGGGGCGATGCCAGTGAACGCGCCAGCATCTCGATATGTGACACCCTGGCGGGAAACCGATGATCCGCTTTCGCGCCGGTTGCGCTCGGCGTGCTCTCGATCACGTACAGCCGATTCATATTGCCGTCGGGATTGCGGCGGCTGGCGAAATCGCGGATATATTTCACATTGCCGGGGAATCCGGCGTAGAGGAAGTCGGCGTCGAGCGAAACGATGACGTCGGCTTTCATGAAGTCGTAGCGCGTCTCGACAGGCTGGCCGAAGGCCATCTTCGCGCCTTCGAGCGCGTTGTCGCGATTGACCGGCTCGTAGACGTGCCACTTCGCCTGCGGATAGAGCTTCAAGAAACCTTGCAGCTGATCAGCGAGCGTGGGTGAAGTGATCGTCGTCGTAAGAATTCGAATACCTGATCCCTGCAGCGCCTTCTGCGCGCTGAGCGGCCCGCGGATCGCACCGCGAAACGCCTGCCACGAGCGGACATCGCCCATCGAGGTGACCGTCTGCGATCGATCGGGATCGTAGAGGCCAAGCAGCGACGCCTGCGCGAAGATATCGGTGCCACCCCGCGAGGCCGGGTGCATGTCGTTGCCTTCGACCTTCGTCGGGCGTCCGAGGTGGCTTTCGACTAGAACAGGGTTGGCGTACCCGCCCAGCGTTACTGCTGTCGCGTAGTACTGCGGACGGCCAGGAATGACATTCTCGGGCTGCCGAACGTAGGGAACGATAGGCTCGAGCGGCAGCTTGACGCATCCCGTCATGCCGGCGAGACCCAGCGAAGCGCCCATCACCTTGAGGAATCCGCGGCGCGAGACCGAGTCGAGCCATTCCGAGGCGCCTTTGGGGAATTCGCGATGCAATGCTTCCTGGAATGCAGGGCTGCCGGCGAGCTCCTCGAGCGACCGCCAATATTCCGGACCGGTCTTCTGTTTTTCGTCGTGCGCGGCGGCGGCGTCGATCCTTTCGCGGACGTCCGCCAGATCCAGGATCTTGCTTGGGCAAACGTCCTCGCGCTTTTTTATCTGGACCAGACCGCCGTTGTGTTTCTCGTCGTTCTTCATTGCAGATATTAAAATTGCGAAGCTCTAGGGGTGGTGCAGCCCTCACCCTGCGATCAACCCCACATCAAATCAGCGGCATGTGAGGGTCCACGGAACTCCCGGTTGAAGCCCCAGTGCCGCGCCCGTAAAAGTTTCTACCGGTGGCAGGTGTTGCAGCTCGTGATGTCGCTGACGCTTACCTGTCCATCTTCGGTTTTCATTCTTCTGACGCGCACCTGGTATTTTTTGATCAAGTAGGCACCGAGTGCATCCTGATCGGTGAAAGTTTGGCCGTCCAGCGAAACCGGATTCCCGCCCGAGGGCGGCTGATAACGCATATTGAAGACCTGGTCACGCGGCCGAAGATTCTTGCCCGGATCGCAATGGCATCCCAGGCACCACTCCATCTGCAGGCTCTCTTGTTGGTACATCAACGGCATCAGGTCGACCGGGCCGTGGCAGGTGTTACACCCGACTCCCTTGGTCACGTGAATGCTGTGATTGAAAAATACAAAGTCGGGAAGCTGGTTGACGCGCGTCCATCGCAGCGACTCGCCCGAGCGGTAGCTGGCACGAACGGGCTCGAGCAGTTGGGCATTGGTCCAGATCTGCGAGTGGCAGTTCATGCAGGTCTTCGTGGGAGGAATGCCCGCGAAGCTCGATGTTTCCACCGAAGTGTGGCAGTAACGACAGTCGATCCCGAGCCCGGTGACGTGATGCTGATGGCTGAACGGGGCCGGCTGCGGCTTGCGCACGCCCGCATAGGTGATAAACGGCGATCCTTGAACGGCGTATGCGACCCAGCCTAATGCGGCAACGATAAAGACAGCACCGAAAATAGTGGCGCGGGACAGCGTATTCGTGCTGCGATGAAAGATCTGCGACATTCTCTCTTGAGATCTGGCTGAAGAGACCCGGCGGGTCGTTCTTTCTTCGTCGCCGTCAGTACGTCAGTCTGTTGTCGATTCTGTTTCGAGTAAGAAAACCACCCACAGAGGTTTTCGAAGTTGGCCGCGAAACTGGAAATTATAAATATTTCTTCCTTCTTTGTCGCGGCTTTTTGAAAATTCGTAAAAGAAAGAACTTTCGAGGCGAATGTTGCCGGAAAAACGTTGAGTTTTGCAACCGATCTTGAGCTAGAAGCTAGCCGTCCAAGCTTCCGTTATCTGAGATTCATGACCAGCAATTTGGGTTCGGTCATTTCTTCGATCGCGTAGCGCAGTCCTTCGCGACCGTGGCCGGAATCCTTCACGCCGCCGTAAGGCATGTGATCGATGCGGAACGAGGGCACATCTCCGGCGATGACGCCCCCGACTTCGAGTTCATCATAGGCTTGGAAGAGCAACTTCGCGTCGCGCGTAAAAATGCCGGCTTGCATTCCATAGGCAGAGTTGTTGACCTGGCGCAACGCTTGATCGAAGTCCTTGTAGGGTTCGACCGTAACCACCGGGCCGAATACCTCTTGGCAATTCACTCTCATCTCCGGCTTGGTGCCGGTAAGCACGGTGGGCTCGACAACGAGACGGTTGCGGCGGCCTCCGCACAGGAGACGGGCTCCGGCACGGATGGCCTCGTCAATCCAGGTAAGCGTGCGAATCGCGTCACTTTCGCGGATGAGCGGCCCGACGTCCGTGGATTCGTCGAGCGGGTCGCCGCTCTTGAGTTGCTTCACGCCTTCCACCAGCAGGTCTGTGAATTTTCCATACACCGAGTGCTCGACGAAAATTCGCTGCACCGAAATGCAGGTCTGGCCGGCGTAACTGAAACCTCCGGTTACGCAGCGGTCGGCGGCGTATTGAAGATCGGCGTCGTTGTGGACGATCACCGCAGCATTGCCCCCGAGTTCGAGCACGACCTTCTTCTTGCCGGCACGCCGCTTGATATCCCAGCCAACGGGAACGCTGCCGGTAAAGCTGATTAGCTTGATGCGATCGTCGGTAACCAGCCGACCTGCATCTTCGTTGGAAAGCGGAAGAACATTAAGGCCACCATCGGGCCATCCCGCCTGCTGTACACATTCGGCGAGAAGCAGCGAGCAAAGCGGTGTTTGAGGCGCAGGCTTAAGGACCATGGGGCATCCGGCAGCGATGGCCGGAGCTACCTTGTGGGCGACGAGATTGATCGGGAAATTAAATGGCGTGATGCCGGCAACCGGCCCAATCGGAAACCGGCGCACCATCCCCCAGCGTCCGGCGGTATATTCCTGCCAATCGAGCGGCAGATACTCGCCATAGATACGAGTACTCTCTTCGGCAGCGACGTTGAATGTGAAGACCGCGCGGTCAACTTCGGTTCGCGCGCCTTTGATGGGCTTGCCCGCTTCCTGCGCAAGGGTGCGGGCAAACTCTTCTTTCCGCTCGACCATGAACGCGGAAATCTGGCGGAGAACCCGCTGGCGCTCAAAGGCCGGCAAGCGCCGAGTGGTACCAAACGCTTTCACGGCAGCTGCGATAGCAGCTTCGGCGTTCTCTTTGCGGCCTTGGGTCACGCGCGCGATCAGGCTGCCGTCATAGGGCGCGCGGATTTCGATGACGTCGCCTTCCTGTTGCCATTTTCCGTCGACGAAGAAACCGTGCGTCGCAACAGGCGCGATCGTCATCTCTGCCATTTTCAGTTGCTCCCAGACCGACGACTTTCATTATAGGACGTTGAGCAAGATACCTGGGATGGCAGGAAAAGATCACCACGGGGATAGCGAGAGGCACAAGGGTTCCCGATACAATGGAGCGCCATGAACGTCCCGACAACCGTCGCGGAGCTCGCGCCGTGCATCCGGCGAAGGGAGATTTCGCCAGTCGAGATTACGCAGGAGTGTCTGGCGCGCATCGAACACCTGAACTCCGAGCTCAATGCGTTCATCACCGTGATGGCGGACTCGGCCCTGGCGCAAGCTCGCGCCGCAGAGGACGAGATCGCGCGCGGAGCTTGGCGTGGACCACTGCATGGGATTCCCGTCGCGATTAAAGACTTGATCGACACCGCCGGAGGGCTGACAACTTCAGCCAGCGCGCTGCACCAGGATCGCGTTCCGACCGAAGATGCGCCGGTCGTGCAGAAGCTGCGCGAGGCCGGTGCGGTCATCCTCGGCAAGAACAATTTGCATGAGTTCGCTTACGGCGGAAGCTCGATGGTGAGCCACTTCGGCGAGGTTCACAACCCATGGAATCTGGAACGGATAGCCGGAGGCTCGTCGGGTGGTTCGGCGGCCTGCGTTCCGGCAGGCATGGCCTATGCGGCAATTGGGACCGACACAGCAGGATCGATTCGCGAACCCGCGGCGCTCTGCGGATGCGTGGGGCTGAAGCCGACGTATGGACGCGTCTCATGCCGCGGCGTCATTCCGCTGTCGGCATCACTGGATCATATCGGCCCGCTGGCGGCGAGCATCGAAGATGCGGGTATCGTACTGCAGGCGATTGCGGGATACGATCCAGCGGACATCAATTCTGCGGAGCTTCCGGTCGACGAATATGTTGGCGTGCTGAAGGAAGGCACGAAGACGCTGCGCGTGGGGGTGCCACGTCACTATTTCTTTGATGATCTCGATCCCGAGGTCTCGTCGGCGATGGAACATGCGCTGATGGGAATCAGTGCGCTAGTCAGCCACGTCAACGATGTGTCTTTGGAGGTGCCGACAGATCGCACCTTACAAGCTGCGGAGTCTTACGCCTATCACTCCGAGAGCATGGCCAACAGTCCGGAGTTATATCAACCGGAGACGTTGCGGCGCCTGCTCACCGGAGGCAAGGTTACCGCGGCACAATACATCGAGCGGCGCCGGGAATTGGAATGGGCGCGGCGCAATATTCGCAATGTCTTTGCTGACGTGGATCTGCTGCTCACCCCTACCACTCCTCTGCCGGCTCCTTCGATTGCGGAGTTGAAAACCAATGCAGAGGCGCTGCGGCCGGCGGAGTTGAAGCTGCTGCGGAATACACGGCCGTTTAACGTCTGGGGCTTGCCAACCATCTCACTGCCCTGCGGTTTTACGCAATCCGGACTTCCCATTGGGCTGCAGATTGCCGGTCCCCACTGGCGAGAGGATCTCGTGTTGCGCTTGGCTCATGCCTATGAACAGGCGACAGCCTGGCATAAACGTAGATGCTCGGTCGTGTAAAGCGACTGCTCGCACACACCCAAAGGCCGCTCCAGGCGAGCCATCTGACGCAAGGTATTCGAACTACCGGTATCTACACATTTCCCTGTATCGGGGTAATACTCGGTTGACATTTCGCAAGCACCCAGCCGATTTGGGGCAATCCCAGCGCGCAAGCCGCGTACCTCGAGTCGGCTTCGATCGAAGCAAGACCCCCATTTCATTTTCCGAGGGCGATGTGTTGCACAGAGTTGCCGCCGTCGAGTGTCTCGCAGTGTGCCTTGCCGCGTGTGGCTCCAGCCGAAACTCTCCCAACCTGAATACGGGCACCACCAGTACCAATACCACTCTCACGACGAACACCACACTCAACGCTCAAATCGCCAACAATACGAGCGCCGCCGACAATTTTCCCAGCCAGCAGAATGGAAACTTCGGTGCCAACAACGTGAGCAAGGTCAACGTGCATTCCCTGCTCTATTCCGGGACTACAACCCAGGTTCTAGCCCAATTGTTATTGTGGTTCGGGCAGTCGAATCACATGAACGTGGGATACACCTCCAACGACGCCCTGCAGGTGCAGCGGCAGATCGAAGACATGATCAGCCGCGGCATTGATGGCGTGATTGTCGATTGGTACGGCCCGAACAATGCCATCAATCAGGCCACCCAGCTTGTAATGCACGAGGCGGAAAAGCATTCCGGATTCTCCTTTGCCATCATGATCGATGCCGGAGCAATCGGAGCCAATTCGTGCGATGGTTGCTCTCCACAGCAGGTGCTGGTGAATCTGCTGCAGTATGTGGAGGCCAACTACTTTCCATCCGCCGCGTACCTGAACATCGGCGGGCAGGCGCTTGTGACAAATTTCAATATCGACAACCAATATTCGGTCGACTGGGAACAGGCAAACGGACAACTGAAGACCCCCCCTCGCTTTCTTTTTCAGGACGATGGCGGATTCACTCACGCCCTGAGCGACGGCAGCTATTCCTGGGTGATGCCGTGGGCGGGTGATCACGGCCTGGGATATCTCGCCAGCTTTTACGATACCGGTCTGGCCTTCGCGGACAAGGAAACCGTAGGTGCGACTTACAAAGGATTCAACGATCAGCTGGCATCGTGGGGCTCGGGGCGGGTGATGGATCAGCAGTGCGGCCAGACCTGGCTGCAGACGTTCTCGCAGGTGAATTCGCTGTATAACAGCCAAAAACAGCTTCCCTATCTACAACTCGTCACCTGGAATGACTACGAAGAGGGCACCGAAATCGAGTCGGGCATTGATGGATGTTTCTCGCTACAGGTTTCGCTGTCGGAAAACTCTTTGCAGTGGAATACCAGTGGTGATGAGAGCACGGTCGATCACTATACGATCTACAGTAGTCAAGACGGGCAGAATCTCACGAAGCTGAGCGACGTACAGGCTGGCGTACACTCGCTTGATTTGTGCAGCGTGTCTATCCCACCGGGGAAATACCAATTGTATGTGCAGGCCGCCGGAAAACCATCGATCGCCAATCGGATGCCAGCACCCATCAGCTACACCGCCGCATGCGGGAACTAGTCGGGCCCAATTCAATGTGTCATCCTGAGCGGAGCACGGATGAGCGAAGCGAGGCCGTGCAGAGCATCCCTACCGCGGCAAACGGCGAAGGCCTAGGGGCCTTCGACTGCGCGGATTTGCAGAAAACTGAAATCCCCTCTCCTACAGCTCACGTCTGGTGACTAATCGACGGTTCTTACATCGTCGGGCAGAGTTAACACGAACTGGCATGAGCCTTCTGTGGTCGAGCACGAGAGGGTTCCACGGCGCAGGATTTTTACCGGTGTGTCGTCGGGGAAGGTGAGCCGATAATCAGCGGTACGAAGCGCTTCGGCGTAGGACTTGAGCTTCTCGTCGCCACTAACCCACCGCACCGCATCCACCTTGGCCCTTTCGCCCGTGCCGCCGCTCAACAGGACGAAGAAATCGGCATTGCCAGTCTCTTTGGCTTTCCCAAGGTCTATCGTTCGAAGGTGTTCGAGTTCATCTTTGTAGCGAGCGACGGCCGCGTCCGCCTTGGCATCACCTCCGGCCAAAGACGCCAACCGGGTGCGCGTCTCCGGGATCGGTCGCAGACCGTTCATCGAAAGCGCGTAGGTGCGCAGGGCGAGATCTTTCTGACCCCGCCTTTCATAGATCTGCCCGAGATGATCTCCCACTTCGCCGTGATGACCAAGATTCCAGGCGGCGGCAACGTATTTCTCCGCTTTATCGAAATTGCCTTCGCCGAATTGGACCCAGCCCAGCGTATCCCAGTACGCAATGAGGGATTGGACGAGAGGCGGGTCTTTCTGCGTCAGGCGATCCAGAGAAATGTTGCGCAAAGCTGCGGCGGTCGCGGAAACCGCAGACTCGGCATACTGCTGGGCACGGTCAAGATGCGATCCCTTAAGCGAAAGCTGATAGGCGATATTGTTCCACACCAGCGGAGTGGCGTTCAGCTCGACTGCGTGGTCGAAGGTGGCCAGAGCTTTCTCGTCCTGCCCAAGGTTGAGATAGGCATCGCCGAGACTGACTTGCAGTTCCGCGCTGTCCGGAGTTAACGAAGCCGCCTTCTCAAGCTCCGGGACTGCAAGATCATACTTGTGCCACTCGGCGTACATGACTCCGAGATTGGCGTGCGCGAATTTATCCAGCGGATTGTTCTCAAGTTGTTTATTGAACGCCTTCACCGCGTCGTCGTATTTTCGGTCGTTCCAATACACCCGGCCAAGATTGTTGTAGGCGTACTCGTCGTAAGGATTTACCTCGATCTGCTTCTGAAACGCGGAGACCGCGAGATCATCCTGGCGCGTTTGCATGTAGACCAGACCGAGATTATTCCAGGCGTACTTGTTCTTGGGATCAATCTCGGTTGCGCGCTTCAGCAGGGCTTCGGCAACGGTCAGGTTACCCGCATCCCCCGCGGCGCGAGCGCTTTCGACTAGCTCATCGGCCTTCATATCAGCAGGAGGAACGAAACCTCCCGCGGAGGCGTTCTCGAGCGCGAGCTGCTGGCCCAGGTCGGCGCCTACGGCGCGGCGGAACGACTCGTAATCGGCGGCTCGAGCGACCGGAAGTTCGTCCTGATGTAGCGTCAACGTGCGGCCCGCGGTGAATGTGTTCCCTTCGACGTGATAGGTGGCTGCATATTCGGCATAGTCACGCTTCAGTGAAAACGCGAGCGGCGCGCGGGCGGAATACTTGTCAGGCAACTGTAGTGTGATTTTGTACGAGTACTCGGCTTTGGGGCCAAGTTTCAGCGGCTCGTCATCGTCATTGTCGTCGCCGTCGCCCACATCGGGTAAGTTAAATTGCACCAGTGGCAGTACGATCTGCGTCTTCTTCTTCGACCAATCGAGGAAGTTCAGACGGGAAACATCGTAGGATAGCGTGAACGGCTCTTTCGTAGCCGCCGGATCGCTGACTTTCAGGTTGCTGACGTCGCCACCGAGGCCGGCATTAATGTTTTCCGCGACACGTTGCCAGTTCGCCTGCGGCACGCGGCGAAATACAGACCGCAGAAGCAATTCCTCGTCGCCGCGGAACTCGTAATTGACGTGCGCTTCGAGCTTCCCGATCTCGTTGATCTTGCCCGTGATCTCAGAGCGCTCGCTGTCGGGCATCGGAGTATCCGCCGGCGTTTCCTCAAGGTGTGGCGCCGGGCCGTTCGGCAGGTTGGCTGGCGGGATCACCAGTGCCTGCTTTTTGCGCAGCGTATAGGCGAGCAGCCGGAAAGGGGCCACCTCGCTGGTGGTGTCCATCCAGACTTCTTGCCCCTTCAAGGGCAGCATGGTAATCACGTGATCAAACTGCGAAGGCGAAGGCACATCGGGATCGAGCTTACGGCTCGAATTGATCAGGACAGAATTTGCATGCAGCCCTTCGGCTTCGAGCAGCGAGGCAAGCAGCGTGTGCTTGTCTTTGCAGTCGCCATACTGATTGTGCAGAACGTCTGAGGCCGCATGCGGCTGATAACGGCCCACTCCCAAAGAGAGGCTCACATAGCGGAAATTCTTGGCAACGAAATCGTAGAGCTCCTCGATTTTTGCTAAATCAGCGCTCGTGCCTTTGGTAAGCTCGTCGGCCTTTGCACGAACTTCGGGTGACGGCAGGCGGCGGTCTTTCTCCATGCTGGCGTACCAGCGGCCGATCTGCTCCCAGCTTTCGAAGGTCGTTAGCTGAACATCCGGACGGTCCTCATCGGAACGACGCTTCTTCTTTTTCTTGTCTTTGTCTTTGCTGTCGTCCTCGCGCTCGAGGTGAGAACTGGCCCAGTGATAAACACGGCGCCCGTTCTCCTCGGTGATTTTCGGGTCCATCCCAGGCTTGCATTTCAGCTTCAGCGTGCGTCCGGCGGGCACATCCACATCGAGACTCTCGTCCAGATCAATGTTGGTTTTGTCGAACTCGTACTCGGCCCAGAATTGCCCCTGTGCCAGTGGGGTGTGAATCACCGTCACCATGTCGTATTCCAGGACCTCTCCCGGGCGCAGCCCGGGGACGGTGATGTGCTTCTGTCGATAATCGGTATAAACCGGTGCCTCGCGCTCAATCGGCGCGCTGAGATCCTGCACGGCGTCATCGCCCGCATTCACTACACTGCCGTCTTCCTTCTTAACGCGAACATAAGGAATCTCGACCCGTTCATTGGCCGAGTTGTAGCCCTCCAGCAACTGTCCCCATTGCTGCACCCCGGCCTCGCTTTGCACGCGGATGCGGGCAACAGTCTCTTTGCGCCCCGTGCCGTCGGCTTCGAAGCGATACCGGGAGTGCATTTGTTCGATAACAAACGATTCCTGCGCGTAGTCGCGCTTGTTGTCCGGCTTGGGCGCAGGCGCCGGGGTTCCAGCGGATTTGTCTCCGCTGCTGGTCGACTGGGGAGCGGTACCCGGAGCTTTCGGAGTGGACTGGTCCGGCTTCGGAGTCGATTGTTGAGCGCGCGCGCCAAGCGCGGCGCAAAAAAAAAGCAGAAGCGGCAAACATTTACGCATAGTTGGAATGGGGAGCCTTACCTATTATCCCATGCTGACGGGATGCTAGAGAACGCGACAGGACGGCGATGTTACCGCTGGTCAACTGGTTGCCATAGGGAGCTTTCCGCACCACCAGCCCGGTTCGCCCCGGCGCACCAGCGTGCCGTGCGCGCCCAGACCTCCTGATTGTCATAATATTAAAAATATTTTGCATATAAATACTGTGATCCTGGTCACAATTTTGCTTATGAATGTTCAAAATCGGAGGTAGAATTCGCCTCAGATGGTCCTGCCTCCCCCGAGGCGGGCGTGACGCATAATGTAACTTGCGCCACGATCTTTCCTTTGGAGGTTTGCATGGAAGATCGGGCCCCGATCGTATCTCCTGCCGAGCAGTCCTCTACCACAACCACTTCGATTAAGCGCGAAGGCCGCGGAGCTTGGGTACTCACGGCGTATGGCTTATCGGGGCTGGCGTTGTTTGGAGTTCTTGCCTACTTCTTCTCCGAGTTCATCTCCCACTAGAGCCAGGAGTGTGGTCACGAACGGGCGTGCGCGTCCGCGGGGGGAGGTAAGGTGTGCCCGCAGAAATCCCCCCGTGCCCGGTGCAGGCCCCAGATGCGTCTCCTGATCGTGTTACAATGAGCGGCCTTGGGCTGTTGCCTTCGGCGCTCAGTCGTTCATCCCACTCAGATTACAAGGTAGAAGAAACTAGCTGTGCCTAAGACTCCTTCGTCCAGTCCGACGCCGGTCACCTACGCCGATGCAGGCGTCGATATCAGCCGCGCCAATCGTACCAAGCAGCGAATCAAGTACCTGGCCCATAAGACGTTTACCAAGGGGGTCCTGAGTGAGATTGGTGGGTTCGGCGGGCTTTTTGCGGTCGACAAGGCCAAGTACCTCGATCCGGTGCTGGTCTCGAGCGTTGACGGCGTGGGCACGAAGCTGAAAATTGCGTTCGAGATGGATTTGCATTCGACGGTTGGCGCCGACCTCGTCAACCACTGCGTCAATGACATCGCGGTACAGGGCGCAGCGCCGCTGTTTTTTATGGACTATCTGGCGACCGGTACGCTGGATCCTGCAGTCGCCGAGAAGGTGGTGGAGGGAATCGCCGACGCCTGCAAGCACAATAGCTGTGCGCTGATCGGCGGAGAAACAGCAGAAATGCCAGGATTTTATCCGGACGGTGAGTACGATCTTGCAGGATTCATTGTCGGCGTTGTAGACCGCGACAAGATCATCACCGGCAAGGACCTGCAGATTGGCGACATCATTCTCGGGCTGCCTTCGAACGGACTGCACACAAATGGCTATTCGCTGGCGCGTAAGCTGTTGTTCGAGGTAGCAAAGTATTCGCCCGAGACCTACGTCAACGAGATCAAGAACAAAGTCGGCAACGAATTGATGCGAACGCACAAAAGCTACTGGCCGACCTTAAGGAAGCTGATCGACGCTCAGTGTGTGGTCGCCATGGCGCACATAACGGGCGGAGGCATCACTGAGAATTTGCCACGCGTGCTGCCGCGCGGAACCGCGGCCGCGATCGAACTTGGATCCTGGCCGGTACTGCCGATTTTCGAGCACTTGCAGCAGTTGGGAAATGTAGCGCAGGAAGAAATGCTGCGCACATTCAACATGGGCATGGGGATGCTGCTGGTCGTACCGGCGGCCAAGTTCAAAAAGGCACAATCGGTGTTGGAGCGCGTGGGCGAGAAGGCGTACACCATCGGCCGGATCATCAAGGGCGAACGCAAGGTCACCTACAACTAGACCCTTAGAGTTGCCCTACGACTCTCGATTTTCATCAATTCTTAACAAACGCCGCCGGCGTGCCTGGTCATCCAAGAGGCAATTCATGGAGGGGAGTGCTTATGCCCTTTTTCCGCCTCTGCCGAATTTCCTCTTTTGCGCTGATTCTGCCTTGTGCTTTGCTGCTGGCGTGTAATTCCTCCAATAGCCAGGCAGCCCAGGAGAACAAAGTTATTGGTGCAGGATCGACGTTTATCAATCCGATCATGACCCACTGGATCGCTGACTTTCAGAACACCCATCCTGGCCTTCAGATTAACTACCAGTCCATCGGGAGCGGTGGCGGCATCCAGCAACTGAAGCAGGGTTTGGTGGATTTCGGCGCCAGCAATGCCGCGCTCGATGACGAGAAGTTGAAGGAGATGCCCCCGCTGGTGCAAGTTCCCGAGAGCGCGGGACCGGTGTGCATCACCTACAACCTGCCGGAAGTGAAGACTCCGCTAAGGCTCAGCGCGGCGACGCTCGCCGGCATCTATCTTGGCCAGATCAAAACCTGGCAGGACCCGGCGATCAAGAAAGACAATCCCGGGGTGAACTTGCCGAATCATCCGGTCGCGGTGACGCACCGCTCCGACGGTAGCGGAACCACGAACATCTTCACGACCTATCTCGCAAGAGTAAGCCCCGACTGGGAGAAGAAGGTAGGCAAAGGCATGTCCATTAACTGGCCGGTGGGTTTGGGCGGCAAAGGCAGCGAGGGTGTGAGCGGCCTGGTTCGGCAGACGCCGGGCTCGATCGGCTATGTGGAACTGTCGTACGCGACAGAGAACAAGTTGCCGGTGGCGGACATCAAGAATCAAGCCGGCAGTTGGGTATCGCCCACACCGGCGGGCGCCACCGCGGCGATTGACACCTTCCGCACCGAGTTGGAAAAAGATGTGAGGACGCCGATCGTGGATCCTCCGGCTGAGGCGAAGGATGCTTATCCGATTTCAGGCCTAACGTTCCTGCTGGTGCCGAAGCAGGCAAAGGATCCCGCCAAGCAAAACGTCGTTAAACAGTTCGTGCAATACGTCATCACCCAGGGCCAGTCATCGGCCGAGAGCCTGCAGTATTCGAAGTTGTCAGAGAGTCTCGCGCAAGCAGGATCAAAAATTGCTAGGCGAGATTGGTGGCTGACAGCAGGCGTCTGCAAATGCACCGTCGCGGTAGCGTCATGCCGGATTCACGCTTGGTATTTGCTGCATTATGATGATTTTGCTGCAAGCCGAGCGCCTCAAAGCTTCGCATGAAAAATCTTGGCATTCTTCTTTCTGGCCGCGGGTCGAATTTCGTTGCCATCGCCGACAGCGTTGATGCCGGACGCATTCCCGGGGCGCGGGTCGCGGTGGTGATCTCCAACCAGGCTGATGCCCCGGGAATCGCGACCGCCCGGACGCGTGGACTGCAATCGCTGGTGATTCCCTCGAAGGGCAAGCCCCGCGAGGAGCATGATGGCGAGATGGTTGCGGCGCTCCAGCAGAACAAGGTCGACCTGGTTTGTCTAGCCGGATATATGCGCCTGCTCTCGCCATGGTTCGTTCAGCAGTTCCCGCAACGAATTCTCAATATTCATCCTTCCCTGCTACCCGCCTTTCCAGGACTTGAGGCCCAGGAGCAGGCGTTTGCCTACGGTGTGAAGGTCTCGGGGTGCACCGTCCATTTTGTCGACGAAGAACTCGATCACGGGGCGATCATCCTGCAAAAAGCCGTGCAGGTCATGGAGGGCGACGATGAACACACATTGGCGGCGAGAATTCTGGAGCAGGAACACATTGCCTATACGGAGGCGATCAAGATTGTGCTTACCGGGAACTTCGAAATCCGAGGGCGGCGGCTTGTCCGGAAGGCCTAGTTATAATCGGAACGCATGTCAACTTTCGCTCCGGTAGCAGAACAGCTTACCTATCTAAGAAAGGGCGCAGCCGAGATCATTCGCGAAGGCGATCTGCGTGCCCAACTAGAAAAATCTCGCACCACCAACAAACCGCTGCGAGTGAAGCTGGGCATGGATCCGACTGCTCCCGACCTGCACCTGGGCCACACCGTGGTCTTACGCAAGTTGAAACATTTTCAGGATCTCGGGCATACAGCCATCTTTCTGATTGGCGATTTTACGGGCATGATTGGTGACCCGACCGGACGCTCGGTGACGCGGCCGCCGCTGACGCGTGAGCAAATTGAGCAGAATGCCGAGACGTACAAGGCACAAGTCTTCAAGATCCTCGATCCGGCAAAGACAGTCGTCGATTTCAACCGGCGCTGGTTCGGCCCCATGAGCTCGGACGAGTTTGTACGGCTTGCGGCGAAATACACCGTCTCACAACTTCTAGAACGCGAGGACTTTCACAAGCGCTTTCAGGAAGAAAAGCCGATCTCCGTGCATGAACTTCTCTATCCGCTGGTACAGGGATACGACTCGGTCGCGCTTGAAGCCGATGTCGAGTTGGGCGGTACCGACCAGAAGTTCAATCTGCTGGTGGGCCGCGAACTGCAGCGCGCGTACGGGCAAGAGTCTCAGGTCGTGCTGACAACGCCGATTCTCGAAGGTCTCGATGGCGTGCAAAAGATGTCAAAGTCACTCGGCAACGCGATTGGGATTCATGAGCCGCCGCTCGAGATGTACGGAAAGATCATGAGCATCTCCGACGAAATGATGTGGCGCTATTACGAACTTCTGACGGACGTGCAGCTAGCCGAGATCGAGAAGATGAAGCGCGAGGCACATCCGATGCAGGCCAAAAAGGATCTGGCCCGGCGGATTGTGACGGACTTCCATTCCGCAGAAGCGGCGGCGAAGGCAGGAGAGGATTGGGCAAAGCAGTTTCAGAAGGATGAAGTCCCACAGGATATCGAAGAAATCGCAGTCGAAGCATCCGAGCATCGACTCCGAATTGACAAACTATTAGCACGCATCGGTCTCGCGGGATCGGTCAGTGATGCCGGCAGGATGGTGAAGCAAGGGGCAGTTAGAGTGAACGGCTGTACAGTCAACGATCCAACTACGGTCGTTGACATTTCTGCGAAACCCGTTGTGCAGGCCGGGCGGAAGATCAAACGAGTAAAACCCTCATAAGCGCTCCGCATTCTCTCCAGTTCTGCTACTCTCATCCCGCAAATGCGGGCGGCGGCTATTCTCGGGCTTGGATGCTCTCCGAAGGACCTCAAACCATTTCAGCGCGAGCCCGGCGTGGAGTGGCTTATCGGTATGCCCGGGTTGCGCGACGCAGATGTGATTTTGCTATTGGGTGGAGACGGAACCATTCACCGGCACCTCGGGCAACTCGTCAAGCTTGGGTTACCCGTGTTGGTGATACCCGCAGGCAGTGGAAACGACTTTGCCGCTTCGCTTGGAATAAGGCGGGTTCGAGATTCCTTGGCAGCATGGAAACAGTTCTGCCACGGTTCAGGGAGCGTCCGCGAAATCGACCTCGGCACTATTTCGCCGATCCTGCGCGCGGGAGACACACCGTCGATGCAGGGGCCGCGCTACTTCTGCTGCGTGGCTGGAGTGGGGCTGGATGGCGAAGTCGCGCGGCGCGCCAACCAGCTGCCTCGCTGGTTGCGGGGCAACGGCGGATATGTACTCAGCATCGTGCCGACTATCTTCAGGTTCGCTCCGTTCCCCTTGAAAATCCTGGTCCAGGATGCCGGTTCCGATCGCTGGAGCATACGCAGCAACGGCCCAACGCTGCTGGCGGTGTTCGCCAATACTCCCTTCTATGGGGGCGGGATGAAGGTGGCGCCTCAAGCGAAGATGGACGACGGTCTTTTGGATGTCTGCAAGGTAGGAGCAGTCGGTCCGATGCGCCTGTTTCGGTTATTTCCGACGGTTTACAGCGGGCGTCATCTCCACGTTCGGGAAGTGGAGTACTTCCAAAATCCGCGGCTTCGCGTTGCGACGGAAACTCCCTGGGATGTTTATGCCGATGGCGAGTATGTTTGCCGTACTCCGATTGAGGTTTCGGTACAAAGGTCGGCCCTGAAAGCGATCGCTGCGGCTTGATCTGCGACCACCGCCCCTTCGACTGCGCCCAGAGCGCGGGAGACAGCCCAGGCGGCTGTTTCTCCCTAAGCTATACACCGCTCGGCTTCATCCTGATCGGACCGGCAAAGGTGTCCATCCCTACACCAGCTTTGCCAAGTGCTACACTTTTGCCATGGCCGAGGGACGATCGCGCACACTCCTCTGGGTTCTGATCGGCGGCGGGGCATTTTTCTTGTTCGTGCTGGCCGTCTTCACGTTGGTGTATCTCACGCTGCATGCCGCGGGAGGAGAAGCCGGCATCGGCGGCTTCGGCGACCGCATCGGCGTGGTCGATCTCGAAGGAGTGATTCTTTCTCCGCAACCGGTGGTCGGAGAACTGAAGAAATTCGCCGATGATTCCTCGATCAAGGCGATCATCCTACATGTGAATTCTCCAGGCGGCGGTGTGGCCGCGTCAGAGGAGATCTATCGCGAAGTGAAGCGCATCCGCGGCGAGAAGAAAAAGAAGATTGTGGTCTCGATTGAAACGGTGGGCGCAAGCGGAGCGTTTTATGTGGCCTCCGCTTCCGACAAGATATTCGCCGATCAGGGAAGCATCGTTGGGTCCATTGGCGTAATTGCCCAATGGGTCAACTACGGCGACCTGCTCAAGTGGGCCAAGTTGAAAGACGTGGTCATTAAAACCGGGGAGTTCAAAGATACGGGGAATCCGGCCCGCGATCTGACCCCCGCCGAGCTGGCCTATATGCAGTCCCTGATTGACAATATGTTCGGGCAGTTTATCAAGGCCGTGTCCGACGGCCGCAAGTTGAAGTACGACGATGTGAAATCCATCGCGAACGGCAAGGTTTGGACCGGCGAACAGGCGAAAGACATGAAGCTGATCGACAGTATCGGCGACTTCGAAGCGGCCGTGACCGATACGGCAAAGTCGGTGGGCATAAGCGGCGAGCCCACCCTGGTGCGTCCGGAAAAGGACCGCCGTACGCTTCTGGACCTCCTGACGGGCGATGTCTCGCAATATCTCCCGAGCCGAGAGAAGCTGATGGAACAGCAGGTCGGCTTCTACTATCTGTGGAAATAGACCGCAAGCGCAGCCGTAAACGGCCGATTTAGATTCTGGATTGCCGATTTGTACCCGCTGGAGTTGACCGGAAATCCAGGGGACGCCATTTAGAGCCGGCAACTGCCTGCGCCCGACTCAAGTCCATAACTTGCATCCAACCCCTGAAATTTGAGAAGGTTATGAGTACTGGCGTGGAGTAAGATTCCGCCGGTTGGGTTTCCAGCACCACATCACATCACCAAATCCAGGAATTTTTGGGATAAGAGGGGCGTCATGACCAAGGCCGATCTGATTGATGAAGTCTCGCGTTTGGCGGAGCTTACCCGCAAAGACAGCGAAGTGATCGTGGAAACGATCTTTGACAGCGTGGTGCGCTCCTTGCGCGCGGGCGACAAGATCGAAATCCGCGGATTTGGCAGCTTTCGCACCCGCCAGCGGCGCCCTCGTGTCGGCCGGAATCCCAAGACCGGAGAGCGGGTAGAAGTCCCCGCCAAAAAGATTCCTTTCTTCAAGCCCAGCAAGGAATTAAAGGATCTGGTGAACGAGACCACCCCGGGAGCAGCGCCGGCCCCGGCTGCGTCTACACCGCCCGCGGCTCCGACGACTCCAACCGCGTAGGCGGATTGCGAAGCCTCTCACAACCACAGGCAGTGACTCAGACAGTTATGGGCGTCTCCAAATTCGCCGCTGCCCTGGTCGTCTTCTCTGCCCTGATCTGTATCGCGCAAACGAAGTTCCCGAATACGCCCGCCGGACATCAGTGCGCGGCCTGGCTGGATAGCTTCAACCGCGGTGATACAAACGCCCACCGCGACTTTCTGCAGAAGAACTCACCAGAGCGGCTCACGCATTTGGAGCGCGAAATGGAATTCCGCCAGCGGACAGGCGGCTTCGACGTGAAAAAGGTGCAGGAATCGACTGCAACGAAAATTGTCGTGATGGTGCAGGAACGATTGTCCGATCAGTTTGCCCTCCTGACGATGGAGGTCCAGGCCGAGCAACCGCACACAATTACGCGTATTGAGTTGAGCACCATTCCCCGCCCCGCCGAATTCTCACTGCCGCACCTTTCCGAGAACCAGCTTGTAGCGGCGGTGAAAAAGCACATCGAGAAGGGAGTCGCAGCCGATAGCTTCGCCGGTGCAGTGATGATTGCGAAAGACGGCAAGCCGGTCCTGGCGGAGGCTTATGGGTTGGCGGACCGCGAACACAAGATCCCGAATATGCTCAAAACCCGCTTCCGCATCGGCTCAATGAACAAGATGTTCACCGCCGTTGCCGCGCTGCAGCTAGCGGAAGCAAGAAAGCTCGATGTCAAAGATACCGTTGGCCAATACCTGACCGACTACCCCAATAAGGACATCGCCTCCAAGGTCACCATCCGCCAACTGCTGAGCCATACGGGCGGCACCGGCGATATCTTCGGCCCGGATTTTGACGCACACCGCACCCAACTGCGGACGATTGCGGATTACATCAAACTCTACGGGGATCGCGCTCCGAAGTTTGAACCCGGCACGCATTGGGAGTACAGCAATTACGGATTCATCCTGCTCGGGGCCATTATCGAGAAGGTGAGCGGACAGAGTTACTACGACTATGTCCGCGAGCACATTTATGACCCGGCAGGAATGACCTCGACAGGTTCCGAACCCGAAGATAAACCTGTCCCGGATCGCAGCATTGGCTACACGAAGAACTCCACCGCGTGGACACCGAACACTGATACGCTTCCCTACCGCGGAAGTTCAGCGGGTGGAGGATATTCCACGGTGGAGGATCTGACGCGCTTCGCGAAAGCGCTCGAGGGCCACAAACTGCTGGATGTGCTGTACACCGACATGCTCACCACAGGCAAGCCGGGAACCCCCGACAACACTTACGCCTATGGTTTCGAAGATCGTCTCATGAACGGCACCCGCTGCTTCGGCCATGGCGGCGGGGCACCCGGGATGAATGGGGACCTAAGAATCTGCCCGAGCCCGGGTTATGTCGTGGTTGTTCTGGCGAACCTGGACCCACCCGCAGCCAGCCGGATATCTGGGTTTATTGTGAACCGGTTACCCGAAAAATAGAGTTGTGAAGATAACCACGTAGCGATAGCCGCCTCGGCTGTCCGCCACCCGGGGGGGGCCCCACGTCTCGCCGTGTTTGCGAAACGCGGGTGTTTCGACGGAGCAGAGTCGAACTGGATGTCCCCGTTCCCGGGCCTACAGTTTTTTCTGGAAAAACAGATCAGCCACCTTGAGCGCCAGCGCCTCGGGATCAACATCCGTACGATTCGCCAGAACGATGATGGTGAGTTTGTCATCGGGAAAGCGCTGGATGGTAGTGCGGAAACCAATCGTTTCTCCGTCATGGTGCATACGCCGATGGCCCTGATAGGGATCCAGAAACCACCCAAAGCCGTAGCTCACCGGTTTGCCACTCTGAACTCTCGGTGGGCCAGTGGTCTGCACCGGGGTGAGCGCAGGCTGCATTTCAGCTTCGCGGAGCAATGTGTATTCGCGCAGCGCCCGGTCCCACTTCTCGAGATCGTCGATCGAGGTATAGATTCCGCCATCGCCCAGGACGGCTGACGTCGGACTCTGATCCGTCTGCTGCCAGTTTCCATCTTTCTGCTTGGTGTGGCCAAAGGCGCGGTGCGGGACTTCGTTTTTACCCCTCTCGTAGGCAAGGGTGTTGTTCATCTTCAGCGGCGCGAAGATTCTGTCGTGCAGAAATTGGCCAAAGGGCTTCCCGGAAACTTTCTCGACAATCATCGCCAGCACCGCGTATCCGGAGTTGCTGTACTGCCATTTCGACCCCGCAGCGAACTGGCCCGCGGTTTGTTGTTCGAGGGACTTCAGCACACCGGCATCGAGAATCTGCGGAATCTGATCGGGCGGCGTGCTCCGATACTGCTTCATCAGGATGTCTTCATAGTCGGGCAGACCGGATGTGTGATTCAGCAGATTCCGGATGGTGATGGCTTTTCCGTACTCCGGAAACTCGGGAAAAATGTCGGTCAGGTGATCGTCGTAATGCAGCTTGCCGTCGTGCACGAGCAGCATGATGCAAGTCGCGGTGAATTGCTTCGTGAATGATGCAAGACGGAAATCAGTTTGCGAATCGATTGGACGACGCGTTCCAAGATCGGTCACGCCGTAGCCGCCGCGGAAAACCGGGTTGCCCTGGAGCACGACCAGCACAGCAGCGCCAGGGGCAGTACTGGACCTCAGTGGCGCGAAGATCGCTTCGATTTGATGGGGAGAAACCTGGGCCGAGATCGCACCGCACAGTAGGATAACGGCATTGAAACTGAACAAGGCGTGCAGGCTTGAACCTAACGCTCTATTGTGACTTTCGCGGATCATATGCAATTTAGGATGAACATATTCGAATGCGGCTCGCCTGTAATTGTGACCTTGAGAGTATTGCTTTCCAGACGTTTCACGGAAGCTGGAGCATTTCGAGAATGACCTTCGGGCATAACACTCGTTTCATGTAGAGCCACCTGGTGGTTCCGCACTTGGTCCTTGCCACTGCCATCACGGTTTGTCAGCAGCAGCAGGCAGCAGCCAGTCGGCACAGAATGGACCTCAAAGCTCTCCGTTCTGATGCAGGGAGCCGTCGCGCACGCTTGAAAAGCATTCAGGTAAACACTGGGCTCATAGCCGGTGAACCCCTGCTGCGATGCGTGAATGTCTGGCTTGTAGGCGGCGAGACGAGAACCGGCGATCATCCGAAGTACAGCCGCAGCCGTGGTGAGAGTTGTGAAGCGGCCTACTCGCATCCCGCGAGAAGATATCACAATCGCACCGCCGTTCCGCCTACTTACGGTCTTGGCTGGCGCCGAAGATCACGCCTGAGGCGAAAGATGATACGGGCACCGCTTCGATTTCTCTCACTCACGGATTCCGGCCACGCCCATCAACCTGCCAGTTTTTCCTTTTTCGGCCCGATAGGAAAACAGCGCCTCCGGATGGCAGTTCGTGCAGAGATGGGTAGACCAGATATTCTTCTTCGCTACCCCTGCAGCGAGCAATTGCTGACGATTGGCCTCCACTAAATCCAGAAAGATATTCGGAGGCAATTCCCCATGCCCCGGGGCCCTCGCGGTGAGGAACAACAGCGGATATTTCTCGCGCACCGGGTCAGATTCCTTCACTTCGCGAAACAGGCGGTCAGCATATCCGAACTGCGATTCGAATTTAGTCCGGACTTCATCTCCAACCTCATAACAGCAGCCGTGAATCCCGGGCCCGATCGCCACCTTGAGATCCCGTGGCCGGCTGCCAAAACAGCGAATCATCTCGCCCACGCCTTTCTCGACGATGCGTTTTACCGTGCCGCGCCAACCTGCGTGGAAGACGCCGACCGCGTGACGCTTGCGATCGACAACGATCACAGGCAGGCAATCAGCCGTTTGGATCGCAAGCAGGACGCCGGGATTCGATGTAATCATGCCATCCCCGACACGTGGTCCGCCGGGCAAGCCCTCGATGTGGTGGATGATGTCGGAATGAATCTGGCGCAGCGTAACAAGGGGCCACAGCGACGCGCCTTTTCCGGAGCGTGTCACCGCCCCGAGTTTCCTGAGAAACACGGCGCGGTTACGCTCCACCGCGTTGCGAGAGTCGTCTTTCGTAAAACCGAGATTGAGATCATCCTTGCCGTAAACCCGAGAATAGCCCCCCATGCGCGTGGAGAAGGCATGCACGAGCCAGGGCAATTCCGCGAAACGAGGCGCACGCAGAAGCGTGACTCCGGTCTTCTTGGCAGAAATAGTCAGCACGCCTCCATCATAAAGGACATCCCCATTCCGCTCAGGTCGACGTGTTTGCCCGGTTGCGCGGGCGTCCGCTATGATCGTGACTATGTTTGAGAACTTCAAAGCCGTCGACCGCTGGACGAAGAAACCTGTCCATTGCGTGTACCAGTGCCAGATTGTGGCCATTGCGACACGGCATGCTGATGCCGTGGACTACAAGTTTCTGGTCGACGGACGGAAAGTCTGGGTGGCCCTTCCTCATCCGGCGTGGGTGGAGTACAAGAAACGTACCGGCAAGACGATTACGGATTCGCTGGCTGTTGAGATCGCCGGACATTACCTGAAGAAAGCCCTGGAATCGGGTGAGGGGCTGGGCCGTGAGATGTATTCGTTGACGATAGACGAAACCCTCAACCATCTGGATGCAGCCGTCGCCGAAATGGAAGCGCAACCCGCGTAACTAGTCTTGGAATCAACTACTAACCCAGAACATACAGCCATTCTTTCGCCGCTGCGCACCCGTTTTTTGAATATTTGCAATCGCCTCAGCAGCTTCCTGGGCCACAGAATGAAATCCCTTCACCATTCTCCTGTCCCTCACGACAAGGCTTTTTAGAGCGGGAATAGCCCTTTTTCTCCGCCATCTGCCCCAGGGCGAAAGCGCACCAGAACCGCACGTCCTTGCCGGAGTCGCCCAGTCCTTCGAGAAGCACATCGTGTGATCTTCTCCGATGACTGTGTGCGAGTGCCTCTGCCGCTTCTCCCCTCACACGCGGACGCTCCAATTTGTCCTTAACGACTTCCTCCAAGGCTCTGATGGCCCGGGGTGTAGTCAGGATTTGCATCGCGTAGGCTGCCGCGGCACGATTAAAAAGGCCTTCTTTCAGCATGAGTATGAGGGGACGCTCAAGTCGTCGTTCGGGCTCCACGCCGCACTATCTTTGCCGCCTCGCATGCTTCCACCTGATTGCGCCCGTTCCATCTGGTTATAATTTCGTGCCTCTGCTCGCAAGTCATCGTCAAGTTTTGGATACGGGGCCTCTAAATCACCACCGCCTCCCTGTACTCCCCAAACACCTTGCGCATGGCATCGGAGATTTCTCCCACCGTCGCATAAGCCTCGACTGCCGTGAGAATTCCCGGCATGACGTTTGCTCCCGAGCGGGCTGCCTGTTCCACTTCGGCGAGTGCCGCTTTCCAACGGGCCCCATCGCGTCGCGCACGGAGCGCTCGCAGCCGCTCGACCTGCTTTCCTTCCAGTGCCGGATCAATTCGCAGAATCGGAATTGGCTTCTCTTCTTCCACTTCGAAGCGATTCACTCCGACAACGATCGATTCCTGGTTATCCACATGCTGCTGATACTCATACGCAGCATTCTGAATTTCCTGCTGCACGAAGCCCCGCTCGATCGCCTTCAACATTCCCCCCAGCACCTCGATCTTGCCGAGATATTCGGCGGCACGCTGCTCGACCTCGTTCGTCAGTGTTTCCACATAGTACGACCCGGCCAGCGGATCGACTGTCTGTGGCGCGCCTGATTCATAGGCAATAATCTGCTGCGTGCGCAACGCAATACGGGCTGCCTGCTCGGTCGGCAACGCCAATGCCTCATCAAACGAATTGGTATGCAGGGACTGCGTCCCGCCGAGCACAGCTGCCATAGCCTGAATGGCAGTGCGGACGATATTGTTTTCGGGTTGTTGTGCGGTCAGGGTGGAACCGGCGGTCTGCGTGTGGAAGCGCAGCATCCAGGACCGCGGATTTTTTGCCTTGAAGTGCTCCCGCATGATGCGCGCCCACATGCGCCGTGCGGCACGAAATTTCGCCACTTCCTCCAGGAAATTGTTATGCGCATTGAAGAAGAACGAAAGCCGCGGCGCGAATTTGTCCACATCCAGTCCCGCTCTGATCGCAGCCTCGACGTAGGCCATGCCATTACCCAAGGTGAATGCGACCTCCTGCACCGCGGTCGATCCAGCCTCGCGCATGTGATAACCCGAGATGGAGATGGTATTCCAGTCGGGAACGTTGTGGTTGGCCCACGCAAACATGTCGGTAATGACTCGCATTGCCTGCTGTGGCGGATAGATGTACGTCCCGCGCGCGATGTACTCCTTGAGTACATCGTTCTGCACGGTACCGGAAAGGTTTTGGATGTCCGCTCCCTGCCGCCGTGCCACCGCGACATATAACGCGAGCAGGATTGCAGCCGTCGCGTTGATGGTCATTGAAGTCGAGATCTTCGTCAGATCGATGCCATCGAAAAGGCGCTGCATGTCTTCGATCGAATCGATTGCGACGCCGACCTTTCCTACCTCGCCCATCGCCAGAGCGTGATCAGAATCGAGGCCAATCTGAGTCGGCAAGTCAAACGCCACCGACAATCCCGTGGTCCCGTGCGCCAACAGATATTTGTACCGTTGGTTGGATTCCTCGGCATCGCCCATGCCCGCGTACTGACGCATGGTCCAGAGTCGCCCGCGGTACATCGTGGCCTGGACGCCACGGGTAAACGGATATTCACCCGGATACCCGATCTCGCTTTCGTAGTCAGAGCCCTTCAGGTCAGCCGGCGCGTAGAGTGGTTTTACCGCAATGTGCGAGGAGGTTTCGACATCACTTGCGACGGGGGACTTCGACTTGTCGATCATGGACGGTGGAGCCCACTGGTCTTTGTCATCCTGAGCGGCGTGCCTTGCCGCGAGGGACCCTGCCAGAAATTACGGGCGCTGACTCTTTCTTCGCACTCTCCAGAAGGAACTCAGGCCGAACCATGCAAACGTCACGGTAAAGCACACCGCCAGTACAACCCGCCCGGCGGTAGCGCGGCCTGCGGAGTATTTGGCATACTCACGGGCCAGGGCGATCCCGCCGATGCCGGCCATCGCCAGAAAAACAGTGCCGATTACCTCCAGCCACAGAAGATGAAGGATATGCACAAACGACCGGCCTGTGGCGCGCAGCGCCCTCATAACCGCGTTCACGCGGCGGCTACGGGCGGCCATGTCGCGCACCACGCGGAACGCGACCCCCGCCTTTCGTAAGCTGGAAATTTGGCTCACGGCCTCGATTTTAACAGCCTTGGGAGCTACAATGGCGCAAACACGATCGGCGGTGAACCGTTCCGCCACCGCTGGCATCAGATGATGGAGTGGGGATTTCATCGGGGAGGATCAGTGGATCCACAACTTAAACAGCTCATGAAAGAGCTTGGTGACGCGATCAACGAATCCCTATCAGATTCCGAGCAGATTTCTGAAGTTGTTTCTCGCATTAAAGAAGGCGGCTACGACATCTTCCTCGTGCTTGAAGCCACGATCGGCGTGAGCAAGCAAGGTGAAAAGACACCCGACAAGACCTCACTCGTCACGACGATGTCTTCCAATCCAGAGTTAAAGGTCAGTGACCAGGATTTGAAGTTTCTGAAATCTCTGCGCATCAAGATCGACGAAGACCATCACGGCAAGGACAAGTAGCACTGTCGCTCAGGTTAGCACCCAGTCGAGCAACTGCCCCACGGCACGGTCCGCTTCAATGATCGAAGACTTGTGATCGGGCATTCCTGACAAATCAACATTCGCAAAGGCGATCCTGCCAAAAGGCGCTGCCCGAAGAACGTCTCCCGGCGCAGGTTTTCCGTCCCTTCCAAAGTAAAACCCCGGTGCCGGGCTGGCATAGGCATGGCCCCAGCGGTTCAGAATGATACCCCCGATGTCACGCGATGCGTCGAAACCAGACCGCGAGAACATGTCGGTAAATTGCTCGCGAATCTGTCGCTCATATTCGCCGAATGGTGTGCCGATCATTTCCGCGCGGCCAAGATGACCCTGCTCTTCCGCGGTACGCCCGGGACGGGAATACAGAACTTTCACTGTCAGCACGACGGGAGAATCAGGTCCAATCGTCGGAGAATCGCCGCCGCAAAGCGCCAGCTTGCGCACCTGCAGAAAACTTCCAAGACCTTCAAACCATTGGCAGCCAGAGATGCCCATCTTGTACAGGAATCGCCAATTCCTGACGGCGATATTTGCGATCATGCAAGGGGAACGATGAAATTGCGCGTACGCCTGCCTGCGGTCTTCTGGAAGGTCTCGCACAATGTGTTTCGTCGTCCAGCTTCCACCCGCCATGACCACCGAGCGTGCACGGATGCGATAGAGTTTCCCTCCGCGCGTGTAGAGAATCGTCACAAACCCGGACTTCTCCGGCTCGCCCTCGTGCTTCACCCAAACCGCTGTCGAATCCAACCGAATACGAGCGGCGGCTCCCGAGCGGTCGAGCGCGTCGAAGTTGATCTGGTTGCGGCAAACATCTTCCAGCGAGTGCTCGCCGCGAAACGATTCAGGTATCAACGTCTTCACGATAAGCCGCGCGATGCCGCTGTTGCCATCGGGGAACATCTGATTCCCCTCATCCAGCGTGGGCCCGAACGCGTCGAACGCATAGGCGGTATATCCGGATAACGCATCTGGACCGAGACCGAATCCCCCGCCCTCGTCCGGCGTAAGAAAAGTACGGACCGTCTCGCGGCTGATGTGGTACTTCTCGATCAAGTGCTGCTCGAGCGTGATGCTATCGAGCCTGCGCGAAATGGCGTCTCCTCGATATTTCGGTACCTGGGCCGAGGAAACGGGAGATTGCGTGCGCAGCAACTCCTCGCGCGCCTTAGGTGAAATCGGGGCTCCTTCCAATTTCTTGCCCCAGGGATCCGTTAGCCACACTCCTTTCGCTTGACCGAATTTGGCTCCGAAGTAAAAGCCGTAAGGAGCTCCGCCCAGATAGGGAGTGGTGGGCAATGGCATCTCGGGGTCCGAACTCCCCCACTTCTGATATTCGAGCCGCGGCACTCTCAGCCCGATCGATTGGTAGAAGCGCTCGATAAAACTGTGGGGATAATTCACCTGAAACAGCGCCGAACCTTGATGTCCGATCAGGCGATGCCCGTCTACAACGAACTCGTTGCGCTTCGCCTCTCCGCCGAACACGGGATGATTGTCGAGCACCAGGCAGGTCTTCCCGTCGCCGGCGTTGCGACGAAAGATGAGCGCCGCAGCGAGTCCGCTGATTCCCCCGCCGACGATGACGCAGTCGTAGACTTCCCCGGTATCGACAACATTTTCCGGAATATTCTCAAACTCTCCATCACGGATTCGATGGCCGGCCTCGAGCACCGCCCGGGTGTTGCCGTTGGAATTCGCGTAGTCGCCTACGCCGCCGTAACCGGTCCAGTCATCCGCGGAACTGGCAGAGTTTTGGGCCAGCCACTCGGCTGGCGACAGTGGCTTCAGCAACAGTGCGCCCGAGCCCAAGAGTGTTGCGTTCAGAAAATCGCGCCGAGTAATGTCCTGATCCAGACCAAGCCCCTTGCCCTGGCGAGACTTCGTGACATCGTTGGCCGAACTTGGCTGAATTCGTTGCTGCTTCCCCAATTTTCCCTCCCCGGTTTTCCGAAGCATATACGAAATGCCCTCGTCGATGCTCCCCGGCAACCCGGATCGATTGTGCTACCATCAACTGTTTTTTGCCTCCGTCCAGCCACCCCGAAACTCTCCTGGTCAGGTTGGGCGGCGGAGTCTGAAGGCTGCGCATGAAGGACACTCTCGGGGTTCTGTTAGCGGGCGGGGCGGGCGAAAGGCTTTATCCCCTCACTCGCGATCGAGCCAAGCCAGCCGTCACCTTCGGCGGAATCTACCGCATTATCGACATTACCCTTTCCAACTGCCTGAACTCCGAATTGCGACGGGTTTATATCCTCACCCAATACAAGGCGTTGTCGCTGAACCGCCATATCCGTGAAGGTTGGAACATCTTGGGCCGCGAGGTCGGTGAGTTCATCGAAGTGCTGCCGCCCATGAAGAGGGTAAGTGACCAGTGGTATCAGGGGACGGCTGACGCGGTATATCAGAACATCTACTCGATCGGCTCCGAGCAACCGAAGCACGTGCTGATTCTTTCCGGCGATCACATCTACAAGATGGATTACGGCAAGATGCTTAAACAGCATCTTGATTCGGCGGCTGACATCACCCTCGCTACCATCCAGGTTGATCCAGACCAAACCTATCAGTTCGGCGTCGTGGACGTTAGCAACGACGGGCGCATCAACGGATTTCAGGAAAAGCCCAAGACCACCACGTTGCGCTCGCCACTGAATCCAAACAAGGTTGCCGCGTCCATGGGCGTCTACCTCTTCAATGCCGATGTGCTGATCCCGGTGCTGCTCAAAGACGCAGAGAGCCCACAGTCAAGCCACGACTTCGGCAAAGACATTTTGCCCAAGATGGTCGACGACTACCGCGTGTACGCCTACGACTTCGTCGACGAGAACAAGAAAGAAGCGCTCTATTGGCGCGATGTGGGAACCCTCGAGGCATACTACGAGGCGAACATGGACGTAGTCTCGGTGTCGCCGATTTTCAATCTGTATGACGAAGAATGGCCGATCCGCACGCACCAGCGGCAATATCCGCCGGCAAAATTCGTTTTCGCGGAGACCGGGAGGACAGGAACCGCTCTCGATTCCATCGTTTCCAACGGCTGTATCGTTTCTGGCGGCGCGGTGAAAAATTCCGTGCTGTCGCCCGATGTCCGCATCAACTCGTATTCTGAAGTCGATCAGTCGATCCTGTTTTCCCACGTCAGCGTCGGCCGACGCTGCCGCATCCGCAAAGCCATTCTCGACCGCGATGTGCATATCCCCGAAGGAACCACGATTGGCTATGACGCCGAAGCAGACCGGCAGCGATACTTCGTCACAGAGAGCGGCATCACCGTGGTCACGCGCGACTACTCTCTGTTTGAAAACCCGGTGACGGTGGACTATTTCACCACTGAGTGATTCAGAGCCCAGAATTCATCGTGAGCGTCACTCTCATTTAGATTGCAATGTTTTCACCCTAGCGAAGACGTCTGCAGGCAAGCAGTCGCAATCTTCGAGGATCCCGACGGAGATCAGTTTGTACTTTCCCGCAAGTAAATCCGACCGTGGGGTGCCCCACACTTCTCACCGAAGTTGCCAGAAGTGATTCGTTTCACGACGCGGCCGCGGCGGCCACAGCGGCGGCTTGTTCCGCTTGCCGAACGCGATAAAGCGTGAACAAAACCAGCAGCGATAGCCGGCTCTCCGATATCGCGCCAACGTTGTGCAGTTCTACGGATTTCTCCCGGGTATGCAACTGGAACACTGGATCGCCAAGCTCGCTTGTCACGGTCCACACCGGATACCAGCACCCGCGGGTCACCACGAAAAACTTCTGACCATCCGTAAAGACAAGAGCACCTTTGCCGCCCCAACCCGACTTGAACACCGCAACCTGTTGCTGTGAGGCTGCGTCCATAATTTCGGCTTTGTTGCTCCAGAAACCAGAGCGATGAATGACCCAATTCTGGCCCGCCGCTGCGGCAACGACTTCCGATGACCATATGCGAGGACGGTTCAGAGTGGCCACCATTTGGTCGCCCTGTCTGAGCTCGAATCCGCGGCAGTTGGAGGTAAAGGTGAACCCGCCCGAAACAGCCGTAGGGAGAGGAATCATAAACACCTCCGAAAAGGCATTTCGACCCACGCCCATGGTAGCACCGCGTTGTTAAGAACGCGTGAATGTTGAAGGACCTTCGCATCAGGATCCTGCGAGCCAATCTGCTTGTTCAGAAGAGATAAAAAAAGGCATCCGGAAATTCAGGATGCCTTTTCCACCGGGTGTGCCTTAGCCGCCTACTGCGGTTTATGTTTGTCGTCCTGCTTCTGCGGATGATTCGGGTCGCGCTGAGGTGGCGGAGGAGCCGGTCTGCTCTCGGCCGGATGCGCTTGCGGCCGCTCGCTCTGCGGTGCAGGCTGTGGTCGCGGCGCTGGTTCATTGCGCGCAGGTGGCGCCGATTCATTGCGCTGGGGAGGACGATTCGTCTCCGGTCGCGGCTGATTTGGTTCCGGACGATTCGCTGGCGGAGCGTTCGGCGGCGCCATCGAAGGATGCTCTTCCCGCGCGGGCGGCTCTGCCGGACGATTCATGTCCGGACGGTTGTAAGCCGGCGGGGCATTATTCGGCTCCTGACGGTTCGGCTGTGCAGAGGGCGGCCGTTCATTGCGCGCCGGCGGTTCGGCGGGACGGTTATCCGGCCGATTATTCGGAGACGGTTGGTTCGGCTGAGGGCGATAGCCCGGATTGGGCTGGTTCGATTCAGGCCGATTCGGTTGCGGTTGGTTGGGCTGCGGCCGGTTATTCGGCTCATTGGGCTCCGGACGATTATTCGGTTGCGCAGATGGCGGACGATCGTTGCGTGCCGGTGGCTCGAATGGACGATTCGTCCCGGGCTGCGGCCGATTCTCCGGCTGATTCGGTTGTGGGCGATTCCCCGGTTGGTTCGGTTCCGGCCGATTGTTCGGCGCGCTGGGATTCGCTGGCTCGGGCCGTCCCGCGGGTGGGTTCATCCCAGGCCGCCCACTCGCAGGCGGATTTCCCGGCCTCGCGTTGGGTGGGTTCCCCGGGCGATTCCTGGCTTCCGGCAATGGCTCTGGCTTCGCCGCCGGGGCGGTCACTACTCGCGGTGCGGATGCAGGCGGATTCGCCGCATGCATCTGCTGCAGCTGTGGGCGCGCCACGGGCACTCCCGGATTTCGTTGGAGCACCTGCTGTCTCGCGGCAAATGATGGCGGCGGCGGTGGTGGAGTGTTCTTCGCGATCACGGGACGGCTCACGACCGTCTGCGGAGGAGCGGCTACCCGGTTTGCGGTGTTGGCGTGCACTCCTAACACTGCTTCTTGTGCGGGAGGAACCGCGGCCCGCGTCATGACCGGACTCCGACGAAGCTGGCTCTGATCCACCGCCACGGCGGTGCGTCCCACCGGCTGAGCGGTAGCGAAAGCGTGCTGCGGAACAGCGGTCACAGCTCCGCGCACGTCCCGATTCACGTAGGTTACGTTATTGATGGTGGTGTTGTTGTTGACGATCGTCGTGTTGTAGACGTTCGTGACCTGGGTGACGTTCACCGTGGTATTCGTCACATTGACACGATTCACGTATCCACGGCTCACGCGATAGGAGGGAACGTACACTTCGCGCGGGCCCAGTGGGAACCACGCGACGTTGCCACCGACTCCGACTCCAACTCCACCCACGAAAGCGACCAGAGCAGGAGCGTACACGGGATGAACTTCGCGCGGACCGGGAACCCAGCCCCAGCGGTTGCCGACAAATACCCAGCGTCCGTAGTGGAATGGCGCGTAACCCCAGCTGGCGTCGTCAACCCAAGTCCATCCCCAGGGATCAATCCACGCCCAATGTCCGTCGTGGTACGGAGCCCAACCGGCCGCGACTCGCGGATACCACACGTATCCGTACTCAGGCGCAGGTCCCCACGAACCATACTCATCGAGATCTTCGAATCCAACCACCTGGCGCGAACAATAACGTGCGGATGGCGAATCCTCGTAGCGGCGCTCGCGGTCATAGCTCCAGCGATCGAACTGGTCTTGGTCGCCAATCTGGTCGACTTCCGCGTTTAGAGAATTGGTTCCCCGAAACGTGACCCGCTGGCCCTGGTGAATCGTGTAGCTCTGCCCATTGCCGGTGGATTGTCCCTCTCCCTGGTGAATTGTCACGACGGTGTAATCGCCGTTTTCCGACGATTCGACCCGATATCGCCCGGGCTGATCAATCACGAACGCCTGGTTGGGCGTATCGATCTCGTAGTCGGTATCGCGGTCCAGTTCATACACGCGAACGTTGACCGTCCCTGCGCTGAGCTGGATCTGCACGGTGCGATCGTCAAGGTTGAGAAAAGAGAAGCCCGTGTTGGGAGCAAGATCGATCGTCGAAGATCCAAGTTGTACTTCGGCACGCGAATCACGATCAGCCCAGAGCTTGTCTCCCGTGGTCATCGGCCGATTTTGGACGGCTTCGACCCACTCCGATTCCCCAGCGGGCTGGAATGAAACCGAGCCCTCCATGTGTCCAAGCCGAGCGACGCGCCCGGGAGGATCGTCTTGATCCTGGTCTTGTGCTCTCGCGCTCGCGGAAAACGATACGGAGAACAGCGTAATCACCGCAATTGCACAGAATCCTTTCCAGTACTGCTTCGAATGAATGAATCCTTTCGAGACATCTTTGTTCATCGCTGACCCTTTTCCGGGCAAAAAGCCCGCACACCCAAGTTCTGGATTCGACCTACAGCTTTTTAATCTTTCACGCTATCGCCTGGCCCCGGGGCTTCCAAGCTTACTTTGGATGCTGGACCAAGGCATCGTACTGCCTACTGTGATTCGCGTAGATTCGCTGAGCCCGTTCTCACTCGCTGCTACAATGCCGTGTTCCCACAGACTTACAGTCGGCCACGAACTTCATGGTCTTTCATGACGTACTGTCATGTGGGTGAGTTTGGAGCGGTCTCACTGGTCCAAACCCCAGTCTCAGTTGGAAGTCGCACTTCTCCGGGGAGCGAAAGTGGAAGACGTCCAGGTCGTCGCGATG